>X363_Desmarests_Spiny_Pocket_Mouse__coassemble_75_pt1 | contig 81759 bp, 71 predicted proteins | sample X363_Desmarests_Spiny_Pocket_Mouse__metabat2_high_PE_013 | metagenome-assembled genome bin X363_Desmarests_Spiny_Pocket_Mouse
CACGAGTTTTTCAAACAAATCGCTAATTTTGCACTTGCCAGTTGAATCTACCAAGATGCCAGTGGCGGATTTTACGCCCGAAAATATTTCGTAAAATTTTGCCAAGTCAAAAGATATTCTTAAATTTGCACCGCGAAAAAAATATAAAAACAACTCATAAATTTTTTAATCAAAAAATGATCATCGTACAAGTTAAAGAAGGCGAGAACATCGAAAGAGCATTGAAGAAATTCAAGCGTAAATTTGAGAAAACCGGTATCGTAAAAGAACTCCGTTCGCGTCAGGCTTTCCAAAAACCATCTGTCACCAACCGCAAAAAAATGATGAAGGCAGTCTACGTGCAGAAACTCCGCAGCGTAGAGGAATAAAAAAATCGCCTTAAGGTCAGTTTTTCTTCCTAAATAATTTGCATTTGCAAGAAAAATAGGTTAAATTCGTGCAGTCCATAATCAAGGACTGCGAGAAATGCTGACCGATGACTTTATCAAATACATACGGTGTGAGCTGAATCTTTCGGCTCGCACCGTTGTGTCGTATCAGTCCGATTTAGACCAGTGGGCTGAATATGCCACGGACGGCAGGATCAAGAACCTTGACCCGATGGATGTCACCTCGTCGGATATAAGGGCATTTCTCGCGTATCTGAGCCGTAAAGGGGTGCAACCGGTGTCGTTGCGCCGCAAACTATCCTCTCTGAGGGCATTCTATAGATATCTGATCAAGCGTCACGGACTGAAATCAGATCCTACAGCTGATATCCCCCCTATAAAAATGAAGAAATCCCTGCCGTCGGTTATCCCGTCGGATCAGACACAGGCGCTGCTTGGGCGCCTGGATGCGTCCGACCATTTCGCTATCTCCGATACCGGTGCGGAATATACCACGGCCGACAGATTCGAGCTGCTGCGCGACAGTCTGATTATAAAATTATTGTATCAGACAGGATTGCGTGCGTCGGAGCTTGTGGGGCTGCTTGATGCCAATGTAGATACAGTGGCGTGCCAGCTGAAAGTGCTCGGCAAGCGAGACAAGGAGCGGATAGTGCCCTTCGGACAGAAACTTGCCTCTGAGATTGAACAATATCGCCGCGTACGCGATTTATATTGTGAGAAATGCCCGGACAGTGCTTCCGCACTGATAGTAAAGGCCGGCGGCGCTCCGATCACATACCAGTCGCTGAGGCGCATAGTACATGCGGCGCTCGACGGCAATGTCACTTCGGCCAAACGCTCCCCGCATGTGCTCCGCCACTCATTCGCGACTGATATGCTCAACAACGGAGCCGATCTGAATGCGGTGAAAAACCTGCTCGGACATGCTTCATTAGGAACGACACAGATATATACACATATATCTTTCAGTGAAATAAAACATAATTATGAACTCGCACATCCACGTGCACTAAAAAAAGGAGGACCCCATGGAAGTTAGAATCCAAGCCATCCATTTCGACATCGCTGAAAAACTCACGGCTTTCATCAACAAGAAAGCAGAGCGGTTTGCCCGCCACAATCCGGCAATCACCACATTCGATGTCACGCTAAAGGTAGTGAAGCCGGAAACGGCGATGAACAAGGAGGCTATGATCAAGGTGAACAATCCTCAGCGCGAAGACATTGTAGCCACTAAGATAGCCGACTCTTTCGAAGAGGCCATAGATCTGGCAATCGAAGCCATAGACCGTCAGCTCGAAAAGCAAAAGAACAAATAATTCCCGGACATACATCTTCAAGCCGCGTCCCGTCTCACCCCCGGGGCGCGGTTTTTTTATACAAGAATTGTCTATTCTGGATCAGCGGGAGAATGATATGTATTCGGTTGGGTCGAGGGGCGATCCGTTGTGCCAGAGTTCGAATGTGAGGGGATAATGGTCGGACGACGCGAGGCCGAGACGGGTGCCGGCGCTGACCTTGTCGCCGCGCTTCACGAATACGTCGGACAGCCCCGTGTGGATGGATATGAAATCGTTGGGGTGTTGCACCACTACGGTGAGTCCGCGTCCGGTGGTATAGTATGTGTTGAGCACGGTGCCGCGGTATACGGCTGATATGGGTGTGGCTTTGCCTACGGATATGGTGGCGGCAGGGATGTCGCCGGGGGCTATGTTCACGTTTACATCCAATGCGGATGGTACGGGCGGATAAAATGGCATGCCTTCGGCCGCGATGGGCGACAGGACTGACAGATTGAATCGCTCGGCATCGTCGTAAGAGCTCACGAATCTCTTCTCGGCATCGCTGGCTTGCATGAGCGAGTCGAGCGGTATTTCTTGTATCGGCGGTTGAGTCTGTGGCCGGGTGGCTGTGTCAGGCGCACCTTCGAGGATAGCACGGATATTTTCGGCGTATTGGTTGTTGATGGCAGATGTGGCAGAGATGGAGTCGAGACGCACCGACATGTGCACATATCTGTCGCGCAGTTCATTAGGCATGCGTCCGGGCAGAATCGTGCCCAACGGAGTGAAGCCCAGGAGCAGCAGCCAGAATATGCCGGTGGCGATGAAGAGTATCACAGCTGCCCATATGAAACGGGAACGGCGCCCAGAGAATTCGAAGACCGGCTGGAGGGAATTGAGATTGATGAGCGACAGGCGCAGACGGCGGTGGCGCACGAAATCGCCCTTGTGTCTGCGTCGGCGGCGTTTCACCATCATGCGCCTCCACAGTCCTTTTATTTGCTGCAATACATCCATTTACAGGTATTTATTGATTATGGCTGATATCTCCATGGCATCGGTCGGCGAGGTGCACGAGCTGACGGGAAGGCTTACGATATGGGAGGCTATGTGTTCGGCGGCAGGGAGGTCCAGGTCGGAGTATTGCCGGTAGCAAGGCTGGAGATGCACCGGGATGGGGTAGTGGACGGCTGTCTCCACGCCGCAATCGGCCAGATACTTGCGGAATCGGTCGCGGTTGTCGGCCACGACGGTGTATTGGTGCCATACCTCAGCCGGTGTGCCTGAGTAGACGGGTAGTTTCAGCAGCGGGTTGTGGATGTTATGCGTGTATATTTCGGCCAGTGAGCGTCTGTGGGCGTTCTCAGCCTCCAGGTGGGGGAGCTTGGCGCGGATTATCGCTGCCTGCATCGGGTCGAGGCGGCAGTTGTAGCCGGTGTATATATTATGGTAATGGCTTGTGCTGCCATAGTTGCGCAGCGAGCGGATTATCTCGGCCAGATCCCGGTCGTGGGTGGTGACGATGCCGGCGTCGCCGAGTGCCCCGATATTTTTTGTGGGATAAAAGCTGAATCCTGCTGCATGGCCTATGCCGCCGGCTGCACGCGAGCTGAACAGTCCGTCTGTGGCACCGATGGCTCCGATTGCCTGGGCGCTGTCCTCGATTACAAGCAGCTGATGTTTTAGTGCGATCTGTCTGATATCGTCATCCCAGCATATGCGGCCGTAGAGATGCACCGGCAGGATGGCGCGGGTGCGCGGTGTGATGGCTTTTTCGATAGTCGCCGCAGAGAGGTTGAATGTGTCGGGATCCGGGTCGGCGAAGACCGGTACCAGGCCACAGTCGGTCACGGCCAGAGCCGAGGCTATGAATGTGTCGGCGGGGACTATCACCTCGTCGCCGTAGCGTAGGGTGCCTTTTATGATATAGGCGCGGAATATCAGGCGCAGGGCATCCAGTCCATTGCTCACGCCTATGGCGTAAGGCGCACCGGTGATGGCCGACATCTCAGACTCAAGAGCCTCAACCTCGGAGCCGCCTATGTATCGGCCGCTGTCTATCACACGCATGGCGGCATCCTTGATTTCCTGTAAGTACGGCCTGTTCACAGTGCCGAGGTCGAGGAACGGGTATTTGAATCGGGGCGTGCCGCGTTTTTCGGCTGTTAGCTTGAGAAATGCATTATAATCACGCACATAATCGGCCTCGTCATATTCCTCTGATACAATGTTGAGGCATACCGAGCCGGATGAGAATTCTTTTACAGTGCGCCATATCCCGGCCGGGATATACAGAGCCTGCCATGGGCGGTTGAGCGTGAATCTGCGTGATGCGGCTCCGTCGCTCACCTCCACCGAGAAGCTGCCTGCGGCCGCTACCATCATGGCCTGCATGCGGTGGTGAGAGTGTCCGCCGCGCTCGGCATCGGCCGGGATATCGTAGAGGTAATACACCCGGCGGATAGCGAAAGGCAGGTCGTTGCCATTCTCCAGCACGGAGAGGGCGCCATTGCATTCGCTGTGGCGCGGGAGCGTGATGATGCGGCAGTCGTTGACCGACGACAGTTTGTGGCTATCGGGCAGATTCTCTCCGGAATTCGTCATAATCGCGTATATAGTCGGTTTCGTCGTATAGCGTCGTGGCCAGCACGAGCGCCACGGAATTGGTGGAGAAATTGCGGATCTCGCGCCATGTCATTGGATCCACGACCAGGCCTTTATAGCTGCGGCAGAGATGCACGGTGTGCTGTGTGCCGTCGCCGTAGTCGAGCACCACGTCGAAGCTGCCGCTCAGTGCCACTATCAGCTCAGTGGTGGCGCGTAGGGCGCGCCCGAATCGCTCCTGGCCACCGGGCACATCATATATCCAGTAGCAGCGCGCGATGTCCAGGGGCAGTGCGTCGCTTCGCTGGATGAACGAGAGGTTGCCGCGCGGGTCAGTGATCCGTGGCAGGTCTATTATGCAATCAGGATATCTCGCCATCGGCCAGACGGATCAGGTATTGTCCGTAATCGTTGTTGCGCATGGGTTGTGCGAGCTCGCGCAGTTTGTCGGCGTTGATGAATCCGCGGCGGAAAGCCACCTCCTCGAGCGCGGCCACTTTCAGCCCCTGGCGTTTCTGTATGGCCTCGACGAAGGCCGAGGCCTCCATCAGCGAGTCGATCGTGCCGGTGTCGAGCCATGCGAATCCGCGGCCGAAGCATTTCACCTTCAGGCGTTTCTGTGCCAGGTATGCGTTGTTGACCGATGTGATCTCCAGTTCGCCGCGCGCGCTTGGCTTCACCTCGGCGGCGATTTTCACCACGTCGTTAGGGTAGAAGTAGAGTCCGACCACGGCTTTGTCGCTCACGGGGTTGGACGGTTTCTCCACGATTGAGAGCGCGTTGCCATCCTCGTCAAGGTCAACCACGCCGTAGCGCTGCGGGTCGGGCACGGAGTAGCCGAACACGGTGGCCAGATTGGCCTTTGCATTGGCTACGGCATCAAGCATCATGCCTGTGAAGCCCTGGCCATAGAATATGTTGTCGCCGAGCACCATGCACACATCGTCGTCGCCGATAAACTCCTTGCCGAGGATAAACGCCTGTGCCAGGCCGTCGGGGCTGGGCTGCACCTTGTAGCTCAGTTTCAGGCCGAGATCCTCGCCGGTGCCGAGCAGACGCTCGAATCCGGGCAGGTCCACCGGGGTTGAGATGATCAGTATCTCACGGATGCCGGCGAGCATCAGCGTGGACAGGGGATAATAGATCATAGGCTTGTCGTAGATGGGGACAAGCTGCTTGGATACGGCGCGGGTGATGGGATAGAGGCGTGTGCCGGAGCCGCCGGCAAGAATTATACCTTTCATAGCAGGGCATGTTATTGATTATAAGTGAGTATTCATTTTAAATTTAATATTAAAAGCCAAAGTGAGTGTCACCATTGATGCTTTATATTCGGTTTTCTTTCGACCGCTTTTCCTCTCATCGTCAGTCATGTAGCTCGCTACACTCCTTCCTCTTCGAGAAAAACCGCCCCGAAAGCAACCTCGAAATAAAGCATAATTTAAAATGAATACTCACTTAGAGTGCAAATTTAACAAAAATCCCCGACATACCAAATGTGACGCGGGCAATCTGAAAGGACTGCCCGCGTAGTTGAAGTAGGAGAGGAGTTTTATGTTTATTTTTTAAATTTATACTGGCCTATCATCTCGCCGGTCCCATCGTATAGGTTGAGCACATAGAATCCATTACTCAAATCCACGATGTCTATTGCGCCATCAATCATCTCACAATTTAATCGCGGTGAGCTTATCGCATCCAATGGTATAATGTCGCTTTTTGCTATATTATAATCTTCTGCGCCATCAATCAGGATTTTATCGTCTGTGATTCTGAATGACAAATCTTTTGTGGCTGTGGCTGTCGGTGTCGGATATGTGATTTTTAGCGGCAGACTTCTGGATGAGCCGTTTTTGTTATATCCGACTGCTGTAAATGTGGTGTTTTTATCTATTGTGGTGTCAAAATAGCCCTTGCGGAAATCTGTTACGTTTATCTTGCTCGGCACTCGGCTTCCCTCGCGCAGACGCTCCAGCACTATCCTGTCCAGTCCCTCTATGTCGGAGAAGTACAGGCGCACAGGTATATCATTTCTGTCTATGATTCTCGCCATAGAAGTGGGATTGACATCCGTAGAATCTGTAAAGTTATATGCAAGCCCTACCTTTTGCGGTAGATAATCGACAACAAAGAAAGTCGATTTATATCTTATTGTAATTATATCGCCGGTACCGACCGAAATACGTCTTATGGTCAATCTGGCACGAAGATATCCATCAATAGTGCGTGCATATTCTTCATTATCACAGTGCAAGACCCAGTCTGCCATATTATATGCCTCTCCCGGGGGGATAGGGTATGGCTCATAGTAGTAAACAAGATCCCAAGTGCCGTCTTTTTTCAACAAACAAATGGAAATTCCCTCAGTATCAATTGGATATTCATAATCTTCAACGTAAAAAGGATGAAATTGCTTTGCATATTCCTCTACTTCCGTGTTTGTGGAACTCGCACTTCTTTGCCTTGTAGAATTCACATTCAGGTTAGACTGTATCGTTTGGCCATATTCAGTGCTTTCGAGGTCAAGTGAGCCATTATATGGCATTAACAGTGATGTGCTGCCATTGGCAGACGAGGATGCGCCGCTTCCGGTGGTGAAATTCGCATTCCAACCAAGAATATCATGGAACACAAACTCATCATACGCGTCAGATATAGTTCTGAATGACATTCCTTTGCAGAAATTATATGATAGTATTTGAGATAGCAGGCAATCGTCCTGAGGAATGAAGTAATTCAATGACTGACCATTCTTCCATTGTTCGGGGGCGTAAAGATTTAAACTCTTGTTGATGGATTTTATTTTCAGCTCACCCTGCGTGGCTCTGGCCAATCTTTCCGCCGGGGTAATATTTATACCACCTAAAGCCTGACTTATGCAACTTTCAAAAGGAATCATGTCCCTCTTAGGGTTATTTAATTCTTTGGACACTGGATCATATCGAAAGCCACTTGAAAAACCAAATCCAATAAGGAGGTCTCTCAACGCAACAGAGATAAAGTCGTATTTTGCATCAGTGACGGCGTCAAGCGAAAACGACATTTCACTCAGTTTTGATTCATTATATGTAATCTCAATATCAGGATTGGCAGTTAAGAATTCGATATTTGGTACCGAGCTTAAATATGTGACATCCTGGTCATGCCCCAAATCTGCCACAATTACCCCTTTGATTAGTGTCATAGGAGAATTGTTACAACTCAAATTGTTGCCAAAATTATCCCTGGTAGGGGATTTTACTTTTGATATTGAATTAGCGGATGAGCCTGTGAGTCTTCCGCACGAGACTTTTACTCGCAGCGGCAGACTGGGGTATAGGTACTCTTCTAAGATTTTACAAGCATGGCTGAATGGACCTTTCAACTCTTCAGGGCAGGATTCATCAAATTCAGGAATTACAACTGTGCCGCCGTTAATCTGTCGGATTACTCCGGCTCCATGTACAGTGTTATTATATTCATCCGACACGATATTGAATGATTCAATATAATCATCCGCGGCGTGGGCGGCAAATGTGGTGAGCAACAATATAAGCGAAATTAAAAACTGTTTCATCATAATATGATTTTTTTAATAATGACTTGGTTTTTGATGGTGCAACGGACGATAATAAACTTGCTGCGTATATAGGCTAAAGAGTAACTTCCGGAAACAAGACCCTCAAATAACTTGCAACCGGTTAAATCATATATTTCAATATTAGCATTATCGCTTACTTCCAATTCTTTAGTATTGGGGTTATATGATATATCATAGGAGTCCTGCTCGGGAGAATCAATGGATGCATAGTTTTGTAGCATCTCCAAATCAGACGGTGAAATATATGAGTTCACATTATATTCATTGGTTTCCAAATGAGATCCATCCTCCAGACTATAAGTAATCCTAAAGAACGAACCCCAGTTGATTGGGTATGGATAATTATAATTAATAATTGTTTGACTTTTATTAAAATCAATTATGCGTTTAGTCCGATAAATATGCCGCTTATATGAATCCCAGTCCGAGCCTTTATGGGTCATCCCCTTTGATAGCACTATGAGAGATGTCCCCTTAGGTATGTTGAGTGAAAAAGACAATTCGCCCTCACAATCAATTCCGTACTCCTCGTTTGTGATTGTATAGTCGTAATTGATATTGAAAAGCGCTATATCCGGATTTGGCTCATCGGCACGGAGGCTAAGCGCACATATAAACAGTGCGCAGAGCATGGTCATTAAGTATCTCATATACGTGTTCATTTCACATAGAATTTAGATGTTTTCACGTGCCGGGATGATTCATCATACAATTTTTTGATGTATAACCCGGATGGAATGTTGGCGGTGCTGAAATTTTCGTTGGATCCGGTGTAAATAAGTTGTCCGTCAATAGAGTAAACCTCCAATCTGTAGCTATTTTGCTGCGATGTCACCGATGTAATGCCAGACAATCTATCTGCACTGAAGTTGTAATCCTGATATGCAGAGGGGACATAAATTGTCTCAGAAGCGGTGCCGTATTGATTCTTGACAAACACAGTTATCCAACTGTCATACAATGTTGATACATACCCAGTCTTTAGGTGAGCTATAAATGGCTCAAAAATCATATATGATCTCACTGAAGGGTCATAGTCTTCCTCAACTTCCACTGTGACATAATCAGCCCCAGTGTAACTTATGTTCATAAGCGCATAATAGCTATAATCACTCTCATTCTCCACTATACGCTTTTCAATAGACAAAATAGCCGGCTTTAACTCCAATGACAATGCGAATGGATTAGCTGCCAGTGTTTTGCCGTTTAAGGTATATGAGCATTCTATCCGGCCTTCCAGGTCGCCATTGCGGTTAACATAATAGCCGGTGTGGTCTGTTATTTTAGCAATTGTAAAATTGCGACCAGAGCCGGTGGATACGATGGCATATTCACCTGACATCTTCTTTAGCTTGAAAGTCCATTTATAATCAGATACCTGAGCCGTTCCGCAGTCAAGCAAAAAGGTGTGCTGCTGATATGAGGAGCCTATGCCGTTTGAGGACATGTCGGAGCAGACTATATCAAATCCGGTCTTGGGTATTTGCCAGCCGATTTCATTAAGGATATTTATGGTGGCATTATCAATCTGTAAGGATGAATTCCCAATAGCCAGAGAATATGACATTAGGGAATTGTCATTCTTCAGATATACCAACGATCTGTATGGCTCATACGTTTTGGGAGCGTATACGTCATATGTGGCGTTGGATGTCACCGCGCACACATCATCAGAAGTGACAAATGCATTAAATTCATTGCCGCCCTCAGTAAGTGAAGTCAGATATTTGCCGGTCGTCTTTCTTTTCAATAATTGATCAAAAGCATTGGGGTTGTAATTCTGATATTCGAATCTGGTGTCTCTTTGCCTTATGCTGGCACCGAAACCATAACACAATGCGATACCACGGAGAACCATGGTCGTGATATTATATCCTGTATTTAAATTGGAGGAGAACGCACAGTTCCAATCAATATCAGAATTGAAAATTATAAAGCCGTCTGGATAATCAATAGAACTGCCACTTGCATCATCGTTTAATTGGGATATCAAAGACGATGGGTATCCTGTTCCATCTTCCAAATATATAACTTCTGCATACATAGCTGCATCAAAATCATTTGGTTCGAATACAATGGAAATGTATACCGGCTGTTTATGGGGAACTCTTGATTCCCAGATGTCTTTGGCCACATCAAGGGCTGTCTTGATTGAATCCGGGAGGCTTTCGTCATAAATAAGCACCAGATTGCCTCTGCTGCTTGAGACCCTGTCGGCCTTAGCCTGGATTCCCTGGTTGGAAAACGCTGTTGATGTGGCATTGATTCTGTCCACATAACGGATGCGCGTTCTGTTCGGCGTGGCCGAATAGACGGAGCCTGCTGCAAAGATGCAGAATGCGATTGCAAGGAGGAAGTGACGTAGAGTTTTCATATAGTAGATTTTATTTTGCAAAAATATGCAAATGTTTTTAATATCAAAGATTGTTATGTGAAAAATAACCCAATTGATATTCTTTTAGGCGGTTTCCGGATGGCTGTCAATGGTTTTGATTTGAGTTACAATAAAGAGGCTGTTTTTGCGTTATTTATAATATTAATACAGATACAGATGATTAGAAATATCGCATATACATTTATTGTTATATTGGGATTTGTGACCGTTGGCTGCATTGAGGATGGCATTTCGACATCGACGTCGGATGTGCCGTCGTTCTCGGTGGACACTGTGAAGATCGGCACGGTGTACACCGATGAGCTTTCGCCCACGCATCGCTTTGTGGTGTATAACCGGGGCAGCAAGGGCATCAGCATCTCACACATAAGCATGGCCGGGGAGGATGCGTCGCGCTTCCGCCTGAATGTGGACGGATTTAGCGGCACGGAGTTCCGCGACGTGGAGATCCGCGCCAAGGATTCGATATATATGTTCATTGATGTGACCCTGCCGGAGAATGGCTCTGACAAGCCGAAGAAGGTGGAGGCAAAGCTGGAATTCCTGACCAATGGCGTTAGCCAGACACTTCCTGTGAGTGTGTATGGCCAGGATGTGACACGAATCAGTGACATGATTGTGACCGGGGCGCAGACTCTGACTCCCGGCAAACCATACAGGGTGATGGACTCGGTGGTGGTGGCCGAAGGCACGACGCTGACCCTGCAGGGTGGCACCCGCATGCTGATGCACGACAAGGCGCGCCTGGTGGTGCGCGGCACACTGAAATCTGAGGGTGACGCGCAGAATCATGTGGTGATCACCGGCGACCGTGTGGGCGAGGTGATACCGGATGTGTCGTTTGACATCATGTCGCGCCAGTGGGGCGGCGTGGAGATATATCCGACTTCAAAGGACAATGTGTTGAGGTATACCGAGATAAGCAACACCACAGATGGAGTGCAGATTGCGGGAGATGGCTCCGCAACCACAGCCGACCCGATGCTCACCATGATCAATTGCCGCCTCCGCAATTCCGGCTCGATGGCGCTTATGGCTCAGGATGCAGCGATTGTGGCCTATGGGTGCGAGCTGGCCGATGCAGCCGACGGGATAGTGTATGTGAGCGGCGGCGATTACCGGTTTGACCGCTGCACGGTGTCCAATCAATACCTTTTTGCCGTGATAACCCAGGCTGCGTGGCAGATAGACAAGGAGACGCCCACCAAGATTGATGTGACCAATTCAATCACCTGGGGCATAGGCTCGGACGTGGCTCCGGGCGATCTGAAAGGCATGGATGCGTATTTCCGCCGCTGCATGTTCAAAAGCAAGGGTGAGGACGATGATAATTTCGTGAATTGTATGTGGGATGCCGACCCGCTATTCTACACTGTGCGTGAGGATTATGTGTTTGATTACCGTCTGAGGCCGGATTCTCCGGCAATCGGAGCCGCTGATGAGGCGTTTGACCTTAGGTTGGCACCCACCGACTGGTACGGTGTGTCGTCAACTGTTCCCGCCGATCTGGGCGCATATAATTTCACCGAGGCAGTTCAGTGAATATCTTGTGACCGCGCAGGTAATACTCTGCGAGTATATTTATGTGTTTTTCGCCAGCTGGGCGTAGCAGGTCTGTGTCCGGATGCCCTGTATATAGCCGGCGCATGTCGCGGAAGTCGCGGTGAGCACGCCAGATGGCTGAGACGTTGCCGAAATCCAGAGTGAGGGCGAATTTCAGGGCTGCCACGCCGTCGAGAAGCATGCGCGAGAATATGCGTCGGCCGCGTACGCTATCGGGCAGATTCTTGTGCATCATCAGCAGGTTGTTGCGGAAGTTGAGATAGGTTTTCCTTGGATTGGATGCGGGCAGTGAGCCGCCGCCCAGGTGATACACTTCCGCCGCGGGCACCGCAGCCACTTTCCATCCTGCCAGACGCATGCGCCAGCACAGGTCAATCTCTTCCATGTGGGCGAAAAAGCGCTCATCCAGACCGCCTGCCGCCAGGTATGCGTCGGTGCGTACCATCAGGCATGCGCCTGTGGCCCAGGACACTTCCATGGAGGTGTCGTACTGGCCGAGGTCAGTCTCGCATGTGTCGAAGATGCGGCCGCGGCAATAAGGGTATCCGTTTTTGTCAATGAAACCGCCCGCGGCGCCTGCGTATTCAAACACCCGCGCCGGACGCTCGCGGTAGCTCAGTATCTTTGGCTGGCATGCGCCGGTTTCGGGGTGTTTTCCCATGTATTCGTACAGTGGCTCTATCCATCCTTTGGCGGGAGCCACGTCGGAATTGAGCAGGACAGTGTAGCGGTAGTGCGTCTCGGCGATGGCCTTGTTGTAGCCGCCGGCAAAGCCGAAATTTTTATCGAAAACCAGTGCCTTCACCTGCGGGAAGTCACGTCGGAGCAACTCCACTGAGCTATCTGCGCTGCCATTGTCGGCCACGATTATGTCGGCTACATCGGCATTTGTGTTGGCAATTACCTGCGGCAGGTATTCGCGCAGCAGTTTTTCACCATTCCAGTTCAGGATTATTACGGCTATATCAGGCTTCATTGTCAGGCATTTTTACGGCCCATTTCCAGCGCTTGTGGCTCCAGAGCCAGATCGACGGGTTGCGGCGTATGGTTTCCTCGAGCATGCGGGCGTAAGTTCGGGTCACGGCCATTGGCTCAAGCGTGGATAGGTCGCGGGAGATCATGCGGCAGGTTATGCGGTAGTGTCCGCGTCCGGTCTTCTCCATATCCCAGTATATGGCGGCCATGCCGAGGCGACGGGCCAGTGTCTCGGTGCCGGTGATCATGGCTGTGGGGTGGTTGAGGAAGCGTACCACACACGTGGGATCGCCATGGCTTGGTTTTTGGTCGGACATGAAGCCGGTGATCGACGGCATGCCCTCGCGCCGGAGCGTGAGCAGGGCGCGGAGAGTGGTCTGTTTGGGTAGCGAGCGGGGATTAAAGCGGCTGCGTACCAATAGCATAAGCCGGTCGAAGGTGTGGCTGCGCAGAGGGCGGTACACCTGGCAGAATGCGGCGTCGACATCCGGGGTGAAGCGGCTCCAGAGTGTGACCGACGGAGCCCATTCCCAGTTGAAGCAATGCGAGAAGTACGCGGCTATCGACTGGCCGGATGCCAGTATCTCATCAATCATCTCTACGCCCTCGAACGTCATGCGGCGGCGCATCTCTTCGTCGGAGATATGCAGGAGCTTGATGGTCTCAACGATGTAGTCGGCGAAGTTGCGGTAGAATTGCCGCTCGATGGCTCTGATTTCTTTATGCGTTTTTTCGGGGAAAGATTCCTGTAGGTTTTTCCTGACTGCCTTGCGGCGGTAACGCGCTATATAATAAAGCACAAAGAATATGACATCGGCCACCGCGTAGAGCACGCAGAACGGTAGCCTCGCCACCCCCTTGAGCAATATGGACAGTACCTTATACATACCGTCTGCAAAATTACAAAATAATTCCGAATTGGAGGAAGTGTATGTAATGGTGATTTTCCCCCCCCCCTCAAAAAAAGTAATATCTCAAGTGTTTGAGGCACAGCTTCGCAGTGCTGCCGACGGAGGGTGTCGCTTTCCCCGGGTTGTGCTGTCACTTCACCCGGGGTTACCGATGGAGCCACCCCTGCGGGGTGAATCAGCCGCGCTGCGGCGCACGTTGCTGGTCTGGTCTAATTGATGGGAATTACAAAACGATTCTCTTTTTCGCTTGACCATTGCACCTGGTATGAGTCTCCGTCAATGCAATCAAGCATTACAAAATTGTAAATGTTATCAGTGGGGTAAAGCACGAAGCGGCCATTGATGTTGCTTTTGTTAATTACGGTTAGGCTCAGAGGTGTCTCAAAACGGTATTCGTCACCCTCTGTGGAGAATTGAACTTGCCAGATCTGTCCAGTGGAGGTGTCTAATTTGAGAAACGTCCACATATTCTGAGTCTTGTATAATTGGAATCTATCTGAGTTGGTTGTGGTAACAATGCCTTTGACCTCTGTGACGGTATCTTTTGGGTTTGAGTTTGAACATGAAGAAAGAAGTAAAATCAAACTGGCTGCGATAGCTAAATAAGTTTTCATAAATATGTTTGTATTATTAATTTCAATGAGTTATGTAGTGAATGGAATTATGGTATGCTAAAGGTTAATGGATTCATCTTCAATTCCAGCGTTTCTATGATATCCATGTCTGGTATGTGAGGGAATGAGAGTCAGTCGTCTATCCCATTCTCCTTTTTCATTCTTATATGGTTGCATACGGAAGAAACTCCTGACGGATATATCGTTGTCGTTAACAATTTTTACAAACCACCGTGAATCCATTATTCTAACTTCTTGTCCGCTCTCGTTTATGATTTTCTCTTTCTTCTTGTATCCGTTGATGTTATTTTCATCAGCAATAGGTCGTCTGCCATTCGCTGGCACAACAATTGTTTCGACCGGAGCATATTTTTTAACTGCTGTATAAAGCATCAAGTAGTTGTATAGGTCTGAATACCATCTCTTTTTATATTCCTCGGTGAAACCTTCATATACTTGGATATCGTTTATGATTGATGGTTGATTAATGATATATGCTTTATCGTCTTGGGTAAATCGGACATAAAAATGATCTTTTGTTAAACTATATTTGTCAATATTGCGGAACATCCATATTGATAATGTGTTACCCAAGAAGGAATATATAATAGTTCCAATATCTTTGTGAAGTAAAATTCCACATGTCTTTTTTTGACAAAAATATTTAAATAATTCAGGGTAAATGTGGAAAAGTTTGTTTGCGCTTTTCCACATTGCTTCTTCAAACGACGGCATAATAAATTCTGGTATGTCAAAATCTGGTTGAGAATTGCGAAATTGACCTAATGTTTTCAGTCCGTCAGATAGATATTTATAATGTAAAAGATTATTAAGTGGAGGGATTTTAACATTAATAAAATTTTTCGGAGAATAAACATCTTCTAATAGCCAAGAAATGACGGGTTGTTTTTTGATAATCATGATGTGTTAAAATTTAAAAGTGAATAATGTTACTTATAGATCAATGAAGTCGATTTTTTTGCCGAGAGCGGTTGCGATTTTCGATAGTATGTCGAAGCCTACGGAGTATTTGCCGTTTTCGATTCGGCTAAGGTTAGCGGCATCAATTCCTGCGAGTTTTGCTAATGATTGGGCTTCAATGCCTCTTTCCTCACGGATCTTGCGAATGCGGGCACCTATTCGCGACCTGTCTTGATGACGCGTGCCGGGGCTTATGCCGATTACGCCACCAATAGCAAAGCGTATGGCATCCTGCCAGATATTCTGCACCATCCTTTCTTTGTCAAGGGAAAAATGGTGGTCAAATAATAATTCAAGAGAATGAAGTTCGTAGTTACGGGCTTCTTCATTTATAATATTGCCAATTTGACATAGCACAGTAAATACTTCTCCGTCTGGAGCTGTAACCTCCACCTCATTTCTATTTATTACTTGTGCGGATGATTGAGATGGTATCTGGAGATATTCTTGAATTGGATTCTTCATTGATTGTTTTTATATCGGCAAAGATAGTATATATTTTCTTAAATGGCAAATATGACAATTGAAAATTGATGGAAACATCAATTGTGATATATTCGATGGGTGACGAAAGCATGTCGCGGAGCGACAAAAGTTATATAACCGTCGGCTTTAGCCGCACGGTATGTTGTACACAGAACGCCTAAGTCGCGGAGCGACTTTACCATGGTGGAAAGTGTAGTCGCTCCGCGACATCAGTTAGAGGTAGCGGATTCTTGCCGCGCGGCAGAAGCCGGCGGTTATAGATTGTGTAGTCGCTCCGCGACATCAAAAGCATTCGAAAAATTCGTTTTTATTCGTTCATGCAGTTGGATATGTCGTTTATGCCATCAGGATAGTGGGAGGGAGAAGAGGCGGGTGGCGTTGGCGGTGGTGCGGGAGGCGATTTCTTCGGGGGGGAGGCAGAGGGTGGCGGCGATATGGGCGGCGGTGTGGATGAGGTAGGCTGACTCGTTGCGCTTGCCGCGGTGTGGCACCGGCGCAAGGTAGGGCGAATCGGTCTCGAGGACGAGACGGTCAAGGCCGATGGCGGGGAGGGTGTCGCGCACGTGGCAGTTTTTGAAGGTGACGATGCCGTTGATGCCGAAATAATGGTCGCCATGGCGGCGGATGGCCTCAACATCGGCTATGGCGCCTCCGAAACTGTGGAATACGGCGGTGAGGGCGGGGAATTGTGACAGCACTTCCAGCACTTGCGGCAGCCCTTCGCGGCAATGGATTATGACGGGGAGGGCGCGTTCGGCGGCGAATGCCAGTTGTCGCTCAAGCGAGAGCATCTGTTGGTGCTCGTAGGTGCGGTCCCAATACAGGTCGATGCCGACTTCGCCAAGGGCGCAGTAGCCGGCATTGCTGAACTCGGCGAGTGTTCTGTCGGTATCCTCCTGCCAGTTTTCGCCCACTTCGGTGGGATGCAGCCCCATGGCCATGGATATCCGGCCGGGATACTGGGCGGCGAGCCGTTGCATCGGCCCGATGGTGTCCAGACTGACGTTGGGAAATATCATGTGGGTGACACCGGCGGCGATGGCGCGCTCCACGGCGGCGGCTCCGCCGCCGGGTGTGTCTTCAAACTCGGGAAGGTAGAGATGTGTATGTGTGTCGACGAGCATCAGGCTTTCCTTCCTACAAGATTGCGGGCGAAATCGGCAAACCAGTCGCGTTGCTGGTCGGACAGTGTGGTCTGATCCAGGAAATGGAGTGCGTCGCGCAGATAATTGTCGACAAGACGGGTGCCGACGGTGCGCAGGTCAAGGCTGTCGTAGTGGGCGGTGACGCGGGCTATTTTCTCCTCGGGTGTAAGCTGGAGGGAGAGCAGCCGGGCAAAGTCGCCATTGTTGTCACGGTCGCGGGCCATGATATGGAGCCATGTCTTTTTGTCGTTGAGGATGTCGCCGCCGATGGCTTTGCCGAATGTGGCCGGGTCGCCGTACACGTCCAGATAGTCGTCCTGCATCTGGAAAGCGATGCCTATGAGGTTGCCGAAATTGAAGATGGCCTCGATGTCGTCCTGTGATGCGCCGGCTATGAGGGCCCCCATGGCGCAGGGGTAAGCTATCAGGGCGGAGGTCTTGCGCATGATCATCTGGAGGTATTCGTCGAATGTGACCGAGGTGCGTGTCTCGAACTCCCCGTCGAGCTGCTGACCCTCGTACACCTGCATGGTCATGATGCCGAAGCGGTCGATGATCTCAGGCAGGAACATGGGCGGGCATCCGGCCATGCACTTGTAGGCCATTGACGCCATGGCGTCGCCGGAGAGGATGGCTGTGTTAAGATCCCATTTTTTGTACACTGTGGGCCGGCCGCGACGCATGTCGGCATGATCCATCACATCGTCGTGCACGAGGGTGAAGTTGTGGAAAATCTCCACGCCCAGAGCTGGCCAGATGCTCTGGCCGCGGTCGCCGCCGAAGGCATCGCAGGCAGCGAGGAGGAGCACAGGACGCAGGCGTTTGCCTCCGGCGGCCAATGCGTATTTTATAGGTTCATATAGCCCGGGGAGCCATGTGGGGTACTGCACATCGCCGATGGCGCTGTTGACAATCTCGGTGTATTCTTTCTGGGTGAGCATATGTAGTGAAAGTGTCCGGATATGCACCGGACACTTGCTTTTGTGGTTATTTTTCTACAGAAAATTTGAAACGGATCACACGGTGGTAATGTTGTCCGGGGAGCAGAGCCGTGGACGGGAACGCGGGCTGATTGGGAGCGTCGGGCATATCCTGACATTCGATGGCCACGGCATCATAGTCGTTGTACGGGCGTCCGCTTTTGCCTTCAGGTGAGCCTCCGAGGTAGTTGCCGGTGTATACCTGCACGGCGGGCTGGTCGGAAATCACTTCCATCTTGCGGCCTGAGGCCGGGTCTTCGAGCACGGCCACTGTCTGTTCCTTGCCGGGGGCATATCCGTCGATCACCCAGCAGTTGTCGTAGCCTTTGCCATAGTGGAGGGCGGGGAAGTCGGCCTTGATGTCACGACCGAGGGTATGAGCCGTGGTGAAGTCCATGGGCGTGCCGGCTACCGGGGCGATTTCGCCGGTGGGAATGAGCGTTTCGTCGGTGGGAAGCCATTTCGACGCGTAGAGGCGGAGCACCTGGTCAAGGCAAGATCCGGCGCTTTCGCCCGAGAGGTTGAAATAGGCGTGGTTGGTGAGGTTGACCACGGTCTCGGCATCGGTGTCGGCTTCCAGGTCAAGCGAGAGGGTGTTGTCGTCTGTCCATGTGTAGGTGGCAGTGGCTGTGAGGGCTCCGGGATAATTCTCCTCACCGTCGGCAGAATGGTAGGTGAACTGTACCTTGTTGCCAGCCAGGACGTTGGTGTCCCATATCTGGTTTTGGAATCCTTCGGGGCCGCCATGCAGGGCGTTGGGGCCGTTGTTTATGGCCAGTTGGTAGTGCTTCCCTCCTATGGTGAGGCTGCCCCGGGCTATGCGGTTGGCAAAACGTCCGGGCACCTTGCCGGCGCATGGACCGTCGCCGAAATATGACTCGGCGTCGGAGTATCCGATCACCACGTCGGCAAGATTGCCGTCCTTGTCGGGGACGCGTATGGCATGGATGGCGGCGCCGATCGAGCATAGGGTCACGGAGGCACCTGAATCGTTGGTAAGGGTGACAAAAGTGGCGATGCCGCGGGATGTGGTGCGGTTGAATATCTCAGTTCTCATCAGTCAGTGATTTTGTGGGCGCCGTCGGAGAGGATCACATCATAGACAGCGGGCTCGTGTCCGTATTTCTCAGCGAATTTTTTCTTGGCGGTGGCTATGAACGAATCGTGCAGGTCGTCCTTGACGAGGTTGATGGTGCATCCGCCGAATCCGCCTCCCATGATGCGTGAGCCGGTGACGCCGCATTCCTTGGCGATGTCGTTGAGGTAGTCAAGTTCCTCGCAGGACACCTCGTATTCCTTGGAAAGGCCTTCGTGGGTCTGGTACATGCGCTGGCCCACGGTGGCGAGGTCGCCTTTGACGAGTGCGTCGCACACGTCGAGCACGCGCTGTTTCTCACCGATCACGAAGTGGGCGCGCTGGTAGTCCTCGGCAGAGATTTCTGGTTTGATCCTCTCAAGGTCTTCGAAAGATGCGTCGCGCAGGGTGTCGATGCCGAGTTTGGCGGCCACGCGCTCGCAGGATTCGCGGCGTTTGTTGTAGGGAGAGTCCACGAGCTCGTGTTTCACCTTGGAGTCAACAAGCACGAGGCTGTATCCGTCGAGTTTCATGGGGAAGTATTCGTATTCCATGGAGCGGCAGTCGAGGCGGATGAGATGGTCTTTTTTGCCCATCACTGAGGCGAACTGGTCCATGATGCCGCAGTTGACGCCGCAGTAGTTATGCTCGGTGCTCTGTCCGATTTTGGCAAGCTCCATTTTTTCGATCTTATTTTCGTTGAAAAGATCGTTCATGGCAAAAGCGAAGCAGCTCTCCAGGGCAGCGGACGATGACAGGCCCGCCCCGAGGGGAACATTGCCTGCGAAGACTGCATCAAAGCCCTCAACCTTGAATCCGCGTTTGATCACCTCGCGGCATACGCCGAAGATGTATCGTGCCCACTGCTGTGCGGGAGCGTCTTCCTCCTTGAGGCCGAATTCAACATATTCGTCGATGTCGATGGAGTAGACACGCACTTTGCTGAGGCCGTTGGGCTTGATTTCGGCCATGATGCATTTGTCGATTGCGCCGGGGAACACGAAGCCGCCGTTGTAGTCGGTGTGCTCGCCGATGAGGTTGATACGTCCGGCGGATGCGTACATATTGCCGGGGAAATGCTTGGAGAATTGTTCTTTGATTTTGTTTTCCATGTTATGTGGTGTTTGAAATTTTGTATACGGAGGATTGATTATGATGCAAAATTAAGAAAAAATCCTTATACACCAAATGTGGGGGTGAAAAAAGAGACCCGGACGGGATTTCAGTCCTGTCCGGGTCAATTAGGGGAGTCTGAAGTAAGGGGCGGTTATTCCGCGCTTTCCTCGTCTTCCTCCGGCTTGGCTACGGCATCTTTCCAGTCGTCGCCAGAGAAGTCGGTGGAGACGTCATAGCCGGCGAATGCGTCGCATACGGTCTTGTATGCATGCTTGCGGCCGTAGTTGGCATCGAAGAGGTTGGGAGCGTCGTTGGGAATCCAGTACTCATGCTCGCGCTTATGGTCGGTCAGGGTCCAGAATGTGATGCCTGACTGCTGGGCTTCGGGCACATTCTGGAGGAATGATTCCACTACATCCTGATATACCTTGGCCTGCTGGGCGAGCTGTTCGGCCGAGGGAGTCGCGGAGCCGATCTTGATGTCGAGCTCGGTGACGCGCACGAGTTTGCCGGTGGCGGCCATGGTCTTGAACATGGCATCGATCTGCTCGCGGGTGGTGGAGGTGGATATGTGCATCTGGGTGCCGATGCCGTCCACGTGTCCGCCATTCTGGTCGATGTATTCCACAAATTCAATCAGGGCAGCGAGCTTGCCGGGGTTAGACTCAAGGTTGTAGTCGTTGACGAAGAGCTTGGCATTGGGAGCATACTGGCGTGCGAACTGGAATGCCTTGGCGGCGTAGTCGCGTCCGATGTAGTAGCCCCAGTACCAGTGGCCGTTGCCGGTGGAGTTGAGCCAGTTGAGGTTGAGACCTGATTCGGTGGACTCCACGGGCTCGGAGTCGTCGGGATCGTCACCGTTGCTCATGAATGCACCGTCGAAGCCACGCCATTTGCAGTTGTCGTGGATAGGCTCGTTGACAACGTCCCATGCGTCCACGCGGTCGCCCACGTGTGTGGCGGCTTCCTTGATCCATGCTTCCATGGCGTCGAGGAGAATCTGGCGTTTCTCTTCGGGGGTCTTGAGCACATAGGTGATGCCGCCGGCGCGACGTTTGGCAGCGGCTGGCTGCTGGATCTTTTCGCCGAACTGGATGTTGTCGATCTGGTATACACCGCCGACCTTGCCGAAGTTGAGCAGTATGCGGTCCACATCATCATATTCGGTGATGGTGAATTCATGCTCGACGGGAATCCATGTGGTGCCGACGTTGATGGTATGGTATCCGTCCTGGCTACCGTATGTGGTGCCGTTCTGGTACTGGAACTGTAGCTCGCCGGCGGCATTGTCGCATTTGGCATCGAATTTGAGCTGGTATACCACATCCTTTTTCAGAGGCTCGTCGAAAGTATAGGCGCATTGTGCCTCCCATGCGTTGCCGTCGCCTTTGTTAGCGAGGACGAGGCCGTATGAGCCGTTGTTGCCCATGCCTTCCTTCACGCCTGAGTTGTCGCTGTCTTTGTTGGAGCCCCAGCTGCCCCAGCCGCCGGATGTGCCGCCTTCGAAGTCGGATGCGTCGCCGGTGAGGACGTTGATGAGTGTGGGAGCCGCAGCATCGTTCTTTTCACCGAATTTGAAGTCGTCGACCCATAGGTTGGACCAGGGGGTGCCGCCGAACTGGATACCCACACGGATGATGTCCTTGGTGTCAGATTCCTTGTATTCGAATTCGCCGGTGCAGTATGTCCAGTCGCTGCCTGCGGTGAAGGTGTCTTTATAGATGCCGCCGTAGCTGGCGTTCTGGCCTATGAACTGCACTGCCAGGTTAGCGTCAGATTTCACCCAGAACTCGTAGGCATATGTCTTGCCTGTCTCAAGCACTGTGGGCCAGAAAAGCTGGCTGTCGTAGTTCTGGGCAGTCTCGTCGGTCATCTCGAAATGCAGACAGTAGTTGCTGTCGTGGCCGGGGGATACCACGCCGTAGGTGTATTTGCCCCAGAGGCCTGTCCAGTTGTTGGCGTCGCCGTTCTCAAAACCGTAGTTGTCGATCACGTTGATGCAGACATCGTCGCCGGAGACCTCGACTTTCATCTCGGGAGCGATCAGGCTTTTGAGATATGTCTGCTGTTGCTGTGTGTGCCAGAGCATGTTGTGTCCGTAGATCTTCAGGTCGGACGGCATGATGGCCAGTGCGGCATCAACTGTGGCCCAGTTGTAGTCGCCTTTTGCTGTGACCACGGACTGGTGCTTCATGGCGTTGCCGAATGTCACGCCGGTAAAGTTCTCATCCACCACTTTCTTGTAATCAGGATCGGATGCATAGAGGTCGGCGCTGATGCCGGCGGCTGCGTTGATGTTGGGGTGGTACTGTTGTACGTATGTCTTGAGGAAATCGTAGTTTGCGATTTTCTCCTTGAGTTCGAGGGGCATGTCGGACGATCCGATAGTGGGGTCCGAGGGCTGCCATTCCATCTTCTGTTCGTCGCAGGCGGCGAGGGACAAGCCGAGGGCGAGAGCCGGAATAATGAATTTATTATTGTTCATTGTGAAATTCATGTTTAAGAGGTGAATTATTCAACGACTTCCTCGTCCTCGGGATAGTCGGAGATAGTGGTGGGCTTGCAGGGCACTACGCGCCAGTTGTCAGTGTAGATGCGCGGGCCGGTGAAGGCTGTGGATACGATCTCGACACCGCCGAGCTTGAAGTCTGTGTTGACGAATCCCATGCCGAAGTTGCGGTAGGATGCGGCGTTGCGGTCGTCGATGATGTTCTGGAATGTTGGTTTCACTGCCAGGTCGTCGTCGGCGAGTGCGGCCTTGTATTTGCCGAATTCAGAGAAGGGGATGGTGACTGTGGTCCATTCGTCCACGCTGTAGGGTACGATTTCGTTGCCCTGGATGTAGGGTACGAAGAATGCGGTCATGCCCTGCTTGTTGTCGTCGTCAGATCCGATGCCGGCGAAGTTGTAGTTGTTGACCAATACGATCTCGAGCTGGCCGGTTGCGGTCCAGGGAGCGTCGACATATACGTCGAATTGCAATGCCACATCAGTCAGAGGTGTGTCGCCGGGGATGAAGTCGAGCATGCGTGTCCAGTCGTCGGCGGTGTCATCGTTGCCTGCGGTCCAGCACTCGGTTGCGCGGGGTTTGCCGCTGACTATGCCGCCCTCGTTGAGCAGACGCTCAGGCACGACCTGGAAGCAGAGGCCACGGCCGGTGGCGAGGGGGTCGTTCACGAGATCCTCGGGATAGACCATGGATACGCCGGCTTTGATGTTGCCGTCCTCGTCCTTGTTGGAGCTGCCCCAGGAGCCCTGTGTGCCGTTACCGTCGAAGTCAAGGATCATGCATTTGGAATTGTTGAAGTATTCGGGTGTCTGAGCGTAGCCATTGGCGCCTTCGCTGTAGATGTTGCCGGCTTCGGTGACACCTGAGGGCATGATGAATGAGTACCATTCGCCGTCCACGTCGTCGGATGTGATGTCGGTGACTTCAACTCCGCCCGGGAGGGTTAGCTTGGTGGTCTCCTGCAGTCCTGTGCCATAGACGGTCACTTTCTCGCCTGCGAGTGGCAGGGTGTTGGAGATGGAGGTGACAGTGGGTGTGGCTGCGCGGATAATGAACTCGTGCACGGTCTCGGTGTTGTCCTTGACCAGACGTATGGTGTTGCGCACGTCGTCTTCGGCCCCGATGATTGGAGTCTTGGAGTTGAGGGCGATGAGCATGGAGTTGTCGGTGACGTAGGCACGGTTGAAGTATGTGTCATATCCATTGATATATACTTTCTTCATGCCCATGAATCCGGAGCCTTCGAGACGGATTGTCTGTCCGAGGCGTGCGAATGTGACCTCGCGGTCTGGCACCGATGATTCGGGATCTTCGAGGTATACCTTGGCCACAGTGATTTTGGTGTCCTGATATTTGTCGTCGAAGTATTCATCGTCGTCGTTGCACGAGGTGAATCCTGCGCTCAGGATCAGCACGGCGGCCGGAATCCAGATATTTTTGAAAAATTTCATAATTTCTTAATGGTTGGGTGCTGATTAGTTAAATAATTCAGAAGCGGAGATTTCGCGTTCGCCGAATTCGTAGGCAACGGTCTCGCCGGCGAGGAGGGGATTACGGCCACGGTCCACGTCGGATACCGGAAGGGTGAGATGTGCCACGGTGGCTGTGCTCACGCCGGTGCCGTCGGAAGTCTTGGCATACTGGCAGGCTTCGTTCTCGTCCCATTCATAACCGGCGTTGCGGTCCTGATTGTTGAGGTAGTTGATCACTTCCTGCTGCTTGTAGTATGAGCGGCGGAGCAGGTCGTACCAGTACTGGCCTTCGAAAGCGAGCTCGATGCGGCGCTCGTAGTGGATGTCGTCGTAAGTGATGCGGCGTTTGGTGGGCATGCCGGCGCGCTCACGCACCTTATTATAATATTCAAGTGCGGTGGCATCGGTTGTGGATTCGTTGTTGCCCAGGATGGCTTCTGCCAGGTTGAGGTATACCTCGGCCAGACGCATCATGTAGGTGTTCACGCCCGATGACTGCTGGTAGCTCTGGCCGTTGTCGTCGAGCTTGCCGATGGTGTGTTTCTTGACGTTGCACTTGTTGTCGTAGCCGGTCTCGGTGACATTGTAGGTGTAGCCGCCGTTCTTGGTGTTGAGGTCGGGGTAGAATTCGCCTACTGTGGCTATGGTGTAGTGGCGGCGGATGCGGTCCTGGGGATCGTAAGTGCGCACGATGTCATAGGAGGCATATGTGGCGTTGCCCCAGTTGACTTCGCCTACCATGGTTGACCATGCGAAGAAAGCGGAGATTGAGTTGGCCGCGCCCCAGCCGATGGCGTTGGTGGCACCCTGGAGCCACTGGAGCTGGAATACGGATTCGGAGTTGTTGTTCCAGGTGGGTACAGCGAAGAGGTCGCCGTAGTTGTCAAGGAGTTTGTACGGGCCTTCGATGCACTTGAGAGCTGCTTTGCGGGCCAGGTCAAGGTAGTAGGGGTTGCGCGTGCCGCGGTTATGGTCGGTGGCAACGTTGGAGCCATTGTATTCGCCTTCGGTGGTGAGACCTGCCATTGAGAGGTATACGCGTGAGAGGATGCCGAATGCGCTGTAGCAAGTCACGCGCCCGGGGTTGGCCTGGGTGGTTGAGAGGTTGGCGGCAGCGTATTCGAGGTCGCGGATGGCGAATTCCATCACGTCAGTGACTGGGTTGGCGGGCACTACGGTGTTGTTGACCATCTCACCGGTATTGGTGTAGAGGATGGCACGGTTCCAGAGCGAGCCGATGTACCAGTAAGCGAGACCGCGCATGAAGCGTGCTTCGGCCATGCCTTGGATTTTGGCGCTTTCGGACACGCCGGCACCGCTGTTATCCTTGATACGGTTGATTACGTTGTTGGACTGTGCCACTACAGAGTAGAAAGCGTTCCAGGAGTCACCCAGACCGGGGGACAGGGATGTCTCGGTGAAGTTGGTGTACGGGTAGATGTAATCTGACCAGCGTGCGGTGAGGTTATTGGCTCGGCCGTCGCCCATTGAATAATAGGCTTTGCCGTTGAAGTCGTTCCACACATAATTGTAGAGCGGCGAAGTGGTGGCACGCACAGCGGCATCGGTATCCAGGAAGGTGCCGTCGTTGGGCTGTGTGGTGTTAGTGCTGGAGAGGAAGTCGTCGCATGACGAGAGGGCAGCTCCGGCGGCTAACATGGTTGCAAATATAAATATCTTGTTTTTCATTTATAGTCTTATTTGTAGATTGGTTTTAGAATGAGACATTAAGACCGAAGGTGTAGATACGGGGCGAAGGATAGCGGCCGTAGTCGAGGCCGGTCATGAGGGCGTCGCCGTACATGGCACCCACTTCGGGGTCGAGACCTTTGTATTTGGTCCAGGTATAGACGTTCTGGGCGCTGAAGTAGACACGCACGTTGGAGAGGTATGCTTTCTTCACGATTTTGGCGGGAAGAGTGTAACCGAGTGTGATGTTCTGCAGACGGATATAGGAAGCGTCTTCGATGTAGAGGTCAGAGACACGCGAATAGTTGTTGTTGGCGTCGCTGCGCTGCACTGCGGGCATTGAGGTGGAGCCGGCATTGACTACGTGGAGGTTGCGGTAGTCGTCGGAGGGCAGGGTGGGATCGATCACGTCAACGATGGCGTAGTTGAGCGAGGATTTCAGGATGTTGGAGTTGGCACGGGGGTCTTCGATGCGCATGCGGGTGAGGTTGAGGGCGTCGTTGCCGTAAGCGCCGCTGAAGAAGATGTTCAGGTCGAAGCCTTTGTAGTTGAAGTTGTTGCCAAAGCCCCATGTGAATTTAGGCTCGGGATTGCCGATGAATGTGCAGTCGTCGGCATTGATCACGCCGTCGTTGTTTGTGTCCTGGTAGATGTAGTCGCCAAGCCATGTGGAGCTTTCAGCGATGGTGTTGCCTTCGGGGATGGCCACAGGCACAACGTTGCCGTCTTTGTCATGGCGGTAGAAGTCGGTGGGCTTGTCGAAGCGGCCGATCACTTTGTAGCCCCAGAACTGACCCACGGGCTGACCGGGGACTGTGCGGGTGACGATGTAGCTTGTGGAGGAGGGTTGGAAGCTCTTCTCAACAGAAGCACTGGCTGTGTCAAGGGATTTCACCTTGTTGCGGTTGAGCGAGAACACTACGTTTGAAGTCCACTGGAAGTCGCGGTTGACGATGTTGGTGGTGTTGAGGGTAAGCTCGATACCTTTGTTCTCGATTGAGCCTACGTTGCCCCAGGGGTTGGAAGCGGCGCCTTGACCCATGGATCCGAGGAAGCCGGGGAGCTGGAGCTGCAGCAGGAGGTTGTCGGTCTTCTTGTAGTATGCGTCGGCCACGAGTTCGATGCGGTTGTTGAGCAGACCGAGGTCGATGCCGAGGTTGTATGAGGATGTGGATTCCCAGGTGAGGTCAGGGTTGGCGGTGTTGCCGGTGAGCACACCTACACCCCAGGGAGTGGTCTTGTTGGCGAGCATCGACATGAATGCCCAGTCGCTCACGTTCTGGTTACCGGTCTTGCCCCAGCCGAAGCGGAGCTTGAGGGAGTTGATTTCGTCGATGTCCTTCATGAACGATTCCTGGGATATGCGCCAAGCGAGAGCCACGGCCGGGAACCAGCCCCATTTGTGACCGTCGGCGAATTTTGAGGAGCCGTCGCGGCGGATGGTGGCGGTGAGGAGGTAGCGGTCGTCGAACGAGTAGAATGCGCGTCCGAAGAACGATGCCAGGGAGTTGGTGTTACGTGTGCCGGTTGTGGTTGAGGTGGTGATGTCGCCTGCGGAGAGGTCGGGGGTGGTGTTGGTGAGGAATCCGGTGGAGGTGCCTACCTGGTTTTCCCAGTTGCTCTTCGACATTTCCTGGCCTATCATCACGTTGACATTGTGTTTTCCAGCGAATGTATTATTATATGTAAGGATGTTGCGCCATGACCAGTATTTGGTGTCGGTCTTGGTCCACTGTGAAGTGCGGATATCCTGTGTCTTGATGCCGAACTGATAATCGGGCATATAATAATAGTATTTGTTCAAGTTGTAGTCGGCCGAAAGTTCGGTGCGGAGTGTGAGTCCCTTGTAGAGTGTGGCTTCAAGGAATGCATTGAAGCGGAAGTTCATCTTCTTGTTGTAGTTGGTGATGATCGAGGCAAGACCCACGGGGTTATCAGGCATCCATACGTCGTCGGGGCCGTCGAAGCTGCCGTCGGGCGAGGTCACGGCCACTGTGGGCTGCTGGATGAGTGCGCTGATGATGGTATTGTTGTCGGTGCCGAGATTCTGGCGCGATTCAGCGAAAGAGAAGTTTACACCGCCGCGCAGCCAGGTCTTGATCTGGGCGTCGACATTGGAGCGGAGGCTCCAACGACGGAAGCTCGATCCGAGCGCTATACCGTCCTGGTCAAGGAAGCCGCCTGAGAATGCATAGTTCACTTTGTCGGATCCACCGGTGATAGAGATGTTGTGATTCATCATGAATGCCTTGCGGAAGAGTTCGCTCTGCCAGTCGGTGCCTTCGCCGAGGAGGTCGGGGCGAACGAATGAGCTGCTGAGATCCACCTGGCCGGTGTGTTCGGCGCGGTAGTTGTGGTGGGCGGCGTATTCGCGGAGGTTGAGCATGTCGTATTTGTCAGGCATTTCCTGCCAGCCGAGATACATATCATATGTAACTGTGGCATCGCCTTTGGATCCGCGTTTGGTGGTGATCATGATCACACCGTTGGAAGCACGGCTACCATAGATTGCGGTTGCTGAGGCATCCTTCAACACGTCCATTGACACGATGTCTGAGGGGTTGATGGATGACAGGGGGTTGGAGTTCTCATCGCTTGTCGTGGCGTCGATCACAACACCGTCGATCACGAAGATAGGCTGGTTGGTGGCGTTGAGCGAGTTGACACCGCGGATGCGGATTGAAGAGGATGCGCCGGGAGTACCGGAGTTGGCCTGGATCTGCACACCGGCCGCACGTCCCTGCAGCACTTGGTCGATGCTTGTGGATATGGACTTCTTCACGGCATCCTCGCCTACAGATACTACAGAGCCGGTGAGGTCGCTACGTTTCATCTGTCCGTAGCCTACCACTACCACCTCGTCGAGAACGGCAGTGTTCTCTTTCAGGATAATCTCGATCGACTGGCGACCGTTCACATCGACAGTCATCGGATCAAAACCGACATATGTGACGGTCAGTTTGCCACGAGAGTCAACGGGGATTGTAAACTTGCCGTCGATGTCGGTAGAGACAGCATTGGGTGTGCCTGCGGCCTGCACCGTAGCGCCCACCAGAGGCTCGCCCATTTCATCGACTACCGTACCCGAAACTTTCAGAGTCTCGGCGAAAGCCAATAACGGCATGAGCATTAATAGCAATGATGCCGCAATTGTCCGCAGATTAAAATCTGTGCATTTCATGAAATAATAGTTTTGGACTGAAATTAATAATTGGTTTATAAAAATTTTCTGACATTAATGAGAAGAGTGAAGAGTGGATTCCTGTTGATTTTTTCTTTTTTTGATTGCGGATTTTTTTGATTGGTGTTCTATTTTTAATGTAATTAACTGTCAATGGTATATGTTCAAGGTATGAATCTTGGTACTTTGTGCTCTCTATCCTGGCAGGGCGGCAGGAGACTCCGACGCAATTACATTATGTGCCTGAATAGGGTAATACAATGATAATCGGATTACATGGATTAGAGCAGGTGATATCAATGGGCTTTATGCCTTCTTTAAATTCATAACGATACAAAATTAGTGTATTTTCGATATATGCATCATAAAAATATGTTACATCTTTTGAATTTTATGTTACATTAACGATATTTATGTTTCATATAGCATACGCTCATGTTACATACATTCTGTAATAGACAGGTGTTCAGTGTGTTACTTTTGTTGGTGCAATTTCTGAGTATCATGTTGTTCTGAATCCAGTCGGCATAGTTGGCTTTTTTTTGTAAATTTGCGGTAGATTACAATGTTGATTATGATTGAAAGAGAAATTTCAGAAAAGATATTGTTTATAGGGATTGATTACAGGCGGTCGAAAGGCGGTGTGCCGGAGGTTGAGCAATACTATACACGAATTTTTTCTCCGATGAAGTTTGTGGCCACGACAGTGGACGGAGGCAAATTGCGCAAGGCGATAACGGGCTTAGCCGGAGTGGTCTCTTTTACCGTCCGGATGCTTTTTGACAGGACTATTCGTGTTGTGCATGTGCATGCCTGTGCCGGTAACAGTGTGGCACGGAAAGGATTCTTTATGAAGATCGCGCGCCTGTTTGGCAAAAAGGTCGTCTATCATATGCATGCCGGGGGATTTATCGATTACGTTGCCGCACATCGCCGGGAGTGTGATGAGGTAGTGGGCCGGGCTGATTATGTGGTGGCTCTCACAGATAGCTGGAAGCGGTATTTCGAAGAAGAATTCTCGCATCCTGCTGTAAGGGTGATCCACAATCCGGTGGGTCAGGCAATGCCTGTGCCGCCTATGCCACGCCAGGGTGATGTGGTCACATTCGCTTTTCTGGGCAAGATTGTTCAGGCCAAGGGGATCTTTGATCTTCTTGAGGTGATTGCAGCAAACCAAGACCGGTGGCGCGGCCGCATGCGGTTGGTGTTTGCCGGCGTAGGCGAAACTGAGCGTGCGCAGGATTACATAAAGAAAGCAGGTATCGGGGATATGGTGGAGTTTGCGGGTTGGGTGAGCGGGGAGAAGAAGGCCGCTCTGCTGGCGGCGAGCGATGTTTTTATCCTGCCATCGTATTTTGAAGGTCTGCCGGTATGTGTTCTTGAGGCCATGACTTACGGCGTGCCGGTGGTGGCTACGCGTGTAGGAGGCATTCCTGATGTCGTTGCCGACGGCGAGTCAGGATTTCTTATTCCGCCCCGTGATAAGACCGCCATTGCCGAAGCCATTGACCGTGTCCTTGCAAATAAGGATAGATTGTCGGCAATGGGGGATGGAGCCAAGGCCAAGGCGGCAGAGTTCAGCGAGCAGAAAGTAGAGGAAAGTCTGCGGGAATTCTATAGGTCAATACTGTAGATATATGAATGGCACAAGCTCGCTCTGGCGTGTCTGCGCCACTATGAAGAGGATGAAGGCTAAAATGGCCGCTTGTGCCACAAGGGGAGCCTGTGAGTATGTGTCGCGGATGCGATGATACCACCGCATAGGCGCGAAATGCATGAGGAATCCGGCGAAAATGGCCACGCATACCAATGCGTACGACGCAATAAACTGAGGAGCCACGCCAGCATGAAAATTGGTGAAGATGGCTGTGTACATGGCTCCTATGTCGTCCAGCGTGCGTGCCCGGAAAAATGAAAAGCCGATCACCATTAGCAGGAATGTGAGCGTAATGTTAGCGCTGCGGCGCCAGAGGCTGTCGCGGCTCTCCTGTGCCGGGCGCCAGTAGTGGCGGATGGTCTTGTGACCAATGAGCAATGCGCCATGGTAGGCGCCCCATAGCATATACATCCACGATGCCCCGTGCCAGAGCCCACCTATGAGCATTGTGCCCATGAGATTGATGTGCTGGCGCGTGCGGCCTTTACGGTTGCCGCCGAGAGGAATGTATATGTAATCCATCAGCCATGATGACAGTGATATGTGCCAGCGCTTCCAGAATTCGGTGGGATTCTGGGATTTGTATGGTGCATTGAAATTGTCCTTGAAGCGGAAGCCGAGCAGCAGGGCGATGCCGATGGCCATGTCAGAGTATCCCGAGAAGTCGCAGTAGAGTTGAAGGGCGAATCCGAACGCGCCGAGCATATTCTCGAAGCCGCTGTACAGAGCCGGGTTGTCGAAAATTCGGTCTACGAAGTTGCCGCTTATATAGTCGGCTATGACCACCTTCTTTACAAGTCCGGCAATGATCAGGAAGAGGCCTTCGCTCACCATGGCGCGGGTGGCCACGGGATTGAGCCTGATCTGAGGCAGCAGATCTTTCGCGCGCACCACAGGTCCGGCCAACAGCGGCGGGAAAAACGTGAGGAAGAATGTATATTCCAGAAAGTTGGATGCAGGCTCGATCTCGCCACGGTATATGTCGACAAGATAGCTTATGGACCTGAACGTGAAGAATGATATTCCGGCTGGCAGCACTATGTCAAGGGGATCGAAAGAAGTGCCGGTGATATTTGCGAAACTTTCGTACAGAAGATTGAAATATTTGAAATATACGAGCATGCCGACATTTAAGGCCACGTTAAGCGCTATCACCCATTTTTTTGCTGCTGTGCTCCGGAGATTGCCCATCCAACGCCCGAGGATGTAGTCGGATATGCATACTCCGAGCAGAATGAAGCAATATTGGGCAGAGGATTTGTAATAGAAATATAGCGAGAACAGAATGACAAACACCATCTTGGCGGAATGCCAGCGTCTCATGGCCTGGTAAATCAGCAGGAACGCCACGAAGATCAGCAAGAAAAGGCCGCTGTTGAACAGGAGGGGATTGCGGCTGTCGAATCTCAGTATGTCATATAGATTTTGCAGCATCAGCGGTCAATGGTTTGAATTAGAGCCTCGTAGAGCAGGTTGCCTTGCAGATCATAGCCTGTCCAGGTGTTGTGTATATGATCCTTGCCCATCAGGGATGCCGACACCCAGCGGGATGAGCTGCCGGCCCCTCCGGCCACATCATACCAGTCGTATGTGGCTATGGCGTGGTCACGTCCGTATTTAAGCACCACCTGGCGTAGCCGGGGAATATTAGTGTTGACCTGACGTGAGCGCACTGTGTAATAGCGTCGGCGTTTGCCTTTTTTCTTACGGCGCACACGGCGCGATACAGTGCGCTGGCATTCCGACGGGGTGGTAAGGAGAATCTGTGTCTGTGGGTTGGCGCGCAGGATGTCCTTGACAAGGATGTCGATGTCGCGGTACATGGTGGCGTCGGATACCTTTCCGAAGGCCTCGTTGGTGCCAAGGCTCAGGATCACGAGCTGCGGCTGCATGGGCGAGATACCGGTGCCGACGGATGAGACTGTGTTGTAGGTGGAATAAGTGGCCCCGTTGTTGCCTATTGCGCTGTAGATTACACCAGGATTGGCGCTCATGAGCTCATAGCCATAAATGGTGAGCGGCTCGGAGTGTACAAATGTGATGTCGGCTGCAGTTACCGGCTCGAACAGGTTTATGTCCAGATACCCATTGCCCTGTGCAGTAGTGAAAATCAGATCTGTGAATATGGATGATGCCACGTCGGTCACATCCGGGGTGGCGCCGGAGTGGAAAACACGTATGCAGGAGAAGTCCGAGGCGGCGGAACAGCCTTTGAGCGATATGGATATTCGGAATTCATCGGAGTGAGGCATTGTGGCTATTCCGGTGAATCCCATGTCTGTGGGCCATGGTGTCTTCAGCAGCCTGGATGAGGAGAACGGGGTGTCGGAGGATACGGCATAGTCGAGAGGTTGGTTGGTGCCGGCCATGCGGAATGGTATGATAAGGCCGCGTCCGGCGTTGCCGTAGCGTTGTTGCAGGAGCCTGCGGGTGCATGAGGTAGAGCCTTCGGCCTGGATATGCGAATCGCCGATGTGCAGTATATTTATCACAGTGTCGGATGCCATAGTGAATATGTCGCATAGGGGCGTCCAGTCGGCACCGTTGAGCTCTATCCGGTTGGCACCGAGGTGAAGGAACTGATATGGGCTGTAGTCGATGCTGTGCTCTACTGCTACGGGTGTGGAGGTATTGCCGTCGATTTCAGGATTCTCGCGGGTGTCGGCCTGGGAGTCTTCCGTGGTATCAGTCTGCTCCTGACCGGTAACAGCCAAGGGCAACAGCATGCACAGCGGTATGATATAACGCAGAAATGGCTGCATGGGTCATTTCTTCATGTCGCTTTCGCGCTCACTGCGGAGGCGTTCGCGGCGTTTCAGGGAAAAATGCAGCAGCACTATCACAAGAAGGGTGGCTCCGACTATGCCGAAATAATATAGCGCCGAACTGCGTCCGGCGGCGTAGTCTGCGTATCCGATATAGCTCATCACTGCCAGATAGGCCAGCAGCACGAGGGGCAGGAGGGTGGATTTCTTGATTTTCATTGTTCGGGATCCGGCTCCGGATAGACTTTGTATGGCGATTCCTCCGGATGAAACATACCGGAGGTGAGCGCTGTGTTGATTTTCAGGCATGCCCAGGCGTCGAGCGCCGCATAGCGCATCTGTTCGGGGGTGAGTGAAGATGCTTCCCAATTGGTTAGACGTTGGCGTTTTGAAATTTTCTGGCCGAATATTATTGCATATATTTTTTGCAGTGATATGTCGGCTATTTTGAATTGCGGCACAATTTTCTGTAGGTCAACGAATCCGCGGGGCTCAAATTCCGCGGAACGGTGCATCACATGGAAATCGTCGTGCACGGACAGGCCGATTTTCTGTATCTCAGGATTTTCTATGAACTCACGCAGCTCGGGAGGGATGCCGACTTTATTGAGTCGTATCAGCCAACAGTGGTCGACCGTGGATAGCTGCATCAGGGCCACTTTGTAGACTTTACCTTTTTGGAAGGACGGACGTGTCTCTGTGTCGAAACCAATGACGGCGTGACAGCTGATATCTGCCATGGCGCGGGTCACACCTTCCGGAGTGTCCACCAGGGTGATGTCTCCCTGGAAAGACACCGGTTCCATCAGGGCAATCTGCTCCTTGGAAATGCTGATTCTGTAGTCGGGCGTACTGGTAGCCATCATTAGTTGAGGACAAGGCCGGGCATATTGGACACCGGCTTGTATACGCGGGCAAACTGACGAAGAAAATCAAGAGTCTGTTTGCGCGGACCTGAGGCCGAGGCGGAATGCTGCTTAATCGATGAGACGGGAGCGATAAAACGGGAGTAATTTTTATCCATAGGCATTACGAGTTACTGAGGAACACTCATATAACGGCCGCAATGTCTGAATTATTGTGCGCCGGCAGTGAAATTATTCAGATAGATACTCGTGTATTTCTGCGTCTGCATTGGAGAATTGCCTTGATATCTTCCGGAATATGCACACGGTGATAATAATGCCTACGATACATCCGATTATGGCACCGAGATTCAGTCCTAAATCCAGATATTCGTTGGCACCGTTTACATATCTGATCTCAAGTATAAACCAGATCATCCATAGGATCACCGCTATGAAGCCGACCACAAAACTGTATTTGAACTGCCGCGCGGCGCGCAGGGTGTGTTGCGAGATCTCCAGCAGGCTGCGGTCGTAAAGGTCTTTGGGCCAGAGGTTGTGTGCCATGCGCAGATCGTTGAGCAGGTCTGCTATCAATAGTATTTCAGTGCCGATCAGGAACGCGATAGAGAAGTCAAACCAAAGGCATATGAGTACCCAAATGATTGTGCCCACTATGCCGAGGATGCTTGTGTTGCGCAGGGTGGACTTGATGTCGGTCAGACGGGTGGAGACGACTTTCTTCAGCAGTGCCTCGTTTATCAGGCGTTCTTTGTCGGCCACTTCTTTCAGGCTGGCGTACTGACGGCGCAATTCTTCAATCTGTGGATCAAATTGTGGAGGGGTAGGAATATTATTGGTATCCATGGATTACATTTTTTTCAGTTGTTCTTTGATTCTGTAAAGGCGTACGCCTACGTTTTTTGGGGAGATGCCTACAATGAGGCCGATCTCGTCGTAAGGCATGTTCTCGAGCCACATGAGCACGATGGCGCGGTCAAGCGGTCCGAGCCTTTGGATGCGGTCGTGCAGAATCTTGGCTTGATGCTCGTTGGGATTGGCCGGCTCCATCAGGTTGGCCGTCATGTCGAGTGGCACACGCTGGCCAGCCTTCTTCTTTTTGCGGGAAGCGGAGATGCATGTGTTCAGGCAGATGCGGTAGATCCATGTGGATATGCTGCTTTTGCCGTTGAATCCGGGGAGGCCTTGCCAGATATTCACCAGGCAGTCCTGAAAGAGGTCGGATACTTCGTCGGCATCGGTCGAGTACATATAGCATACGCTATATATTGATGCCTTGTGGGTATTCACAAGCTCCTCGAATTCCTTTTCTAAATTAGGTTGCATGTTTCGTTATGATGTTTATACCTTAGACGCGGAACTACCGGAAAAATTACAGGTATAGATAAAAAAATCCCGGAGGTTGTCCGGGATTTGTCAGCAGCTATAGAGATGGCTACTGGTATTCTTCGGGATCGGTGTCTTCGTCCCAGTCATATGAGTCCCATTCGTCGGGGCTGATCTGCTGCAGGTCAGGGTCATTGGCGGGATCATCGTCTTCTGTGGGGGCGTTTTCGAAAATGAATTCGTCTTCCTCGCGCACGCGGTGGTGGCCGTCGAGCGGACGATGGACAATTTCAGGTGTGGCCAGGCGGTTGCTCTCGTCGGTTATCGCACGCCATAGTATGTCCTTGAGTTCTGTCAGGCCTTGGCCAGTCACAGCGGATATGAATACTGTAGGTATGTCCGTTGGGAGTGTGTCGCGCAGCTGATCCATCATTTCATCGTCGAGCATGTCACATTTCGATATTGCCAAGATGCGGTGCTTGTCCATGAGCTGTGGATTGAATTGCTCGAGTTCGCGCAACAGGATTTCATATTGTTCCCTGATGTCATCAGCATCAGCGGGTACCATGAACAGCAGCACGGCGTTACGCTCGATGTGGCGCAGGAAACGCAGTCCGAGGCCTTTCCCTTCGCTTGCGCCCTCTATGATGCCGGGAATGTCGGCCATCACGAAAGAGCGGTTGTCGCGGTAGCTTACAATGCCGAGCTGTGGCTCCATGGTGGTGAAAGGGTAGTCTGCAATCTTGGGGCGGGCGGCGGAAAGGGCAGACAGCAGTGTGGACTTGCCGGCGTTGGGAAAGCCTACCAGACCGACATCTGCGAGGAGTTTCAATTCCAGAATCACGCTCTTCTCTATCGCAGGTTCGCCCGGCTGCGCATAGCGCGGGGTGCGGTTGGTGGCACTTTTGAAATGCCAGTTGCCGAGGCCTCCGCGTCCGCCACGTAGCAGGTTGATCTGCTGGCCGTCGTCGGTGACTTCGGTAAGGAACTCGCCTGTCTCGGCATCGAACACGACGGTGCCGCAAGGTACCTCGACTATCACGTCCTCGCCGTCCTTGCCGAAGCTGCGTCCGCCAGATCCGCTCTGGCCGTTGCCGGCGAAGATGTGGCGGCGGTATTTCAGTGGCAGGAGCGTCCACATATTCTTGTTGCCTTTTAATATGATGTGTCCGCCGCGACCGCCATCGCCGCCGTCGGGGCCGCCCTTCGGCACATATTTTGCACGGTAGAAGTGGCGTGAGCCTGCGCCGCCCTTGCCACTGCGGCAAAGGATCTTGACATAATCTATGAAGTTGGAGTCTGCCATATTTTCTGATTTTATAATATAACTTAGCTGTGGAGCATCTTGTTCACGTATTTCATCAACTCGGTAGCCTGTCGGAAATCGGTTGGGGACCCTACGTCTATCCATGTTCCGTTGATCGGGAAATAGGTCACTTTCATGTTTCGGGATATGGCGCGCTCTATCAGGTCGGTGGCATCGGTGCGGTAATCCGTCGGAAGACTGTGGAGCAGTTCATTGGGGAAAATGTATATTCCTGCGTTGGCAAAAAAGGAATATGACGGTTTTTCTTCAATGCCTGTCACGCTGCGGCTGTCGGTGTCGGATGTGGAGAGAATGGCATAAGGTACGGACACCTGATATGGAATGGCAGCGATGGTGATGTCGGCACCCGTGTCAAGATGGTGGATGTACATATCCTCGAAGGATATCGATGTGAGCAGGTCGGAATTCATCACGATCGTGAAGCCCCGGTCAGGAATCCCGGCCAGAGATGCCGATCCGATGGTGCCAAGAGGCGATTTCTCCTCCACGCATTTTACCTGCACTCCTGCCACAGGTGTGGAGAAGTGGTCGGAAAGCTGGTCGGCCATGTAACAGGTCGTGACCCATATGTCGGAGATGCCGCATCGGGCGAGTGCCTCGATGTTGTAATCAATTATGGCTTTGCCGCCGATTTGAAGCAAAGGTTTAGGTGTGGTGAGCGTCATGGGGCGCAGGCGCTCGCCCTTGCCACCGGCCATGAGTATGGCGCTGAGCGGCAATACGGTGGTCTGTGATGTGAGGTCCAGGATGCCTGCCAGAGTCCCATCTGCCTTGAGGCGCGGCAGCAGACGTATCCCTTGGTCCCGGCATCGCCTGATCTGCATTATATCGGGCCTGTCATGTGCCACGGCTTTGAAGTCGAGGTGCATGATCTCTGCGACGGGTGTGTCCATGGCTGCGCCTGATATGAGGGCGCGGCGCACATCTCCGTCGGTGACTGTGCCGCGCACATGATTGGCATCGTCAATGGCGAAAAGGGTCATCACTTCGCCCGATAGGGCGTTGAGGCGGCGCATTGCCTCGGCTACTGTCGCGCTGATCTTTATTGTATGTCTGTCCATTCGTTCATCAGGTGTTCGGCCACAATCCAGTCAAGGGGGGTGTCCAGGTCGATCGAGCGGCTGCGGGGCATCGGGTATGGGATGCGCCGGGGGAAAGCACCCAAAGGCATATGCCGTATGGAGGCTGGGTTGATAACATATACTGCTCCGTTGTATTCATAGGCCGGTGGGGCATCCTGACGGCGGGTATATAGCCCGTCGCCTTTGCTGACATGCAGGTATCCGGTGGAAGGATCAGCCTCGAAGCAGTTGTAGTAAGGATTGGACTGTGCTTCGGTGACGGATACCACCATATCAATCTCCGGAGAGTATAGGTCAAGGCATCCTTGCACATCCGCCGCGGTGCGCATGGGCGATGTGGGCTGCAGCAGCACCACGCAGTCATAGGGGATGCCGTGGGAATCGGCCCAGTCCATCGCGTCGATTATCACCTCGCGTGATCCGGCAGTGTCGGTGGCCAGCATGGCAGGCCGGCGGTAGGGCACCCGGAGCCCGAGGGTTTCGGCTGTGGCGGCAATCTCGTCGTCGTCGGTCGACAGCAGGATATGGCTGTCGTCAGCGCCGAGAGCACGGGCCGCATCTATTGAGTAGGCTATTAGCGGACGTCCGCGCAGAGGCTTGATATTCTTGCGGGGGATACCTTTGCTGCCGCCACGGGCCGGGATTATGTACAGGGGTGTACGCATCAATACATGTCTGCTTGCACGCCTACGATCTTGAGCTTATTGTCGCGGATGAATCCGAGCACGTTGCGGCGTATGTCGTTGTCTTCGATGTCGGCTTCGATTCGTTTGAGCGCGTTGAATACCGAAGTCTGACACTGGTATATGTGGCGGTATGCTTTCGCGGCATCGTCAATCTCCGCGTCGGAGAAGCCATGCTTGCGCATCACCACTGAGTTGATGCCATAATATGAGGCGGGATTATGGGCGATGATAACATAGGGTGGGACATTGGAGCCGATACGGCAGCCACCTTTGATGAGCACCCATTTGCCGATGCGGCATTTCTCATGGACTACGGCATTTGACGACAGGATGGCGCACTCGTCGATATATGCATCGCCTGCGACGGTGGCTCCGTTGCCGAGCACACATTTGCCGGCGATGGTGGTGTCGTGGCCTATGTGAGATTCGGCCATGATGAAGCATCCGTCGCCTATGTGGGTGCCGCCTTCCGGGAGTATGCCGCGGTTGATGATGGAGTGTTCGCGTATCACGTTGTCATCGCCTATGAAGCAGTATGTCTGTTCGCCTTTCCACCGGAAGTCCTGCGGGTCGGCGCCGATGATGGTGCCCTGGTATACCTTGTTGTTGCGTCCCATGCGGGTACCGTTGATTATGCTTGTATAAGGCATGATCTCGCATCCGTCGCCAATTTCGACATTGGCGTCGATGTATGCGAAAGGATGGATGGTTACGTTTTCGCCAATTTTGGCTGAAGGGTCAACGTAGGCTAAGTTGCTAATCATGGCAATGAAATTTTGGGGGTTGTATATCTACAAAGTTACGAAATATATTTAGTAAACAAAAAAGTGGCTGAAAAAATCAGCCACTTTCGTATGTTTTTTGCCGGGAAAATATCAGCGGCCGCCGCCCATCGATTGGTATATGTTGATGATTGACTGGGCTATTGTGAGTTCGTTGCTGAGCTGTGACATCTGGGCGCTGAGCAGGCTCTGTTGGGCGGTGAGCACTTCGAGATATGTGCCGTCGGAGTAGAGCAGAAGGTCGTTGGTGTACTCTACGGATTTCTCCAGGTTGGATACTTGTTCTTTCAGGTATCCGGCTTTTTGCGAGGCTTTGTTATAGGTCACGATTGCATCCTGCACTTCGGTGGCTGCAGAGAGCAGAGTGTACTCAAAGTTGTTGAGCGCCTGTTGCTGCTGCAATTTAGTGGCTTTGAGACGGGCTATGTTCTGGCCGCGTGAGAAGATAGGGGCTACCAAGGAGCCTGCCAATTGATAGAACCAGTCGCCGGGATTCTTGATGAACGATCCGAGCAGGTTGGTGAATCCGCCTTGTGCCGAGATGGTCACTCCGGGATAGAATGCGGCGCGGGCCTGATTGGTGGCATAGTAGGCCACTGCGAGATCCTGCTCTGCGGCGGCTACGTCGGGTCGGCAGGCAAGATAGCTCATTGGCACACCGTCGGTGAGCATCTGCGGAGCGTTGAGCACTGCGTCGGAGGAGATCGCCCAAGTCTGGGGCATTACGTTTTGCAGCAGCGACATGGTGTTGTTGAGCTGGTCGAGGCTGACCTCCAGGTCGGTGATGCCGCCGAGGATGCTGTAATAGTTGGCTGTGGACTGCACTACTGCGGCTTCGGTGACACGGCCGGCTTCCTTCATGTCTTTCATCACCTGCACTGACTGGCTCCAGAGCTCGGCGGTGGTGTTGTACAGTTCAAGCTGGCGCTTGACAGTGGCTATGGCATAGTAGCAGTTGGCCACGCCGGCGATGATCTGCGAGCGCACAGCCTGGGCATAAGCCTCGCTCTTGTAGAGTGAGGCCTGTGCGCCACGCTTGGTGTTGAGGATTTTTCCAAAGATGTCCACTTCCCAGCTTACGGAGGCGGGGATGCTGTAGGTCCAAGACAAGTCGGAGCCTGCGTAGGACGCGGCCGCCCCGTTGGGGGTGAGGGCAAGCGAAGGCAGGTAGCTCAGGCGTGCGCCCTGCAGCTGAGCCTGTGCCATCTGCACATTCAGCTGGGCGTTGCGGACCGATGTGTTGTTGGCCAGGGCCTGGTTGATCAGGTCGGCGAGCATAGGGTCGGTGAAAACATCCTCCCAGAGCAGGTTGCCAAAAGCGGCGGAGTCAATCTGACTCTCTCGTGCCTGCTTGTATTCGGCCGTGAGCGCTGTCTGGTCAGGCGTCTCGTATTTTTTATATATGTGGCAACTGCTCAGGCTTAGTACGGCAGGAGCGATAGCCAGGCATATTATTTTCGAAATATTCATTTTAATTGGTTGTTTAGCGGGAATACTGTTCGATTTCATTCTCAATCGAGCCCGAGGCTTCTTCATCGCTCCATTTCATAGGAGTGATCTTTTCCTGGATCATCTGGAACGCCACGAAGAGGGCAGGTACGATGAACACCTGAAGGATCATGCCAATGAGCATGCCGCCTACAGATCCTGCGCCGAGGGCGCGGTTGCCGTTGGCGCCTACGCCATGTGCGAACATGAGCGGGAGCAGACCGATGATTAGGGCGAGCGATGTCATGAGGATAGGGCGCAGACGGGCCGAGGCGCCGGCAATGGCTGAGTTGAGGATGGACATGCCTGTGCGGCGGCGTTCGAGCGCGAATTCCACGATGAGGATGGCGTTTTTGGCCAGAAGGCCGATGAGCATGATCAGGGCTATCTGCAGGTAGATGTTATTGTCGATGCCGAACATCTTTGCGAATATGAACGATCCCATAAGGCCGAACGGTATAGACAGAATCACAGCCCAAGGCAGGATGTAGCTCTCGTACTGCGCTGAAAGCAGCAGGTATACGAAGAGCAGGCAGAGTCCGAATATCACGGCGGTGGAGCTTGAGTCCTGGGAGGCTTCCTCACGAGTCATGCCGGCGTATTCATAGCCGTAGCCCTGTGGCAGTGTCTGTGCGGCCACGCGCTCGATGGCGGCGATGGCGTCGCCTGACGAGTATCCGGGGGCAGGGGAGCCGTTGACGGATATCGCCGAGAACATGTTGAATCGGTCCAGAAGGTCAGGGCCGTATACTCGGCGCAGGGATATGAAATTGGTGATCGGAGCCATTTCTGAGCCGTTTCTGATCTTGATGGCGTTGAGCGTCTCGGGCGACACGCGGGTCTCCGGCGAGGCCTGCATCATCACGCGGTAGATCTTGCCGAAACGGTTGAAGTTGGACACATACATACTGCCGTAGTAGCCTTGCAATGTAGAGAGGATTGTGCTGGGGCTTATGCCGGCTTGTTTTGCTTTGGCCACGTCGATGTCCACCATGTACTGTGGGAAGGTGGGGTTGAATGTGGTGTATGCCATCTGGATTTCCGGCTGCTGGTTGAGCTGTCCGAGGAATGCCTGTACAATGCCGAAGAAATCATTGATATTGCCGCCGGTTTTGTCCTGCATCTTCAGTTCGAAGCCGTTGGTGGCGGAGTAGCCGGTGATCATAGGCGGAGCGAATGCTGCCACGGTGCCATCCTTTATTTCTTGTCCGCAGCGGGCGTAGATCTGTTTTATGATGTTGTCTACATGTTGGCTCTCGTCGCGTTCTTCCCATGGCTTCAGCTTTACGATGAATGTGCCGTAGGTGGCGCCCTGTCCGGCGATGAAGCTGTAGCCGTTGATCATCTGAGTGAGGTTTACACCGGGAATGGATGAAATGATTTTCTCCATTTTCTCAAGTTCCTGTCCGGTGCGTTCCTGAGATGTGCCAGGTGGCATGTTGAGCATCACGAAGCATGTACCGGTGTCTTCGTTGGGCACCAGAGATGTTGGAGTTGTGGTCATCAGAAGAACGAGCACGACTATCGATGCTGCAACGGTAGTGAATGAGGTGATCTTATGCTTGGCAAAGAATGTGGTGATTTTGGTATATTCCTTGAGGATGCCGTTGAAGCCGTTGTTGAACGCGTTGTGGAAGCGCTTGCTGAATATGCCCATCAAAGCGACAATAGCCACAGCGAAAGAGACTATCACCTGCCAGATGCTATCGGATGTGTACCATCCGAGCACCATGAAGGTGACGGCCGCAATCACGAGCACAAAGGTGATGAGTGGGTTGATGTCGAGCACGAAGCGTCGTTTCATCTGCTTGCCTACCACACCGGCGGCGGCGCCATAGGCTTTGCCCATGCGCTGTCCTAAAGAGTCTCCGGAGCCTTCGGCATCGGTGGTGTGCGGATGCAGGAACACGGCACAGAGGGCGGGGGAGAGGGTGAGCGCGTTGATGGCGGAGAAGAACACTGCGATTGCGATGGTGAGGCCGAACTGACGGTAGAACACACCGGATGTGCCACCCATGAATGACACGGGAATGAACACGAGCATCATCACCAGGGTGATTGATATAAGTGCGCCCGCGATTTCGCTCATTGCGTCAATGGAGGCGCGCCGCGAGCTCTTGTAGCCCACGTCAAGTTTGGCATGCACTGCCTCCACTACCACAATGGCATCATCGACCACAATCGCGATGGCGAGCACAAGAGCTGAGAGGGTGATGAGGTTGAGAGAGAAGCCGATGAGTTTCAGAGCGAAGAAAGTGCCGATCAGCGCCACAGGGATGGCGATGGCAGGGATGATGGTGGAGCGGAAATCCTGGAGGAAAAGGTAAACCACGATGAACACCAGGATGAATGCCTCGATCAGGGTTTTCACTACTTCGTGGATTGAGGCATACAGGAATTCGTTGTTGTTCAGCGGTACTTCAACCCTGAGACCGGTAGGCATTTCCTTTTTGAGGTTGTCTACGAATGCGAGACAGTCGTTGATAATCTGAGTGGCGTTGGAGCCTGCGGTCTGGAATACAATGGCGATAGTGGAGGGTTTGCCGTTGAGCGCGCCGTGGAATCCGTAGGTCACACGTCCGAGTTCGATGTCGGCCACGTCTTTAAGGAGCAGTGTCTCACCGTTGGAATTTGCGCGCACCACGATGTCGCCGAATTCTTCCGGCGTCACCAGGCGGCCTTTGTATGTCATGGTGTACTGGAATGTCTGGTCGCCCTGTTCGCCAAAGCCACCGGGGGCGGCCTCAACGTTTTGTTCGGCCAGGACAGCAGCTATGTCAGAAGGCATGAGGCTATATTGGGCCATCACGTCGGGCTTGAGCCAGACACGCATCGAGTAGTCGGCGCCCATCACGAGTACCTCACCTACGCCTGAGATTCGTTGCAGCTGTGGTACTACGTTGATTTTCATATAGTTTTCAACGAATTCCTCGCTATACAGGCCGTTGTCGTCGACAATGGCGATGCCACATAGCATAGAGGTCTGGCGTTTCTGTGTGAGAACGCCCACACTGGTTACTTCTGCCGGAAGCAGATTCTGAGCCTTCGCCACACGGTTCTGTACATCCACAGCCGCCATGTTGGGGTCGAAACCCTGCTCAAAATATACGTTGATGGTGGCGCTGCCTGTGTTAGTGGCGGTGGACTGCATGTAAGTCATGCCCTCGGCGCCATTGATGGACTCCTCGAGGGGGGCTATCACAGAATTTAGCACAGCCTGGGCATTCGCACCGTTGTAAGTGGTAGTTACCTGGATTGTAGGAGGGGCAATGTCGGGGAATTGTGTGATCGGGAGAGTGACCAGGCCGATAAGACCGAGCAGTACGATGAAAATCGAAATCACCGTAGATAGTACAGGCCTGTTAATGAAAGTATCGAGTTTCATTTCTTGGAATCAGTTGTTATCGGATTTAATTTGCTTGTTCAGCAGCAGTCTGTGGAGCTTTGGGTGTGACGGGCATTCCGGCTTTCACTACAGTGCCCACGCCTTCTGTCACGATACGGTCGCCGGGGTTGAGGCCGGAGGTGACCACAAAGTTCTTGCCATCGTTGATCGGAAGGACGGTGATAGGAGTTGTCACGGCCTTGGACGAATCGCCCAGCACATACACATAGCGGCGGTCCTGGAGTTCGAACGAAGCTTTCTGAGGGATGACAATCGCGCTGTCGGTGCGTTGCGGAATTATAATTAGGCCTGTGGAGCCGCTGCGCAGCATGCCGTTGGTATTGTCGAACAAGGCACGCACTGATGCGGCGCCGGTGGTATTGTCAAATACGCCGGATACTGTGGCCACGTGACCTTCCAGGGGATATACGGTGCCGTTGGCGAGCTGGAGTTTCACTGCGGGCATTTTGTCGATTTGTGAATCAAGGGAGTATTGTCCGCCGTTTGTGAGGTTGAGTATGTCTTTCTCGTTGAGGGAGAAGTATGCATATACCTGGGAATTGTCGCTCACGGTGGTGAGGGGCTGTGCCGACGATGGAGAGGCCAGAGAGCCTTCGCGGTTGGGGATGGCGCCTATCACACCGGCCGACGGGGCAGTGACAACGGTGTACGACAGATTTTTCTGTGCGCTCGCCAGAGCGGCTTCTGCCTGGGCCAGGGATGCCTTGGCTTGGGCGAGCTGATTGGCAGATGTCTGGTACTGGCTCTGGCTTATGATGCTCTTTTCGAAAAGGCGTTGCTGGTTGTCGGCTGTGATCTGGGCGTTGGAGACAGCTACCTTTGCTGAATTTACAGTGGCCTTGGCCTGGTCGACGGCGGCCTGATACTGCACCTGGTCAAGAGTGAAGAGTACCTGGCCTTTATTTACATGCTGACCCTCGTCTACATGCACTTTCGTGATGAATCCGGTGACCTGCGGGCGTATTGCGATATCGGTCTTGCCCTTGATTTGTGCGGGATAGGTGGATTGTAACTCGGATACAGTAGGCTCTACCGTGATTACTTCTACTTCGGGAGCCATTGCCTGGCGTTGTGCCTGATCGCCGCCTGAACATGAGGGGAGAATGGCGATTGCGCTGAGCGCGGTGGCTAATACGCTTACATTTAAGATGTTGGCTTTCATAAATTAATATATCGTGTAATGTTCAAAATTCCGCTGCAAAGTTACTAACTATAATATAACAAACTATAATATAAACTTTATAATAATTGCCTGATTGGACAAAATGTTGGTCTAAAAGTCGAAGATTGGAGCTTATGACAAATGTGTGATGCGCTTATACATTCTGCGGGTGACAATGTGACGGCTGATCAGGCCTACGAGCATGCCGGTGCATAAAGCAGCTATGACAGAACCCTCGCGCACACCTTCGATTTTGCCACTCATGGATAGCGATGCAATTATGGCGGCGAGCACCAGCAGAATGTCGAATATGACCTTTACGCGGCTGAACGGGCGGTGCAACCTGCGTGAGGCGTAGTGTACAAATGCTTCGGCCGACATTTTGGATACATTGGGCTTGAGTTCCAGAGTCACGCCTAATGCCTGCACTATGCACCCGGCACCCAAAAGAAGCAGGGCTGCTGTGTAGCTGGCGGGAGTGATGTCAGCGGTAAGATACATGTTTGCATCTATGAAGGCTGAGAAGATGAACGAAAACGGTATCTGGAGCAAAATCTCTATCACATCGGTGCGTGTGCTGTGATGGCCGAGGATGGCGAATTGTCCGATGATCAGAAACAGATTCAGACAGAAAGTGCATGTGCCCAGAGAGAGAGGAGTGTTGAGGCTTACCACATAATTAAGGCTTGAGATTGGTGTGGTGCCAAGAGCCGACCTTACAATCAGAACGATACCTAATGAGAGCAAGAACAGGCCGGCTACGTAAATGGAGTATCGTTTGCAAAGGGATATATCCTGCATAAATAAAACCTTGAAATGTACCTTTGGTAACAGCAATCACTACTGCTTTCTGAGCGCAAAATTACGAAAAATATATGAAAAGAGGTGAGAGTGTGTCACTTGGTTATGGATATTTAACATACAGCACAAAAACGTGTGCGTAAGCGGATTTCGGACGGTCAGATTGGGCAGTTTCATGCGGTATTGATGAACAAAATTTTGATGTTCAACATTTTATATGTACCTTTGTGGCGGTTTTTAATAGGAATGCCGCAGCAGAGGCTGTGGCGTATGCCGAAAATCGGCAGGATTTCAAGCCCCAAAGGTGAGATGCCCGTGGCTTGGGATTTTAAGTGAAACATAAAACTTTTGTAATGAAGAAAACAATCTTGACTCTCGCGCTTTTCGCAGGTATGCTGTTTGCTTCGTCGGGATATAACGGCAAGGTATTCGGCACAGAGCAGGGAGACTGGGCTCCGGTGGTGTCATTCACCGAAGACGATGCTCCGGTAAGCGTGGATCAATTCAGAGGTAAGTATTTGTTGCTTTCGTTTTGGTCATCGACTGACGCCAGTTCGCGGGTGGATGTCAACAAGTATTCAAGTTGGATCGGCAGTATCTCTGCCGATGCGAATGTAGACCATGTGGCGGTGAATTTTGACACTAACCGCACATTGTTCGACGAGATTGTACGGCGAGACAATCTCACAGGTACGAAACAGTTTAATGTACAGGGCGATATGGCTCGTGACATTATTGAAAGTTATGGCTTGTCAGACGGTTTCGGCTCCGTGCTTATTGATCCTCAAGGCAGGGTGTCGGCGATCAATCCCTCAAAGGAGGAGCTGACAGCACTCTGATTGCAACTCGTGGCGCAAAGATGCGGCCACGATTTTTATTTTTATACGGCATTGGGTTATAGTCATCTGCAGACTGTGATCCGATGCTGTGATTGTTTATTGGGGTATCAAATTTTATTTGGGTTAACAATAATTAACAATAAGAATTTGTATTAAATTATAATTGATGCTAATTTTGTATCGATTCTAATTGTGTTAATCGTTTGATGCCAATGCAACCTCAGTCCTACTCAACCAATCAACTGCTTGACCTGCTACATAAAGCAGGAGTGAGGCCGTCTGTTCATCGGTTGGCCGTATTGAGGTATGTGGCAGACAAAAGGACACATCCTACCGCAGACGAGATTTTCTCTGCCTTAGCGGTCGAATTTCCTTCACTGTCCCGTGCTACAGTCTATAATTCACTGCATATTTTGATTGAAAAGGGAATACTGCGGGAGATTGAGATTGAGACAGGCTCTGCGCGTTATGATTTTGCCATGCAGCCGCCACATGGACATTTCTTGTGCCGGAGTTGTGGAAGGATATATGATATGCCCATGGTATTGAATGCCGGTAGTGCGGTGCCGGATGGATTCAAGGCATACACTGTCGATATTTATGCAAAAGGAGATTGTCCTGATTGCTTGAAAAAGATATAAGAAACTAACTATAAATAATTATCAAATGAAAGATCTGAAAGGAACTAAAACAGAAAAGAACCTGCAGGAGGCATTCGCAGGCGAATCCCAGGCTCGGAACAAGTACAGCTATTATGCCTCAAAGGCTCGTAAGGATGGCTTTGAGCAAATCGCCGCAATTTTCGAGGAGACAGCTCATAATGAGAAAGAGCATGCCAAGCTCTGGTTTAAATTACTGCATGGCGGTAATGTGCCCGAAACCATGGATAATCTCCGCGATGCTGCCGCCGGAGAGAATTACGAATGGACAGATATGTACGACCGTATGGCTGCTGAAGCAGAAGAAGAGGGATTCCCGCACATCGCTGCTAAATTCCGGGCTGTCGCCGCTATCGAACGTCATCATGAGGAGCGTTACCGTCGTCTGTTGGCAAACATTGAGGAGGGCATTGTCTTCTCCCGCGAGGACGACCGGATATGGGTATGCCGCAATTGCGGTCACATCGTGATCGGGAAAAAGGCGCCGCTCGCTTGTCCGGTGTGCGCACATGCGCAGAGTTTCTTTGAAATAGAAGCCAAGAATTATTGATACATATCAAAGCACTGTTTGCCGAGCCGTGGATTTTGCAGCCCCGGCTCGGCTTCTTATTTGTGGACGATGCTGAATGGTGATGCCGACAGGTCGCGGTATGCTATGGTATCGCCGCATTGGCGTATATATCTCGCACGGCGTATAGGATTGAGATCCGTGCTCAGCAGCACGGTGTCGGGTTTCAGTGCGCGGTATGTCTTGGGAATGTCTCCGGTATATCCTCTGCCTATAATAAGATAATGCAGCCGTGACGGACGCTTGCGTGGCAATGTGTCGTCGGTCAGCAAACAGAAATTATGATTGGCAAATGCAAAATATGTGCTGTTGCGTATGATCCATTCGGTATGGCCATCTGGCGGTAGGGTCTCGAAACCCGCCTTGCATCCCCGGCTCATCAGAAAGTTGCAATAACGCATGCCGGCATCAGTGACGGCGTCGGCATGCTGGATATCGTTCCCGCCGGTAATCAGCCATGCATGTTCTCCATGTCGGATTATCACAGCTGTATATTGCCGCGAGCGTGGTATATATAGTTCAGCCTGAGGCAGACGCTCCCGGGACAAGAAAATTATGCATACGGTGGCGAGTGCCAGTGAGGCTGACCATATGAGATAGATGCGCCGGCGCCGGAATATGCCTGAAGCAAGCATCAAAAGTCCAGCGAAGTAAGGTGCCAAGGTCCATGCTGAGAAATATAGCCCGCGTATCTCAGTTCCGGGTATGTGTTGTGGCAGCGAGAATCCGATTGCGAACAGATTATATATAAAGTCGACGGCAGATGCCAATACTGGCAGGTGTATACCGGCCATGGAGAGTGCTATCAGACATATGCCGGATATCAGTATCGCGGGCATGAAAATTCCGGCTATGATATTGCCTAATAGGAATGTGACAGGGAAGCAGTGGAAATACCAGGCGCTGATCAGTCCGGTGGCGCCCATGGCTGCCAACGACATTGCGGATGTATTCACAAAGAAATACAGCAAGCGCCTCCGCTGCAGCCGCCGGGGTATCAGCGGAATGAACATCAGGATGCCCGCTACGGCAGCCACGGACAATTGGAATCCGGGTGATAGAATAGAGTAGGGCGAGCATACAAGGATAGCTATCACAGCTACCGAAAGCGCATTGAACCCATTGTAGTGGCGTTCGGCTAAGTATGCCAGAATCATAACCGTGAACATGACCGATGCGCGGATCACTGAAGGTGATGCGCCGCTTAAAATGGCATATGTCCAGATTGTTATTACGGAGAGGATGAGGCGTAACTTGCGCCCATGACGGAGCATGTTGAATGGCAGGAGGAGCCAGCCGACGATCATGGCTATTATGCCCACGTGCAATCCGCTGAGGGCCAACACATGCGCTATGCCCGATGTGCGGAAACTTTCAGTGGTGTCGGCCGTGAGATATTCACTGTCTCCAAGGATCACAGCGAGCAGGAAAGCCGAGGTGTCCGGACTTGTGCCCGATGTGACTATGGCATCATGGATGGCATCGCGGGCATTGTTGACAATGCGGTCAATGCTGTGGGGCGGTGCTGATATTTTAACATCGTCAGGCCCGGTGGTGGCTTTGGCTGTGATGCCCCCTGCGATATAGAATTGAATATTGTCGGCCTGGTGCGGGACATCAGGTGTGGATTCCACAGGAGTGAGAGTGGCTCGGAATGTGATCTGTTGGCCACGGACATATGCCGGCTCAAGTGAAAATACTGTGAGCGCGCATTTGATTTTGCGTACAGGCTCTCCGTTGGCATGATGAATGTATATGATCAGCTGTTGTGAATGGCCATTCTCCGCTGATTCGGTGACAGTGGCCGAATATACACCATCCTTTACGTGATATATGTCCGGTAGCCGCTCCGGCCTATGGAAATGTGCGATTGCAGCGCCGATAGCTATGAATAAGGCGATGAACGCTATGTAATGTCTGCGCAGATAATACAGGGCCATGAATGCGCATGTGCCAATGGCAGCGGTGCTCCACCAAAAGCCGGTGATGGCCAAAGCAATCCCCGCTGCCAGGCCTATGGCTGCAGGTGCAGCCGGGGCATATGACAGCGGGGCTTTCATTTCGCAAGTGTATGATCAGTCGATGGTGCTGAGCACTACCCAAAGACTGGAGACGCCAATCAGTATCCAGAGCAGTACTGCCAGTACAAGTGGCTTTATGCCTACTTGTCTGATGGTGGCGAGTGACAGGCTGGCTCCGATAAGGAACAGTGTCACCACCATGCCACGTTTGGCTATCCATACCAACACGTGGGTAAGTGTATCAGGCAATGGCAGGTAGGTGTTGATCACCATAGCCAGGACAAATATGAAGATAAACCAAGGTATGGAAATTTTGCCGCTTTTATCTCTGAAAATCAGCATTGTGACAAAGGCAAGCGGGATGATCCAGAGGGCGCGGGTGAGTTTTATCAGGGTTGCCGTCTGTAATGCGATCTCACCGTAGGTCTCTCCTGCTCCTACTACAGATGATGTGTCGTGTATGGCGATGGCGGCCCATGTGCCGAATTGTGTCTGTGACATATCGAATATATGGCCGAGCGGCGGGAAGATGAATAGGGCTACGGAATTGAGGATGAATATCACACCGAGCGATACCGCCATTTCGTTTTCGTTGGCTTTAAGCACGGGGCCCACGGCAGCGATAGCCGATCCGCCGCATATGGCAGTACCTGAGGATATGAGGTAGGCCGTCTTGCGGTTGATGTGCAGCCAGTATCCGAACATGGCGCCGATGGCCATGACACCGACTACTGAGATTACAGTGAACATCATGCCCTGAGCACCGGATTTGAGGGATTCCTGAAGATTCATGTTGAATCCAAGGAGAACCACAGCTACCTGAAGCAGGTATTTTGATGTTTTCTTATTGAATTTCGGACATGGATTTTTGCAGCAGAATGCAAACATCAGTCCCATAAGTAATGCCAGCGGAGCAGAAATCGGGTTTTTAAATCCGAAAAGCTCTGACGGAATTACCATAAGTGTTATTAGCAGTATGTAGATGATTTTTGAAGCGGGCATATGTTAGTTTTTAGTTGTTAGTTCTTAGTTTTTTATTTTGGGTTTGTGCCTCGTGCTTGATAATTCAGCTTTGCCAAATATGCCATGCTGCGAATGCCTGAAGCAGAAGCATCTCCAGCCCATTCTTTGTCGTGGCAGCGTGTTCGGCGCTTTTTTTCATAAACAGTGTGGTGTCGGGATTGTAAAGTAGATCGTAGCAGATGTGACGTTTGGTCAGGCATTCATATGGGATATCAGGTGCTTCGTCGACATGAGGATACATTCCCAGGGGGGTAGTGTTCACTATCACAGTGTGGTCTGCCATTATCTCGGGGGTAAGTTGCCGGTAGGTAAGGCGGCCGGGAGCGGGTGTGCGGGAAACGATCGTGGATTGGATGCCAAGGTCGGAGAGTCCGCAGGCTACTGCCTTGGATGCGCCTCCGGATCCAAGGACCAGTGCTTTGGTGTGCCATGATTTAAGTAGCGGGCGCAAGGAGTCCGAAAATCCGATTATGTCAGAGTTGTAGCCTTTGAGCGCCGAGATCGCGCCGTGTGAATCACGTATTATCTTTATCACATTCACAGCTCCGATGCGGGCCGCCACCGGATCCATCTGATCAAGATATGGGATGATCTTCTCTTTGTACGGAATGGTCACATTCAGGCCGGAGAGATTCGGCGTGCGTGCTATTACCGACGGAAAATCCTCGATATCCGGTAATTCAAAATTCACATACTGTGAATTAATGTTTTCCGCATTGAATTTCTGATTGAAATAAACCTGGGAGAAAGAATGACCGAGAGGGTAGCCTATTAGGCCATAGACCTTTTCAAAATACTTTTCCATATTCATACTTGTCAGAATCTGTTGCAAAATTAGATAAAATATTGATACGCGGCGTAAAACATAACACTAAAAATCGTATATTTGCGTAAATTTGTGAAATTATCGTACAGTTTTGAAAAGTACTGTCATATTTATATGTTTTGTCATCCTTGTCTTGTGCGCCGGTGCAAGGCAGACTCTGTATGCGCCTCCCGAGCCTGTGCCGCCGGGGATAATGATGCTTGATTCGGCAGAAGGAAGGTGCGGGCGCGCCCGTGCGCATTTAAGGGTCTCAGTGCCCCGAGGCGGCGTTGAGCAGGGGTGGGGGCTGATGTGGAATTATGCTGACACTGATAATTATGTGGAGGCGCGATTTGTGATGCCGGCTGCAGATATGTATGATGATATATATGATCAGCGGCCATCGGTGAGGGTGCTGAAGATGGCCGGCGGAGTTGAATCCTTAGTTTCGGAAACGAAATTAAAAAACAATTATGGTCGTGGAGGTAATCCTAACTCCCTGCGTCTGATTTATGATGGCTATTCGGCGCGCCTTTATGCCGGAGACGGCGAGGGTAACTTAATTGGCACAGTGCCGTATGATCCGGCCGTGTGTGCGTATGCCGCCAGATTTGCGGACGGAGCACTGTGCAGCCGCATCACGACCGAATTTGAGATGCTGCCAGTGCGGGAGCGGTGCGCCTTTGATAATGTGGATGAGTTGTTAGGTTATCTTAGGCTTTCAACAGATATTACCGAGGGTGTTTGGGTGTATCTTGACCGCAACATTAAGGAAGGCTCAGCTGATATGGGTGGTTTCTATACATTGGCTACAGTCAGGAATTCTGATGGTGGACTTGACTTGGTGTATCTCAGTGGAGCCTCGGTTAATGGTCCGGATTGGCATCCTTTGGACATAAAAGGGCATCTTGATCCCACTATATTTCTGAATACTTATGATTTGGAATGGGTTGAGGCCGACGGCCACAGGATGGCGGGAGAGCAGGATGCCCAGATCTCTGCCGATGGCTCTATACTCACACTCAGGTATCCGCTGTATGATGCGGTGGTGCGTTTTTCCAGAAAGACCGGGCTATGATGCTCCGGTGATGGAGGCTGTGGCTGCACTCAGCGATTCGGGACGCCCGATGTCGTGCCACATATACGGTTGTGATGGAGTGTAGCCCAATAGTTGGCAATGTCCGCATATGCTTACATAAAACGGTACGATCGGAAATGGTGTGCCCGGAGAGTGGTATGATGTAAGCAATGGGAAAATCTCGGGTGACACAATATGCACACCTCCGAATGCCAATGGCAATACGCTGTCAGGAATGGCCCCGGCGTGTTGTGCCAATTGGGGTGGCAGCACTTCGCCGGTTTTTAGGTTTTCCCATCCGCATAGCATCCGGCCGTTGTTGAATAACAGTTGTCGGGATGAGCCGCGTTTATCCACCAGGAGTGTGGCCAAGGCTTTGGCGCGGCGATGCGCCTCGGCCATTTCCGCGATAGGAAAATCTGTAAGGATATCAGCGTTATGAATCAGTATCGGGTCGTCACCTTGGAGCCATCGGCGAGCATTGAGCAGTCCGCCTCCGGTGTCGAGAAGCAGTCGGGATTCATCGCTAATATGTATGTCCGCGCCGAAATTGTCCTTGTCATTTAAGAAATCCACAATCTGTGAGGCAAAATGATGCACATTCACCACTATGTCAGTGATTCCGGCATCTATCACCTTGCGGATCACACGCTCAAGCATGGGTATGCCTGCCAAAGGGACAAGAGCCTTAGGGTGTTCGAGTGTGAACGGGCGCAGGCGCGTGCCCAGTCCGGCAGCGAATATCAGGGCTTTCATGAGCGCGGAGAGAAGGATTGCTCGATATCCTGTTCGCGGTGAATCAGCTCAACTTTCACATTGAATTTCTTATGGATGTGTTCGGCCATATGTTGGGCTGAGTACACCGAACGGTGCTGGCCGCCGGTGCAGCCGAAGCATACCATCAGATTTGAGAAGCCGCGTTCGATGTAGCGTTTGACCGATGCGTCCACCAGCGCATAGCAATGTTCCAGAAATGTCGTGATCTCACCATCGTCCTCAAGGAATTTGATCACCTGTTGGTCAAGGCCGGTGAATGGCTTGTACCGCTCGTATTTGCCGGGGTTGTTCACGGCACGGCAATCAAATACGAATCCGCCGCCATTTCCGGAGGCATCGTTAGGGATGCCTTTTTTATATGCGAAGCTCATCACTTTGACAGTGAGCGCGTGTTTTTGCAGTTCGTCAGAGAATTGCTTCATCTGCGTGAGCCTGATCAGTAATTCATTGAGGTACGGGTATTCTACGAACGGTTTTCTCAGGAGCTCGCGCAGGTTGGCTATAGCGAAGGGTACGCTTTGCAGGAAATGCGGTTTTTTCTCAAAATACCCGCGATAGCCGTACGCTCCAAGTACCTGCATCGTGCGGAATAGCACGAAGTGTCGCAGCTGCTCCAAGAAGTATTCCTCATCCACTGGTTTATATTTTTTCAGCGCGGACATGTATTCCTTGATGAGTTCCTGACGGAGCGTTTCGGGATAATTGGCCTTGGCTTGCCACAGGAAAGACGCGACATCGTAGAAGAACGGGCCTTTTCTGCCGCCCTGGAAGTCTATGAACCATGGCTCACCATCCTTGATCATCACGTTGCGGCTCTGGAAATCGCGATACATGAATGTGGATGATTTACTGCGCATCAGCACTTCTGCCAGTGCCTGGAAATCGTCTTCAAGTCTGTCTTCTTGAAATTCCAAGCCGGTAGCCTTGAGGAAACAGTATTTGAAGTAGTTGAGATCCCACATTATAGAGCGGATGTCAAACTCGCACGCCGGGTAGCATTTTGAGAAGTCCATCCCGACCGCACCTGAGAACTGGATATCAGGAAGGCTGCTGATGGTTTTCACCAATAGATCCTTTTCGTCGGATGAGAACAGCCGTGTGGCTCTGCCTTTCTCTATTGCGTTGAATAGCAAAGTATCGCCCAGATCCTGCTGAAGATACGCCATGCGGTCGGGGGATACTGCAACGACTTCCGGCACATTGATCCCACGTTCGGCGAAATGGCTGCTCATATATAGGAACGCTTCGTTTTCCTCGCGGCATGTGCCGATTACGCCAATGAGTGTCTGCGGACCGGCTACGCGAAAGTATCTGCGGTTGGATCCTGATGATGGAAGCTCGACGATTGAAGATGGGTCGGAGCCTACATGATTCTTGTATAAGGAGGTTAGGGTCTGGGTGGATTTATCCATTTTTTCAGGGGGTGTTTTATAATAGGTGTCAATATCCGAGTTCAGACAGGAATTTAATGCGCATCAGTCGTATCTCATCTTCGGAATAGTCGTTGCCGAGTTCTTCGAAAGCGAGTTTAAGGTCATCTGATTCGCTTTCTTTGAAATACGCGAAAATGTCGTCCTGGATGTCTTGGTCCATGACCTCATTGATGTAGTATGATATATTGATCTTGAGCCCAGAGTACATGATGGCCTCGATCTCATCAAGGAGTTCGGAGAACTCAAGCCCTTTGGATTCGGCGAGTTCATCAAGAGGCACACGGCGGTCGATGGATTGTATTATGGCAATTTTCTGCTTGCTTTTGTTTGCCACGGACCTTACGCGGAGGTCTTCGGGACGCTCTATTTCATTTTCTTCGACGTGTGTCTTGATAAGTTTCACGAATTCTTCTCCGTAGCGTTTGGCTTTGCCTGCGCCCACCCCGGAGATGTTCTGGAGCTCTTCAATGGATATGGGATATGTTGTGGCCATTGCCTCAAGCGAGAAATCCTGGAAAATGACATACGGAGGCAGGTCGAGTTTCTTTGCCACTCGTTTGCGCAGATCCTTGAGCATATTGTATAGCTCGGGATCGACGGCGCACGAGGCCCCGCCCTTTACTACCACTTCCTCCTCCTCTTCGCTAAACTCGTTATCCTCCACGATTTTGAAGGATACGGGTTTGTTCATAAAATCCTTGCCTTTTTGCGTAAGTTTCAGGATGCCGTAGTTTTCTATGTCTTTATTGAGATATCCTGAGATGATGGCTTGTCTGATCACGGCATTCAGGAAGCGGTCGTCGCGGTTTTCAGCGCATCCGAACACTTCGAGCTGGTCGTGGTCGTAAGATTTCACATCATTGGTGGCTTTGCCAATCATTACATTTATAATATGGTCAGCTTTGAACTTTTCCTTGAGTGCGGCTACAGTTTCCAACGCCGCTTGCAAATCTTCTTTTGCTTCCACTTTCTTCTTGGGATTTAAACAGTTGTCGCAGTTGCCGCAGTTATCTTCGGCGAATTCCTCGCCAAAGTAATGTAGCAGGGATCGACGGCGGCATACTGATGATTCTGCATATGATGCGGTCTCGATCAGCAGTTGTTTGCCAATTTCCTGTTCGGCAACCGGTTTGCCTTGCATAAATTTCTCCATTTTCTGGAGGTCTTTCGCAGAATAAAACGTGATGCACCGACCTTCGCCGCCATCACGGCCTGCGCGTCCGGTCTCCTGATAGTATCCTTCGAGTGATTTCGGCATGTCGTAGTGTATCACAAACCTTACGTCGGGTTTGTCAATGCCCATTCCGAATGCTATGGTCGCCACTATTACATCAACTTTTTCAAGGAGGAACGCGTCTTGGTTGGCCGAGCGTGTGGCAGCATCCATTCCGGCGTGGTATGGCAGTGCTTTGATATTGTTCACCTGCAGCACTTCGGCGAGCTCTTCCACTTTTTTGCGGCTCAGGCAGTATACAATGCCAGACTTGCCTTCCTGGCCTTTGATGAAGCGAATTATGTCGCGGTCAATGTTTTTTGTCTTTGGTCTTACTTCGTAATACAGGTTGGGGCGGTTGAACGAGGATTTGAATACCGCGCAATCCGTCATGCCAAGGTTTTTCTGTATGTCGTGTTGTACCTTTGGCGTGGCGGTAGCTGTAAGCGCGATCACCGGGCGGACACTGATCTCGTTGATTATTGGCCTGATACGGCGGTATTCAGGTCGGAAATCATGACCCCACTCGGATATGCAGTGAGCCTCGTCAATAGCGTAGAATGATATTTTTACAGTTTTTAGAAATTCTATGTTCTCCTCTTTTGTCAGAGACTCAGGCGCTACGTAAAGCAGGCGTGTGCGTCCGGCTGTGATGTCGGATTTTACCTGGTCTATAGCCGCGCGGTTGAGGGAAGAGTTCAGGAAATGCGCTATGCTGTCGTTCTCTGAGAAATTGCGCATGGCATCGACTTGATTCTTCATGAGTGCGATCAGGGGGGATATGACGATGGCAGTGCCATCCATCATGAGCGCAGGCAACTGGTAGCACAACGATTTACCGCCGCCGGTGGGCATGAGCACAAAAGTGTCTCTTCCGGACAGCAGGTTGGTCATTATCGCTTCTTGATTGCCTTTGAATGTGTCGAAGCCGAAATGGCGTTTGAGCGCTTCACTCAGAGATGTGACTTTAGACATAGAGGAGATTTTTATCGTATTCTTAAAGATTAGATTTGTGCAACATCGAAGTTGGCTTTCTCAAGTTGCGTTCGGGCATAATCAGCCGTTACCGTGAAAGTTTTTTTCTTGGATGAAGGGATCTCGAACATTGCATCGATCATGATGGTCTCCACGATCGATCTCAGTCCGCGTGCGCCGAGTTTGTATTCTATAGCCTTGTCCACGATGAAATCGAGGGCCGCGTTGTCGAAGTTGAGGGCCACACCATCCATGGCGAAGAGCTTCTCATACTGGCGTGTGATAGCGTTCTTAGGCTCGGTGAGTACACGGCGCAGTGCATCGCGGTCAAGAGGCTCGAGCGATGTCAGGATTGGCAGACGTCCGATTATCTCAGGTATGAGACCGAATGATTTAAGATCCTGCGGAGCCACATATTTTATATAGTCTTCTTTTTTCACGGAGCGGCGTTTGCCATCGGTGGAATATCCCACGACATGGGAGTTCATCCTGTGGGCGACTTTCTGCTCTATCCCGTCGAAAGCGCCACCGCAGATAAAGAGGATGTTCTTTGTGTCCACCGGGATCATCTGCTGCTCGGGGTGTTTACGTCCGCCTTGGGGCGGCACGTTCACGATAGAGCCTTCGAGGAGTTTCAGCAGGCCTTGTTGTACGCCTTCGCCGGAGACATCGCGGGTGATTGACGGATTGTCGCCTTTGCGGGCAATCTTGTCAATCTCGTCGATGAATACTATGCCTCGCTCGGCTTTTTCCACATTATAGTCGGCAGCCTGGAGCAGGCGGGTGAGCAGGCTTTCGATATCCTCGCCTACATATCCGGCCTGTGTGAGCACTGTTGCGTCCACGATAGTGAAAGGTACGTCGAGTAATTTCGCTATGGTGCGAGCCAGAAGTGTTTTGCCTGTGCCGGTGGGGCCGACGAGTATTATGTTGCTTTTCTCAATGTCGACATCATCGGATACGGGTTGTGCCAGACGTTTGTAGTGGTTGTATACTGCCACGGAGAGATATCGTTTCGCGCTCTCCTGTCCGATGACATATTGGTCGAGATATTCTTTGATTTGTTTAGGACGCGGCACATCGGCCAGGTTTATGTCGGCGGGCTTCATCGCTTTGCCTGTGCCTGAGCCAATGGATTTGTGGTAGTCGATAAGCACCTGGTGCATCTGCTCCACGCAATCGGGGCAGATGTACGTCTTCTCGTCGGAGGCCGGAATTAGCACCTCGGCCATTGAGGCCGGCCGACCGCAGAAAGAGCAGCATGCTTGTTTTGTGGATCTTGCCATTCTTTGATGGATTGGTTGAACGAAAATATTCCCGGAATGTCAGAAGGGCATTCCGAGAATATGATGGGGATTAATGTTTGGCTTTGATGAGAACCTGGTCGATCATGCCGTAATCGCGAGCTTCCTCAGCGGTCATCCAATAGTCGCGGTCAGAATCGCGCTCAACCTTTTCGAACGGCTGACCTGAGTGATCGGCTATGATGGTGTACAGTTCTTTTTTGAGTTTCTGTATCTCACGTGCGGTGATTTCAATGTCGGATGCCTGACCTTGCGCACCACCCATCGGCTGATGGATCATCACTCGCGAATGTCTGAGGGCAAAGCGCTTGCCTTTTTCTCCTGCGACAAGCAATACGGCGGCCATCGAAGCGGCCATGCCGGTGCAGATTGTGGATACGTCGCTGGAGATATACTGCATGGTGTCGTAGATTCCGAGTCCGGCATACACCGATCCGCCAGGGGAGTTGATGTATATGGATACGTCTTTGCCGGGATCGGCAGAGTCGAGGTACAGCAGCTGTGCCTGGATCACATTGGCGGTGTAATCATCGACCTGGGTGCCAAGAAAGATGATGCGGTCCATCATCAGACGGGAGAATACATCCATCTGGGCAACGTTCAGCTGACGTTCCTCTATGATTGTGGGTGATATGTAACTTGCGGCTATCGAATTGATGGCCGATGTGTATTGGTCAAGTGCAAGCCCGTTCATGCCGAGATGACCTACACCGAATTTTCTAAAATCGCTGTTATTCATAATTATTGAGATATATTATGTTGTTTGCTGTGTGATTTTGTATTCAAAGTTACGAAAAAAAACATGAACGGACAAGTTTTCGATAAAAAAAACGAATTTGAAGCATGCACGTCTACTTTTTTTGTATTTTTGCGAGAGAGTATCAGCATACACCCTGCGGGTGGTCGAAAAAGAGACGTCGGAATAGCCATGTTTGATTTCAAGCAATTCAGAATCGATGACAGAGACTGTGCCATGAAAGTTGGTACGGACGGGGTGCTTCTTGGTGCTTGGGCGGATCTTGCCGGGGTGACATCGGTGGTTGACATAGGCTGTGGCTCGGGTTTGATAGCCCTGATGATTGCGCAACGTCTCGGAGGCTGTGACTGCCAAGTGACGGGGGTAGAGATTGATCCGTCCTCGGCTGCAGCGGCCCGTGCCAATATCGGTAATTCGCCCTGGAACGGTAGTGTGACTGTGGAATGCATGGATTTCTCGGGTTACGGCTGCAAAGGAGGTGTGGATCTGATCGTGAGCAATCCGCCGTTTTTTACAACCGGCGAGCGCTCTCCGCGGCAATCCCGGTCAATGGCCAGGCACAAAGGAGGCTTGTCGCCCGAGAGCGTGATTGATTATGCTTCCATGCATCTTTCCCCGCGAGGCTCAGTGGCGCTTATAGCACCGGCCGAGGATGAGGACGAGCTCGTGTTCCGGGCGGAGATGGCATCATTGCATCCGCGGCGGATATCACGGGTGGTGTCTGTGGCGGGGCGAAGTCCTTACCGTGTGATGTTGCAGGCATGCCGGGCAGATGGCCCTGTGAGTGTGGACACGATTTTCATACGTGAAACCGACGGATACACATACACTCCGCAGTATCGGACGTTGACAAAAGATTTTTATTTGAATTTTTAGGATTGTCTAATTATGAGACAGATATATCTTACACTTACACTTAAGAAACGATTGTTGCTGCTTATGCTGCTGTTTGTTGCGGCATATATGATGGTGAGTGTGATTGGTGCCCTGGTGATCATGAGATATGGGACTGATTCTACTCCTGCCATGCGGATACTTACAGTAGTGCAGGATGTGGTGTTGTTTATCTTTCCTGCTGTGGCCATGGCTATGATGGTGACGCGCACTCCCGCTGCCCTTCTGGCTTTGGACTGCAAGCCAGACCGGTTATTCCTGCTCGTGGCAGTTGTGGCGATGATAGCTTCTGTGCCGGTCATGAATCTCATAGTGGAACTGAATGAGATGGTGCCGCTGCCAGAGAAATGGGAAGCGGTGCTCCGCCCGCTTGAAGATAATGCCAGACATATGATTGAAGTCCTTGAGGGGGCACATACATTGCCTAACTTGATAATGTCGGTGCTTATAGTGGCTGTATTGGCAGGTGTGAGTGAGGAACTGCTGTTCCGCGGAGCATTCCAGCGTCTGATGGCCACCGGCGGGATAAGTGCCCACACTGCTGTATGGGTGGCCGCGATAGTCTTTTCTATGTTACATCTGCAATTTTACGGCTTTGTTCCGCGTATCCTCCTCGGGGCTTTCCTTGGTTATGCCCTCCTTTGGGGAAGGTCGCTTTGGGTGCCTGTGATATTGCATGCTCTCAACAATACTATATATATAGTGTCGCAATGGATATCAGGCGATGAGATGAATGCGACCGGAACGGTTGATTTTGAGGATATCGCCATGGCTTGTGTGTCGGCCGCACTTTGTGGTGTATGTATATTTTTTATGTATAGAGTGTCAAAAAATATAACCAAAGATAATGATGAGATTCCTGAGTAAGTTACTGATCCCGGCTGCGTTGGTGGCATCTGCAGTTCCGGCGGCAATAGCCGAAAACCTGGTGATACTGGCCACAAATGACACGCATTCGCAGATAGATCCCGATGCCGAGGACAATCTTGGAGGTGTGGCGCGCCGGAAGGTAGTGATAGACAGTGTGCGCCAAGCGAATGATAATGTGTTGCTCGTCGATGCCGGAGATATAGTGCAGGGTACACTTTTCTTCAATATCTATAAAGGAGATATGGAGGAAAAACTGATGAATGCCCTGGATTATGATATACGCATTCTGGGTAATCATGAATTTGACAACGGCATGCAGGCATTGGCCGATAATCTGGCGGATGCGGATGCGGATCTGCTCAGTCTGAATTATGTCACCGACGACACTCCGCTGCGCGGTCTGTTAAAGCCATATGTTATTAAAGAATACGATGGCAAGCGTATCGCGGTAATGGGTATCAATTTACAGCCCGAAGGAATGATTTCAGACCGGAATACCCGGGGGCTGCGTTATATTGATGCCATAGAGGCGGCTAACCATGCGGCATGGTGGCTGAAAAACATAGAGAAGGCCGATTATGTGGTGGCGGTGACTCACATTGGTTATAAACCTGCAACCCCTCCCGGTGACGTCATGTTGGCCGGACTATCGGACGACATCGATGTGATAATAGGTGGACATAGTCATACTATGGTGGATCCAAACGATGCGTCTGCTCCGCATCTGGTGAAAAATGCCTCAGGCAAGGATGTGTTGGTGACCCAGGCTGCGAAAATGGGCAAATATGTGGCTGAGATCACTATAGATCTTGACAGTCTGGACAAGACACCGGATTACAATCTGATACGTATTGACAGTAGGCTTGACGACCGCACTGATCCTGAAATCGAAGAAATAATCAGTCCGTACTGCGCGAAAGTGGAGCAGTTGAATAAAAAAGTCGTGGCTCGCACTGCCCGGGCGCTCCCGAAGGACTCGCAGGGGTTGCTCAATTATGTGGCGGACTTTGTGATGCATCGCGGAAGCCAGTTGGCCGACAATGTGGATTTTGCGATTATCAATAAAGGCGGTATCCGCAATTCGTTGCCTAAAGGAAATGTCACCGAGGGGCAGATAATCACCCTTATGCCATTCTTTAACAAAATACAGGTGATTGATATTGCCGGGCGTGACCTGATACCGGCTTTCAATCAGATGGCAAAGGTGGACGGCAATGGTGTGAGCAATGGCGTGGATGTGATATATAATCCTGATACGGATACATGCAGCGACATCATGATCAATGGAAGCAGACTCGACCCCGATAAGATATATAGGGTGGCATCTATTGATTACCTGATCGAAGGGGGAGACTATATGCATTCGCTCACCAAAGGTGCGGTAAAGGCTGAAAGCCCGGCTTTCATGTTCGAGGATATGCTCGAATATCTGCGGAATGGTGCCGGCAAAGGCAAGAAAATCAATCCGGACGAGACTGTCCGCATGCATCCCGTGAAATGAATCTGACACTCTATTTCATTCTTTCCACACTTTGTTGTCTGCTGCCCGAAATGCTCTATGCCCGAGGCGGAGAGATAATTGACAGAGCCGGATCAGTGGAGGCGCGTATGTGGGCCGATTCGGTGTACAATACGCTTTCAGAGCGTGAACGTGTTGCACAGTTGGTGGTGGCTAAGATAAATCCGGGTCAGGATGCCGACACTAAGCATGCCATACGGCAGATGGTGGAGAAAGAAAAAGTGGGCGGGTTACTTTTTTCGAAAGGGACTATGGCTCAGCACGCTGAGGCCACGTCTTATGCCCAATCGCTCTCACGGGTGCCGCTACTTATGACACTTGACGGTGAATGGGGGCTGGGTATGCGCATGAGCGACGCGCCTTCTTTCCCACGAAATATGGCGTTGGGTGCCATTACTGATGCCGCCCTTCTGTATGATTATGGGCTTGAGATGGCCGACGAATGCCGCCGTATGGGCATACATGTGAATTTCGCTCCTGTGCTTGATGTGAATTCCAATCCTGACAATCCGGTGATCGGCACCAGGTCGTTCGGTGAGAATCCTCTGCGAGTATCAACCCTTGGACGGGCCTATGCCCGTGGGCTGGAGGATGGCGGTGTGCAAGCTGTGGCGAAGCATTTCCCGGGGCATGGCGATACCGGTACGGATTCGCACAAGACCCTCCCAGTGGTTGAGCATACGTTGGCCCGGTTGGATTCAACGGATTTGTATCCATTCAATCAATATATATCCGATAGGTATTCCGGCATTATGGTCGGACATCTGTCAGTGCCTGCTCTTGATGCGTCGGGCGTGGCAGCCTCGCTGTCGCCCGTGATAGCCGGTGATTTGCTTTGCCGTACCATGGGTTTCGGCGGACTGGTGTATACCGATGCGTTAGGTATGAAAGGAGCGGCAATGAGTGGAGTGAGCAATAGTGTGGCTGCTCTTAATGCCGGTGCCGATGTCCTGTTAAATCCTGAGGATGTAGCTGCGGATATAGACGCAGTGCTCGAATCCGTGCCTGCCGATGTGATTGAGCGCAAATGCAAGAAGATACTTGCATATAAGTATGCCCTCGGCGTGGCTGATATGTCAGGCTTCAATGGGAATATTGATGCGGCGCGGGCTGAAGCTATGATACGCAGACTTACGGCAGCATCTATCACTTGCTTGTGGAATAAGGGCTTGATTCTTCCATTGCAAGGTTTGGCATCGACGAGCATCGCTGTGGTATGTATCGGACAGGATAAAGATAATGGATTCGCGGATTATTGCCGGCGTTATGCCAAGGTGGACGTGTATGAGGGGGTGCACCGCCTTGATGAGATAAACAGCCATGATGTGGTTATTGCGGCTGTCTCTGACGACAATGCCGATGCTGTGGCCTCGGTAGCTCGTATGAAAGGAAAGAAAGGGCTTGTGCTTGCTTTCATGATGAGTCCGTATAAGATGGCCCGCTTCGGCTCGCATCTTAACAATGCCAATGCTGTTATTCTTGCCTATGACGATACCGAATTGGCGCGCATATATGCTGCGCAGGCCGTGTTTGGTGGTATAGATGTGTCCGGACGTATGCCGGTGAATTTGCCTGACATCGCTTCCGAGGGCGATGGTGTGGACTTGCGCAAGACGCGCCTTGGCTATTCAGTGCCTTCGCTCAAAGGACTGAGGACGGAACTCACCGACAGTATTGATTCAATCCTTACTGATGCTGTGGCCCGTGGGGCTTTCCCGGGGTGCCAGATACTCGTGGCCAAGGATGGCGATGTAGTGATTGACAGGCAGTATGGGCGTCTTACAAAGTCGGGGAGGCCAGTGGCCTTTACATCGCTTTATGATCTGGCTTCGGTTTCGAAAGCAGTGGGGACACTTCCCGGTATCATGAAAATATACGATCTCGGGCGCCTTGATCTGTCGGCTCCGATATCGCAGTATATCCCCGCGCTGAAAGGCGTTGAGGAAAAGGATAGTATCACGGCGCGTATGCTCCTGCATCACGAATCAGGAATGCCTCCGTCGCTGAATATGTTTGACCTGATTATGGATCCCGCCTCGTATACAGGCAAGTTGATCACAAGTAGGCCCGATCGTGAGCACAATGTGAAGATTTACGACAAGACCTATGGACACCGCCGGGCACGGATGAGGAGCGATATCATATCCGCTCGTCGCACACCGCAGCATCCGGTGGAGGCTGCGAAACACATCTTTGTAGGACGAGATACTTACGATACTATAATGCAGCGTATATATCATGCTCCGGTGGACGAGAATCCAACTTATGTATATTCATGTCTGAATTTCTGTCTGCTCATGGATATTGAGCAACGCCTCACCGGCACACCTCATCAGCAGTGGGTCACCGACAGCATCTGGGCTCCCCTCGGAGCGTGGACCATGACTTATTCGCCGACAGGGCGATTCCCGCTGTCTGATATCACAGCCACCGAACGCGACACATATCTGCGCCGGCAGCATGTGCGCGGATATGTACATGATGAATTGGCCGCTTTCAGCGGAGGTGTGCAGGGCAATGCCGGAGTGTTCGGAAATGCTGATGATATAGCCAAATTGTGTCAGATGTGGCTCAATGGAGGGGAATATGGCGGAGAGCGTATTTTGAGTGGGAAAACAGTGCGTCTGTTTACCACGGAGCGCAGCCTGGTCTCAAGGCGCGGACTTGGATTTGACAAGCCGGACAAGGTGAATGAAGATTATTCTCCGACATGCTCTGAGGCTCCCGGAAGTGTGTACGGGCATCTTGGATTTACGGGCACTGTGTTCTGGGTGGATCCTGACAATGGTCTGATCTTCGTTTTCCTGTGCAACCGTGTCGATCCTACGCGCAATAACAAGGTTTTTTCTGACTTGAATCTCCGCCCGGAATTGTTCAGGCAGGTGTACAAGGCGTTATGAAAATAATTTGTTCAATATTATTGTTTTTCATCAGCTCGGTGGCTTTTTCTTCGGAATTGCCTGATTCGGTGCGGCAGAAGGCGGTTGTGCATTTCGATTGGAAACGCACTGGCGTTTCTTTCGCCGCTGGCATGGCTCTGCGTCTGAGTATCGACGCTATTTTGAAGAATAATATACACGAGATGCGTCCCGATCGTAGCGGCAATAACTCGTTTCCCTCACGGCACTCCACTTGGGCTTTCGGTATTGGCACAAAGATATCGTACAGGCTTGGGGAGGTGTCTCCGTGGTGGGTGATCGCTTCGCATGCCGGCGCTTCTGGTGTGGGTATGCAACGCGTGATGGCCGCAAGGCATTACGCCGGTGATGTAATGGCCGGAGCCGGCATTGGCTCTGTCACGAGTGTGCTGTCATATAAGATAGCAGACTGGATTTTCGGCTCGGAACACAAGTATTCCGGATGGCGTGAGTGCGATAACGCCGTGTTCCGGTCGCTGGAGGTGGCCACCTCGGCATCGTTCCCATTTAAGAGGTGTGTAAATGGCTGTGAGCTGGCCACCGCATTACGGACTACAATGCGGTTTAGAATGCCGGTTTCTGAGAGATTGTATGTGACGGCTTCGGGCATGCTGTCGTCGGCTCCGCTGAGGGTGGCAGAAGCGCCATTGAAGCCGTTGAATGCGGCAGCCGCACTCGCCGGCGTGGAGTGCCACATTCCGTTCACATCCTGCAGGGCACTCGCTGCTGGAATAGGTGTTGAAGCAGGAGCCAACTGTTATCTTGACCACAAGTACGTTGAAGTTAAGCGTTGGGCTCCGATTGTCGCCGCCAGGGTGCAAATGTCGGTCATGCTTACCAGTCGGCTTGCTGTGGGTGGTATGCTTGGTTATGATTTCACTTCTCTTGGCATAGATGGAGCGCGGGAGTGGTTGTCATCCGTTTCGGTCGGTTTTTTCAGTCGGGCCAATTTCTGAGAGTATTAACAGTAGGGGGGAGCCTTCGCTGTCGGTTACGGCAAGAATGCGTGAGCCGTCGCCATCAGAGATTTTCAGCTTTTTCCTTAATATTTCCGCTTGTGCCGGAAAATTGCGGGTGGCAATCTCTGCCCGTGGTATACGTTGATGCAGACGCTTGATGTACTTTGACTGATATGGGATGATTTCGTCAAGAGCCATCAGCGTTCCCGGGAATGCAGGCTCGATTTTATCGGAGAAATATATGTGGGTGTTGGGTGCGATCTTTTTCAGATGGTATTTTTGCGCAAGCAATTTCATCGGTGCGGCTTTCATCACTGCTGGCCATGGCTCATATATGTAATCGCCTGGCGAGGGGGTGGAGTAGATTGCAGAGGCACTCGCCTCATCTTCTGATGTGAATGTCTCGGTGGCGATTGTCCCATCGGCCATGATTGTTGTCGCTTCAATTGATGGATGCTCAGTGCTATTGTCAAAGTCTACTATGGCGATAAGTTCTTTGCACTCGGTGGGCGTGCCGAGGGCTATGACCCTGCTTGCGCACGGCAGCTCTGTGATGGTGCGCCTTATGTCAAGCATCGGCGAGGCTTTTACGATAAGTCTCCGGGTGAGTCTGCTGATGGCCGGTAGCATGGTTGTGACATCCGGGCTGCAATCGGTAAGGGCATACAGGCGGTGTCCGGCACTGTCACGACGAGCCGGGTCGATGAACACTGCATCGAATCTATCGCTGCTGTCCTTGATGAAATCGCGGCAGTCGGCATTGACCACGGTTATTGGCAGATCCATGAGGCTGGCATTATATTCCAGTGCCCTGGATATCTGTGGATCAAGCTCCACGGCTGTGACTGCCGATGCCCTCCGTGCCATATATATGGCATCTATGCCGAGTCCGGCTGTGAGATCGGCGGTTTTGCTCCCTGGTGTCACCAATGAGGCGTGGAAAGCTGCCAGTCTGTCGCCTGTGCATTGCTCTCCCGATATAGATTTCGGAAAGAAGAAATGTGGACACCGGTCAAGTGTGTCAGCGAGTTTCTTCCCGAACCTGCGGCGGCATTCTATCTGTGTGATGGCATCATTGATGTCAAAATCAGTGATGTCCGCTTTGTGGTATTTCAGCCTTAAAACATTAGGGTCGGCGCCAGAATTAGCGTCGACCCAATGCCATAGTTGTTCGTTCACTACGAATTAGCCTTTTACAGCGGCTACGCCGGGGAGTATCTTGCCTTCGATGGCCTCGAGAAGCGCGCCACCGCCGGTGGACACATAAGATACTTCGTCGGCCAGGCCGAATTTGTTCACGCAAGCCACAGAGTCGCCGCCGCCTACGAGTGAGAAGGCACCGTTGTTGGTGGCTTCAACGATAGCTTCGGCTATAGCGCGGCTGCCTGCTGTGAAATTATCGAATTCGAATACGCCGGCAGGGCCGTTCCAGAGGATGGTCTTGGCGGGGCGGATAGCCTCGGCGAAAGCCTCACGGGTTTTGGGACCGGCATCAAGGCCTTCCCATCCGTCGGGGATGTCCATGCAGGATACGACCTGTGTGTTGGCATCGTTGGAGAAAGCATCTGCGGCTATGCAATCTGTTCCGAGCACGAGGTTTACGCCTTTTTCTTTAGCTTTTTTGATGATGTCGAGAGCCAGGTCAAGTTTGTCCTCTTCGCAGATCGAATTGCCGACCTTGCCGCCCTGTGCTTTGGCGAAAGTGTATGTCATGCCGCCGCAGAGGATCAGGTTGTCCACTTTGTCCATCAGGTTTTCGATGATGCCGATCTTTGTGGATACTTTAGATCCGCCCATTATAGCAGTGAAGGGGCGTTTGATGTCCGACAGGATATTGTCTACAGCCTTCACTTCCTTTTCCATGAGGTAGCCGAGCATCTTGTTCTCAGCATCGAAGTAATCGGCGATCACGGCTGTGGATGCGTGTTTGCGGTGAGCTGTGCCGAAAGCATCGTTCACATATACATCAGCGTAGGATGCGAGTTTCTTTGCGAAGTCTTTCTGGCGTGCCTTCATTTCTTTCTTGGCTGCTTCGTAGGCGGGGTCTTCCTTGTCGATGCCTACGGGCTTGCCTTCCTCTTCGGGATAGAAGCGGAGATTCTCGAGCAGGAGCACTTCACCAGGCTTGAGGTTGGCGGCAGCCTCTTCAGCATTTGCGCAATCTTCAGCGAATTTTACATCTGTGCCGAGAGCTTTGGCTACGTCATCTTTAATCTGAGCAAGGGAAAATTTGGGATTTACTTTGCCTTTGGGCTTGCCCATGTGGCTCATGATGATGAGCGAGCCGCCGTCGGCAAGGATTTTCTTCAGGGTGGGGAGGGCTCCGCGTATACGGGTGTCGTCGGTTATCTTACCGTTTTCATCGAGAGGCACGTTGAAATCAACGCGCACGATTGCCTTTTTGCCGGCAAAATTGTAATTGTCAATTGACATATTGTATGTTTTTTATTGGGTTTGATTTTCCAAGTGCAAAGATACATATTTTTATCAAATCTGCGATATTTTTCTGTCGTATCTTTTTGCAACGGTGCCGGATGCAAGTTTTTGGATTAAATTTTGCTAATTACTTTCTTATTTTATAATTTTGTGAATCAATTGCAAAATTACATTCCGAAATGCTGAAAAAATTCTTTATCTCCATGCTTGGCGCGCTTGCCGGCATTTGGATTTCGATCATAGTGATAGTCATTGGCTCGCTGTTTGCTGTCGGGATTATCGTAGGTAAGTCGATGAAAGACTCCTCATCCTTGGCCTCTGGCAGAATCCTGCACATCACTCTCGAAGGCTCCATCCCAGAGCGCATGCAGCCAGGCTCGGTGATGGATATGCTCACGTCGGCCACTGATGATGCTCAGTGCGGGCTTGATGATATCCTTGGTGCCGTGCGTGCAGCCGCCAAGGATAAGGACGTTGCCGGCATTTATCTTGATTGCCGTGGGGCATCGATGGGGATTGCTTCCCGTCAGGAGCTCATGGAGGCTCTGAAGACCTTCAAACAGTCGGGAAAATGGATATATGCTTATGCTGATAATTTCACCCAGGGAGATTACATCACGGCCAGTGTGGCAGATAAGGTCTATCTCAATCCTGTGGGATCGATGGATTTCTACGGCCTTCAGTCAATGACTATGTTCTACAAGAATGTACTTGATAAATTGGGCGTGGAAGTCCAGATCATCAAGGTGGGATCGTTCAAAAGCGCTGTGGAGCCATTCATTCGTATGGATATGAGTGAGCCAAGCCGTATGCAGACACAGGTGTTCCTCAATCAGATCTGGGACAGTCTGGCATCGGATGTCGCCGATAACCGCGGCTTCTCCAATGATGATTTTAACCAGTGGGCCGACAGTCTGCCTATGACGTGGGCTCCAGAGGTATATGTTGACCGCAAACTTGTATCGGAGCTGCGTTACCGTACCGAGGTGGAAGATCTCATGCGTAAGCACATGAATGTCGAGGATAAAGACAAGCTGCCATTTGTTACACCGTCAGAATATATGCTGGCCAAAGGTGTGGAAAATATAGGGTCTGCCGGTAAAGACCATGTAGCAGTGCTTTATGCCGTGGGCGATATCGTGGATAGCGGCGACGGTGGCATTGTGGCGCAGGATATGGTGCCTCAGATCCGTGATCTGGCTTTGGACGAGCATGTCAAGGGCCTCGTGCTCCGCGTCAATTCCGGGGGCGGCAGCGCGTTCGCGTCTGAACAGATATGGAAGGCGCTCGAAGAATTCAAAAAGACAGATAAGCCATTCTACGTCTCTATGGGCGACTACGCTGCCTCGGGTGGCTATTACATATCCTGCGGAGCCGACAGTATATTTGCTGATCCCGCCACGCTTACTGGATCGATAGGCATATTTGGCATGCTTCCCAGTGCTCGCAACCTTATCGAGGACAAGATCGGGCTTGGAATACAATATGTGGAGACAAATCCTGGCGCTAACATGCGCGTGCCATATGAGCCGCTCACCGACAGACAGCTATCTGCCATGCAGGCTTATGTGGAGCGCGGCTATGATCTGTTCACAAGACGTGTTGCCGAAGGTCGCGATATCCCGCAGGATTCGGTCAAGGCCATTGGCGAGGGGCGCGTATGGGACGGCATGACAGCTGTGAAAATCGGCCTCGTGGATAAGCTGGCTACGCTTGATTATGCCGTAAACTCGATTGCGGCGAAGGCAGGTCTGAAGGCTACGGATGTAGTGGGCTATCCCGAAATCCAGTCTGACATCTGGGCCACGATACTTGCCCAGTCCAAAAATCTTTCCATAGGTCTTGAAGGCATACCCGCCGAAGAGGTGATGCAGTATCTGCAGGTGGCCCGTACGGTCGGCTCTCTCTCTCCGGTACAGGCGCGTATGGAACCGGTTGTCATAAAATGATTGCGCCACATTAATATATAATATAGGTATACTGCAAAAGATATGAACGGCAACAAGTGGATATCCCGTCTGATTCTGCTTCCCGCATCCAAAATGTACGGGCTGGCCACTTGGACTCGAAACAAAATGTTCGATCTGGGCATCCTGCGTCAGAAAGAATTTAATGTCCCCGTGATTGTTGTAGGCAATATCGCGGCCGGTGGCACCGGTAAAACCCCGCATGTGGAATATATCATATCAGCATTGCGGCATGCCTACCATATAGCTGTGCTATCGCGCGGGTACAAGCGCACTACCCGTGGTTTCATCATGGCATCACAGCGATCCACTCCTGCGGATATCGGTGATGAGTCGTACCAGATATTCCATAAGTTCAATTGTGAGGTGACAGTGGCCGTGTGTGAGGATCGTGTGGCCGGTATCAACGAGCTCTTGCGCATAGATCCGAATATCAATCTCGTGATTCTTGACGATGCATTTCAGCACCGCTACGTTAAGCCACAGGTGTCAATTGTGATCACGGAATTCTCACGTCCGGTCTTTGAGGACAAGCTGTTGCCGTACGGTCGTCTCCGTGAGTCCAAGCAGGGGCTGCACCGGGCCGACATTGTCATTGCAAGCAAATGCACAGATAAGATTAAAGCTCTTGATTACAGTATATTCGCTGCTAATCTCGATCTATATCCGTACCAGAAGCTCTTCTTCTCCAAATTTGAGTACGGCGCTCTTATGCCGGTATTCCCCGATCAGGCTCCGGCAGTGGCTCCGTCGCTCGACTGGCTTACATCCGATGATATGGTGCTTGCGTTGGCTGGAATCGGCAATCCGCGCCCGTTTGTTCGACGCATCAAATATTACAAAGCCAGGGTGAGGGTTAATGTTTTTCCTGATCACCATAATTTCTCGCGCAAGGACTTGGCCTTGATAAAAAAACGTTTTGAGTCTATGGACGGACGCAATAATTTCATCATCACCACCGAAAAGGATGCTGTGCGCCTGGCCAACAATCCATATTTCCCGCACGAACTGAAGCAATACATATATTATTTGCCGGTGAAGGTGGCCTTCATGCGTGATGCTTCCGGAACGTTCGAGGATACACTGCGCCGTCTTATCAAGACAAAACTTTGAGTCATTTTCAACGTTTATATACATGGGGCATACTGCCCGTACATTATTAATTCTAAAACAGAATGCCATGCTGACCAAAATCAAAGAAACAGCCGACTATATCCGTTCACATGTCGGTAATATCCCATCCACAGCCATCATTCTTGGCACAGGCCTGGGCGCACTCGTGGATCATATCTCAGATAAACAGTTCATCCCATATAAAGATATCCCTAACTTCCCGGTGTCTACAGTCGAAGGCCACAGCGGCAACCTTATCTTCGGCATGCTCGGTGCCAAACCTGTGATAGCCATGCAGGGGCGCTTCCATTACTACGAAGGCTATGGCATGAAAGAAGTGACATTTCCCGTGCGTGTGATGAAAGAGCTGGGTGTGGAGACTCTTTTCGTATCCAACGCCGCCGGAGGTATGAACAAGGAATTCCGCGTAGGCGATATAATGATTATCACCGACCATATCAACCTGTTCCCCGAAAATCCACTCCGCGGCAAAAATTATCCGGAGCTTGGCCCGCGTTTCCCGGCCATGACAGAGGCTTACAGCCATGCCCTGATAAATCTGGCCGACACGATTGCTGCTGAAAAAAATATCCGCGTGATGCATGGCGTGTATGTCGGCACCCCCGGGCCTACATTCGAGACTCCTGCGGAATATGAATACTTCCGCGTCATCGGTGGCGATGCCGTGGGCATGTCCACCGTACCGGAGGTTATCGTGGCCAACCATGCCGGAATGAAAGTGTTCGGCGTATCAGTCATTACCGACCTTGGCGGAAAGGACGTGACTGAAGTGCCCACCCATGAGGAGGTGCAGAAAGCTGCCGAAGCCGCACAGCCCCGTATGATGGAAATCATGCGCGAACTCGTTGCCCGTTCATAATTGACCGTATATGTCAGAAACAGAAATATCCCAACTTGGAGAATTCGGTCTTATAGACCGCATAACATCAGACTTCACACCGTCCAACGCCTCTACGCTCAGGGGCGTTGGCGATGATTGTGCCGTCCTGTCGTATCCCGATACAGATGTCTTGGTCACTACCGATCTGCTGCTCGAGGGCGTTCATTTCGATCTCACTTATGTCCCCCTGAGGCATCTCGGATATAAATCGGCTGTGGTCAATTTCTCCGATGTCTACGCTATGTGCGGCACGCCCAGGCAGATCACTGTATCGCTTGGTGTGTCAAAGCGCTTCACTGTGGAGCATATTGAGGAATTATACAGCGGCATACGCCTTGCGTGCCAGATTTATGGGGTAGACCTCGTAGGCGGGGATACATCGGCTTCGAAACAGGGGCTCGTGATATCCATAACATGTATAGGCGACGCTCCAAAGGGCGAGGCAGTGACCCGCGCAGGCGCGCACCCCACCGATCTTGTGTGTGTGTCAGGCGATCTTGGCGCTGCATACATGGGGCTGCAGTTGCTCGAGCGTGAGAAAGTGGCATCTGCCGGACGGAAAGATTTTCAACCGGACTTTGCCGGTAAAGAATATCTGGTGGAGCGCCAGCTTAAGCCCGAGGCCCGGAAGGACATAGTGAAATTGCTGAAGGAGGCGGGGGTAAAGCCAACTTCAATGATGGATATTTCCGACGGCCTTTCCTCTGAGCTTATGCACATATGCCGACAGAGCCATACCGGTTGCAGGATATATGAAGACCGCATCCCCATTGACTACCAGACTGCAGTAATGGCCGAAGAGCTGAATATGAATCTTGTCACCGCCGCTCTGAATGGAGGCGAGGACTATGAATTGCTTTTTACCGTCCCTCTCACCGACCATGACAAAGTCGCCGCCATTCCAGGCGTGAAGATAATCGGATATATCACAGAACCAGATCTTGGATGCGCCATGATCACCCGTGATGATCAGGAATTTCCCCTCAAAGCCCAAGGATGGAATTCCCTGGCCTGATGCCATAAAAATTTTGGCCATAGGGAAAAAAATCGTAAATTTGCAACTCAATCCGCATAATTGTAAAAGTACAATATGATCAATCGTATACTTATCAGAATTAAGGTGGTGCAGATGCTATACTCATATCTGTTGACACGCAGCGAGTTCAAGATCGACACACCTCCCGAGGCTGCCACCCGCGACCGCAGATATGCCTATGCAGTCTATCAGGAAATGCTTCTGCTGCTGCTCGAACTGTCCGGATATAACGTAAAGGCAGATGCTCAGGCAATTCCTCTTGCCGTTCATAAGAAATTATTATCTAACAAAGCGGCAAAGGCTCTGAGCAGCAACGATACAGTACGATCCATCATATTGCGTGGGGGGTGCAATATCAGTAAATTTGATGCCATTGCTCAGGCGTTGCATGACAGGATTGCCGATTCTGCCGCATTCAAGGAATATTCGCGTAAGCGCTCGGTCGAATTGGCCGACGATGTGAATATCTGGGCGGTGATCCTTCAGACCGTGATTATGAAAGATAAGGATATACTGGCACTTATGCGTCAGGATGCAGATTACTCCTCTGCCGGATTCCAGATGGGAGTGATGCAGCTTATAGACACACTCAAGGGCTACAGTGATTCACGTCAGCTCCTGGCCAAGGCCCGCAAGGATCTGGCTACTTCCCTTGACAAGGGATACGAACTATATCTGTCTATGTTTCAGCTCATGCTTGACATCACAGCCGAGCAGGAACGCCGAATCGAGGCTGCAAAAGAGAAATATCTTGCATCGGCCGAGGATCTCAATCCGAATATGCGTCTGGTGGACAACGCACTGCGCACTTACCTGCTTGAGCACGAACAGCTCAGGAATCTTCTGTCCGACTATCATATTCAGCCGGCTCAAATAGAATCGCCTCTGGTGAAAAAGCTACTTGACAGCATATTGGAGTCTGACTTGTACAAAGAGTTCGCGCAGACCCAGGATGGTGATTTTTCTGCTGATGTCGAATTTTGGCGCGAGGCATTCAAGACGATCATCCTCCCGAGTTCGTACCTCGTGGATGAGCTTGAGGATCAGAACATATATTGGAACGACGACCTGCAGATCATCGGCACATTCCTGCTCAAGACTTTGCGGCAGATCTCCGGTGCCCACGGTAAGATTGTGGACATTCTGCCTAAGTATAAGGACGATGAGGATGCCGCTTTTGGCGAAGAGCTTTTCAATTATGCCGTGAAGAATTACGATCAGTACCGTTCGTATGTAGAGCGTTTCGTCAACACCGACCAATGGGATCCGGAGCGTCTCGCTTTCATGGATATTGTAGTGCTTGTCACTGCAATCGCTGAAATCGTGAATTATCCGGCCATACCTGTGGCCGTATCTATCAACGAATATGTGGAGATAGCCAATACATACAGCACCGAACGCAGTGGCGCGTTTATCAACGGCATATTATATTCCGTGGTAGGATACCTTAACTCCGAAGGCATCATACACAAATAGCTTTTAGTCGTTAGTTCAGAGCCTATAGGCTCTCCTAACAACTAACTTACAATTCATAATTCAAAATTTTTAATTCAAAATTCATAATATGATACTATCTATTCTTCTCGATGCAGCCGCCCAGCCTGGTGCTGCCAGCGGTATGTCAAGCCTCCTGATGATTGTGGTGCTCATCGCAATCTTTTATTTCTTCATGATACGCCCGCAGCAGAAACGCCAGAAAAAGATCCGTGAGGAGCGTGCCAAACTTGAGAAAGGCTCCAAGGTGATCACACAGGGCGGTATCTATGGCCGAGTGAAAGAAGTGCGCGATGCCGAATTTGTGATCGAGGTGGCCGAAGGCGTGCGCATCAGCGTGGATAAGAACTGTGTGTATCCCGCCGCTGACTCCGATGTCGCCGTGCAGGACGGACAGGCTGCAGCTCAGCAGAAATAATAATCATGTAGATATACTCCGCGTTGGGCAAGAAATTTGACAGATTCAACGCTCTGATACACTCACGCCAGGGCAGGAATGCCCTGACGTTTTTAGTGTTTATCGGCATTTCTGCCGTGCTGTGGGTCGTACAGGTGCTCAACGAGGAGACACAGCGCGACCTGCGGTGTGTGGTGCGTCTCACTCATGTGCCTGATAGCCTCACCCGTGTGTCACCGTTGCCTGAGGCAGTGAATGTGAGCGTGCGGGCCCGGGGCACACAGCTCATGAAATATCTGTGGTCTTCCGAGCCGGAAATCAACATAGATTTCCGCACGTATAAGTCAGACAATCACATATCGTTCGGAGAAGCCGCCTTACGGTCATTCTTCCGTAATACCATAGGTGGAAACGTACAGGTGCAGTCTGTCACACCTGATACGTTATCGGTGTATTTCACATCGCGCCCCGGAATAGAATTGCCGGTCAAGGTTGATGCTCACGTCATGCCGGGCCCGCAGTATGCCATCATCGGCAAGGTCCGTGCCCTCACTGATTCTGTGATGCTATTTGCCCTGGACGGCGTTTCGTCGAGAATCAGGTCTGTGTCAACTGCTCCGATCATACTGAACAACGTACGCAGCTCACGCACGTTGCGTGTGGCTCTTATTGCTCCAAGGGGTACGCGTGTGATTCCCGATAGTGTGGATGTGCGTGTCGAGGTGGAACCTTTGGTCTCTAAGACGCGCCGTGTTCCGATCCAGGCTCTGAATGTGCCACACGGGCGAAAACTCATCACTGTGCCGGCACAGATCGAAGTGTATTATATGGTGCCGATGAGCATATACAAGAAGACTGAGGCTGATCCGCGTTTTGTGGTGAATGTGAATTACAGGGATATCGCCGCTAATCCGCATTCTGATATGTTGCCTGTCACACTTGCATCAGCACCCAAGGATTTTGTGAATGTGTTCCTGTCGGCCGACAGCGTGGAATATATAGTCGAGGAATGAAGTGCAGGATAGTGGCCATCGCAGGAGGTATCGGCTCTGGTAAATCAGTAGTGTGCAGGATTCTGCGTGAATCAGGATATGATGTATATGATTGCGATGACCGTGCGCGTGCCATTATGGACACCTCGTCGCAGATCAAGGCCGCCCTGTGTTCCCGTCTGTCGCCGTTGGCCGTGGATGCATGCGGGAATATAGACAGGAAGCATATCGCAGGAATAGTATTTTCTGACCGCAGTAAGCTCAAGATGTTGAATGAAATTGTGCACCAGTGTGTGCGCGATGATCTGGCGCAATGGATCAGTGTCAGGTTTGATCGGATGGCATTCGTGGAAACAGCAATATTGTATGAAAGCGGTCTCGACCGGCTGGTGGATGAGGTCTGGAATGTGACGTGTCTGGATCTGGGTGTGCGTGTGGAAAGGGTCAGGATGCGCGATGCCGCCACGGCCGAACATGTGATGAAGCGCATCGAATCACAGCAGTCCGAGGAGCAAGCCCTGGCCAACGAATCCCGGATGCCTGTATATGAGTTGGTCAACGACGGCTCTGTATCCCTTTTGCTTCAGATAGACCGCTTGCTGCAATAAGTCACCCCTCTTACCTCGTACTTCGTACCTTGCTAAGGAGGAGTAGGAGCGCTTCGGTGGTGGCTCGGTTGATCACACGCAGCCTGTCGCCGGGCAGGTGCAGACAGCACGTCACCGTATGACCTTTCGCGGTTGCGGCAATCCATACAGTGCCTACGGGCTTTTCACTTGATCCGCCTCCCGGGCCTGCAATGCCCGATGTGGCTACAGCACAGTCGGCGCCCGTGGCGGCGCACACGCCCTCAGCCATCTGGCGCACCACGCTCTCACATACTGCACCTTCGGCGGCAATTATGTCAGGATTTACTCCTAACAGATTTATTTTTACATCGTTGCTGTAACTTATCACGGAGCCTACATATGTGTCCGAGCATCCCGGAACCTCTGTGATCGAACGGGCTATGTTGCCTCCGGTGCAGCTCTCGGCAGTGGCGAGTGTCCACCCTCTGTCCCTCAGGTAATGCAGCACTATCATTGCAGCGGTGGCATCGCCGTCGTATATCTTATATGCTCCTAACCGTTCAGTCAGTCCTGACACGGCATCGGCGAATTGTGCCTCGGCCTGTATGTCGGCTGCACGGTAATGTCCGTCAAGCCTAAGTCTGATCAGCCCCGGGGTGGGGAGGTATGCCAGATGCAGGTGAGGGGGCAGGTTTTCTTCCCATTCGCACAGATGTTCGGCCAGACCTGATTCAGTAATGCCGGTGACCATCATTGTATGGTGAAGCACTTTAGTGTCCGACTGAAAATGCCTGAGTATCTCTGGCAATACAGCACTGTGCAGCATCCCTACCGTCTCGAATGGCACACCGGGCATCGCCACAAGCACCTTGCCATTGCGCTCAAACCACATGATCGGAGCCGTACCCAGCACATTCTGTATCACCCGGCATGATGTCGGCACCATGGCTTGCGCACGGGTGAGAGCGTTCATCTTCAGGTTACGTTTCTCGAATACCCGGCAGATGTTAGCCACCACTTCGGGATCCTCGTGCAATTCCCCGCCGAAATATTCCGTCATCACAGCTTTGGTGATATCGTCTTTGGTGGGGCCGAGGCCACCGGTGGTGATTACGAGGTGGCTCTGCTCCATGGCCTTTTCTATGGCCGAGTGTATGGCATCGGCATTGTCACCGATTACCATTGTCTCCACTGTCTCCCAGCCTTCGGGACTGAGCGTGCGTGATATCTCACCTGAGTTGGTGTCGGTGACTTGTCCGAGCAGGATTTCATCGCCGATTACTATTATAGTAAGTTTCATATGGATACTCTTGCGTAGGGAGTTGCGTCGTAGGGGCAGAATTGTTTGTCAAGGTATTTGAAATATCCGGCCATGGCCACCATGGCGGCATTGTCGGTGGTGAAGGCGCGTTGCGGTATGAATGCCTCCAGACCGCGCTCCTTGCAGAAGTTCTCCACAGCCGTGCGCACCCCGGAGTTGGCTGACACGCCTCCGCCGATGGCCACGGTCTTCACTCCGGTGGCGTCCACGGCTTTCCCGAGCTTGTCAATCAGGATGTCAATGATGGTCTTCTGTAGCGAAGCTGCCAGATCGGGCATATTCTTCTGCACGAACTCAGGATCTGATTTCACGGCATCGCGCAATGTATACAGAAACGATGTCTTCAGTCCGCTGAAACTGTAGTCGAGACCCGGGATATGCGGTTTTGCGAATTTGAAACGGGTGGGGTCGCCTTCTGCCGCCAGCCGGTCTATGTGCGGGCCGCCGGGGTAGGGAAGCCCCATCACCTTGGCGCATTTGTCGAACGCCTCGCCTGCGGCATCATCTATGGTCTGGCCTATGACCTTCATGTCATTGTAATTATTCACCAGAATAAGCTGGGAGTTGCCTCCTGATATCAAAAGGCACAGGAAGGGATACTCCGGCACACGGTCGTCTGGTGCGGTGCGTACGAAATGCGACAGTACATGCCCGTGCAGATGGTTGACCTCCACAATGGGTATCCTCAGACCAAGCGACATGCCCTTGGCGAAACTTGTGCCCACCAGGAGTGAGCCTATCAAGCCCGGACCGCGGGTGAATGCTATGGCTGAAAGGTCTGATTTGCAGATTCCGGCCCGCTTAATCGCGGCATCCACCACGGGTACAATGTTCTGCTGATGGGCACGCGAAGCCAGTTCGGGCACCACGCCTCCGTATTCCTCATGTACTTTCTGCGATGCTATCACATTCGACAGCAATATGCCGTCAGATATTATGGCGGCGGAAGTATCGTCGCACGATGATTCTATACCTAAGATAGTTGTTGCCATATGTTTATGCCATGATTTCTTTAATAGCGCGACCCACGCAGTTGGCCACATCCTCGGCTGTCACGCCATACTGTCCGTGGGTCTTCTCCGCGATCTGGCCGGCCAGACCGTGGATGTAGACCGCTGTTATAGCTGCCGTCTCGGGCGTGTATCTCTGAGCCATAAGGGCGGTGATTATGCCGCTGAGCACATCGCCGCTGCCGGGAGTGGCCAGTGCCGGTGTGCCCGACGAATTTATGTGTACCTTGCCGTCCGGGCGCACGATGGTTGTGTACCGGCCCTTGAGCACTATCACCACATTATGGAATGCTGATACCTCGATGGCTTTTCTCAGGCGTGCCTCGGCCGACGGCTGTGAGCCGAACAGACGGTCGAATTCTCCGGCATGCGGCGTGAGCACCGACAGCACCGGCAGATAGTTGAGCATTATCGGACGCAGGGCTATGCAATTGAGCGCGTCGGCATCAAGCACAAGTGGCCGGCCGTTGGCGTTGGCCAGTTTCAGAAAATTCTCAAGAGCGTTGATTGTGATGTCGGCGGTCCCGATGCCCGGGCCAATGCATACTGCCTGATAGTCGTGGCGCAGGGAGATTTGTGATATGGCCACTTCGTGGGGGTCGCGGTCAAACATCGCGGACGGCACAGACGATTGCATTATGTAGTATCCGCATCGTGGAGCGTAGCATGTCACTTTGCCGGCGCCGGCTCGCAGACACCCGCGTGTGGCCATCACAGCTGCGCCCATCATACCATAAGACCCCGCGCATATCAGAGCGGATCCGAAATCGGCTTTTGACGAGTTGAGCGGGCGGGGCTTGAGTATGCGGCGGATGTCATTCTTGGTGATGAGGTAATATGTATAAGGCGCGCGCCGTATCGCCTCCTGGCTCAGGCCTATGTCAATAGTCTTCCAGCTCCCGATCAGCTCAGCGTTGTCGTCAATGAAGAATGCCAGGCGCGGGAATTCTATGGCCAGAGTGAGTGTGGCGTGTATTATATTGCGGTTGATGGAGTTGGCGTTCCAGTCGCTTTGCAGCCCTGACGGCACGTCTATTGATACTATATCAGCTCCGGATTCGTTGATGGATCGGATTATCATCTGGAAGCTGCCGGGCAGCGGTCTGTTCAGGCCTGTGCCGAATAGACCGTCTATGACCACGCAGTCGGCATCCATTTCGGGCAGGTCAAAACTCTGGGTGATCTCGGTGAAATTGGAGTCGGGATATTCCTCAAGCAAGCGGTCGCGGCATGCGGCGCAGTCGGTGCTCAGCCGGTTGCCGCCGATATTGAACAACAGTATCTCAGGATTGTATCCGGAGTGCAACAGCAGACGTGATGTGGCGATAGCATCTGCACCGTTGTTGCCCCATCCGGCAAACACTATCACGCGCCGTCCGGGTTGATAGCGGCTGATGATCTCGCAGGCCACTCCTTCGGCCACGCGTTCTATCAGTTCAATCGGCGATACGCCGTCTTCTTCGATGGTATATCTGTCGATGGCGCGAATTTCTTCGTTGGAGAATATCTTCATCTTTGGCAAATGTTTTATCCTACAAAATTACGAAATTTTGCGGGATAAGAGGGTGTTTAATAATAAATGTGAAAAGATAAGCTGTGGATGCCGGAGCAG
>X363_Desmarests_Spiny_Pocket_Mouse__coassemble_84_pt1 | contig 77549 bp, 59 predicted proteins | sample X363_Desmarests_Spiny_Pocket_Mouse__metabat2_high_PE_013 | metagenome-assembled genome bin X363_Desmarests_Spiny_Pocket_Mouse
CTCTTCGGTCATGTGGCGACAGCCACACTCCCTCATCATCATGCGAAAATCCCTCGGAGATAAACCGTCCATGCGTTAACTTTTATTATTAGACACACTCTTAAGAGAATGAAAAGACTGTATCTTATTATTTGTCTGATAGCCACTATGTCTTGCCTGCCTGTGCTGACAGGCTGCGAGGACCTGGGCTCCGACGATGAAGAATGGAGGATCTGGGACTTCGCGCCTTACAGCTTCAACATTGACCTCCTTGATGCCGACGGGACACCTCTCCTTGACCCCGCCACATCCGAAGGCATGGCTCTCGCATCATCAATAATTGTGGAGTACAAAGGCGAGCGATTCACATTCTCTAATAAAGAGGAAGTGGAGAAATGGCCTGAGAAAAATCATACGACCTCAACCAAAACGACCAAAAGTCGTGCGTGTCTCGCTGTGTTCAGAGGCCTGATCATGGTGCCGTATGCATTCGACACAGACGGCCGGCAGGTACGCCGCCCATCGATGATGTTTGGCGAATTTGCCAGCGATGACACCTACACCATGGATTTCACCATAATCTGGCCCGACGGCGCAAAGGATGAGATACATGTGGAGAATAAATTCTGGTGGCGAAAGAAAAACGATCCGGTAATCGAACGCAATTATTACGTGAACGGCATAAAGCAGGATTTCCCCAAACCTTTACGACATACCTTGGAACGATAGTTTAGTTTATGCCTGCTTCGGGCAACATAGAATTGCTCACCGCTATGAAAGACGGCGACAGAGAAGCGATGGGGGTTTCTTCAATCGCTTCTCTCCATATGTATATGCGGTGTGTCTGCGCTATGCGCCCGCGGCTGAGGATGCCCGGGACATTCTCCATGATTCTTTCATAAGGATTTTCACCTCAATAGGCTCGTTCAGCGTTCCTCCTGATATGGCAGATGCCGACGCGGGCAGAAATATCCGCAGCTGGGCGGCACGCGTGGCAGCAAACGTGGCCATAAACCATCTGCGCAACCGGGACCGTCTTAAAATAGTAGACATCCCTGATAATGAATTATGCGATATTCCCGACGATGAGATAGAGATCTCAGGCATCCCGATAGAAACACTGATGGCCCTGATCGAGACGCTCCCGCCCAACTACCGCGCCGTATTCAATCTCTTTGCCATCGAAGGATACACCCACAAGGAAATCGCCGGCATGCTTGGCATCAGCGAATCCCTTTCAGCCACCCAATACCATCGCGCCAAAACTGCACTGAAAAACTTGATCATAAAACGCCAAAACAAATGAAGGACAACTGGATAGACATACTCAAGGAACGGATGGCAGACCGCACTGTCACCCCGCCTGATGGTATGTGGGAAAGAATTTCTTCAGACCTGGAAAGACACACCCACAGGAAGCGGCACGCTATTGTGCCCGCATGGCTATGGAGCGGAATCGCCGCTTGCGTGGCCGTGGCGGTCGCATATGTGTCATTTTTTACCGGACGCGACAAAATAGACCTTGATATCAATAAAACACCCACACACCCACTGACAGCCCAAAGCACACCCGCCCCGGAAGCAAATACTGACAATGACAAAAACACAGCATTAGATTTAAACCTTTTATACATATATCCATCCACACGAAAAGCCAACGCAGTGGTGCCTGAAGACACCACTGCCAGCCCGGCACATGTTGGCGCCGGTACGGCAGATGTGGACATACGCCCCACCTGCCCGGAAGAAGACACTCTGACCACCGTCACACACAGTCATGAGCCATCGGCCGGCTACGAGGATAGATTTCTGCGCCCCGGGAAATCCCACCGTGGCGTCACGGTCGACCTTTACGCATGCAACCCCTACGTATCTGCTAAAAATTCCACACCACACTACGATATGTACTGTTCGGATGCAAGTCCCGGAATTTCAAATGTCCCGAAGCCTGGGTCTGTCTATGAAAGTCCTAAATCCAGGCTGGACGGAGACAATGCTAACACCGTGACTGATGCCAAGCACCGCCAGCCGGTAAGGTTCGGACTTTCCGTAAAATACTCCTTTTCCGACAGATTCAGCCTTGGAACGGGCCTCACCTACAGCCGTCTTTCATCGGCTATAACCCGACGGAGCCTTTCGGGCGCCACATTTGATGAGGACCAGACCCTGCACTATCTGGGGATACCGGTATCTGTCGACTTCACTCTTGTATCTTACAAAACGCTCTCGGTATACCTCACTTCCGGCCTCATGGGCGAGAAATGCGTCAGCGAACACGCCAAATCATATATCGGTGTATCCCGGGATGTGAGCGAACGACAATGGCAATTCTCCGCCTTCGCCGGTGCCGGCATACAGTTTGGCCTCACCCGCCACCTGGCTCTCTATGCCGAGCCTCTGGCCACATATTACTTTGACAATCACAGCGACATCACCAACATCTACCACGACCGCCCCCTCAACCTTGATCTCCGCCTCGGCCTGCGCCTCACCCTGAGATGATTATTCGTGGGGAATATATTGATTAACAAAGTCTAATCAGAACAGTCGGGGGAAGAGCGGCGGAGGACGAAGCCGGCGGGGGCGTGTACAAATTCCACCAATCCCAAGGCAACAAGACGGATCACGGCTGATTCGGCAGTGCGGCGGCTCACGCCGGTCACACGCATGGCTTCGGGGATACCGATGGTGGCCTCATCATCCGGCAATGCCGCCATTATGGCCGCCTCGGGGCCGTCGAGGCGGAACACGGAGCGTCGTCCTGAGGCCATATGCCGCCACGCCCTCACCATCAGCGGATGGGCGGCGATATTCTCATCGGCCACCCGGAAATAGGCACGCCATTTCTTGTCCGGCTCCTGCGCCATCACAGGACGCTCGGAGGAGGCGGCAATACTGGCGCGGATCACCACCACACCGTCGCCGGCATTGAAAGCGGTGAATTCCACCTGTTGCGGAGGCGAGCAATACATCTGCGCGGCCTGCTCTATCATATACACATCCTCCTCGTTGCGCACGCCGGCTATGGTGCCGTTGTCCTTTACACCGATGAGCAGACGGCCACCTGAATTGTTTGCGAAAGCCGATATCGAACGGGCTATCTTGCGCGCATCCGAAATCAGGTATTTGAAATCCTGATTCTCATGCTCGCCCTCATTTATCAACTCCTGCAAATAGGCACGCCCGCGTATGGCCTTGAGGTCTTTCATCAGTCGGGATACACGGTGCGGTCGGCTGAAATCGCATCGAGCACCTCGGTGGCAAAGCGTGCGGCCACAGTGCGTGCCGCAGGGAGATCATTATAGGTATAATTGCCGCAGTCGCGGGCGGTGGCACCGGGAATTTCGCCGGTGAACACCGCGATGTACCCGAACATGTCGCGCAGCAGCGGAATGATGTCCTGCGGCTGAAGATGCCCTTGGAGTATCAGGTAGCAGCCGGTGCAGCAGCCCATCGGCCCCCAGTACACCACACGGTCGCGCCACAACGGATGATTGCGCAGATATGTCGCAGCCAGATGCTCGATAGTATGCAGGGCGCGGGGCGACACAGCGGCCTCGCGGTTGGGGGCAGTGAGACGGATATCAAATGTCGTGAGCTCGTCGCCCGCAGGGGTGACATCACGGCGCGACACATACACCCCCGGCAGAAGTGTGAGATGATTTATCTTGAAACTGTCTATCTTTTCCATCACAAAAGGTCTATAAGGTTACGGGCGCAACCGAATGTACGCGCTGGAGCGTTTTCCCAGAAATCATCATATTGAGCGGCATTGTCGGCCTCCTGACCGGGGGTGTCGCTCACCACCCGGATGCACACCATCGGCACCGACCGACGGTGGCAGGTATGTGCTATCGCGGCCGATTCCATATCCACGGCCATGGCCTGGGGATACATATCCAGTATACGCCGCACATCCTCCTGACGCGACACAAAGATATCACCCGAGGCTACAAGACCGGACTTGACCCCGAGCCTGGCGGCATAGCCTGCGGCATCCACGCCGCAAGCGAACAGACGCGGACATCCGGCGGCCTCGCCCGGCTCCGTACCCGGGCCGCACCATACATCATGGTACGCCACCTCTGAGGCGAGCACGACATCTCCCACCGAGGTGTGCCCCACCCCTCCGGCCACTCCGGTATTGATCATGATATCCGGATGAAAACGGTCGATCATATCCAGCGCGCCCAAGGCCGCGTTCACTTTGCCTATGCCGCATTTGCCGGCCACCACGTAGGCATGGCCGATTGTGCCTGTATAATATGTATATCCGTCGGCCTGGACCTGCTCGGCGCCCTCCACCTGTTCGAGCAGCAGACGCAGCTCCTTGTCCATGGCCACTATAATGCCTATCTTCATTTCAATATAGTTTTGTAACGCAAAGTAACGAAAAAATCGGTAACTTTGCAACTCCAAAAAATATCATTACATCATGTCAAGACATACTTTCAAAGAATGGGTCATGGCCACGAGGCCATGGTCATTCCCAGCCTCTGCGATGCCGGTTGTCACTACCGTAGCCTTCCTTTTTATGTGCGGCATTCATATAGACTGGCTCATGGCCGCGGGCGCGCTTGTGGCCATAGTGATTTTCCATGCCGGAGGCAACACATGGAGCGACTATCACGACTATCTCGGCGGCATAGACACACCGGAATCCACTGCTGTCACCACCCTCACCTCCGGACAATTCAAGCCCACCGAGATCCGCAATCTCGGGCTTGGACTGATCACCACCGCCACGCTTCTTGGACTGGCCATGGTGGCCCGCTGCGGGATGCCACTGCTGTGGGTAGGAATAGCCGGAGCAATGCTCACAATCCTATATCCTATGCTCAAACGTCATGCCTTGGGCGACCTGGACATATTCCTCACCTATGCCTTTCTGCCGTGCATCGGCACATCCATAGCCGTATCCGGCACAATCGCATGGGATGTGATGTATGTGGCCCTGCCGCTGGGGCTGATAATCGTGGCCATACTCCACAGCAATAATCTGCGCGACATCGAGACCGACGGCGAAGCCGGCATCACGACATTCGCCATGTGCGCCGGCCATCACGCGTCGGCCTGGATCTACACCATGGAGATGGCAATACCATTCGCATCAGTAATCATGTGTGTAGCCGCTGGTATATTCCCATTGTGGGCGCTCATGGCGCTCCTGCCTATGCGGGGATTCCTGGACAACATCCACACCGTGGTACGCTACGGCACAAAAGGCGAAGGCTCTATACAGGGCGTAGATGAGAACACCGCCAAACTACTGTTGGCATTCAGCCTGTTGCTCACCGTGTCATTCATAATCTCAGCTCTCACCAAATGATGAAAAAGCTCATATTCACCATCATCCTTGCCTTTGTGCTATGGACGGTGATGTTCTCACCGTGGACCGCGCCACACGTGAATTTCTGGCTGTGCATGAGCATTGCCGCCGCCACACTCACCACGCTGACCTGCGTATTCGAGCCCGGGTGGTGGAAGCGTGTGCACATTACCGGCACCGACGTACTCATAGGTCTGGGCGTGGCCGCAGGTCTGTGGGGCGTGTTCTGGATTGGTGACGTGCTGTCGCAGATGATGTTTGATTTTGCCCGTCCGGAGGTGAACGATATCTACGGACGCAAGGACGGAGCCAACCCCGTGGTGCTCTCAATGCTGCTACTGCTGCTGATCGGACCGGCCGAGGAGATATTCTGGCGCGGATATGTGCAGCAGACACTATCTGAGAAATACGGGGTGAACGCCGGCTATGCCGTGGCCACCCTTCTGTATGCGGTGGTGCATGTGGGAGCGCTCAATTTCATGCTTTTCATGGCGGCACTCACATGCGGTGTGGTATGGGGCGGACTGTACCGTTTCTTCCCCAAGCGTTTCGCCGGTATTATCCTGAGCCACGCGCTCTGGGATGCCGCGGTATTCGTATGGTTTCCCCTTTAGGGATCTACAAAGTACAAGATACGAAAAAGGAGGTGCGCCCTGTGATGGATGCATCTCCTTTTTTAAACGTATTTCAAAGTGGGATTATTCCCCGGCCAGAGGCGAGGGAGCCACATAGGTGCGCGCGGCCAGCTCCTGGTCGAGCATATACAGCCCCATGCCATCGTTGCCGATGAGGGTGAATTTCTCGATGAGTTCGCGCGCGTTTTCCTCCTCTTCCACCTGTTCGGCGATAAACCAGTTGAGCTTCTCGCGGGTAGCATAGTCATGCTCAGCCTCAGCCATGGCATAGAGGTTATTTATCAGGGCGGTCACTTTCTGTTCGTGAGCGAGAGTGTCCTTGAAGGCGCATACCGGGCATTCCCATTTGGTGGGTACTTCGGCGATGGGCTTCAGCTCCACCCTGCCGCCGCGTGAGTTCACATAGTTCATGAAGATCTGGGCGTGAGCCTGTTCTTCCTGAAACTGGATGCGGAACCAGTTGGCAATGCCGGGACGACCGGCGGCCTCGAAGTTGCATGCCATTGAGAGATAGAGATACGCCGACCAGAATTCGGCATTGATCTGCTCATTGAGAGCATTTTCAAGATCTTTTGACAACATGAATCTTAGTTTTAAAAGTTGTTGTATTATCTGTTATAACATTAGATCGCCAGCCAAGGTTTATCGCTACACGGTGACTTCACCACACAGCGACGTGCTGAGATATTTTTTCACCGAGGCCGTACTCAATCCTATGCCGAAAAGGAACATCATCTTGGTGATCGCGGCCTCAAATGTGATATCGTGTCCGGAAATCGCACCTGCGGCGGAGAGCAGGTCGCCAGCCTCGTAGCGGTTGGAATGCACGCTACCGCCCGGACATTGGGTGACATTGAGTATCAGTATGTCGCGACGTACAGCATCCGTGATGGCATCCACAAACCACTGGGCCGTGGGGCCATTGCCGGCTCCATAAGTGCGGAGCACCACTCCTTTGATACCCGGTGTGGCCAGCTGGTGGCGGATGACAGCCTCGGTGATGCCGGGAAACAGATCCAAAGCGATCACCGACTGATCCATCTCGTAGCGCGGATTCAGCGGCAGCTTGCGGCGCACACGCCTCAGGGCGTCCGTATTGAAATTTATACCCAGACCGATCTTGGCCAGCTCAGGATAATTGTTGCTGCGGAAGGCGTTGAAATTGTCGGCGCTGCGCTTGGTGGAACGGTTGCCGCGCCACAGGTAATTTTCGAAGAGTATCGCCACTTCCTGCACCATAGGATTGCCCTTGCCATCGGTAGCGGCAGCTATCTGCAATGCAGTGATCAGATTTTCCTCACCATCAGTACGCACCTCCCCGATTGGCAGTTGCGAGCCGGTGATTATGACCGGTTTATGCAGATTCTCAAGCATAAACGACAAAGCGGATGCGGTGTACGACATCGTGTCGGTGCCGTGGAGCACGACGAAGCCATCATAATTCTCATAATTATCGGCTATGTCCCCGGCAATCCGCCGCCAATGCGCAGGTGACATGTCGCTCGAGTCTATAGGCTTGTCAAACTGGATATTGTCTATCACATAGTCAAGCATCTTCACTTTAGGCACATTGTCCATAAGATGCGTGAAGTCGAACGGCCGCAAGACTTTCGTACGGACGTCCTCAATCATGCCTATTGTGCCTCCGGTATATATTATCAGAATTCGCGGCTTCACTGGTATAGTGGGATTATGGATTTCAACAGTTATCAACCGACCTTCGCGCCGGGAGCCACAGGGGCTGTCGGGCCAATGACCACAAGAGAGCCATCGGCATTCACCGCAGAGAGTATCATACCCTGCGATACCACGCCTTTGAGCTTGCGCGGCGGCAAGTTGGCAATAAAGCACACCTGCTTGCCCACCAGATCCTCAGGAGCGTAGTATTTGGCAATGCCCGACACTATGGTGCGTTTCTCCAAGCCATCGTCGATCAGGAACTGGAGCAGTTTGTCGGCTTTTGGCACCTTCTTGCACTCAAGAATAGTGCCTACGCGGATATCGCATTTGTCGAACACCTCAATATCCACGTCAGCAGCCTGAGGCTCCGGTTTGAAGGAATTGATGGTGTTCTGTTTCTTGATATTCTCCAGACGCTGCATCTGCGCATCAATCTCACTGTCTTCGATTTTGTCGAAAAGTAGCTCAGGTTCGGCGATCTTCGCCCCTGCGGGTACAAGATCCATGCATCCGAGCATGTCCCACGACAGGGTGTCGCCCCCGAGCATTCGGGTGAGCCTCTTGCTCATGAAAGGGGTGAACGGCTCAAATGCCACGGCAATGTTAGCGCTCAGCTGAATGGCCGCATTGAGCACAGCTCCGGTAGCGGTAGCCGCCAGGTCGGTCTTCGCAAGTTTCCAAGGCTCCTTCTCCTGCAGGAATTTGTTGCCGTAGCGTGCCAGCTCCATAGCCTCACGCAGCGCGTCGCGGAAATGGAATGTCTCCAGAGCCTCGGTCAGACGCAGCTTTATGGCAGCGATCTCAGCGCCGACCTCTGCGTTCAATGCCGGGTCAGCATCGGGCACAATCCCATTGAAATATTTATGCACCAGCACTATGGCACGGTTGACAAAGTTACCCAGGATGGCCACAAGCTCACTGTTGTTGCGGCTCTGGAAATCACGCCAGGTAAAATCGTTGTCCTTGGCCTCGGGGGCATTGGCTGTGAGCACATAGCGCAACACGTCCTGCTTGCCGGGGAAATCGCGCAGATATTCGTGGAGCCATACGGCCCAGTTGCGCGAGGTGGATATCTTGTCGCCCTCAAGATTTAGGAATTCGTTGGCGGGGACATTGTCGGGAAGCTGGAATCCGTCGCCATAGGCCATCAGCATGGCGGGGAACACGATGCAGTGGAATACGATATTATCCTTACCTATGAAATTGATAATTCGTGTCTGTGGATCCTTCCACCATTTCTGCCAGGTATCAGGCAGAATCTCCTTGGTGTTGGAGATATATCCGATGGGAGCGTCGAACCATACATACAGCACCTTGCCTTCGGCTCCTTCCACAGGCACCGGCACACCCCATGAGAGGTCGCGCGAGACGGCACGCGGCTGCAACCCCAGGTCGAGCCAAGACTTACACTGACCGTATACATTGGTCTTCCACTCTTTGTGACCATCCAGTATCCACCGGCGCAGAGCCTCTTCATATTGATCAAGGGGCAGATACCAATGGCTGGTCTCCTTCAGTGTCACGGGCGCATTGGTCAGAGCCGAATGCGGATTTATCAGGTCAGTGGCATTAAGCGATGTGCCGCAGGCCTCACACTGGTCACCATACGCACGGTCGCTGCCACAATGAGGGCATGTGCCCACCACATAGCGGTCGGCCAGGAACTCGCCAGCCTGCTCGTCGTAAGGCTGAAGAGAGGTTTTCTGGATGAATTTACCGTTGTCGTAGAGACGGCGGAAGAATTCGGACGCAGTCTCGGAATGGATGTCGGATGTAGTGCGGGAATACACATCGAACGAGATGCCAAGCTCTTCGAAGGACTCCTTGATTATCTTATGGTAGCGGTCAACGATATCCTGAGGAGTGACGCCCTCCTTGCGAGCTTTCAGGGTGATGGGGACACCATGTTCGTCACTTCCGCCCACCAGAAGCACTTCCCGACCCTGCAGACGCAGGTAGCGGGCATATATGTCGGCCGGCACATACACCCCGGCCAGATGCCCGATATGCACCGGGCCATTGGCATATGGCAACGCTGTGGTAATCAGCGTGCGCTGAAAATTATCCTTCATTGTACAGAAACGTTTCTTTTTACTGTGCAAAAGTACTATTATTTGCTTGATTTACCAAATGCTTGTTTCATCGGATGTAGGTGAGGGTGCGCCACAGGTGCTCCATGGGGCCGCGTGAACGGGTTTTGAGCCACCAGCAGCAGAAAATATACTGCAAAAGGAATATTCCCGCGCCTACGAGAATGCTTGGAGCGATCCCGAGATAGCGGTAGAGACCCAGACCCCAGTTGTAGAACAGGAACGACCCGATGATACTCTGTGTCACATAACATGTCATGCTCATGCGGCCGTATGGGATAATCCGGTTGAGCAAAGCCGTAAGACTTGTGCGATAATAAGCGTATAGCACCATGGAGACGAGCAAGAGCATGAAAGCCAAGTTGGCCAGCGATGATGTGATGATGTTGAGCGAGAAAAGCAGACCCTTGTTCTGGATATACTCCGGCATCATGGACGTAAGCCCTCTGAGTGCGAAGAAGACAAGTACTGAGACGCCTGCCACCCTGGCCCAACCTGAGATATAGCGCGCCTTGAACCATCCCTGGCGCCCTATGAGCATGCCCAGGATGAACAGACCGGCGGTCTGGAATATGCGGCCGTGATTCCACGCCCATGCCAGGCTCACTATCTGACCCTCCCATAGATTTACCTTTGCGGTGGAGAGGAAGTCGCCACCCGACTGCTGGGCATAAGCCGCAGCCCAGTACGCCCCCTCTTCAATCATCGGCACCGTGTATCCCGGGTCAACCGCCGACATCAAGGAATAGTATATGCTCATGGGCTGCAGGAGCAGGATGGCGGCAAGCCAGAGCAGCGTGCGGGTGGAGAGGCGGCATGTGAGCACCAGCACATAGCCTATGAGCGAGTACATCACAAGAATCTCCCCCGTGAAAAACATGGCGTTGATGTTGCCTATAATGAAAAGGATGAACAGGCGCCAGCAAAAACGCAGACGGAAATCATTGCCACGCATCTTCTGATTATCATCCTGGATAAAAAAGCTGAATCCGAAGAGTAGTGCAAACACCGCATAGGCCTTCCCGCTGATCATGAAGAATGTACTGTCCCATATGGCCGCGTCAAGAAAATTGAGCCATGCCGGCTGTGATGAGGCATCGGGAAAACTATAGAAATTGAAATGCTCGATCGAATGTATGAGGACTATCGCGAGCACAGAAAGGCCGCGGAGCACATCGGCCACATCCACACGGGCATGCCTTTTGGCATCTGTAACAGTTTTTTTCATGGATAAGATATTTTTTACAAAGATAATAAGAATCCTTGTAAATAAAAAGGGGCGGCATCGTATGAGGCCGTCCCCTTTGGACTATAGGATTAGAATTCGTATTATTTCTTGGCTGCACGACGGCGGTCGGTGAGGTAGGCCACGGGAGATGCCACATAGATGGTGGCAAGTGTGCCAGTGATCACGCCGAAGAGCATTGCGAATGTGAAACTGCGGATTGCGTCGCCACCCAGGATGAAGATGCACAGCAGCACGAGCAATGTAGATGCCGAGGTCATGATGGTACGACCCAGTGTCTGATTGATTGACTGGTTAACGGTGGTGAAGAAGTCCTGCTTGGGATAGAGGCCGAGATTCTCACGCACACGGTCGAATACCACCACGGTATCGTTGATCTGATAGCCGATCACAGTAAGGATAGCCGCGATGAATGTCTGGTCAACCTCCATTGCGAACGGAAGCACGCCATAGAAGAGCGAGTAGAAACCGATGATGGTGAATGCCGTGAACGATACGGCAGCGAGAGCGCCGAGCGAGAACGCCACGTTACGGAAGCGGAAAAGGATGTAGAGGAACATGGCTACAAGCGAGAACACCACAGCCCAATATGCATCGGTGCGCATATCGTCGGCTACCGACGGACCTACTTTCTGCGAGCTTACGACACCCTGGCTGGCATCGGTGGTGGAGAATTCCACATCCGTCATGCCTGAGCGCAGATAAGGTTTGAGGACCTTGAACAGTTTGTCGGTGATTTCCTTTTCTGTATCCTTGTTTTCGTCGTTAATCTTATAGTTGGTGGAGATGCGAACCTGATTTGAGCTCTCAATGGTGATCACTGCCACTGAAGATCCAGGGAATTCAGGCTCGAGTGCCTGCTGGATTTCCTGTACGTTGACCGGTTTCTCGAACTTCACAATGTAGTTACGGCCACCGGAGAAGTCGATGCCCTGGTTGAGGCCACGGGCGAAGAGTGATACAACAATCACAGCCACTACGACTCCGACAACCGCGAAGCTGACTTTACGCTGCCCAAGGAAGTTAATCTTTGAATCAACAAACATCTTGCGCGAAAGCGAGGTAGCGAATGTGAGGTTTTCGAAAGCCTTTTTCTTAGCGCCCCAGATGAAGAAGAGGCGGCTGAGGAATACAGCAGTGAAGAATGAGCAGACGATACCGATTATGAGGGTTGTGGCGAAGCCTTTGATCGGGCCTGTGCCGTAAAGCAGCAGGATCAGGCCTGTGATGATCGAGGTGAGGTTGGAGTCAAAGATGGCAGAGAAAGCGTTGGAGTAGCCATCGGAGATAGCCTGACGGGCTTTCTTGCCGGCGCGAAGCTCTTCCTTGGCGCGCTCGAAGATAAGCACGTTGGCGTCAACGGCCATACCCAGAGACAGCACGATACCTGCGATACCCGACATGGTGAGCACAGCCTGGAACGATGCCAGGATACCCATGGTGAAGAAGAGGTTGCAGATCAGGCAGAAGTTGGCGATAAGACCGGGAATCACACCGTAGAATGCAATCATGAAGATCATCAGGAGCACCAGAGCCACGATGAACGATACGAAACCGTCCTGGATGGCCTGCTTGCCGAGCGACGGACCGATCACCATATCAGAAATGATGTTGACCTTGGCATTCATTTCACCGGATTTGAGGACGTTGGCAAGGTCTTTTGCCTCGTCGATGGTGAAGTTGCCGGTTATGGAAGACTGACCGCCTTCGATAGCGTCGTTGACATTTGGAGCGGAATATACCTGATCGTCAAGCACGATGGCGATAGGGCGGTGACCATCGGCAGCATTGGCAGCCGTGATGCGCGCCCACTGGCGGGCACCGTCGGAGTTCATGCGCATAGACACTTCGTTGCCACGCATGGGGTCGTAGTTGGAAGTCGCGTCTGTGACCACACCGCCTTTCAGGGCAGCTTCGCCGCCGGTGGTGCGCAGAGCGTAGAGGGGGAATCCGTAGTTCACTTCCTTGCCGTCCTGCCCCTGACGCACCTCGGGCTTCACGCCCCAAAGGAGCTTGAGATCACCGGGGAGGATGGATTTGGCAAGTGTGGTATTGATGACCGCATTGAATTTAGCCATATCCATCTCGGTGGGAAGATAGCCGAGAGTGACAAGCGCGCCGCCACCCTGCTGGGCCACAGCCTGCATCTGTTCAACGATTGAGATCAGGGGAGCAGCATTGATGGTAGAATCGGCTGCGGCACGTTGAGCCAGGTTGGCCATCGCACCCATCACTTCGTTGATGCGGTAAGTGTTGTAGAACTCGAGTGAGGCGCTGCGCTGCAGGAGCTCACGCACACGTGAGTGATCCTTTACGCCTGGCAACTCCATCAGCACCTGACCGTCCTTGCCCTGGAGCACCTGGATGTTGGGCGATACCACACCAAACTGGTCGATACGCTTACGGAGCACGCTATTTGCAGCGGTCTCGGTCACTGATTTAACTTTATCTTTAAGGATACCAACCACTTGAGCATCGGATGAGCCAGAGGGCACGAGGTTGTCCTTGAACACCACAGAGAGATCTATTTCATTCTCACGGTTGCGATACTGGTTAACGAACGCCGTGAGGAAATCGTCGGTTGTGTGGTTGGCAATCATCACCTGTGCGGTGTCGATCGCAGCCTCGAAATTGGGATCGTTGGCTTTGTTTGAGATTGAGCGGAGCATATCGGGAATGTCCACTTCGAGAATGACGTTCATACCGCCCTTGAGGTCAAGGCCGAGACCTACGCCCCATTTGCGCACATCGTTGAGTGTATATACACCCAGATACACTTTTTCTTCGCCAACCGAGTCCATATAGTGCTTATAGGCCTGGTTGTAGGCAGAGTCGTCGTTGTCGCCGGATATGGCTAATGCGTATGCCTCAGCCTTGCTTTCATGCTTCGAAGATACGAATGAGAAAGACAGGTAGAAAAGACACACGATAACCAAGAAAATGGCAATCACGCCGGCAACGACGCTTCCAAGTTTTCCTTTGCTTTGCATGTGTTGGTTTTATTTAATTAGTTTTAGTTTGATTTATTGGTATATGCAGTAAAATGCCGATCCCATGGCATTGGAAAGGCAATCAATTACTTCAGATAATTTTTCAAGTTGCAAATATACTACATTTACGACAATTAGCGCACTTTAACACGCAAAAATACTAAACCAAGCCACATAATTAACTATTATTTACATTTATTTTACGTCCCTTCAGCCACCACACGCCATAGCTGTGGCATTCAGAAAAAGCGATAGACTTCACGTAGCGCCGGATACTTAGACATATCATTGGGATTGGTACCAGGCACACCTTGGGGCACATCCATGCCAAGCCTCTCGAACAGTTCCGTCCAGAATTGCGGCATCCGGCCGCAATCATCCAGGAAATTCATTGGCTGCGCCGGGAATATGTGTCCGGAGGATGCATCCAGGAAGCATTCGTAAACAAGCTCTGAGCAATAATAGGCGCCATTTCCGGGCAGGAATGTCCAATCGTATGGAGCACCGATATGCGAGACAGCCCGGGCCACCGCCTCCGCGGCAGGAAAATGGGACGCCAAGCGTTTGACCACCACTCCGGGCCGACCTGACACGGCTGTGGCCGAATCAAGGAAGCAATCCAAGTCGCTCACCATCACACCTCCACGCCCCGTAGCCTCAATGACAAACACACTGTCGGCCTCCACGCCCACAATGGCCACATGCGAGAATTTCAGCGAATCGCCCTGCGCGGTGGCAGCGGCCACAGCAGCCGACATTGGCGAATCAGCAGCCACCTCGAACAGCAGATCGCCCGCCTGTGGTATGTATCCGCGCCTGTCACCGGCATATACTGTCAGTGACAGACACAGACACAATATCGGCAATATCCTTTCCATCACTTTATAGTCACCACCACTCCGGCCGAAGCCCAGCAACGCGGCATTTCCAGGCCGCCGAAATCATAATATTTTGTGGCCGTGACATTGGTGGCATCCACATAGAAACGGCACACACGCCACATATACGACACGCGGGCATCAAGCAGGAAATAGGGGTCGTAGGGGTGCACCTGCTTGTCGCGGCCGGTGTAATTGCCAACGCGGTCGAAGAGCGTGCCCACAAATGAAACAGACAGATTCCTGACCGGGGCGAGGTCAAGCGAAGCCACAAGTTTATGCCGCAGATGGTCGAACACATATGCTGATATCACGCCCTCACCGGCCTTGGCATCCTGCGTGAGATAGCCATAGGTGGCGGATATGCGGCGCACAAACCGACCCGGATTGCATGCCGCGGTCAATTCCACGCCATAGGTATTGATACGTGTCACCTGCATTGAGCGCCATGTATCACGGTCAGGATTCTTCACCCAGTCAATCACGTTACGCCCATGACGGTAATACCCGTATACCCCTGCGCTGAAGATTCCTCGCTCATAATTAGCCGACACATGATATGTGGTGGCATGCTCGGGCACAAGATTACGGTCACTTTCATATCCGGTGGCGGTATAGTACAGGTCGTTGAAGGTAGGCAGACGCATGGATTCCACAGCGCCCGCCCCCAGGCGCCACTCCGGCGAGGCCGCGTAAGACAGTCCGGCGCTCCACAGTCCGTCCGACCCGTAAGGCGAATGACTCAGGCCGCCTCCGGCCGATATGGTGAAGGCATTGATGGTGGCAGTATGCCGCAACAAAGCGTTGAGAGTGGTACGGTCCTTCTCATGGTTATAATCGATACCGTGTATACGGTGAGGCTCACACTCATCGCCGAGCACTGTGCTCCATATGTGATTGTACATCATATCCACACTCAAGGATGTCTCGCCGGCCACCCATGCGTACGCCCCGGCCACCTCTCCGCCAAAATTATCTGTGATATGATGATTGAAAGGCACACGCGATTCATCACATTTAATCAGTTGGAAACAGTCAAAATTATATCTGTAGCTCATATTGGCTGACAATGTGAATGCTTTCTTACGCCATTGCCAACGCAAGGAGCCAAGAGTAGTGATGGTGTGTTCATACTGATCAGGAAATGAACGTGAATAAAAGCCGTTGGCTCCGAACGAACGGTTCTGGTACCCTACCTGCCCCTCGAAGAGCCCAGCCGAAGGTGTCTGATATGTGGCACGGGCATAGGCATTGTAATTGGTAAAGTCGGTATTATGCACATAGCCATCGGAATGCCGCACGGATGCCGCTCCCATCACCGACAGCCTGTCGGTGGCATAATTGCCTGAAAGAGCCGCATATACATAACCATGCATACCGCCCATCACCTCAGCGCTGAGATAGCGCGGATACAATGGCGATGTGCGTATATCCACCGCTCCGGCGTAAGCCCCGACACCGCATACGCCATCCACAACATTGATGGCAGAAATTGATGAAATATCCACCGGAAGCGAATGTGACTGGTGTCCGGTGCGGGCATCCGTGAAATTTATGCCGTTGAGTGTCACCATAGTCTGATCGAAGGATCCTCCGCGCACCATCAGGTCGGTCTGCACACCTTTGGCCCCGCGCTCGCGGGCATCCACCGCAGGCGATAGCTTCAATGCCGACTCCACTGTCTGCAACGGAGCATCCGCATTAGCCTCACGGTCAAATACCGGAGTGGAAGACAACGATTTGCGGGCAGCGATGGCCTGATGTCCTGTGACTCCTATCTCATGGAGCATGACCGAAGCATCCAGTGTATCAGCCATCACATCACCCTCCGCCGAATAAACGTAATGAGATAGGCAGAGAGAGAACACACATAAAATAAATTTTCTCATCGAACAATTGAATTTTGGTATTTCTGCGCAAAATTAGGCATTATTTACTAATTTTGCGCAGAATTGTTACAAACCGCCATATATAACTCCGATGAACATACGAATATATCCGCCTGATGAGATAATCGAGACCGAAATATGCCTGCCGCTGAGCAAAAGCATTGCAGCACGCGCACTCATAATCGGGGCACTCTCGCCGAGCGGAGGACTACCCTCTGATATTCCGGCATGCGATGATTCACAAACCATGCTCACGGCTCTGAGATCAGCACCCTCAGGCAATGTCAACATCGGACCGGCCGGCACGGCGATGCGCTTCCTCACTGCATATTACGCATCCTTGCCTGGGGCCGATGTCACACTTGACGGCAACGACCGCATGCGCCAGCGTCCGATCGGATCTCTTGTGGAGGCATTGCGCGGATTGGGAGCCGATATCGAATATGCGGGCGAAGAAGGCTATCCACCCCTGCACATCCGCGGCCACAGGCTGAAAGGGGGCGAGATAGAGATAAGCGCCAGTGCGAGTTCGCAATTCATATCAGCCATACTGTTGGTGGCGCCTACATTCGAAGCCCCGCTTACATTACGTCTGTCCGAGGACATACCCTCTCTTCCTTATATAAAGATGACATGCGCGATGATGAGCCGCAGCTCGGCCATCGTGGAATGGACCGGCAATGAGATACAGGTGAAGCCATCGGTATACATACCGGCGCACGACACCGCCGAGCCCGACTGGAGCGCGGCCTCATACTGGTACAGCATAGCGGCGCTCTCAGCCGGATGGATTTCCCTGCCCGGACTTCAAGAGAATTCCATCCAGGGCGATTGCACGGCAAAGAATCTCTTTGAGAAGATAGGCGTAATCACCACATTCGAGGATGATGCGGCAGAACTGTCAGCATCGCCCGAGGTCTACTCCCGGCTGGAGGCCGACATGAGCGGCACGCCTGACCTGGTGCAGACCGTGGCCGTGGCTTGCTGCTTGCTGGGCGTGCCGTTCAGATTCACCGGAGTGGCCACCCTGCGCATAAAAGAGACTGACCGCATAGAAGCACTAATCACTGAGCTTGATAAATTCGGCTTCGCACTGGAGACCGAAGGCTCCGACACACTGATGTGGGAGGGGCGCCGGCACCCCATAGCCACCGAACCTGCCATAGAGACCTACGGCGACCACCGCATGGCCATGGCTTTCGCCCCGGCGGCACTGTATGTGCCCGGGCTGACCATCAACAATGCCGATGTGGTGAACAAGTCATACCCGTCGTTCTGGGATGACCTGAGCCATGCCGGGTTTACCATCACGGATGCCGATTCTCCAATCGAAACGGCAGAATAATGGAAGTGGCTCTTATAATATTAGCCGCACTGGCAGGAGTGGGAGCGATACTTTACGCCCATCACCGCATAACCAACAGGCGGGATGCTCAGGCAGATGCTATCGTTGAAGCGCCACAGAATGAGGAATGCTGCGGCATGCACATCACCTGCGAGAAGGATTCGCTGCTCGCTACAGTAAGCGACAAGATAGAATATTACGACGATGAAGAGCTTGACCGCTTTGCCGGCCGTGACGCCGCAGGATATACCGACAGCGAGACCGAGGAATTCCGCGACGTGCTGCTCACCCTGCTGCCCGATGACATAGCCGGCTGGGGACGGTCGCTGCAGCTGCGTGGCATCGAGCTTCCGGCACCGGTGCGCGACGAACTGTTCATGATCGTGGCCGAAGCCCGCGACAAACACCAGACACCCCCGGCAAAATGACAGAATTCCTGCAATACGCATTTTTCCGCAATGCGCTCATAGGCATAGCCATAATCAGTGTGGCATCAGCCATAATCGGCACATACATCATCACCCGCCGCCTGGTGGCCATCTCAGGCGGGATAACGCACGCATGTTTCGGCGGACTGGGGCTGGGATACTTTCTGGGCGTGAGCCCGATACTGATGGCGGCGGTGTTTGCCGTAGCCTCGTCGGTAGGTGTGGAATGGATGTCGGGGCGTTTCCGCGTGCGCGAGGATTCGGCCATCGCGGTGATATGGGCCCTGGGCATGGCCGTGGGCGTGCTATTCGTGTTCCTCACACCGGGATATGTGCCTGAGCTTAACTCATTTCTTTTTGGCAACATCCTCACCATATCCGCCTCCGACATAGCGGCATTCGCCATATATACCGCTGTGCTGGTGCTGTTCTTTGCCATATTCTACCGGAGGATAGTGGCTTGCGCGTTCGACAGCGACTTCGCGCGCGTGATACATCTGCCGGTGCGCTTCATCACCTATTCCATGACTGTGCTGGTGGCTGTGTGCATCGTGCTCACCATCCGCCTGGTAGGCATCATGCTGCTGATGTCCATGCTGTCGCTGCCGATGATGATAGCCGAAATATATTTCCACCGTTACAGAGAGCTGATGCTCGCTTCTGTGGCTGTATCGCTCTGCACATGCGTGGCCGGCCTTTTCATAGGCGCACTCATTGATGTGCCTTGTTCAGCGGTGATAGTGATACTAATGGCTGCTCTGTTCCTCGTGCTGAAGACTATTTCTCTTCTCCGCCCCGGAACAAAGAGAAATTGACCGACCCATAGACCCTCCGCCCCAGGAATCCGGGGAGAGACGAAAAATCGCGTGTCCCGGAGTGCTCTATCACGAACAATCCTCCCGGCTTCAGAATACCCGCTCCAAGCACCGCCTCAGGTATTGCCTCAAAACCCGGCATATCGTATGGCGGATCGGCAAATATCAGATCATAATGAGCCTTGGGAGCCGCCGAAATGAATTTCAGCGCATCGCCGCATATTATCCGGTGATTGTCGCACCCTAAAGTCTGCGACGTACGGCGGATGAATCCATGCTGGGTGGCAGCTTTCTCCACAGACGTCACCGTACGACATCCGCGCGAGAGCAGTTCGAATGAAATGGCACCCGTACCGGAAAAAAGGTCAAGGGCAGCACCCACTTCCTCGAAATCGAGCATATTCTCAAGCACGTTGAACAGGTTCTCCTTGGCGAAGTCCGTGGTCGGACGCGCTGTGATATTGTGGGGCACATCGAATCTGCGGCGCCCGTATTTACCTCTGATTATTCTCATTGGTTTATAGACTCAAGTACTATGAGTTCGAAAGGCACCGACATCGCCTCCTTGCCGGTGCGCATCATGGCCGACGGGAACACCACCGGCATAACATAATTGACATACCGGCGCAGCAACGGCATCAGTTGCTCACGCATGGCCATGTCGCCGCACAGCATCAGTTCGTCGGTCTCGACATTGAATTCCGTCACCTTCGCCGATGCCAGGATATAATACACGGCATCGTCGGTGCTCCCGAAAGCGATGGTGCTTGCCATCTTCAGCTTGTCACGTCCGAAGGATATCACATCCATCTCGCCACCGCGAAGATTCACGAACATCTTCCCGGAACTGCCAAGACGGCTTTTACCGGCGAAATAAGATACCAGAGGGGATATACGATTACGGACATCGGCATCGATGAACGTGCGCCCCAGGAATCCGCTCAGTCCGGAATCCACTGCGGTGAGTATCGTTGCGTCACAGCCTGAGATATCATCAGCCACAACCTCATATCCATCGTCGGGCCAGAGCGACGCCAGCACGCGCCGTCTCAGGTCGTCGGACCGGATTTCTGACGGGACTACCGTGAAGCGTGTGGTATCCAACAGACAGTCAACCTTGGAGAAATCGCTGAGCAGCAGCGGATTCTCGTATATCGCATCCTCAAGTGCCGCCAATGGGGACATAGCCGATGTATCCAGCAGTATATCCCGAAAGATCAGCGAATTGTCCTCATGGATAGAATACATAACCACCTGTAACCTCTCTGCCGAGATTTCCATGGCGAGCCGCCACAATTGCGGCTGCTGTATCATATCCTTTGTTAGCTTATCCGAGGGCATCAGCGTAGTTTTGAGAACGAGGCGGGAATTGAAGATGTGAAATTCATGTCTTTACGGGTCACAGGATGAACAAACCGAAGCGTGCGCGCATGCAGAGCCATGCGGTGTATGGGGGAGGTCTTCGCGCCATAACGCTTGTCGCCGGAGATTGGATGCCCCAGATCCTTCATGTGCACGCGTATCTGATTCTTACGGCCGGTGTCAAGCGAAAGCTCAACCAGCGAGAATGCCGGTCGCTCGTCAAGCACCTTGTAACGTGTCACAGCCAGCTTCCCTTCCTCGGGACGTTTGGTGGAATACACTTCATGCGCACTATTCTCGGCCAGATAGCTCTGGATGGTGCCTTCCTGCTGGTCCAGCCGACCTTCCACAACTGCCACATACGTGCGCGAGATCACCATATTGTTCCAATTGTGCTGCATGGTTTCCTTGGCTTGCTGATTTTTTGCGAACATCATCAGACCCGATGTCTGTTGGTCCAGACGGTGCACTATAAACAGTTTGTTGCGCGGGTCCTTCCGCTTCAGATAGTCGCGGAGTATGGAATAGGCAGTCTCCTTGGATTTATTTTTATTGTCTGTGGCCACGCTCAACAGTCCGTAGCCTTTGTACACCACGATTATATCGTCATCCTCATATTCAATCTTGAGACGAGGATGTGAGAAGATCTGGAATTCGCGGGTGAAGTTCACCTGCACATCGTCACCGGCCTCCACCGGCATATCCGCTTTGCGCGCGATATTGCCGTTGACCATCACCTGATTATGCTTGAGCAGTTCCTTCACACCAGTGCGCTTTACATCAGAAAGCACCATCATGAGATAATCGAGGATGGAATCGCACTTCTCTTTTACCGGGAAAGACACTATTCTGTCTGGCACAAAACCACGGCGCTCCGCGCCCGGCTTCGCTACTAATGGCTTGGGACTCATGATTTACGTGCGCGGCGCGCGGTTTTCTTGGGTTTATCTTCCTGGCTGTTCACAATCTCCATAGCCTCCTCATAGGTGAGGGCGGCAGGATCTGACACAGTCTTGGGTATCTTGAAATTGGATTTCTTATATGCGATATATACACCGAAACGTCCGTTAAGGATTCTCATTTCGGGATCCTGATCAAACACCTTAAGCACCTTCTTGCTGTCGGCCTCACGTTTGGCCAGTATCAGGCCGATGGCCTCGTCAAGGCTCAGGGCAGCCGGAGCCATATCCTTGGGTATGGATGTGAATGTGCTGCCGTGTTTCACATACGGGCCGAATCGGCCTATGGCCACGCTTACCTCCTTGTCTTCGAAATCGCCGAGCACACGAGGGAACTCAAATAATTTCAAGGCGTCGGACAATGTCATGCCCGAGATGGTCTGGCCTTTCTGGAGGGATGCGAACTGAGGCTTCTCGTCACCCTCGCCATCTCCCACCTGCACCAGGGGGCCATAACGGCCTATCTTGACGTAGACAGGCTTGCCTGACTGCGGATGCTGCCCAAGCAGACGTTCACCCACCTTATGCTCCATGCGCAGCTGCATCACCTTGTCAATCTCAGGATGGAAACCATCGTAGAAATCGCTCATCACTCCCGTCCAGTCGGCTTTGCCCTCGGCGATGTCGTCGAAGCGCTCCTCGACATTGGCGGTGAAGTTATAGTCAACGATTCCAGGGAAATACTGCTCCAGGAATTTATTCACGATCATACCGATGTCGGTAGGTATCAACTTACCTTTCTCGGCGCCTGTGGTCTCTGTCTTTGTCCTCTCGGTGATTTTGCCACTTTTGAGGGTGATGGTCAGGAAGTCGCGTTTCACACCAGGGCGTTCGCCCTTCTCTATGTATTCACGCTGCTGTATCGTGGAGATGGTCGGGGCATATGTCGAGGGACGGCCTATGCCAAGCTCCTCCATCTTCTTCACAAGCGATGCCTCAGTGTAACGTGGTGGCTGCTGGGTGAAGCGCTCGGTGGCCACAATTCCGGAAACTGTGAGCACATCGGCCGCCTTTAGCGGTGGCAGCATGCTTTCTTGCCCGGATGTCTCGGCCTCGTCGTCACGGCCTTCGATATATACGTTCAGGAAGCCGTCAAAACGTATCACCTCGCCGGAGGCAGTGAAGTGCTCCTTGCGTGTCGACGGCAGGATGTCGACAGTGGTGCGCTCGATTTCCGCATCGGCCATCTGCGATGCGATGGTGCGTTTCCAGATCAGGGTATAGAGTTTTTTCTCCTGTGCGGTGCCGTCAATTGCGTGGCGGTCAATATACGTCGGACGTATGGCTTCGTGAGCCTCCTGAGCGCCCTTGGTCTTGGTATGGTAACGACGCACCTTCAGATATCTCTCACCGATCTGTGTCTTGATCTCCTCGGAGATGGTGTTGATGGCAAGCGACGAGAGGTTGGTGCTGTCGGTACGCATGTATGTGATATGACCGGCCTCGTAAAGTTTCTGAGCCACCATCATGGTCTGCGACACGGTGAAACCGAGCTTCCTGGATGCCTCCTGCTGAAGGGTGGAGGTGGTGAAAGGCGGTGCAGGCGAGCGTTTCACGGGCTTCACCTGCACATCGGTCACAGCAAAAGTGGCGTCCTTGCAATCGTCCAGAAATTCACGGGCAGCGACCGGCGTGTCAAGGCGACGGGAAAGCTCGGCCTTCAATTGCTGGCCGTCGGCAGTGCGGAAATCCGCGTTCACGCGGAAATACGGCTCTGACACAAACTGCTTTATCTCCTCCTCGCGCTCCACAATCAGACGCACGGCCACCGACTGAACTCGCCCTGCCGAGAGAGCGGGTTTGATCTTCTTCCATAACACAGGCGAGAGCTCGAATCCGACGATTCGGTCGAGCACACGGCGAGCCTGCTGCGCATCCACCAGATTCAGGTCAATCTCACGCGGATGCTCTATGGCGTGGAGTATGGCGTTTTTGGTGATTTCGTGAAACACGATGCGCCGGGTATTGTCAGGCTTGAGCCCGAGCACCTCATAAAGATGCCAGGATATGGCCTCCCCCTCGCGGTCCTCATCAGACGCAAGCCATACGGTCTCGGCCTGTGAGGCGGCTTTCTTCAGATCCGCCACGAGCTGCCGCTTGTCTTCAGGGATTTCGTATATGGGTGCGAAGTGGTTGTCCACTTCTATACTGAAATTCTTCTTTTTCAGGTCACGGATATGTCCGTAACTTGACATCACCTTGTAATCCTTCCCAAGGAATTTTTCGATGGTTTTAGCCTTTGCAGGCGACTCTACTATTACGAGATTCTTAATCATCCTATTATGAGTGTATGGTCAGAGATCAGACAGTCACAGATGGTATGTGACATATCAGATGCCTGTTATTGTTGATTACCTGTCGGAGCCGGCGCCCGTATTCGGCATAGTCGGATATCGGACGGAGAGCCACTCCCGATTCGGCAGCGGCGCGGGCCACTGCCGGAGCCACACTGAATAGCAGACGCGGGTCCAGAGGCTTTGGCAGTATATAGTCGCTGCCAAATTCTATATGCTTCTCCTGGTAGGCGGCCTCCACTTCCTTAGGCACCGGCTCTTTGGCCAACGCCGCAATGGCACGGACGGCAGCGAGCTTCATCGCATCATTAATAGCGGTGGCTCCGCTGTCAAGTGCCCCACGGAATATGTATGGGAATCCGAGCACATTGTTCACCTGGTTGGGATAGTCGGAACGTCCGGTGGCCATAATGGCATCAGGACGCGCCTTCACACCTTCGGTGTATGAAATCTCCGGATCCGGATTGGCCAACGCGAACACCACCGGACGCGGAGCCATAGTCCGGAGCATCTCCGGCGTGACTGCCCCTGCCACAGACAGCCCGAGGAACACATCCGCCCCTACCATAGCCTCGGCCAATGTGTGCAGTGGCGCGTCAGTGGCAAATTCAGCCTTTTCAGGCGTGAGCTTCTCCCGATCCTTACGTATCACGCCCTTGCTGTCGCACATCACGATATTCTCATGCCTGATACCGAGCTGCATATACAATCGCGTGCACATGATGGCCGCCGCGCCTGCTCCGCTCACCACCAGACGCACATCGCTGATGTCCTTGCCCTGGATCTCAAGGGCGTTGAGCAGGGCTGCGCCAGTAATAATGGCCGTGCCATGCTGATCGTCGTGCATCACAGGAATATCGCATTCTGCCTTGAGCCTGCGCTCTATCTCGAAACACTCGGGAGCCTTTATGTCCTCAAGATTTATGCCTCCGAATGTGGGGGCGATGGCCTTGACTATCTCCACAAACCTGGCCGGATCCTTCTCATTCACTTCGATATCGAAGCAATCCAGGCCAGCATAGATCTTAAACAGCAACGCCTTGCCTTCCATCACGGGCTTCGAGGCGTCGGCACCGATATTTCCCAGACCAAGCACAGCCGTGCCATTTGAAATCACCGCCACGAGATTACCCTTGTTGGTATAGCGGTATGCATCCGACTGCCGCACCTGTATCTCCTGGCATGGGTACGCCACACCGGGCGAATAAGCCAGCCCTAAGTCATATTGCGAGAAATATGGCTTCGTGGGCACGACCTCTGTCTTTCCGGGAAAAGGGAACTCGTGATAATCAAGTGCTGCTTGTTTTGTGATCTTGGTCGACATATGCAAAAACCGTTTTTTACCTTATAAAACAACGTAATTCTGAATTCGGGTGCAAAATTAACTCTTTTTTTTTATATATGTGTCACATGTACATTTCTCCTGCTCCAACCACCCATTTTAACACCCCATGCTTTATTTGCATTTTTTTACCATTAAATTTGGAAATTAATTTTTTTTGAGATAATTTTGGAGCGCAAAGCTATTTATATATCCGGCTATAGCACAGAATACCGTTTTCAATATATATGTTTTTATAGATTGTAGATTAAACTAAACGGAGATGCGTCGAGAGACGCACCTCCGTTAACCTTTTTTAATGCCACCATCCCAATTATCCATCAATCGAAGAGTGTACCCACATCCTCCTGACGGGTGAGGCCGAGGTGGCTGTAAGCCAGAGCCGTGACCTCGCGGCCTCGCGGTGTGCGCTTGATGAAGCCTTCTTTGATCAGAAACGGCTCGTACACCTCCTCTATGGTGCCCGGATCCTCGCCGAGGGCCGTGGCGATGGTGGTCAGACCCACAGGGCCACCACCGAATTTATTGATTATGGTGGTAAGTATCTTGTTATCTATCTCGTCCAGTCCGTAGCGGTCTATATTCAGCGCTTCAAGCGCGTAGCGGGCTATAGGGGTGTCGATGACACCGGAGCCTTTCACCTGGGCGAAGTCGCGCACACGGCGCAGCAGCGCATTGGCTATTCTCGGGGTGCCGCGCGAGCGCAGAGCTACCTCAAGAGCCGCATCATCGGTGCATCTCACCTTGAGCAGCGATGCCGATCGCAATATTATGCGCTGAAGCACATGCTGGTCGTAATACTCCAGATGGCAGTTGATGCCGAAGCGCGCTCGCAGAGGCGACGTGAGCAGTCCTGAACGTGTGGTGGCGCCGATCAGGGTGAACGGCGACAGCGTGAGCTGCACCGACCGCGCGCCGGGACCTTTGTCAATCATTATGTCTATCCGGTAGTCCTCCATCGCCGAATAGAGGTACTCCTCCACAATCGGGCTCAGGCGATGTATCTCATCTATAAAAAGCACATCATTCTCTTCAAGCGACGTGAGTATGCCGGCCAGATCACCGGGCTTGTCAAGCACAGGACCGGAGGTGACTTTCATGCCCACCCCCAATTCATTGGCAATGATGCCCGAAAGCGTGGTCTTTCCCAGTCCTGGAGGGCCAAAAAGGAGAATATGGTCGAGAGCCTCGTGACGCATGCGGGCAGCCTGCACGAAAATCTTCAGATTCTCTACTATCTTATCCTGCCCGTTGAATGCGCTGAACGCATCCGGACGCAATGCGCGCTCGAAATCCCTGTCGGCATCGGCCTGCGATGTATTATGTATGTCAAATTCTTCCGACACTGGTATCAGTTGTTAGTTGGCAGCACGTCGTGCCTCGTACCTAATTAAGTTTTTCAATCACTTTCTTGACTATAGTCTCGGGGCGTATGGCCTGCAGACAGAGCATGTCGTGGCGGAAGCATGGCTTGTCGCCGAACACCGAGCACGGACGGCAGGTGAGCGGCAGCTGCACCATGTCCGCATCGCTCTGATGCCAGCCCTTGAATCCGCAATACGGATGTGTGGCTCCCCATATGCTTATGGTGGGCGCCCCCACGATGGATGCCAGATGCATGTTGGCCGAGTCCATGGTGACCATCACGTCAAGATGGCTTAGCAACGACAGTTCGGCAGGGAATCCGTACCGTTTGCCACACAGCGAAGTCACCTGCGGATGCCTTTGCTCCCACCCTTCAGCAACATCCTTTTCCCGGCCACCACCGCCAAAGACGAATATACGGCACTTCAGGCGTTGCTCCAAAGCGGTGATCACCTCTTCCATTTTTTCAGGCGGATATATCTTGCCTGCATGCGCGGCAAAGGGGGCTATGCCTATCCATTTCACATCCTGAGGCTTATCCGAGCCTGTGATTTGCCTTATCACCTCCACATCGCCTGATCCGTCACGGCCATACAGCCCGGCAAACGAATCCTCGACCGGCAGCCCTATCCTGAAGAAAGCCTCACGGTAGCGCGCCCTCGACGAGGTCAGAGGCAGCATCACCTTGTTATATCTGCGCGTGAGCGCACGTTTATGGGCACGGCCTTTGTTGAGTTTTGCCACCTTCAATCCTTTAAGACGGCAAAAGAAGCGCATCAGTTTGGTGCGGAGCACATCATGAAGATCCACGAAAGCATCTATGTCATATTTATCCACCACCTCATCCACAAGGCGGCGTATGCCACCGATGCCCTTATATTTCCCTTTCACGTCAGCCCCCACCACAATAAGGTTGGCCGGTGCGTTGAGGAATATGTCAGTCATTGCCGGACGTGTCACCAGCACGAAACGCACGCCGGGATATGCCGCACATGCACTGTACACCACAGGAATGGTCATGACCACATCGCCCAGGGCCGAGAAACGCGCCACAAGCACATTCTTCAGCCCCAGGTCGTTGCCTATGCTGTCATGGTTATTTTGCGCCATAAAGCACCGGGTTGGTGTCCGGGTCATTGTACATTTTCATCTGCCGGTATACTTTCATATATTTCCGCCCCGCAGCGATATCATCAAGCAGACAGTCAATGGCGCTCACCAAATCAGCGCGCTGCTCCACAAGCACGGCGAGTTTGCCGCGGCATTTGGCCTGATGGTCGGCAGAGGCATCCACGCGCGCCACTTCGGCCTGCATGTGGAATATCTTCAGGGCGAGTATCGACAGTCGGTCGAGAGCCCATGCCGGGCTTTCAGTATTGATGGTGGCATCGGGCAGAGGCTTCACATCGGCGTATTTCCCGCGGAAATACGTGTCAAGCTCCTCCACCATGTCCGTACGGTCCTGGTTGGATCTGTCGATCCTGCGCTTCAGTGCCAGAGCGGCCACAGGGTCGATTCCCGGATCGCGGATAATATCCTCAAGATGCCATTGTACGGCATCAATCCAGTTTTTTGCATAGAGGGTGTGTTCGATCGTGCCTTCGGCATAAGGATTATGCTGTGGAGCATCCACATTGTCTGTGTCATGATAGTCCGATGTCGAGCGTGCAAACACGTCGTAGCATTTCTGTGCGAAAGTTTCCATAATCTGTTGTTTTTATGATGGCAACTCAATAATTTTTACAAATATAACTGCAATTTCGCAGAAATGCAAAAAAAGTGGTAACTTTGCAGCCTGTTTTTAAGAGTGTGTCTAATAATAAAAGTTAACGCATGGACGGTTTATCTCCGAGGGGTTTTCGCATGATGATGAGGGAGTGTGGCTGTTGTCACATGACCGAAGATGCATGCGGAAAGCGCCGGAGAGAAACCGTGGCAGGGTAAATATATGTTAATTCACACATTTTGATTCAAATTATGATGTTAAGTGAGTCAAAAGAAAACAAATCAGCGGCTGCAACCTATTTCATCTTATGGGCGTATTTCACGCTTTGTATCAGTCGTGTACGTCAAGTACACTCCTTCACTGCAGCGCAAAATCCTCTCCATAAGATGAAATCCATGCTTTAATTTTTGTTTTTAGACACACTCTAAATTAACATTATTTAATTGTGTGTCCTGACAAGCGACCGGCACACATCGGTACAATTTCACATAATTCATCCTTATGAATCTTTCAGGATCAGTTGACTTCCGGCCTAAGCTGTTCTCAGCACTAAGGCACTATTCCGCGGCACGCTTCCGCGACGATCTGGTGGCCGGCATCGTAGTCGGCATTGTGGCCCTCCCCCTTGCCATAGCCTTTGGCATAGCCTCTGGCGTGAATCCCTCAATCGGACTTATCACCGCCATAATAGGCGGCTTCCTGGTATCGGCCTTCGGAGGCAACTCCGTACAGATCGGAGGCCCCACAGGGGCATTCATTGTGATAGTATACAATATCATAGCCCAGTTCGGACTCGAAGGTCTGGCTGTGGCCACCCTAATGGCAGGATTGATATTGGTGATGATGGGCCTGTTCCATCTCGGCACCGTGATCAAATTCATCCCCTACCCGATCGTGGTGGGATTCACAGCCGGTATAGCTCTAACCATTTTCTCCACCCAGATCAATGATTTCTTTGGAATGGGACTGACTGATGTCCCCGGCCAATTCATTCCCAAATGGGGCGTGTACCTGCATTCTTTCTCCCGCACGTCGCTCCCCACTCTGATCTGCGGCCTGGTGTCACTGGCCATAATCATATTCACACCGCGTATCTCCAAGAAGCTGCCCGGCGCCCTCATAGCCATCATCATCGTCACAGCGGGTGTATACCTGCTTGGATTGCATTTCCCTGAACTGAAAATCGAGACTATCGGCGACCGCTTCGGAAATATGGCCACCGACATCCCCACCCCGCACGGATTCGACCTGAGCATGGCCACCATCAATCTCCTGCTCCCGAGCGCATTCACCATAGCGATGCTGGGAGCCATAGAATCGCTTCTCTCGGCCACCGTGGCCGACGGTGTCACCGGCTCACGAACCAACTCCAACACAGAGCTGATCGGCCAGGGCATAGCCAATATCGCAGTACCCTTCTTCGGCGGCATCCCCGTGACCGGAGCCATAGCCCGCACCATGACCAACATATCCAATGGCGGCCGCACTCCCGTGGCGGGCATCATCCACGCCCTGGTGCTTCTGCTCATATATCTGTTCGCCATGCCGCTGATCAACTATGTGCCTATGGCATGCCTGGGCGCGGTACTGATGGTTGTGGCCTACAATATGAGCGGCTGGCGTACGATAGTGGCCATATTCCATTCGCCCAAGAGCGACATCTCAGTGCTTCTGGTCACATTCCTGCTTACTGTGATCTTCGACCTTACCATTGCAATCGAGATCGGACTGCTGCTGGCCGTGGTGCTCTTCCTGCGCCGAGTCACCGAAAACACGGAAATCAAGGTCTACTCAGACAAACTCGATGTGGCCGAGGGCACTGACCTGAGCCAGAGCCACCACGAGGTGCTGAGCGTGGCCAAGGGTGTGAGCGTATACGAGATCGACGGTCCGTTCTTCTTCGGCGTGGCCACCAAATTCGACGAGATGATGCGCTCCACCATCGGCAATATCAAGCCTAAGGTGCGTATCATCCGCATGCGCAAGGTGTCGTTCATCGATGCCACCGGTCTGCACAACCTTGAGATTCTGATCAATTCCTCACGTCGTGAAGGCATAGGCATCGTACTGTCCGGCGTAAAGGAGAATGTACGCCAGGTGCTGATACATGCCGGAGTGGACAAGATGATCGGCGAGGAGAATATCTGTGACCACATCTCAAAGGCCGTGGTCAAGGCCAACGAGATGGCCACACGCTAATGAATGAGTTGTTAGATGTTAGTTGGATGGTCGTGTCCCTAAAAACTAACGACTAAAAACTAAAAAAACCGGGGTCGCCCCCCGGTTTTTTTAATGCTCAGTGGTGTAGTATTCGAGCAAACGGCTGCGCAGGGTGAGCTCATAGCGCGCCGATATGCGGTTGGCGGTAGCAGTGAGCGCTTTGCTCTTGGCCTGCTCGTATTCAGTGGGGGTGGCACGCCCGATATTGTATTTCTCGCGCATGGCGTCGAAGGCTTTCTCGGCAGCATCTTCGGCCACAAGACATGATTCGAGTTTTTTCTGCGCCGACGAGGCCTGATAATAGGCCTGCTGGATAGACCGGAACAGTTGCTGCTCTGCCTGGTCGAGCTGAAGCTCGGCCGTCACCTTCTCAGCTTTGGCGCGGCGCACGCTGTTGCGGGTGGAGAAGGCATCAAAAATTGGGACATTCAAAGAGAAACCGAAGTATGTGCTGTAATTGTTTTTCATCTGATTGGAGAATGTCTCATTAGGCACACCGGAAATCTTATAGTAGGAGCTACCCAGACCGCCGTTGAACGATAATGTCGGCAAATAGCCTGTCTTAGCCAGCGAGATGTTGCGGTCGCTCACCTCTATGCCACGCCGGGCGGCACGTATGCTGTGGTTGAATTGCAGGGCGCGCTCATAAGCCACCTCGGGCGATAGCACGGTAAGATCGGCATCAGATATCGGTGCCACATCGAAATCAGCGGCCTCGGTATCAAGTTCAAGAAGCTGAGCCAGGTCTATACGGGCCAGTATCTCGTCGTTGACGGCCTGGGTGAGGTTGAGCTGGTCGGTGGCGAGCTGCGAGCGCGCCTGCAGCATGTCTATCTCAGGGATTTTCCCGGCATCGACCAACGCCTGCTGGCGCGTAAGCTCGGTGGTGGAGATGTCCACCTGATGGCGGGCGGTCTCCACCATCTCCTTGCTGTAGAGCGCCTGCAGATATGCTGTGATGATGTTGATGGAGATATCTTCCTTGGCGGCCTCGTACTGCTCGGTCACCTGCGCCAGGTTGGCCTTGGCATACTGCACGCGGCGAGTGGTCTGCATGCCGCTGAAGATAGGCACGCTGAGCGAGGCTGACCAGTTGAAATTCGACGTGTTGCGGTCGGCGTAGGTATTCTCGGCTGTAAGGCCGCGGCCGATGTTCCACGACTGGCCGGCCGATGCTGACAGACGCGGCAGATAGCCGCTCTTGGCTTCAGTCACCGACAGCTCAGCCTGACGCTGCCCGGCCTGACGCATCTTCACTGTGATGTTATGCTCGGTTGCGTAGTCGAGACAGCGCTCCAGCGTCCAGGTCTCGGCTGAGGCGCACACCGTGGCACCCAGAGCCGCAATGGATATGATGAATGCTTTCATTGTCAATTTCGTCGTTTTATTTTTTGTCTTCGATCACATTACCTCGTAATTTATCGTCGGCGGTGATGCCTGACTTCACCTCGATGTTCACGCCGTCGCTCACACCTGTCACGATGGCTTTGCGGAGGAATGTCTGGGGCACCACACCTTCTGCGGATGTCAGGCAATACACGAATGTGCTGTCGCCCTGCCATTCCACCACTCCCTCGGGTATGGTGAGCACGTCGGCCACACGCAGCAGCGACACTGCCGCATTGGCGCTGTAGCCCGCGCGCAGCGTCACACTGTCGGGCACGATGATGGCTGCCTTCACCTCGAATGTGTTCGCACCGTTCTCCTCGGTGCTCTTGGGAGCGATGTATTCAATCTCGGCCGTGGGGCTGACGTTGGGCAGCGCGCCGATAGTGATGGTGGTGCGCATGCCCTGGCTGAGCAGTCCCACTTCAGTCTCGTCCACCTTGCCCTTGAATATGAGGCTGCGCATGTCGGCTATCTTGGCTACGGTGGTACCGTCGTTCATTGTATTTGCCTGGATCACCGAGGAGCCTACCTTCACGGGCACCTCCAGGATCTGGCCGTCGATGGTGGCACGCACCAGCGTGTTACTGCTCTGGGCGTTGATGCTGGATATACCGTCGCGCACGATCGAGAGGGCGTCCACTGCCGACTCTACCTCGAGCTTGGCCTTCTGATAGTCGGCATACGATTTCTCATAATCCTCGCGGCTCACGAATTTCTTCTCATACAAGCCCTTGGTGCGTTGGTACTCAGCCTTTGCCAACTCAAGGGATATATTGGCGCTCTCCACACGGTTCTGTGCCGAATTGAGCTGCGACTCCTCGGGTATCACCTTGATTTTGGCTATTACATCACCGGCATGCACGATATCACCAGGCTCGACGCTGATTTCGGAGATGATGCCCGAGATCTGGGGCTTGATCTCAATTTCGTCGCGGGGCTCTATCTTGCCGGTGAGCACGGTGGATTTCTCGATGGTGCCTGTCTGCGGGCTTACGATCTCGTATGTGGTGATTTTAGGCTTGGAGTTATTGTACAGGAATACGAACGTGCCCAGGAATACTGCTATGAGTATCGCCCATAGGATGATTTTGAAAGTCTTTTTCATTTTATAGTTGAAGTTGTGATTATTTATCGTTGAGTGCTTCTATTGGTTTGATACGCATGGCTTTCAGTGCTGGTATGGCCCCTGCGGCGGAGCCAAGGACGATGAACAGGATGAGGATGGTCACAGCCTGCCCGAAACTGAGCAGGAAGTCGGCCGGCATGCCGGATCCCTCCGTCACGGCTCCCGAGGCTATGTATTGTATCCCCACAGCGAAGCATATGCCGGCCACACCGGCTATCACTGTGAGCACGGCGCTCTCGCTCAGGATCTGTACAAGCACCTGGCGGGGACGGGCACCGATGGCACGGCGGATGCCGAATTCCTTGGTGCGCTCCTTCACCACGATCCACATGATGTTTCCCACCCCTATTATGCCTGCCAGCAGCGAGCTGAAGCCCACGAAAAGCAGCAGCACATTGATGCCAGTGAACACGCTGCCTATGGTCTTGAACATCTCGGACAGGTCCTCAAACCATATTGCATTGTGATCGTCGGGATGTATTGGGTGGTTGGCCCTGAGCGCACGCTCTATCTTGGGGCGTATCTCAGAGGGGGTGTGTCCGTCGCGGCATACAAAGAGGGCGAAATGTATGCGGTCGCCCATGTTGTAGGTGCGCCGCATGGTGGAGATCGGCACCGCTATGCTCTCGGCCAGGTCGCCACCTATGCTGGCCTGGCTTCTCTGGCTGACCACGCCTACCACACGGTAGAACACCTTGTCCACCTCCACGAATTGTCCGATGGGCGAATCGGCTCCGAATAGCTCGGCAGCCACGTTCTTGCCCAGGACGCATACCTTGCGATCGGTGGCCACGTCGGTATTGTTAATGAAGCGGCCCTGGCGTATAACCGGCACATTAATATCGGCGAAGCGATCGTCCACACCCATCATATTGGTGGATTTGCTTCGATCCTTGTATTTGGTGGTGGAGCTGTAGCTGATTATCGGCGAGAAAGCCTCTGCCTCGGGGATGGTGCGCCTCATCAGGTCAATGTCGGTCTGGGTCATTGACCATGACATACCTTTCTGGTATCCCCTGTACGGCATAGTGGTACGCCCCGGGAAAAGGACACCGGAATTGGTGGCAAAACCTTCGAAATTACTCATCATCATGCCCCGCATGCCCTGTCCGCCGCCCCAGAGCATGGCCAGCATGGCCGTGCCCCAGAAAATGCCGAATGCCGTGAGAAACGTGCGCGTCTTGTTGCGCGCCAGCGTGGCGCCTATCTCGCGCCAGTTGTCTATGTCGAAAATATTGGTTTTCATTCGTCTCGGAGTGCTTCTACGGGTTTTACTTTAATGGCGCGCATGGCAGGGAATATTCCTGCGAGCGCCCCCGCGATCACCAGGGCTATGGTCACTTGCAGAGCGATCTCTATGTTCACAGCCGGACTCATCTTGAAATCCTCCGCTCCGGCAAATGCCATCGTTACGAGCTCACAGGCTACGGTGCCCATCACTATGCCAATGTATCCGAACACCGTGGTCATGGCCACGCTCTCTATCACCACCTGCCCCAGGATGCTGTGGGGCTTGGCTCCGATGGCGCGGCGGATACCGATCTCGTGGGTGCGCTCCTTGACGGACACAAACATGATGTTGCTAACGCCCACTATACCGGTGATGAGGGTAAGCAACCCTATCACCCACATGGTTATGTTCAGGATATTATTTGCAGTTTTGTTGTTCTCGTTCTGCTCGAAGCGGTCATAGGTATATATCGCGCCCGGATCCTCTGGGTCAAAGTTGTTGACCTTGGCCATAGACTCACGTACCTCTTTCTCTATCTGTTGCGACTGCTCCGAATTCTCCACTCCGGTGAATTTCACCGTCAGGCGATCCATATCGTCCTTATATCCACTCATTGCGCGGGCTGTGCTGTATGGGATGTACGTACCCTCATCCCAGTCATGACTGTAGATGCCTACCACAGTGAATGCCACTCCGCCACAGCTCACGGTCTTTCCCACAGCCGAGGAGGGATCGGCGAAAAGGGTCTCGGCGTTTTTGTCGCGGAGCACTATCACCTTGCGTGTCTGACGCACATCGGCCACATTTATGGGGCGGCCGTGGAGGAAAGTGTATGTGCCGTTGAATTCATCTGGGAACACACCCTCACAGCTGCCATCGGCGAGATAATCCCTGGAGGTGGATATGGAGGTTTTGAACGACATGGAGCCTTGCACGTCGGTCACCTTGTCGCGGCTACCGTCCTTGATGGCCTGGAAGTTTTTCTCTTTCAGCGGTATGTACCGGCCCTCCTTCATGCCTTGCCATGGGCGTGATGTGCGTCCGCTCCACACTGTGATCTGGTTGGGATCACGCTTCGAGGAGTTCTCCTCGAATCCGGAGCGCACATCGGCAGCGATGGCCAGCAGCAGTATGAGCATGAACACGCCCCACGACACAGACAGGCCGGTGAGCAGCGTGCGCAGCTTGTTGGAGCACATCGTCTGCCATATTTCTTTTATCAAATCATTCATAATTCTGAATTATGCATTCTGCATTATCAGTCCGTCGGAGATGCGGATTATACGGTTGGTCTGCGCTCCCACATTGGGGTCGTGTGTCACGATCACCGTGGTCATGCCTTCGGCGTTGAGCTGCCGGAATATCTGCATCACCTCCACCGAGGTCTTGCTGTCGAGGGCGCCGGTAGGCTCGTCGGCGAGCACTATGGCCGGATCGGTGATCAGGGCGCGGGCTATGGCCACACGCTGTTTCTGTCCGCCCGACATCTCGCCTGGAAGATGGTGAGCCCAGTCCTTCAGCCCCATGCGGTCGAGCTGCTCGAGCGCCAGCGCGTTGCGTTTGCGGCGCGAGATATTGCGGTAGAACAGCGGCAGAGCCACATTCTCAAGGGCGCTCTTGTAGTTGATCAGGTTGAACGACTGAAACACGAAGCCTATCTTGCGGTTGCGTATCTCGGCGGCACGGTTCTCGCTCAGATCTTTCACGAGCATGCCGTCCAGGATGTATTCGCCGGTGTCATAATTGTCAAGGATGCCAAGGATATTGAGCAGGGTGGACTTGCCCGAGCCTGACGCACCCATGATGGACACGAGCTCGCCGCGGGAGATGTGCAGGTCCACGCCCTTGAGCACATGCAGGGGCACGGCTCCGGGGTAGGTCTTGTTGATGTCCTTAAGCGTGATCATAACTCCTCCACAGATATGATTAGCTGTCCGGGCTTGCCGGGTACGGCGATGAAGCCGGCCGGTACGGTCACAGTGCTGTCTGTGAGCAGGACATCCCGGGTATTGCCGTAGCTGTCCTGCACGGTGATGCGGGTCAGATGCTGGTCTTCGAACACCACGGGATCATCTGTGGAGTAATCCTCGGCTTCTTCCTCGATCACAATCTCCTCCACGTCATAAGTGTATTCGGGCACCGGCTGTTTTGTCGTGCTGAGCCATACAATAAAGCCCATGGCCGATAATATCTGTATTGCTGTCACAGCTATCAATATTTTAGTTGTCGTTTTCATTTTGTCTCGTTAAGAAAGTTTCGTAATACTCGCGCAGTTCCTCGGGGGTGACACCTAATGTGCTTATCCCGTCGAAGAAACGCACCATCTCGGTATTCATTATCGTGTCGATGCGCGCATGCCTCACATGGTCGGGGGCGGAGGGGTCGATGAAGTAGCCCACGCCGCGCTTGTTGTATATCACACCTTGCTGCGACAGATGGTCGTAGGCGCGCATCACCGTGTTGGCGTTCACCTGCACCGAGGCGGCGTATTCCCTCACCGAGGGTATGCGGCAGTCGGGCTGGTAGACCCCACGCAACACATCATCGGCTATGCGGTCGGCTATCTGCAGGTAGATGGCCTTGCTGTTATCATTGAATTCCACCATATATATCACCATCTTTGTATTATTTCCATTTCCTTATACCGGTAGTAAGCTATCACATGGTATACCACCGCCCACAGCATCGTGACCGCCAGCATGCACCATGCGCCATGATCATCCAGGAAATCCATGCCGGCAAGTGTGTATCCTGCCATATCCCGGAACAGAGCCAGGGCGAGCCATACCATGATGAAGCTCACCAGCATCCCGAGGATGGAGAGAGCGGCGAAGGTCTTCACCCATGAGTTCTTGGGCCATAGCATGCTGCCCAGGGCGAAGGATGCCTGCAGTGACATTATGTAGGAAGCTATCCAGGCTACCCCGTCCAATATATGCTGGCTTGAGAATAGCGTAAACACTGAGTGTATGTGCCCGGATGCATGAGGGAAGAACACGCTCGCCAGAGCCACGCGCAGCAGGTCTATGCCGATGAAGCCGATCAGGAACACCACCAGCGCCAAGGGAATGAATATCACCCAACGCGCCATGTATTTCTCAAGCTGTGTGGCGGGCAGCATGAACGCGGATATGCGTCCGGCCTTGTCTTTGAGGTTGCCGCCGAGAGCCGCGGCCGCCAGGGAGGAGAAAAACACCAGCGCCACAGTGAAGATACCCGCCTCTACCATCATCATGGAGTCGTTGTGGCCATACTCATGTTTGTACCAGTCTCCGGTAAACATCAGCAGCAGTATCAGCACCGCTATCGACCCGAGACAACCGTAAATCACTGTGGCATATCTGCGCCATGAAAGCGCCATCTCATAACGTAGCACCTGCGCGAAGCGGGCCATTGAGGATCTGTCTTTCATTTTTGTCATTCTGTTTTGGATTCTACATGGAATATCTTTCTCAGAGCCTCAGGGTGCGACATGGCCAGGGAGAAGAGCATCTCCAGATCTGCCTCTGTCTCGTCGCCGCCGGCATTCTCGGTCACTATCTGCATGCCTTGCACTGAGGGCTGGGCGTAGAGTGCGGTGGCCACCTCCTGGGGATCCCGGGCGATCTTGAATGCCAACCGGCGCGTCACGTCGGCCATGGTGGCGTCGAGCACCACTGTGCTGCCGTCTATTATCACCACATGATCCAGCAGCAGCTCTATGTCGCGCACCTGATGGGTGGACACCACCACAGCGCGCTCGTCATTCATGGCCGAGGCGATGAAGCTGCGGAAGCTGGCCTTCCCGGGGATGTCAAGGCCGTTGGTGGGCTCGTCCATCAGCAGCAGCGGGGTGTTGCACGCCAGGGCGAAGCTCATGTACACTTTCTTTTTCTGACCCATGGACAGACGCTCAAGATGCATGTCGGTATCCAGATCGAATGTCTGCAGGTGGCGGCGCATGTCCTCCATCGAGAAATTGGGATAGAACTGTGAGTTGAGCCGCAGATATTTGTTCAGTGTCACAGGCGGCAGGTCGAATTCCTCGGGCACGATGAAAATGTCGCGCATGGTCTGCGGGCGACGCAGGCGCGTGTTCACGCCGAACAGATCCACCTCGCCGCTCCTGGGCGTAAGCAGTCCGGCCATCAGATACAGCAACGTGGATTTTCCGGCGCCGTTCTTGCCGAGCAGTCCGTACACACCACCCGCCCGGATATCCATATCCAGACCTTCGAACACCGGAATGGTCTTGTGCGGATAGCAGAATGTGAGATTTTTTACTTTAAGCATATATATTAATGTATAGTTGTTTTGTATTCTTTCTTTTCACTGGATGCAGACCTTCGCAAGACAGTCGCACAGTGTATTAGTGTAGTAGTACACCGCAAAGGTATGTCACATTTTTTAATTATGCAAATATATTTCCAATTTTTTACAAAAATCCCTACATTATTATTTCAAAGGCATTTTTCCGCCCACCGCCGGACAATCCATATAATTGCAATACAAAAGCACATTTTAAAAGAAATTTACACAACAATTTGCCACAAAATTGAATATTTGCTAAATTTGCCGCATATAAACACTTTTATCAATATTCCTATGACAAAATTATACGCTTACATTCTGACAGCGACCGCCACACTGGCCTTGTCAGCACCAGACGCAAGCGCCGGGGGATCTGACAGACCCGCCGACCAGCCACGCATCATCTCCGGCACCCGCACCGAGTTCATGTCGCACACAGCCAGAGACATGGCCAGACTAATGCGCAAACCCTCAAAACAGATCTCAGCAAAATCCCCGCACAAGACACCTCTTGCGCTCCGGTCGCGCGTGGAGGCCTCAGATGTCATATACTCATGCTCATTTGATTTCATGACAGAAGGATCCGAGACCGCACCTGTGGCGTTCGAACTCGACGACTGGGATTGCATACCCGAGGAAATAATCGGCGAGGAAAACTACGGCTTCGGCGGACAAGGCATCATGCAGGCCGGAGGCGCAGTTTATGTTCCATTTGAATACAACGACGACCCTGAGTCAGACGAGCCATGGTATGTGTATGGCATGATCTGGACCCCCGACTTCTACGAGGCCATGAATGTCACAGTAGAGATGGACGCAAAAATCGCCCCGGGATCCGACTTCGATTCCGACAAAATCTGGGCCAGTGTTTCCGACTATAGCGACATCGTTGACGAGGACGGCACCCAAGTCAGCAAACAATGGCAGCATATCACACTCAGCCTGAACGCCTCGTCGTTCTCCCCCGAAAGCGACGACGACTCTTTCTATATTACTATCTGGCCCGAAATCGGAGCCGACCTCATAATTAAGAATGTGGTAATAAAAGGCGAGTCCGCGCCGCTGGCAGTTCCTGTCGCCTCTGACTACACCGGATTCACCGGGGCTTCGTTCACCGCCAACTGGAATGCAGTGGCAGACGCCACCGGCTATTACCTGACGGTCTACGAATACGACCCCCTCACAAACAAAACCACATCCACATTCCTTGACAATCAGCCCGTGCAGGACACCCACTACGATGTCACCGGCATCACTCCGGGGAAATTCTACGCATATGATGTCACAGCCACCAACGGCACATACACCACACCTGCATCGAATATCATACGCGTATGCGAGCTGATGCAGCCTACCGGTGTCATCGTCGCCCCTTCATCTGACAATTCATCCATAACAGCCAAATGGGACGCCACTCCTGGCGCCAACTACTATGTGCTCACCGGCAGCTGCACCCACAATGTCACGGCAGGCCAAAAGATAAATCTTGCCAACGCAGATTTCTCATCCATTGAAAGTTCCGGCACAGTCACAGAACCACTGGAATCCGAATATTGGTATGACAACCGCCCCGAGCTCCCCGGCTGGCAGTTCTCGCTCGGATGCTCGGCTGACGGCGCATACGGCTTCATGGACAACGCGCAATACACCGCCCAGGTAGGCCTGTATGCCAGCCTGACATCACTCGACCACGACCTCTCGAACATCAAGGACGGAAAGGTCACTGTCGACGTTGAAGCCGCTTCCCCAGGCAATGGCATGTTGGCCGGGCTGCTCACATTGAACGAGACTGAGAATAAATATGAGGTAGCCTCTGCCTACGGCACACAAAGCAATGTCCCGCAGGAGTACACCAAATATTCATTCGACCTCACCGGAGCCACAGCCCACACACAATTCATCTTCACCACCCGCACTGAGAACAATGCCGACGGCACCCTGCTGATCCGCAAACTTGAAATCACGGCCGAAGCCAAAGCCGACGGTACCATAGGAATCCCTCTCGGCACTGTGCAGACGGCCGAAACCGAAGGCACATTCAACAAAGCCCCGGAAGACGGCGTGACCTATACAGTGACGGTGGCTCCCTATCTCGTAGACAACACCGGATACATCGTGGCCGTAGGCCAACCATCAGCCCCGGTGTCATACAAAGGTGAGACAGGTGCTGTCAACAGCCCGGTGGTTGGCTCAGACGACACTCCCGCCATTTATTACAACCTCCAGGGCATCCGGGTGGCCAACCCCGAGAAAGGATCCATCGTAATAAAAGTAACCAACTCAAAGGCCACAAAAGTGATCTTCTGACAGCCATTCTCTCCACGCCAAATATGCGTTCCGGAAGTTTCGTGCAAAAACTTCCGGAACGCTTTTCTTAAAGGGTGCCTAAAAAGGAATGTGAAATGAGACACCATCGCAAGCAATTTGTCAAACAGCCTAAAACAAAACAGAAAATCAAAAAGAATATGAAAAATGATACCTTCTGCTCCGGCATCCGCAGCTTATCTTTTCACATTTATTATTAGACACACTCTTATATCAATAGCGTTTTGTCAAAGTTTTTCGCTAAATTTGCACTTTATACCATAGGGTCGCTCCGACCCGCCCTCTTACAGTCATAAAACATCTCTGTAAAATGAAAAAAAGACTAATTCTGACCGCCTCTGCCTTGGTGTCGATCGCCGTGGCTTCGGCTCAGGACATAAATTCACCGGGAGCCGACGGATACATCCGCCGCGCCGCCGAAATGTATGAGGATGAAAATTACATCGGCTGCCTTGACCAGCTCCGTCGCGCCGGTCAGCTGAATCTGTCGGCCACTGATGCCGAACGCGCCGCATTCTACCGTATGCTCGCCTCGGTGCATACCGACAAGACGCAGGCCGAACGCCTCGCACTCGACTTCCTGGCCACATACCCGGCCTCGGAATACCGCTTCAGGGCAACAATGGCCTTGGCCGACTGCTACTACGGCTCCGACTATGCCCGGGCTGCGGAGATATATTCGGAAATCAACCCTGCGACATTGCCATACTCCGATGCCCTCACCCGCGATTACCGCCTGGGATACTGCTGCCTGCAGACTGGCGACCTCAAACGCGCCGACGAGTGCTTCAGCGCCCTCGCAGACTCAAAGACATATGGCAATGCCTCCCGTTTCTACCGCGGATACATAGCCTATGTGCGCCGCGATTATACCCGGGCCGAGCAGCTGCTCTCATATGTGGACACGTCCACAGCCCCGGGCAATATGGCCGACTATTATCTCTGCCAGATCTATTTCGTGTCAGGCGACTATGCCAAAGCCATCTCACGTGCCAAATCCGTGCTCCGACATGGCGACGCTCCCGACCAATACCGTGCCGAAGCCCTGCGTGTAGCCGGAGAGTCAGAATGGAATCTCGGCAACGAAGCCGAGGCCGTGTCATACCTCAACAAATACATCCGCCTCACCGACGCTCCACTGCCATCATCATTGTACATTCTCGGCATCAACGATTACAACCAGGCCGACTATGACATAGCCATATCACGCCTGCAAGCCGCGACTGACCTCGAGGACGCCATGGCGCAGAGCGCATACCTGTACATAGGCCAGGCTCAGCTGAAACAACGCGATTATCATGCCGCGGCATTGGCTTTCAACAAGGCTTTGTCTCTGGATTTCGACCCGGACGTCACCGAAGCCGCATATTACAACTATGCGGTGGCCAGCCTCCAAGGTGGCCAGGTGCCTTTCGGCAGCTCGGTGAGCATATTCCAGGATTTCCTGTCGCGGTACCCTGACAGCCGCCATGCTCCTGAGGTGCAGGAATATATCGTATCATCGCTGATCACCGACAACAATTATGCTGCGGCACTGGACTGCATCAACAAGATGCGCAGCCCCTCCCGAGCCACACTCGCCGCCAAACAGAGGGTGCTCTACACCCTGGGCGCACGCGCTCTTGCCGCAGGCAATACCGATACAGCCCTGACCCATCTCAAGGAAGCCCGGTCGCTCGCCTCGCACTCCGCCGAGATCGACCGCGAGGTGTCTCTCTGCCTGGGCGAGGCTTATTACCGCTCCGCACAATACGACCAGGCGGCATCCGAATTGCTCAAATATCTGAAATCCACCTCTGCACCCAACCGCGCCACAGCACTCTACGACTTAGGCTATACCCGGTTCAAGCAGAAACGCTATTCTGATGCCGCCACGGATTTCAACCGGATGATTGACAACCCCGGCAACATGCCCCGGAATGCCGTGGCCGACGCATGGTGCCGCATTGCCGACTGCCACTACTATGCCGGAGATTTTGCCAAGGCAGCGGATGCCTATGACCGCGCATACTCGCTCAATCCAGACGCGGGCGACTATGCTCTGTTCCAGAAAGGCGTGATGGAGGGGTATCAACGCAACCACACCGCCAAGATAGCCCTGCTCAAGGAACTGCAACAGAAATACACCACCTCGGCCCTTATCCCGGACGCCATGTTGGAAATGACCGAGAGCTACATCCAGCAAGGCAACCATACGGCGGCCATCGACACATACCGCACTCTTATAGCCCGGTACCCCAATACGGCGCAAGGGCGGCAAGGACATCTGCAGATGGCTCTCACCATGCTTAATTCCGGCGACCCTGCCGGAGCCACCAAGGCTTACCGGGAGGTCATATCCAAATACCCCACCTCAACTGAGGCAACCCTGGCTCTCGAACAGCTCAAACGCATCTCGGCAGCCGACGGGTCGCTGGATTCGCTGATGGACTTCGTGAATTCCGTGCCTGATGCCCCCCGCATGGAAGTGGCCGAGGCCGACAACCTCTCATTTGAGCTGGCCGAGAAAGATTACATCACCGAAGACAAGACAAACCGCCTCTCCGACTACATAGCCCGATATCCCGACGGCGCCAACCGCGCCAAAGCGTTGGCATATATGGCCGAGCACGCGTTCAATGCCGGCGATAACGACAGGGCATATGAATACGCCGCGGAGATTGTGGAACGATATCCCGACAATTCCCTCACAGAAGACGCTCTGCTGATCAAGGCTCAGGTGGAGATGTCGCAGGGCAAGGGCAACAGTGCCATGCGCTCATGGCAGGAGCTGGCCGCGCGCGCCTCATCGCCCGCCAAGGCCAACGCCGCCCGCATGGGTCTGATGCGCGTGGCACGCGAGCTCAACGACGACGAGCAGATCATAGCCGCTGCCGATGCACTGCTCGCATCATCCACCATCGGATCTGAAGACAAGAACGAGGCCGTATTCTCAAAAGCCCTTGCATTGTCGCGCCAGGGCAACGCCGCTGATGCCCGTTCGCTCTGGGAGACAATCACATCCGAGACCGATGACCTCTCTGGCATCAAGAGCGCCTATTATCTGGCCGAAAGCCTGTACAACGACGGCCTAAACGCACAGGCCGAGGAGAAAGCATCGGCCATCACGGCATCGGATTCGCCACACACCTACTGGATCGCGCGCGCATTCATCCTACTGAGCGATATCTACGCCAAGCAGGGCGACGAGTTCAAGTCGAAACAGTACCTCAAGGCTTTACGCGAGAATTATCCCGGAACAGAATCCGACATATTCATGATGATTGACCAACGACTGAAATGAAACGCATCTTATTATATACAGCCGCAATGTGCATCGGCGCAGCCACAGCCGCGGCTCAGGACCTATCCAAAGAGATAACCGTCGACCGTACAGTTGTGCCTCAGGAGCGCGAGGCACAACGCCTATCAGGCATCAATCCAGAAATTATATCACCGCAAATATCTCCCAAGACCTTGCTGCCCACCGAATACACACGTCCCGGACAGCTGCGCAGCGACCTCACTGTGCTATCAGCTGCCCCATGGCGCCAGACGGTGCCGCATACCCCTTACCGCGGATATGCGTCCATCGGATATTTCCCGGCGTATAATCTCGGCGCATCGGCGGGCTATCGCTTCATCTCTGACGAGCGATCCGACGCAGGCGCCTGGCTCAACTACAACGGATGCTCGTACAAAGGCGACGATGCCACAAAGGACACCTCGTTCGGCCGTCACTTCTTCACAATCGGAGCCGACGGGAAACACAGATTCAACGACCGCTCCACCCTCAGCGCCGACCTCACCTATGCATACTCATCAGTAGGACATCCCTCCGCAGATGACAAGTACACCCAGACGGCCAACGACCTGCGCTTCGGACTCTCCTGGCTGTCTTCCGTAGGAATGTTTGGCTATGACCTGGGAGCCCGCGTGGAATATTTCGGATTCGGGAAAGCCGATCCCCTTTTGGAAAAATTCGATCCCAACAAACAGACATTGCTCGACTTCAATATCGGAGCAGGGCTGATCAATGACAATGACACCGACGCCAACCGCTGCCTTGGAATTGATATCAACGCCAAACTGCTACACACCAACAACTTCATAGACATCAGCGGTGACAACCCCATCCCCGCCTCCGCCACCATCGCGCTTTACCATTTCAACCCGTATTTCCACATGGCATTCGGCGATGCCATGGTGCGTCTGGGCCTATCGGCCGACCTATCGCATGTGCCCGGGCAGAACAAATTCCGCGCCGCACCGGATGTGATGCTCTCCTACGCCCCGTTGTCCACTTTCGCCGCATGGCTGCGTCTGGACGGAGGCATAGACATGGCCACATGCGCCGACATGTTCGCCATCGACCCGTATCTGGGCTCATTCAACCAATACGGACTGTCACAGACACCGCTGTCAATCGAGGGCGGATGGAATATAGGCCCATTCTCCGGCTTCACCGTGGGTGTGTTCGGCGGATACGCCAAGGTGAACAACTGGCTCATGCCCGTAGCCTTCAACTCCGGAGGCACTTTCCGCACAGAATACGCCCCTCTGGATGTCAAAGGCTGGCATGCCGGCGCCGAATTGGCCTATGAATATAAAAATCTGTTCAAAATCTCAGCCAAAGCCGAGACTGCCGCGTCCTCCGACGACAAATGCACCACCGCATGGTATCAATGGCGCGACCGCGCCAAATGGGCATTCAGTGCCGAAGCCGAGGTGACACCCACCGACCCTCTGAGCGTCACCATCGGATATCAGGCACGCACCGGCCGCAAAGCCATCGACCTGATATCCGCTGACAAAGCCACCACAGTTGACCTGGACGATTCCGGGAATCTATACCTGGGGGCATCCTACCGTATCACTCCGCAATTCACCGCCTTTGCCAATGCAGAGAATCTTCTGGGCAAACGCTGGCTGTATGCCTCCGGAGTACCCTCGCAAGGTGTCAAAGGTCTGGTAGGGGTCGCCTACAAATTCTAACAGGTCATATATGCGAAAAAACGGATGGCTGAAATGGCCATCCGTTTTTTTGCGTATGTATATTTCTCAGAAATAGAAATTCATGGTCTTGGGATAGTAGAGCATCCCGCTGCCCACCTCGCGCGCCCGAAGCTCACCGCAGGCCTTCTGCACGATCTCCAGGGCGAAGCGCATGGCAGAGGCCGGGCCGTTGCCCGTCACGACATTGCCGCTCACTATCACAGGGCTGTCACGCATCACAGCGCCATTGTCGCGGCATGCGTCCTCAAACCCCGGGTAGCATGTCGCCTCCTTTTTGTCAAGGATTCCGAGCGGGGCGAGCACCACTGCCGGTGCAGCGCAGATTGCTGCGATATTCTTCCCTGCGGCTGCATGATTGCGCAGAAGCATATTCAGCGGCTCATATTCATGCAGATTGGTGGCACCGGGCATTCCGCCGGGCACTATCAGCCAATCGGCATCAGCGAAGTCTGTGTCGGTGAACACACGGTCGGCCCGCACACTTATTCCATGCGCACCGGTCACGACAAAGTCCTCGTGTACAGATACCGTATATACTTCCATCTGTGCACGCCTGAGCGTGTCTACTGTGGCGAGGGCTTCGATTTCCTCAAAGCCATTGGCCAGAAAAACAAAAGAAGGCTTCATGATAAATTGGTTTGGGTAAGTTTATAATGTTAATTAACACACAATCGGATAAAAAAGTTCATTTACCCCCACTTTTTCAGGGTGTAGGTGTATGTCTCACCATCATCGGCGGCGTATGTGAGGATGATCTCGGAGCCGGACAGTTTCTGTATGTGCAGAGTACTCACTCCGGCGGGGATATGCAATTCTGGAAATGGCCGGTACTGTCCCTCGCCGGTATCCGAGCCGTTGTCGTGGTGGTTGAAATCCAGTATGAGGTCGCCGTCCTTTTCCTGCCAGGTGCCAAAGCTCTGCGAATACTCCAGGTTGTCAGTGTTCCTGTTCATTTCTATCACATTGCCTTGGAAGCTCCAGAAAAAGTTACCCTGATAAGCCTTGTCAGGTGAAATGGATACCACTTTCCATGTGCCGAACCACGGGCCAATGTCACCGTTGTTGTGTGTGCATCCGCACATTACGGATGCAATGAGCACGAGCAATATATATGTTATGCTTTTCATTTGTCAGAAATTTAATAGTCCGTTGTATTTCACTCCGATGAGCACGCCGAAGTTATCGCCGTACATGCTGCCGCGGTCGGCGGCCACCTGCAGATTCACCACCATGCCGGGTACACGCGAGGGCGAATACACACATTCGGCCATCAGCGAGGTGCACTCCATGGGAGATAGCAGCGGCCGGTTGGGTGTGCCCCAGCCTTTGCGGTAGGAGCCTAACAGCCTGTAGTCAATCTCGGCGGTAAGGTTGCCGGATATGCCGGCGTGAAATCCGCGCACCCTGTTGCACATGAAATAATTGGAGCCGTTCAGGTTGTAGAGGGGCGAACGCAACATGGGCGTGCCTATTGACATGCCGTAATAGGCATAGCCGTTGAACTGCCGGTTGTTGTAATAATCATCGTTGCCGGTGGTTTGGTGCCCCATGTCGGTGCCGCCGTTGTCCACAGGGTCCCAGTGGATGGCTCCCGACTGGTTTGTGAAGTCAAGATACTCCAGCACAGCTCCGCTCACTATGGCTCTGCCCGGAGCCTTGTATTCCAGCCCCCAGAGTCCGTCAAATCCGTTGCACTTGGCCATGCCCGACCCGTCCTCGAACGGCCACTGGAAGTAAGCCATTACCTGGTGATTGGAATTGAAGCGGTAGCGCGCCTTCAGGTCAATTGATCCCAGATAGTTGCCATATACCCAGTTGTCGTCCATCGTAGGGATGAAGATCCGGAAGAAATCCTTCAGTCTCACGCTTTCGTCGGTCACGCTTGTCAGCTTGCCCTTGCTATATGCGTAATTCTTCCCTCCGAACTGCGATCCGGTCTGTATGCCGGCCACCACCGACAGTGGTTGTGAAGGCTTGGTACGGAAATATATATGCTTGTAGTGATACCATGCGCCGTTGTTGTACAGACGGCTGTAATAGTTGTAATGGTCGCGCACCCACTTGTTGTCGGTCTGCTTTCCATATTCCACCACGCCTTCTATCTGCACCCAGCCATTTATGAACGGTATGTCCTGGAAATCAATGAATCCCGCACGGAATCCCGGCATCGGCCGGGCGTTTCCGCTGTAGGTGAGGTCGCCGCTCGACAGGCTTTGATTCAGCAGAAACGAATCGTATTCCTTCATGCCCACGGTCAGGAACACTCCGCGATACTTGATTTCGCCGTAGAGCTGCTGCAGCCATACAGCCGCCGGGCCTTCCTTATGCGAGTACCATGCCTGGGTGTCGGCGCCGTAGCGCTCATATGCTGTCTTTGAGGCATACCCTCCTATCACGTCGGCGCCGAACCCGTAGCTGAAGCGCTTGCCGGTGTCCATTCCGCGCCACAGCCGGGCGCGCACCTGGGCGTTCGTCTTCTGGGTGAGCACGCCATGGATATTAGATGCCATATAATACGGCGCGAAATCACCTGACCCCGCCGTACCGGCAAACTCAGCCGAATAGTTTATCTCATACTGCGCGGCCGCGGAGAGCGCCGTGACGGCGCAGACAGTTGCAGCAATTAACTTTTTCATACATTAATATTGCTTGTCCCAATTATTAATATACAATCATCACCGCAGAGCGGTGATTCCTTCGATAACCCCGTATGGAGCGAAGCGACATGCGGGGTCATAGGTCTGCGAAAGCCATGCACTGCGGAGCTGTGCCTCAGCGTTGCGTTGAGGCACCCCGCTGGGGTGCATTTCAGATGTGTACGCATTCCCGGGGTGTCGCTTTCGCTCCACACCCGGGTTACCGATGGAGCCACCCCTGCGGGGTGCAAATGATATGTTTTTAATTTGAACACTTACTTATTACTGGAATATTATTATTGCTGGGGAACTGGGACAACCTTGAAATGGTCGCCGGTCTCATCCACGATTGAGCGGTAGTAGCGTTCGTTGTATCCGCCGAACACCGGGCTTACCGGCATACCCTCCGGAGTGCGGGCGAATTTGCCGTCCTCCTCTTTCTTGATATTGCCGTCGAGGTACTTCACCAACAGATAGTCGCCCAATTTCTTATATTCCTTGGTGGTCTTGGCTGCCGCGCTATTGGTCAGAGCCTGCAGATACTGGGCAGCCTCGGCATATTTCATTTTTTTCACGGCAGATTCAGCGGCATCCACTTCTGCCACAAGGCCGCTTTCGAGGGCGCCCTGCACCCGGCGGATATCAGGTATCATCTGGCTGTAACGGTTGTACGCCTGGTTGGCCACATAATTGTTCACCCAGAACATAGCATCCCACGACAGAGTGAGCAGGTCGCCGTTGCCGTGCTCCAGCTCGTGCGGCGGACACAAAGCCGAGTTGAACACCGGCACATACACGCAGGTATTGGCATCGTCAACGCCAAACCACAGAATGCCCCGCATGGCGGCAGGACGGTTCTTATTCATCGATGAAACGAAAGAGAAGCCCGTCTGCTGTGTGGCTATGGCACGTTCGTTGGTATATTCCACGCTGTCAACGGTGAATGTCATAGGACGCCAACGGTAAGGCACCTCGAAAGGCCCTGCACCCACATCCTTGGTCATATCCATGGGTGTGCCCTCGAAATGATCGCGCATCATCCATTTCAGCGCATCGGCATCCACCTTGCGGTCAGGCTTGACCCACAGGGGCATCACCTCGCCCTCGCCACGCATGGCCCATGGCAAATACTTGTCCATGCCATCGGCGAAGCGGTTGTAGTAGCTCCACACGCGGGCATCGCATCCGCGCAACGCGCCCATATCATACACGGCATAGGCGCGGGAGAAATCAAAATCCTCATCTTTGCCGGAGAAATACCCTTGCTTACGGGCAAAATCTATCACATCTGGCGAATACAAAGTCTCCGGATCATTGAGCGGAAATTTATGAATACGCGCATGGTTGGCATGGCCGCTGATATAGCCGTCGGGCACGCGCCGAGCCACCCATACGGCCCCGGGGTCGGACTTTCCCTTGCCTATCATCTCCATCACCCACACCTCGTCGGCGTCAGCGATGGAAAATGACTCGCCTTCTGATGCATAACCGTAATCCTTCACCAGATCAGTCATAATCTTCACTGCCTCGCGGGCAGTGCGGGCGCGCTGCAGGGTGATATATATGAGCGAGCCATAATCGATCGTACCGGAACCGGCCAACTCGTGACGGCCGCCCCATGTGCTCTCGCTTATTGTCAGGCCATGCTCGTTCATATTGCCGATGGTGGCATATGTGTGGCGCACTTCCGGGATTTCGCCAAGGAGGCGTCCCGAGTCCCAATCGACCACCTTGCGCATCGCCCCCGGCTCATGGTCGGCGGCTGGTTGGTGATACAACTCGCCATACAGCGTGTGACTGTCGGCTGCATACGTTATCATTGCGCTTCCGTCTGCTGTGGCACCCGGAGTGGCTATCAGGCTTGTGCAACCCAGCGCCGCAGTGGCGGCGGTGAGGACTGATGCTGTAAATGCAAATATTTTCTGCATAATCAATTGAATATCTTTCTGACAACTTAATAATTATTTCCGACAAATATACGAAGAATATTCGACGAAAAAAATAGCGCATGTCGGCCCCCTGGCCGGTGCGCGGTGGCAAAGCCAATTTTTTGAGTCAAATTTAGCAAGAATATTCGACGAAAAAAATAGCGCAGGTCGGCCCACTGGCCGGTGCGCGGTGGCAAAGCCAATTTTTTGAGTAAAAAATAGCACTAAATCATGTGTAAAACAACAATCAGTTGGCTATGTTTAGAAAAAAAATGTATCTTTGTAAAAAAATAACTGCCAATCCATGAAAAAATTAAATTCACGTCTTATTTTTTGTATCATCCTGGCAGTATGCGCGGCCTTTGAGTCCGTGGCCGGCACATACTCCATCTTCTCTCCCGACAAATCCACAGAGATCACTGTAAACGTGAGCGATGTCATAACATGGAGCGTCAGCCACGACAACGACATCGTGCTGGCTCCTTCAGCCATATCGCTCACTCTGGATGGTGGGAAAGTTCTTGGAGCAAACCCTAAAGTGAGCAAAGTGACGCGCCGCTCAGCCGACAGCTCTTTTGCCACACCTTTCTACCGCAAATCCTCTGTGGCAGAGAAATACAACGCCCTGTCACTGAAGTTCAAGGGCGGTTACTCGCTGCAATTCCGCGCATTCGACGGAGGTGGAGCTGCCTACCGCTTCGAGCTCGACGGAAAAGATTCCGTCACTGTCGCCGATGAGCAGGTGGAATTCAACTTCACCGCCGACCACAAGGCATTCATACCTTATATCAACGATAACCGCGGCGGCGACCGCTGGAGCTACTCTTTCGAAAGCTACTATGACGAGACCCCCATATCGCAGATGCATACCGATTCATTGGCCATCACCCCTCTTCTCATAGAACTTCCGCGCGGGCGCAAAGTAGCGGTGATGGAAGGTGGATTAGAGGATTACCCCGGCATGTTCCTGATTGCAAACCCCGATGCCGCTCACGGCCTGAAAGGCTCATTTGCCCCAATCATCACCTCGGGACACTGGGGAGGATACATGAACATGAACTGGATATCCGACTCACGCGCACCTTATATAGCCCGTATCGCCGGCAAACGGACACTGCCATGGCGAGCCATTGTGGTATCCGACAGCGACAAGGATCTGCTCGACAACGACATGGCGCAACTCCTCGCCCCTGAATGCCGCATCGCCGACACCTCCTGGATACGCCCCGGCAAAGTGGCATGGGACTGGTGGAACACCACAAATGTCAGCGGCGTGGATTTCCGCGCCGGCATGAACACCGACACATACAAATACTTCATAGATTTCGCAGCCGACAACGGCATAGAATATATTATTATTGATGCCGGATGGAGCGGCAGCACCGCCGACTGGAAGGGTGAGTCGCTGATGAGCGTGAACCCAGACATTGATCTGAAGCAAATCATAGCCCACGGCAACGACAAAGGCGTAGGCGTGATCCTATGGGCCAGCTGGGCGCTCACCGACAAGGAGAAGGACATCGCCTTCCCCCACTATGCCGCAATGGGGGTAAAGGGATTCAAGGTTGACTTCCTCGACCGCGACGACCAGCAGATGATGGCATCGATGTGGGACATCGTGCGCGCCGCCGCCGACAATCACCTGCTCATCGACCTCCACGGCATGAAACCCACAGGCATACAGAGGGCGTATCCCAACATCGTGAATTTCGAGGGAGTGAAAGGGCTGGAGAACTGCAAATGGGCAGCAATGGGTGCCGACGGCTCCAAGGATGATTTCCTGCGCTACGATGTCACCATCCCGTACATCCGCATGCTCGCCGGCCCCATGGACTACACCCCCGGTGCAATGACCAACAAGGCCAGACAGTACTTCCGTCCTGTCAACGACCATCCCATGAGCCAAGGCACACGCGTACACCAGATGGCAATGTACACACTTTACGAGGCGCCTCTGCAGATGCTGGCCGACAGCCCTACGGCATATATGAAGAATCAAGAGTGCACCGACTTCATAGCCAAAGTACCTACTGTCTTCGACCGGACCGTGCCGCTTGCCGGCGAAGTAGGAGAATACGTAGCCCTGGCCCGCAGCAAGGGCGACATATGGTGGGTGGGTGCAATGACCAACTGGACACCACGCGACATCACCATCGACTTCTCGTTCCTCCCTGCCGGCCGCAAATTCTCGGCTGAGATATTCACCGATGGCATCAACGCCGATACCGAGGCCACAGATTACAAGCGACAGGTCATAACAGTGGACTCCTCAACACGTCTGCCTGTGCACATGGCCGCAGGCGGTGGATTCACCACCCGTCTCTCTCCAACGGATTAACAGCCGCCAAAAGCCATGCAGGAAGCTGATTTCACACAATCGCGACAGACGCGCATGAAGATGTTCACGCATCTGATTGTGATCGTCATCCTCTTTGTCCTGCCCGAACTGATCATGAATTACAGCCGTCCCAACCGGTCGGCGCCTTTCACATATGCCATGTATTTCAAAGCGGTGGTGTATGTGACCGTGTTCTACACCAATTATTCGCTCATAATCGGACATACGCTGCTGCACCCGCGCAGACGCCGTGTGTGGGCGTTTGTCGGTTGGAACATTCTGGTGGTCATGGCATCGCTTATTATAATGAACATCGGTTGGCGCCTTATATTCGACCAGTATGGACCTGACTCGGGACACGCACACGACCACAGCGCTTGGGATTGGCTGTCAAGCCGACGAGAAATGCTGCGCATGGCTTCGTTCCTGATACGTGATGCCGTGATGGTGATTCTTACCATTGCTCTGAGCGTGGCCCTGAAACTGAGCGAGAGCTGGAGCGATATCGAACGCCGGCACAGCAGTATGCTCGCAGCCAAGCGCAGCGACGAGCTCCACAGCCTGAAAAGCCAGCTGAATCCGCATTTTCTGTTCAACACTCTCAACACCATCTATGCCCTGATCGCTGTCGAGCCTGAGAAAGCCCAGCAAGCTGTGCACCGACTGTCGAAACTCCTGCGCTACGTGCTCTATGAGAATCCATCCACCGTGAGTCTGCGCAGCGAGATCGACTTCGCACGCAACTACATTTCACTGATGGAGACACGTATGGCTCCCGGCGCAGTAAAGACATATTTCTCCGACGGGCCGGAAGCCGACACCGATGTGGCGCCGCTGCTCTTCATCACTCTGATTGAGAACGCGTTCAAGCATGGCGATACACGCACCGCCCCGATCGTTATTGAGATCAAGGCCGATGCCGACGGCAACATAATCTGCCGCACCCGCAACAAATTCATACCCAAGCATACCGACGCTCCCGGCGGCATCGGAATGGCAAATCTGCGTCGGCGGCTGCATCTGCTCTACGGCGACCGCGCCTCGCTTGTGGCCGCAGCCGACGGAGACACATATACCACCACCCTCACCATAAACCACCCTCACCATAAATAAGAATTAAGGATATAAAATGAATACTATCAGATGTTGCGTGATCGACGATGAGCCCCTGGCCGCACAACTTATAGCAAGCTATGTGGAACGCACCCCGTTCCTGTCGCTGCAATTCGTGTGCAACTCGGCATCGGAAGCCATACGCCGCATCCTTGACGGAGAGGTGGATCTGGTATTCCTTGATATCGAGATGCCACAGATCGGCGGCATTGAGTTTGCCCGCATCATACCATCCGGAGTCCGCGTGGTATTCACCACAGCCTACGACCGCTACGCCGTGGAAGGCTTCCGTGTCAATGCCCTCGACTACCTGCTCAAGCCAGTGAGCTATGACGAATTCCTGGCATCGGCCAACCGGGCGCTGCGCTCATTCTCCGAACACCGCCCTGCAGCCGTCCCGCAGCCGCGTCGTGAATTTCTGATAGTGAAGAGCGAGTACAAGCACGTGCAGATCCGAATTTCCGACATACAGATCGTTGAAGGACTAAAAGATTATATCAAAATCTACGTCGAGGGACAGCAGCGCGCCATACTCACGCTCATGTCAATGAAATCAATCGAACAATCGCTGCCGGATGATATGTTCATGCGTGTACACCGCAGTTTCATAGTCAACACCTCACGTATCAGCATTATCGACCGCAATCAGGTGACAGTGGGCACACATGCTGTCCCGGTCTCTGACACCTACCGCGAACGCTTCACCCAATATATCGCTTCCCTGAATCCCGACACCGATACGCCCTGAACAAATGAAAGCGGCTCTCCTCATCCTCGGTCTGTTACCGTGCCTTACGGCCACGGCCGACGGCACACTGGATTTCTCCGGGCTGACATCGGACGACCTGCTCCGCGCAGTCAACACGCATTGCCGTCCGTCTCAGATGCCCGGCTCTGGCTATGCCGCCGAGGTATGGACGGATGCCGACGGCAACATCATCTGCGCTTTCGGAGGTGAGGATCAGGCATACCCCATGCTGATAGCACCGCAGACGTGGTGGGACGCAGAAATAGGCTACGACCTGCATAATTGCGTGCTCGGCGATGCCGAAGCTGCCACAGCCCGCACGTTCCACTATCCGGGCGCGGTGGAGCTTCCCTCGCTCGTCAAACCCTTCTGGAGCCTCGGCACCGGCCACATCGGGGGTGTTGAGACCTGTGTCTACGAGCCACCACGGGGATATGAGGGCGATTTCGCCCGCGCCATCATGTATATGGCAGCAGTATATCCTGAGGATTTCCGCAATGCCTACGGGGCGGTGATGTTCTCCGACGGACTCGTGCCCGGCCTTACGCCATATGCCACGGCCACACTCCTGGCCATGCACCGGACAGATCCGGTGGATGATCCCGAACGCTACCGCGAGGCCCGTGCCGCCTCCCTGCAAGGCAATCACAATCCTTTTGTCACCCACCCGGCTCTGGCCGAGTATATCTGGGGCAGCTGCGCAGGCACACCGTGGCCAGGGGACGATACGCCGCCGTTGCCCGGACTTGTGCCTCTGAAAGCCCGTTATTCCATTGCCGCCGACACTCGCATATGCCTGTACAGCCCGTTGGTGGCTGATGAAGATGTGGTGTGGGCCATAGACGGCGTGGCGCAGCCTGATACCTATGTGCCGCTGCATAGCCTCGGCATTGGGAGGCATGAGATCTCATACACCGGGCGCCACAGCCGCGGCGCTCTGATAATCACCGTAGAAGAATGATTCGGCTCCTATATATATTCATGGCAGTGATCCTGATGGCATGCGGCACCTCCCCCGCCACTGACGAGCCACAGCGCCCCGGCACCGACACACCTGTGCTGCCAGGGGACCCCGGGTCTAAGCCTGATTACTCGGCTCAGACAGCAGATGCCACTTTCCGTTTCACCGGAGTGCCCGGCTGCGAGATGCGCTACTCCGACGGCGGAGTGCTGTTCATCACCGATGGACGCACTGGCATCAGCGGCCACAACCTCACCACAGGACGCAATTTCCGTTTCGATCCGGCCACCGTCACACTCATCGCGGACGGCATTCAGATTCAACTCTCGTCGGTGGAGAAAGTCGCCGAGACTAAGACCACTGTCTGGTACCGCCTCACCTCTCCCCGCCTCACCTCCGACATCTGGCTCGTAGCACCTATGTAAGAGGGTGTTTAAAAAGAAATGTGAAAAGAGAAGTGGTGGATTATTTAGATAATTTCTTATAACAGAGGAGGGAGCGTAGCGAGCTACGTGACCGACGGATTAGAAGAAATTAGCAAATAAGACACCATCGCAAACAATCCTGTTAAGCAACCTCAAATAAAAAGTAAATCATAATGGATATGAAAAATGATACGGCCTGCGTCTGCCGGACATCTTCCGGTCTTCGGCTCAGTCACATAGCTCGCTATGCTCCCTCGCCTCAGCACAAAATCTGCTCCGGCATCCACAGCTTATCTTGTCACATTTATTATTAAACACCCTCTAAAAACGAAAGTTGGCTTGAAGCCAAGCTCAGCCCCCAGCGACGTCTTGAAGCGGCACAGGCCGGTGTCTGGCACACCTTCCGACGAGGCCGGCCCGAAGTCGAATATCCCAATGCCCGCCTCGGCATAGTGGCGGCACAGGCAGTAAGCCATCATGTTCATCGGACGCAGGGTGTTGTATCCGTCAAGATTTCCCCAGTATGTGAGCTGCACCACGTTCAGGGCCACATGCTGTATTATGGCTGCGGCCACTGTGGCTCCCTGATGCTCAAGTAAAAAATAATCGGTAGGAATCACGCGGGCGGTATCCACCACCTGCCGCAGGGTCATGCGCACCGGATAGCCCTTGGCACGGTGATGTTCCTCTATCACGGCATAGACGCGGGCGGCATCATCGGTAGGTATGAATTCGAATCCGGCACCCAAGGCGCGCCTGAGATTGCGGCGCGCGGGGGGAGTGAGCCATTGCCCGTAGGCGGCGGCACGGCTCAGGGGATAATGGTAATTGTAATCATTCCACTGGCGTGAGGCCAGCGCGGACAGCGAGGTCTTCAGTGCCGTAAGCGTGGCATCATTATAGAAATCCGGGGGCAATGTGAGCTGCAGACCTCCCTCCGGCTCAAAATAGTGCACGAGCTCCTCCACGAAATCCTGCACACATTCCTCCGATGGCTCATGACGCCAGACCACCTCGCCAAACGGTGCTGAGAACGGACATAGCCACCGTCCGTCTCTCCTTCCGGCTATGAAACCAGCGAGGGGAGCGCCACCGGTGTCGCAGGCCACGAAATAGCGCATCACATCGCAGCGTGAGGCATTGAGCGCGTTGAAACCGGCACTGCCGTAACGTGTCGATGCTTCGGGCAGCAACTTGCAGTATTCTTCTTCTGAAACAGTGCGTATATACATCTTGTTTTATTCAAAAATTCCTCGGCCGGGGCGGATTATCTCAGGAGAAGACGAATCAGTGATGTCGACCACGGTGGAGCCTTCTGTGGCACCCTCGCCGCCTTCGATCATCAGATCGGCCACAGTGGCATACCGCATGGCCAGCGCCTCGGGCATCGCGGCTTCCTCCGGGCAGTCAGGATCCACAGTCACAGAGGCCGAGAGCACAGGATTGCCCATCGTGGCGGCGAGCGCAGTAGTGATAGGATTGTCGCAGATGCGGATGCCTACAGTGCGGCGCCCCTTGAATAACTTGGGCAGACGGGTGGATGCCGGCAGGATGAAGGTGTAGGGTCCGGGCAGATAGCGTTTTAGCATTGCAAAGGCGCGGTTGTCAATCCGGGCATACTCCGAAGCCTGCGCTATGTCGGCACACACCACCGACAGATGCTGCCGGGCAGGATTGATCCCCTTGGCGGCGCACAGGCGTTCCACGGCGCGGTTGTTGAGCGCGTCGCATCCGAGGGCATACAGTGTGTCGGTGGGATAGAGGATCACACCACCGGCATGCATCACCTCCACTGCGCGGTCGATGCTGCGCTGATTCACCGATGAGGGATATATCTTTTCTATGATCATAATTGGTGTTTTAGGCCGTTTCCTAAGCCGGGCGGCAGATCACTATGGCCGGGGCGTGGTCGGTGAAAAGACGGCGCGCGGTGGCGGCAATCTCAGCCACCGTGAGCGACTGATACACCCGTCCGGGTGCGTTGATGTCCTCGCCGTGATATTCGGCCATGGCCATGTTCTGCCCCAGGGAGGTGAGCGCCATATTCTCGTAGGTGAAATTGGCTTCGTAGCGGTTTTTGGCCCGCTGCAATTCGTATTCCGTGATGGCGGCAGGATCTGTGAGCGCATCCAGCTGCGCCTGTATGGCAGCAATGGCCTCCGCCTCCGTCTCGGCGCCCTCGCTGGCCAGAAATGCAGTGATGAGCAGCATGCCCGAATGTTCCGAGCCAGTGATCGATGCATCAGCCTGCGTAAAGAGGCCAGTGCCTGATACAAGATTGCGGAAGAAGCGTGAGCTCTTGCCGGCGGCCAACAGGTCGGTGATGGCATCGGCGGCGAAATATCCACGCTCGCCGTAAGGATCCATACGGTAGCCCATGAATATGGCTGTCTGCGGCACATTGTCGGTGATCACCTCTGTGCGGAGCTGAGCCGGCCAAGGATCGTCGGTCAGACTACGGGGCACTACGGGGCGCGGCTCAATCGGGCCAAACCATTTTTCAGACAATTGGCGTGTGCGCTCCATGGTGATATTGCCGCACACGGCCAAGATGGCATTACCGGGCGAATATCGGGCGAAAAACCAATCCCTGACATCCTGCTGCGAGACCCGGGCTATATGCTCCGGGGTAAGGCCGATCACAGGCCAGCCATAGGGGTGAGAGGGATAGAGCATGCGGCGCAGGGTATGCATCACGCGGCCATACGGACGATTGAGGCATACCTGCTTGAACTCCTCGGTGACGACATCGCGCTGCACCTGCAGAGCCTTGTCCGAGAAGGAGAGCGAGAGCATGCGGTCGCTCTCGAGATAGAAGGCAGTCTCGGCATTCTGCGCGGGCAGCATGTCGTAGAACACGGTGAAATCGTTGCTCGTATAGGCATTGCTCACGCCACCGGCGGCCTCAAGGGTGGAGTCGAATTCAGGCACGTTGACAGAGCCTCCGAACATCAGGTGCTCGAACAGGTGCGCGATGCCCGTGAGGGAGCGCTTCTCATCACGGGCACCGGTATCGTAGAGCACGGTCACGCACACCATGGCGGTCTGCGACTGTTGGCAATGCACCACACGCAGGCCATTGGGCAATATGAATCCTCCGGTCGTGATCACTCGGAGAGCACTTTCATACCCAGGATCTTGATATCCTGATTGGGGCGGTCATTGCGGTCGGTCTCGGCCTGCTGTATCTTGTCGATCACGTCCATGCCGGAGATCACTTCGCCGAACACGGTGTACTGGTTGTCCAGGTGGGGAGTGCCACCCACAGTGGTATATGCCTGGCGCATCTCGGGTGTCATTTTTGCGGCACCGGTCTTGGCCCACGCCTCGGTCTGGTCGATCAGCTTCTGCTGCAGAGCCTGTATGCCGGCGGAATCACGGTTGAGACGCAGAGTGCGTATCTCATCCTGATGCTGCTGTGCCAGCTGATTGAAGTAATCCTGCATCTGGCGCTGCTCCATCTGGCGCTCCATCTGGCCGAGCTGCCCCTGGGAATATTTCTCGCCTGTGACCACATAGAACTGTGATCCGGACGACTTGCGCTGAGGATTCACCTGATCGCCCTGACGGGCTGCGGCGAGAGCGCCGCGCTTGTGGAAGTGGCGGGGATATACGATCTCGGCGTCAATCTTCTCTCCGATGTCGCCAGAGCCGAGCATCTTGCCGGCGGGAGCGTCCTTGGAGTCGGGGTCGCCGGCCTGCACCATGAAATTCTTGATCACGCGGTGGAAGAGGGTGCCGTTGTACTGGCCCGACTGTGCGAGTTTCACAAAATTGTCGCGGTGCTTCGGGGTATCCCCGTAGAGGAGTACAGTGAAATTTCCGGCGGTAGTCTCTACCTCGACCTTCACGGCGCCGGAGTCGGTGGGTGTTGTATTCATTACAGTGTCTGTTTTGGTTGCTGTGGAATCGGAAGCCTGAGCCTTATCGCCTCCGGAAGTGGCGCTGCATGCAGCCAGTCCGAAAGCCAGCGCGGCCATTGCTATAAAATTTTTCATCATTTATTGGATTATGTACTGATGCAAAATTACAAAAAAACTGCGAAAAACAACGGATATCTGCTGATAGGAAAAAACAACAACGGATAAGACGGATTATTTTAGAAGGAGGCGACAACGGATTTCTACGGATGGGAACGGATGTAACGGATTATTTTTTATCCGTAGATATCCGTCGTCTCCGTTTAATCCGTTGTTGTTTTCCCACATGAATCCGTTGGATCCGTTGTTTGTTTTTAAAGGAGGGAGGCTGGGAGAACGCTCTGCTGCGCGCCGCTCCGATACCATGATGGGCGACCTCCTCGCGTACCCCGGGTAGCGCTCCGCTCACCCGGGGCTATATCTCCCAGCGCACCTCCGGCGCGCATCTCGATGGCGTCAATGGATGGAACGGATAAGACGGAGGTGTGCGGATGAAAGGTGTCGCGGAGCGACTGCACAATCTATAACCGCCGGCTTCTGCCGCGCGGCTCAGGCTAATGCTCGGGATGCTAAGTCGCGGAGCGACTTTACCTTGCCTGACGGGGGGTAGTGCAGTCGCCTCGCGACTTAGGATTCAGGCCGTTATGCCTAACCGCGCGGCAGAAGCCGGCGGTTATATGCAGTGTCGCCGCTTCGCGGCATCCAAATGGCAGACAACAGGGATAAGACGGAGGAAAACAACAACGGATGGAACGGATTGTTTAAAAATGAACAACGACGGATTTAACAGATTATTTATCCGTTAAATCCGTTGTTTGTGATAGGCGGCTTAGGCTGCCTGTGAGACCTGCGTAACTTATTTCACGAGGACCTTGGTGACTTTGTTGCCCTGGCGGCGGATGTAGATGCCATTATCAGGGTTGGCCACGCGGATGCCCTGGAGGTTGTAGTATTCCACAGGGGCGTCTTCATTGTCGGTAATGACGGTGTCGATGGCGGATGATTTGGCGCGGGCCTTTACAACCACATTGTCAACTTCCCATGTGCCGGCACACTCGACAGTGGAGACATAGCGGAAGCCGATCTGAACTTTCTTGCCGGCGAACTGTGCGAGGTCAATCTCGGTGGCATCGTACCACTGTTTAAATTGCTCAGATGCATTGACTGCGCCAATCTTCACCCATACGTCGGTGCCCTCTTCCTTGGCCACGACTGTCACATAGGGAGCAAGAGCCTCGTCGGTGCATTCGGTGAAGTAATTTATCCAAGAACGGTAGTTGAGGGTCATGGGAGCTTTGTAATCGGTGAAATCAAGCACAGGCGATGCAGCCACAGCGTCGGAGGCATTGGCCTTGCTGCTGGCAAAAGCGGAGGCTTTGAGACCGTAGCGGTCATCCACGCTCCAGGGCTGGAATTCGCCCTCAAGTATCTCGAATGTGAATTCGCTGTTTGTCTTGTCCTTGCATTCGGGAGCCCAGAAGGTGTCGGGGTCTTCCACCACGAGGGTGTAGCTGGCTGAACCTGCGTAGTAGTCATCGTTCTCAGCGGCAGTGGCTTTGATTTCAGTAGTGCCGATGCCTACGATGGTGACAGCGCCGTCCTCGGCCACGGTGGCAACCTCAGGCACGGAAGATGTGTAGGTGATGGCGGCGTTGGTGGCCTTGGTGAGCTCGGGGGCAGTGAATTCCTGACCGAACTTCACTGAGTAGGAAGCCTCGGGGAAAGAAAGGCCGGCGGGGTCCTTGGCCACGGCGGAGTTGCTCATGTATTTCACATTGTTGATTTGGAGCCAGCCGTTGTCATTATTGGTAGCAGGCATGTCGATCTTGATCTGATAGTACATGTTGGCCGCGGCAGTTGTTACAGCGACAGTGATATCCTCTGCGTCGGCTGTGAGGGAGTTCACATCGAAGGTGTAGGATTGTGCACCGGTGAAATCGGCGTTGTCGGCCACAAGGAGTTCGGCTGTAGTGGCCACATTCTTAGCATTGGTCTTGTTCTTCTTGGCGTTGATCACCACGGAATTAATCACTGATGAGGCTGCTGATCCAGTGGTAATTGTGGCGGTAGATGCAGTGTTTTTACGTCCGCAACGCACAAAATCCCAACCATTGTTGTTGTTGTTGAAAGCGGCCATGTTGAAAGTCATGCCGTTGTCGGTGACTGAGAATGTGCCTGTGTAGCTTGAGACCTTGTCGCTGTTCTTATCGGCGCCAAATGTCAGGGTGTAGACGGCAGTCTGAGCCATTGCGGCCATGCCCATGAGGGCGGCTGCGAAAGAGAGTAAAAGTTTTTTCATACGCTGTATATTAATTGTTTATGCTTTTCGTAAGTGGTAGTGATTGTGGGTTAGTATTTATAGCGCGCACAAAAATAATCATTTTATCCGGACGGTGCAAATATTTTTTTGGAGGGCTTGTATGAGGCACAGCTCCGCAGTGCGTAATGGCGGTAGCATATGGGTCCCCGCACTACGCTGCGCTCCATACGGGGTTACCGAAAGAGTCACCGCTGCGCGGTGGTTTTCGTGCCCGATATAAAGAAGGAAACAACGGATGGAACGGAGACGACGGAGAAAACAACAACGGATTAAACGGATTATTTTTTTATCCGTAGATATCCGTTGTCTCCGTTCCATCCGTTGTTCTTTCCAAATGAATCCGTTGAATCCGTTTAATCCGTTGTTGTTTTTCCCACATGAATCTGTTAAATCCGTTGTTTGTTCTTAAGGGGGGGGAAAAGATGGCCGACCCTCACGGGCCGGCCATCCGGGAATGCTTATTCTTTCGAATGTGTAATTTTTAATGCTGAGTTTTGAATTTCTGATTCAAAATTTTCAGCGCACGAGCACCTTGGCTGTGGCTCCGTCGGCTACGATGATGTATACGCCGGGCTCGACGGTGCGGGAGAATTCGCTCACGCCTGTGGCCAGAGCCATGCCGGATACGGTGAATACGCTGATCTGCGATGCACCGCTGACGGTGAGCCTACGGCCATCCACGCTTACCATGGCTGTGAATTCAGAGCCTGCGGGGGTGTCGACGGTGATGTCCTCCACGCCGGTGTAGACGTGGTTGATCTGCGAGCGTTCGAGATAGATCATGTCGTTCTTGGCCACGGGACCTGTATAGGAGATCTTGTATCCGTCGGGACGGGTGGGATCGGTGATCTTGACCACAGGGGTCTTGCCGCCGGCAAGCACGATGTGGGCGCGGTAGACGTAGCTCTCGTCGATCTTATTGGGATCGGTTGTGGCCGATTCCACATAGAGGTCGCTGATATGGTCGTTGATCACACTTGCGCCCTCGTTGGTGGTGGGGAGGAAGCCTGTGGCATCGTGGCCAGTATCGGAGCTTTCGCCAGCGGCACGCGCGGGAGCCTTGGAAATGGGCTGTATACCGGATTCATCCTCGGGAACGGTGGGCAAGTAGCCTTGATCCTGACGGTTGAGGAAATCTTTGGTGAAGAAGTTGATGTATCCGGTGCGGTTGATCTGCAGGGGAGCGGAGAGGACGGCCTCTTCGGTGAGTGTCTTCCAGATGTCGTTGGAGCGCACTTTCTCTCCGTATTCGCCCCAGGTGATCTTACGTGTGGCGGATGGGGAGCCGTTCTCGTCGTAGGCGAGGGGGAGCCAGTTGTATGAGTGGGTTATCACCTCGTGCATGTTGAATTCCTTGCCTCGGTCATCCACAGCCTTGCGGGATACCACGAAATATGAGTATGGATCGGTCTCCTTGATGATCTTGTTGGCAGAGAAGCGCAGGAATCCGTCGCCGGCGTACTCATCCTTGGCATCGCGCTGGTAGTCGCCCAGTCTCTCTGTCCAGGGCTTCATCACATAGTTGAGGGGGAGATTCTCGGCGGGAGCCTCCATGCGGTTGAGCTGCTCGCCTTTCTTGACGGTCTCCATGCACACGTAGCGTGGCTGGGTGTTCTCGTAGATCTTAGACACAGCCTCGTTGGCGATTGCGCCCTCAAGGTCGTTGAACACGAGATACATCTTGTCGTCCTGGCGGTAGATCTTGCTCCAGATGTTGGCGGTGGAGTTGTCAAACTCGGCGAAGATGCGCGAGTTGTGCATCACTTTCATCACGAAGAAAGTGAAGTGTCCGATCTGATTGGCCATCTTGATCTTGCCTTCGTCCTTTCTGAGGTCGATGGCAGTGACAAGGCCGTTGGGCGACATCGGGGTCTCCTCGGTGTTGGCCACATCGCCGTCGAGGTTGAAGAGTGTGGCGCGGCGGCCGCCCACGCTTCGGCGGTCGATGCGGATCACGCCGTTCTTTCCGGTGACCTCGTCAGTGGGCACGCCTTCCACGCCGGTGGTGTCGAAGGATCGTCCCAGGCGCAGAGTGCGGTTGCGATCGGAGGATCCGTAGCATACCGTACGCGACATGTACTCCAGCAATGACTCGCCTTTTACCGGCTCTTTCTCGCCGAAGAAGTATGCTATGAGGTTGTGGAGCTCCCAGTCGGACTCATGGCCGAGGCCATTGCATTCGGAAGCGTCGGTGAGGTACATCTGATAGCGGAGACCGGAGAGTGCCTTACGGTCGTCGGGGGTGATGGACTCGTCAATGCCGGAGAGGCCTTCGGCCACATTGGTATACTGGGTGTCGATCCAGCCGTTGCCGTAGTTACCCATCTCATCGGCATCCCACACGCCGGAGAGGTAGTGCATGTTGTTGTCGCGCAGTGGCATCATCTGGCGGTAGCCGGCGATCTCAAGGTAGCTTGAGAAGAACTCTATCTTGGCTTCGGCCACCTGCAGCTGCTGTGCGGGGGTGAGATTGTTGAACTCGTGCTCGGCCTCTTCCATGGCCTGTTCGTCGGTCCATTCATTCTTCTTGACCAGCTCCTCGAAATCGTGCTCGCTCATGAAGAAGTCATAGCCGTAGGTGTCCATGGCATATCGGCGCCATGAACGGTATTTATTGCCCATGGCATCGGCATCGTCGCGCACGCGGACAAATACCATGTACATCGGGAAGTCCTCTTTTTTGCCGGGATCGATGTCCTTGTTGTCAGGCTCGTCGACGCGTGTCTGGACATAGAGGCGGTGGCTGTACGGGTCGAAGACGAGGGTGACGTTCTCATAGACATATACGTCGCGTCCGCCAAGAGCGCCTGCCTTAGACACCACAGATCCCACAGCACCCTCAGGCACGGTGATTATAAAGAAGTTGTCACCTTTCTCGTTTTCACCTCCGAGATCGTTGCCGTCAAGGTCGTAGTTATTGAACAGCGGGTAAGGCACGCTGGTGTCGGTGATATCATTCTGCCCGGCTGTAGGACCGAATGCGTGGGCCGCATCGCCGGCTCCGCCTGATGCGCTGCCGATAAACATCGCTCCATAGAAGTTTGAGAGCGACAGAGTATAGAGGCCTGTCTGCGGGTGATAGACAAACGGGATCTTGCCCTGGTCGGCAGCGCTGCCGGTGAAAGCATCCGCATATTCACCGTAGAGGGCGTAATCCACTCCGGCGTAGTCCATAGTCTCGCCCCATGAATATTTGGGGTCGGTGGTGGATGTGAGGTCAATATAGAATACGTAAGAGTTGCGGTCGACATATACTGTCTCGTGATCCTCATTCTCGGTGGTCAGGAACAGATCCTGAGGAATGAGAGTGCCTGCGTTGTCAAGCTTGATCACACCTGATCCTGAGAATTTCATGTCGCCACGATACATACGCACCTTCTTGCCCGGACGGAACACAGCATTCTCCTTGCCTGAGCCATAGCCACCATAGATCATACCCCATGTCCTGCCGGTTTTGCCTTTGTCAAGGCTCTCCTGGTCAATGGCCATGTTGTTGATGTTGTACTGCTCGGAGATAAAGAATCGCTCGCCATTGTAGAAAGTGAGGTTGCCCTCGGCATCAAGACGGCCTGCAAGAACGTCGGGGTCGGTGACGGGTACATATTCACCGCGTGCGCCGTCGGCTCCGGGGATGTACTCGAGCAAGGTGCCGCGGGTGGTGTCGTAATATCCTGCCACGTCGGGATTACGCGGGATGCGCACGATGTACCTGGCATATGTCTCACCTATTCCGTAGAATTCATCGTCCGGCTGCTGGCCATATACAGGCTCATTGGTATTCTGATCGTTGAGTACGATGTAGAGATACTCGGGGAAGCTTGCACGTGTGAACTTGATCACCTTGTCGGAGGCATCGTTGCGGTTTACGCTCACGGCCACGAAGTAGTCACCTGTCTCTGGAGCGACGAAAGCGTTGTCATAATTTTCGGCGCTTACCAGAGTGTGCACGCTGAACACACCTGGATTGAAGAGGTCAAGGTCGTCAAGGGTGATTTTGGTGCCGGGGTTGACATCAAACTCAGTGCCGGCGGCATCGGCGCTCCAGTAGCGTGATATCTCACCGCCGTCGCTGTCAAGCTCGGCCACCCATACCTTCTCTCCTTTTTCGAGATGTATGGAGGTCTCGCTCTTATAACGCAGATGGTTGTATACGAGCTTGCGGTGGCTGCCGCCTGATGTGTACAAATCAAGCACAGGATCGGGGATCACCACCAGGTCAAGGTCATTGATGATGGCACGGCGGTTGGCGGGAGATTCTGCCGTCGGGAAATAATACCAGTTGAACATATAATTATGGTATTCTCCGGCAGGATCCGGCTTGCCTTTGATATCAGCGGGAGTGGAGTAGATGTGGTTTTCTTCTGCATTGGCATAACCAACCAAATATTTGGTCTGACCGCCACAATGCGTCATTAGCATATGGCCGTTATTATCCTGATTTATATTGATACCCTTGATGGGATACTGGTTCACCACATATTCCTTGCCATCGTAGATCGAGGTGGTCTTGCCGCGGAAGTGGTAGCGTTCACCGGCAGCAGTCTGATGTGCGGCGTAGTATGCGCCATTGTATGTCATTGGCTCCTCCATCTCCGAGCCGTCCTCCTTGGACACAACCAGGAAGTAAGAGTCATAGATGGCATTGGCGGGCACTGTGTCGGCATCCACACGCGTGATCTTCATGCTGATATAGCCGTCGGCACGCTCCACACCATCAAACTGCAGCCAGTAAGCCTGATTGTTGATGAAAAGGTTGGATGAATAATACGGACCCTCCGTCCAGCCCTGATTGTTGTTGTCCGGCTTGGTTGTGGAGAACAAAAACTCACGATAAGGCACACTGGAGTCCTTATAGTTTTCATAGCAGTAATAATTGTATTCTGCATCTTTGGTACGCAGGGCCACTGAGTAGCCGTCGTTGTAGATGCTGCCCACAAAGTGTCCGGTCTCCGGATCCACCTTCAGAGGCAGGGCGCGGTTGTATTTGCCGGCACTGGCAGTGAGCCACACCTCGAGGGTCTCGATCACCTCCTGGGTGTCGGCGGCAGATACCACTATATTATTGTCGGCGTCAAGGCTGTAGGCCAGGCGGTATTTGGCGCTTTTCCCGACAGTGACCTTGCCGTCGCCATTTTTCACGATGGTGAACCGTGCCCCGGGGACAAGCTCTACATCCTGGGCGGGGGCGTAGTCAAACTTGGCACCCTGGCTGGACATCACCACAGAGAAGCTGACGGGTGTGCCTGCCTGGTAGCGCACGTATTCCTGCTTGGTCACGTCGTTGGGGATACGCGTGTAGTCCTCAAGCAGGGCATTGGCGGGGGCGTTGGGCATGATGTAGCGGGGGAATGCCACATATTCCAGACGGGTGAATGTGAATTTCCCGGCTGCGGGGTCGACAGTGACCTTATATGAAGCGCGTGCGGCCTCGAATGTGATCACGTTGTTCTCGTCGGAGAGGGTATACGGGATGGAGTACGACCCGCCGATAGCCACAGCATTCTCTGCCAGCTGACGGTTGTCGGTCTCTGAGGGAACGATATACTCGTAACCGGCATCCTCCTTCTGGGTGTCGTTATAATTCACTTTTACCAGGCGGAGCTTGGTCTCGGTAAGGTCGGCATTGACCTTCTTGGATCCAATCACCTCCTGCAGGGTGAATGACCATGTGCCGTCGGCGTTCTCGGTCATATCCACCATTGTACCGTCGAGCTCGTAGCGATAGAGCGTCACAAACACGTCGGGGTCGGTGGCGGTGATGGTGACTGTGGAACTATCGCCTGACGAAAGTGTGATGGAGAATACTCCCTCGGGCAGAAGATAGTAATAGCCGCCGTATGCATTATTCTTATCAAAAGAGAAACTATTGCCGTCTGCAAAAGCATAGGCAGAGAGGTTATAAACATTTGTGCCGTCCACATTTCCGAGAGTAGCGCCCTCGGGTGCAGTCTGGCTATGGCCTTTAAGATGCCCCTCGGTATTATATTCATTAACCAGGTCGGCACAACGAATCACCAGAATAGCACCACCGGCGGGGATGGTGACTTTCTTGGTGCCTGAGGTGGCAGAATCAAAATCAACCGGTATTTTAGGGAACACTTTGGTTTTCTCCACTACCGCTACGATGATTTTGTCGCCGTCAATGGTATAGGAGAAGCGGTAGTTGGCGTAGATGTCGGAGGTGACGGTGGCTGAGCCGTCGCGCACGAGGGCGAATGTGCCGCCCACCTCGGGGATAGTGCCATCGGTCTCGGGGCCGAATGTCACTTCAGAGCCGTCGGATAACTTGGCCGATACTGCGGCGGGGAATGCCTGGCCAGGCTCAAGGTATGTCGCGGTCTCGTCCTGGGCTACGCCCTCGGCGAAGTCGGCTCCGGTGATGGCCTTGACATATTTCAGGAATGCCACATACTGCTGCGGGTCAAACTTCATCTTGCCGGTGGCAGGGTCGAATGTGAACAGGTAGGCACCCACCTCGGTGGCGAAGGTGATAGCGGCCTCGGTTGTGGAGGCAACAGCGTCAAACTCACCGCCCTCGGCGGGCACGGGATTGGTGGCCGGAGCATAGTACTCCTCGTAGCTTACAACTTTACCTTTTGTCACATTGTAGCGCACTTTGGCCAGAATGAGCTGCGATGAGTTGGCGATCACCTCGGGGAGGGAAAGGGAGACAGCTTCGTCAGCGTCATACACCTTTTCAGCACCGTTGAATTTCGTGACATAGCGGGGCACGATCACTGGGTCGTCTATTCTGGTGATAGTGAATACGCCTTTGATATTATACTCATCGCGCATCGGTATCTCAACCTTAAAAGTTCCTTTGGGAACAATAATTCCTTGACCGCCCCAGGTAACGAATTGGTTTTGGCCATCAACAGTATAACTATCACCAATGGCGGCGAGTTTCTCTGTCGCATCATGGTTCTGCTCCCATTCAATATTGAATCTGCATAAATTATCTCCAACCTTGAAAACAAGGGGCGTTGACGCATCAAGGGTGAATTCGACATTATCCCCATCCTGGGAATAGCCGTCGATGGGCGTGGCGTTGCTACCGTCCCACGAGCATGGGACAATCGTAGCCGCACTCGCCCACGAGAAGGCGAACAGCAGTGCCAGCAGCAGGCAGGCTGATCGGGCTTGATAGAGTTTTTTCATAATTGGACAGTGATTTTTTATTTGTTTTAATTATTATTATTTTCTTTTAAGTATCCTATGCAGGGAGAAAGCAATATTTTTATATGCACACTATACGACAGCATGGCCACAGAGCCGCCTAAACGGATACATCCGTAGCGGCCCCGCGACTAACGCGCGCAGACATGCGAAGCGATAAGGAGCTGTCTGTCAGCAGAATACAGACATGCGAGGAGAATGTGGATTTCATACCTGCAAATCAGTTTTTCAATAGATTTTATTGTATAAAAAATAAGCATTAATTGGCTTTTAGGCAATTGAGATTAGACACAACGCTTAAAAGTATCCACAAAGATACTATGTGTCTGCGAATTGACAAAATATATTAAACGTTAAAATCAAATTTTAACATTATATGCGCAAAATCGGCAAAAATTTGCGCAATAATAAATAACTGCGGATTAGACGGAGGAAATGAAAGGACAACAACGGATTAGACGGATTTTACGGATTCATTTGGAAAGGACAACGGATGGAACGGATAAGACGGATTAAACGGATTAATTTTTCATCTGTATATCTCCGTTCCCATCCGTAGAGATCCGCTGTCTTCCTTTCTTAAAATAATCCGTTTAATCCGTTAAATCCGTTGTTGTTTTCTCCGTCTTATCCGTTCAATCCGTTGTTTTTCCCACATGTCTCCGTTCCTGTTGTCTGCCTTTCGGATGCCGCGAAGCGGCGACACGGCATATAACCGCCGGCTTCTGCCGCGCGGTCGCAAGCACCATCCCCACAGAACCATGTCGCGAAGCGACTGCACTTCTCCCGTCAGGCAAGGTGAAGTCGCTCCGCGACTTAGCTTTCAGGACGTTATACGGATCCGCGCGGCAGAAGCCGGCGGTTATAGATTGTGATGTCGCTCCGCGACACCTTTCATCCGCACACCTCCGTCTTATCCGTTAAATCCGTTGTTTTTCCATTCTTAAACAATCCGTAGACTCCGTTGCTATTTCACCGGGAGGCGGTGGCGGTAGAGCTGCCAGGAATTCACCACGTTGTGGAAGATGCTGTAAAAGCCGCCCACGATGGCCGTCACGGGCGAGAAAAAGGTATAACCGATCCAGATGGCAAACACGGTGTTCTTCTGCCCGAGCGCCTGCCCGGCAGTGACAGTGTCGGCGTAGCGCGAGCCTATGCGCCGCCCCAGCCAGAACTGCAGCACGCATGCCGTAAGAGCCACCCCCACGAGCCAGAGCTGCGTGGAGAGCCCGACTGTGGTGTGCATTATGCTGCGGACAGTCACGGCTATGGCCAGGGCCAGCGCCACCGCCCAGAGATAGAACGACAGGTCGGGATGCCGCTCAACCCACCTGAGCACCCCGGGGGCGAGCTTACGCGTGAGCATGGCCAGGATAAGGGGCATGAGCAGCAGCGGGAACACCTTGCCCAGGATGAGCATGGCCGAATCAAGGGTGGACAGCGCGGGATTGGGATGCACCAGTGGCAGCATGACCGGGATCATTACGGCAGCCACGAGATTGATCAGGATGGTGTAAGTGGTGATATGGGCCATGTTGCCGCCCAATTTATGCGTGATCACTGCGGCGGCCGTGGCCGTGGGACATATCATGCATATCATGGCTCCCTCAAGCACCACACGCAATGAGCTATGCGGCAGCACGATAAGGACACCGCCGAGAGCAGCGAACACCCCGGCCTGCACCAGCAGAAGCCACACATTCCACCGGCAGGGGCGGATATCGTGGGGACTGATCCGCACAAACGACAGGTAGAGCATGGCGAAGATGAGCGCGGGCTGCACCGACTCGACCACACGGAGCATGGCAGCATGTGTGCCGTCGAGCACCGGGATGGCCATGTATGTGAAATATCCGGCTATGCCGGCGAGGATGGCGATGATAAGTGTCCAATCCCTCAGAAATTGCTTGAGTTTCATAGACTTTTGGGAGTGTCATAGGCCTCTTAGGCTCCCTATGCGGCCTAAGAGACCTACAAAATTAGCAAAATTATCACAGCCCTGTGGAAAAATTTGGAGAAACGTCATTATATTGCTATTTTTGCTTTCATGAATACCTCCGACCCTGATTTCATCCCTATCAAAGCCAACTACGACAACCTTCTGGCTTACAGAAAAAGCGAATGTATCTATGACATAACGTATTATTTCGCCAACCGTTTCCTACAGAAAGGCGATCGCACCATCGACCAGATGATACAGGCGGCTCGCAGCGGCAAACAAAATATCGCCGAAGGCGTAGAGGCTGGATGCACATCCATGGAGACCGCCATCAAGCTCGTGAATGTGGCCCGTGCGAGCCTCCAGGAGCTCCTGATTGACTACAAAGACTATCTGCGGGTGAGGGATCTGGAGCTGTGGGATTTCCGCAGCGACAAGGGGCACAAATGCCGCCGTGCATGCAGCATTCATAATGATTCTGCATATTACCGCGCGGCTATCCGCGAACGCAATGATACTGCGATAGCCAATATAGCCATCACACTGATATTCCAGTGCGACAGCATGCTACGCGGACTGATCGAAGCGCTGAAAAAAGATTTCCTGGAGCACGGCGGAATCCGCGAGGAGATGACCCGCGCACGCCTCCGTGCCAGAAGGCAAGGCTGATGGCATAGGCATCATAGGCATCTTAGGCGGCATAAGCGGCATAGGTTGCCTATCACATCATTATTGCCTATGCGCGGGATGGAAATCAAGCATTTTGGTTAAAAAATTTTTGATTTTCCCAAAAAATGATTATTTTTGTGCGCTATCAGCGTTACTCCGTTTGCAACACCTTGCCATTTATATTCATTTATCATATTAATTCTATTTTAATGAGAAAGTCTTTACTTTTATTGGCATTGATGCTTGTGGGATTCGTTCCCCGTGTCTTTGCCGACCCGGTGCCGTTGCCTTACGATAACCCCTGCAACAACTCCAGCACCATGGGAGGATGCGTCGAGGAGATCATCTCCAACAGCAAACGTGGCTGGAATTACAGCGACCTTCACTTCATGCCATGGTACAAAACCGCGGCCTACACCACTGCCGGCAATTTCTACTTCCCTGAAATGGATCTGAAAGCCGGGAAAGGCTACAAAATAACAGTAATAAGCAGATTTTTGCGCGGTCCCGGCAAGATGCGCATATACGCCGCCACCGGTACAACCAAGGAAACCATTGAGACCACGGTGGCCGAATATGACGTGACCCGGGATTATACCAGCTACACGGGATACTACACCCCGGCCACCGACGGCGTGCGCCGCATAGCCATCGGATGCCAAGCGCCTGGCACCTCGGAAGATTTCTATATCGACAACTTCCGGGTCGAAGAATGCCCCATCGACCTGCCCGCTGCCCCCACCGCCTGCTCGGCCTCACAGACCGAGGGCAAAAACATCAGCGGCAGCTTCACCGCGCCCACGGTGGATGTGTTCGGCAAGGGACTGGCGGCAGATGCCCTCAAATATTTATATGTGCGCGTAGGCGGCACCCCGGTATACACCGTGGCTAATCCCACGCCCGGCCTGGTCTACACCTACACAGCCACAGTGCCCGCCGCCGGTGAGCAGAGCGTGGAGTTTGTGTGCGTAGGCCGCTCAGGAGAAGGGCAAACATCCACGGTGACAGTGAACATTGACCTTGGCTTCACGCTGCCCGCATGGGATGTGGACACTTGGAACTTCCAGTGGGGCGACCACCAGAAATACGTGGCACAGTACGATGCCACCACAGATGTGGTTAGCCTTGTGCTCAACAAATTCGAGGATCGCGACAATGTGATCGAGGAAGGCTCCACCTACACCGTGGTGCGCAAGCCCGACAATGTGACCATCGCCACCGAATCGGCCACCGCCAATGTGCAGGATCTCGGATTCCCCAGCGACAAGAAACAGCCATACTGGTATGAGCTAACCGTGAACCAGCCCACAAAAGCCCCGCTGACAATCACCGGCAGCGTGGTATCGCTCAACAATCCCCTCGTATACTCCGCCAACTTCTACGGAGCTGCCGGAAAGGAGCTATCAAAGGAATTCGTATCCTACAACATATTCACCGAGGACAAGAACAACTCCCGGGACAACTGGACACATGCCGGAGATTATTTCAGCGTGGAGTGCAACAACGACTGGCTGATGAGCCCGGGCATACTGCTCGAGGCCGGCAAGAACTACTGCTTCAAATACACCATATCCGGCGACTACGGCCCCGCCGCCATCGAAGTGAACTATGGACGCGCCAACACTCCCGAGGCCATGACAGGCTCCGTGGCTCCATGGATAGAATATTCAGCCGATAAGACCAAGGCAACTTACACCCACTACTTCACCGTGGCCGAGTCGGGCAACCATTTCATAGGCTTCCATGCCTGGTATCCCGAGGACAAAGGCGACCCGAGTGGCAAAGAGATACGCGTCTACAGTTTCTCTATATCCGAGGCTTCCGAGGACATCCCCGCCCCTGTCTCCGACGTGAAAGTGGACTACACCTCGGCCACCACAGCCGTGCTCTCGTTCAAGGCTCCGGCGCTCAACGTGGCCGGCAAGGAGCTGACCACACTTGAGCGCATCAACATCATGCGTGACGGCATGCCCTACAAGACCATCGAGCCAGCGGCCATCGGAGAAGCATACACTTTGGATCTGACAATCGAATCAGGAATGGGCCACAAATACTCCATCATTGCCGAAAACGCCCTCGGCACCAGCGTGGCAGTTGATAAGGATGTCATACTAATCACCCCGCCCCACACCGACCCCCTCACCGGAAAGAACGCCCTTGACTACTATACCATATTCGACATGGGCAAGGACGGATTCACATGGAATATACAGGGCAACCAGGTGCGCGTGTATCCCAGCGACCGCAAGTTCGACGACTGGCTCATCTCGCCCAGCGTATACATGCAGGGCGGATACTACTACAAGGTGCAGTACACCACCTGGCGCGAAAAGACCCCCTACACCGACACATACATCGACAACTACATCACCCTGTATGTTGGCACCGGAGCCACCCCCGATGACATGAAGCAGGTGGCCATCCCCGAATACCAGGTGCGCAGCAACGACGGCGTGCTGCTCAAGCAATACATCACCGTAGCCGAATCCGGCGGCCATAACTTCGGCTGGCATGCCACCAGCAAGGCGAATGACCCCAAGGAATTCTACATCGGCGACTTCTCCATCTCCGCCCCAATGAGCCCCTATGTGCCAGGCCCCGGCGTGCTCACCGTGACCCCCGACCGCACAGGCGAGCTGCAGGCCGACCTGAAAGTGACCCTTCCCGTCAAGGACATAGCCGGCGATGATCTGGAATATCCCGTGACTCAGGTGAAGCTCTACTGCGACGGCGAGCTGGCGTTCGACATCGACGCCACCACAGCCAACTTCAACGGTGTATGGCAGCTCCGCGAGATTCCCGAGGGAGCGCACCTGTTCACCATGGTATGCTACAACGAGATGGGAATAGGCCAGGAATACGAGACCATCAACTTCGTGGGGATCAACCGTCCAGCCGTGCCTGAGAATCTGACTGTATCACGCACTGACAACGACGGCGAGGTGCTCATCACATGGGAAGCCCCAGCCACCGACATCAACGGATTCTGGACCAACCCCGACCTGATCACCTATGATATCTTCACCTACGAGCCCAACTATGAGCTTCAGAAATATGAGGAAAAGTCAGTGGCCACCGACCTGCCCGCCGGCACTTACTCATACAAATACCAGCGTCTGAGCGCGACAGCACCCCAGGAATTCGGCCGTTACGGCATCCGCGCCAAAACACGCGCCGGCGGCAGCCAGGGTCTGTTGCAGGATGAGTTCATCGCCATCGGCCGTCCGTACGACCTGCCATACGTTGAATCATTCAAAAATGGCAACCCCAAGACAATCTTCCGCAGCGAAGTCATAAGTGGCGCCGCATACTGGGGATACGGAAGTCTCCTGGACAAGCACCAGCCCCTGGACGATGACGGCGGTTTCGCTCTGATGGAAGTCATGAGCCGCGGACACGGCGCAGCACTCGTCTCCGGTCGTGTGAAACTCTCCGGCGAACACCCCGTGCTCTCAGCCTACGTATTCAACTTCTCCGACGGTAACCTCAAGGACAACAACATACTCGGCATGGAAGTGCGCCCCGACAAGACTTTGGAATGGGAAATCGTGGAAGGCACCGACAAGACCGTCGACGAGTGGACCAACGGACAGCCCGGCTGGCAGAAAATCAACGTCGACCTCAGCAAATACGCGGGCGAGACAGTGCAGTTAGCATTCGCAGGGTTCGGAGTCTCCTCACAGTTCGTTATGCTTGACCTGATCACTCTCAATGGCGCAGCCGTGGATATGGCCGCCCTCTCCACCGGCATACCCGAAGAAGCATTCGTCGGCAAGGAATTCCCCATCGTGCCTGTGATCAAGAATCTTGACATCAACCCCGTGTCAGGCTACAAGGTTGAGCTTATCCGCAACGAAGAGGTAATCTCCACCGCCACTCCCGAAGGCTCTCTCGCCGCAGGAGCCACCACCACCGTCGCATTCAAGGATCTGATCCCGATGCAGGACCGTCAGACAGCCCCCGACACCGAATACACCTACAAGGTACGCGTCACAGCCGACGGCGACATGGACAAGATCAACGACACATCCAAGGCACTCACCCTGAATCTCGCCCCCATAGAGACATATCCCACAGTGCAGAATCTCGCAGGCGTTGAAGAAAGTGCCCGGATCCACCTGAGCTGGGAGGCTCCCGCCATACCCGAGGCCGCAGCCGAAACCACCGACGACCTCGAAAGCTACGCCGCATGGAGCACCTTCAAGACAGGCATGGGCGGCTACACCCTCTACGACGAAGACGACATCGCCACAGCCGGCGTAAGTTTCGGCTGGCCCATCGAAAAATACTCCAAGCAGTCGTTCTTCCTGGCCGACTTCTCCGAGGATTGGACCAATAAGTATGAGGAGAAGTATCCCACCCTCTTCAAGGCACGCAGCGGCAACAAGGCACTTGTCTCGCTCACAGGCCAATACTACGAAGGCCAGTATGTGGTCAACGATGTGGAAGACTGGCTCGTATCTCCCCTGCTCTCCGGCGAGGAACAGACCCTCTCATTCTATGTCAAGTCATACTACTACCAGGGAGGCGGATCACGCGAATACTTCACCGTCGTCACCTCCAGCACAGGCAAGCAGGCCAGCTGCTTCGACAATCTCGTCGCCGATAACTGGAGCTATGCCAACTGCGACGAATACGGCAAGGTTGAAGTCACTCTACCCGCAGGATCAAAGTATTTTGCCATCGTGCACACCTACGGACAGGTACTCTTCATCGACGACATCACATTCACTCCCGCCGGCAACGAGCGTCTGCAGGTCGAGGGCTACAATGTGTACCGCGACGGCGAACTCATCTCCGAAAGATACTCCGACGCTGCAGGTGTAGCCGCTGCCGAGGCACAGAGCACCGACGCCATCCATTTCTATGAGGCATCTCCCTCCATCGCCACCACCCGCACCTACGACATCACTGCCGTATACAACCGTGGCGAGAGCCTGCCTGAGAACATCCTCGTGGCCACATCGGCCATCGACGGCATCTACGGCGATGCCAATGCCCCACGCGCCATCGGTGGTCGCGGCTTCATCCGCATCCTCAATGCCGAAGGTCTCGCTGTCACCATCCACAATGTGGACGGCATGCAGATCGACGCGTTTGGCGGCGAGGCAGACATGACAGCCGACGCACAACCCGGCTTCTACATCGTCAGCGTAGGCACATCCACCTTCAAGGTAGCCGTGCGCTGATCAACTAAAAACTAAAGAAACTACCCGTCCCGGCTCTCCGGGGCGGGTAATTTCTTTATACACGAACACACCCGGCTACCCCGGCGTTATAATATTGCAGAAATAGCGTAAAAGCACTACCTTTGTAAAAAATTTAACTTAGAGTGTGTCTAAAAACAAAAGTTAAAGCATGGATTTCATCTTATGGAGTGGATTTTGCGCTGAAGTGAAGGAGTGTACTTGACGTACACGACTGATACAAAGCGTGAAATACACCCAT
>X363_Desmarests_Spiny_Pocket_Mouse__coassemble_103_pt1 | contig 69544 bp, 63 predicted proteins | sample X363_Desmarests_Spiny_Pocket_Mouse__metabat2_high_PE_013 | metagenome-assembled genome bin X363_Desmarests_Spiny_Pocket_Mouse
GTATCAGCTGCTCGGCTATCTCCAGCGCCTGCTCGCCGTTGTCGGGCTGCGAGATCAGCAGATTGTTCACGTCCACGCCGAGCTTCTGGGCGTAGAAGCGGTCGAAAGCATGCTCGGCGTCGATCATCGCCGCTATGCCGCCGCGCTTCTGGGCCTCGGCGATGGCATGTATGGCCAGCGTGGTCTTGCCCGACGACTCCGGGCCGAAGATCTCGATGATGCGGCCGCGCGGGAATCCGCCCACGCCCAAGGCGTAGTTCAGGCCGATCGACCCGGTGGGTATCACCTCCACGGCCTCGATGTTCTCGTCGCCGAGCTTCATCACAGCCCCGCGGCCGTAGGATTTTTCTATGCCCTTCAGCGCCTGGTTGAGAGCGTCCATCTTGGCCGCGTCTATTCCCGCAGTGTTTTCAGCCTTCTGTGTGGCTTTCTTAGTTTTAGCTGTCATAATCTGATGAGTGTAAATGGTTAGTATCCGTTGTTTGATATGCAAAGATACTACCCACCCGGTGCCAACCCACGGCACATATATGTTAATAAACAATAAACACTCAAAAATTCCGAACCATTCCCACCTGAGCGCGTTTTAATAGTACAAAAGCAAAAATACTTTTTCCATTGCAAGAAATGTGATAATGATTGGTTTATTATCTAACGAGGCGATTCCGTGAGGCATCGCCTCGTTTGTCATACGACACAACACCAATCAATCGCAAAACTATTTAACATGGCGCATCACATTTTAACAAACATTTGTTTGGAATCAATAAACAAAAAGGATATTTTTGTAACTCCATACTGGAGTTGGCACGCCACATACATGCGCGATTAACCTGAAACCGGACACAAACCATCATTACATATACCACATGCTAAAAAATTTTACTTTTCTTTCGTTGTTCGTTCTGACCGTAGCCACAGCTTTCGGCCAAGGCACAATGACATTCACCACCTCGGCAGACACCGGCACAGAAATCTCACTGGTGCCAAAGCCGCAATCCGCCACACAGAGCATCTCCATCGACTGGGGCGACGGCAATGTGACCAAACACACCGTAAAGCCCAACGCGAGCACCTCACAACGCAAAATCACGGGCATCGTTGCGGGATCCACCATCACCGTCACCGCCGATCTCACTGAATTGCAGTTCACCGGCGCACACCTTACATCCGCAACCGTTGAAAACATGTCGGTGCTCACCAAGCTCGACCTGAAAAACAACGAACTCACCACATTCAAACTTCTGACAGTGACCCCGCTGAAGGAGCTTGACCTCACAGGCAACCGCCTCACTAACAGCCCGTCGCAGGCACCGACACTCTCACTGGAGAACTGCAGCGCCACCCTCACAAAACTCACGCTGAACCAGAACGACGGCCTTACATGCCTGGACATGCGCAATCTCAAAGCACTTCAGACCCTCACTATCAAAGAGTGTCCGCAGTTCTCATCGCTATACATATGCAGCCCGGAAGAAGAACACACCGCCCTGCGCACGATATATATCACCAACTGCGCACTCTCCCACTTTTATCCGGTGTCGCTTCCTGCGCTGAAGAGCCTGGACCTCTCCGGCAATGCACTGAACACATCAACGGATTACTCGCCTTTTACCCTCGGTGACTATCCCGAGCTCACAACCCTGGATCTGAATAACAACAAGGGCATTGACAAAATTGACCTCAGCAACTGCAAGAAACTGGATAAACTTTTCATCTATGACTGCTCGCTTGACAAAATAGACATCTCCCAATGCCCTGCGCTGTCCACACTCAACTGCGGCGGCAACAACATAAGCCATCTTGACCTGACGGCCAACACCGGTCTGAAAGTGCTCACGATAAACGACAATCCAATCGCGAATCTTGACATCGAGCCTCTGGACAAGCTCACAACCCTGAACATATCCAACACGAATATCGCCAACGTAAGCCTGCGCAACGCATATTATCTGGAAACATTCCGCGCAGCCGGCAGCAAAATCTCATTCGTAGACTTCCACGGCACACAGGCCAATAAAATGACAACCATTGACCTCAGCAACTGCCCAGCATTCACCGCCGCATCAATGACCTACACTCTCCGCACCATACGCCCGTGCAATAAAAAGCAATCGGCCACCAACCTGTTCCTGACCGGATCCAACGCCGAGCACGCAGACACCGATTATGCCACAAGCAGCGATTATAAATGGACATCCGACGTGCAGGGCGATGCCACAGCCACCAACGACCCCCTGGCCGTGACCCTGGCCGATGCCACCGACACAGGCGAGAACAAGACCGGCACTCTCGGCCGCCTTTTCCCCAACTACGCACTCTCCCTTGACTACGACCTGGACGTGATGCAGACCACCGGCGGCAAATTCATAATCTGCCAATGGAACAAGCCTGACTATTTCACTGTAAGCAGCGTATCCACAACGGCACTCGACGGTGTGCCAATCACCATCTACCCCTATCCCGAGGACGGCAACTCATTCAAGAGCGTGACTGTCAACGGCAAGGAAATCGGCGCAACCCAATTTATCATCTCCGAGCCATCCACCATCAAGGTTAATTTCGAATCCGAACTGCCTACAGTGACATTCGACGTGGCAACCGGACAGGCCATGTCATTCCTGGTCAACACCACCGAAGCCAACGGCACTGTCGAAGTGGACTGGGGCAATGGCGCCCGCATACAGTTCACCGGCCAGAACATGTATAAATCCGGCACCGTCAACATCTCCGGCACACGCATCAAAGGCACCGCCGCAGGCGAAAAGGTGACATTATACGGAAATATCGCAGCGATAGATGTGTATGGCTACGGCGACATGGCCACCGAACTCGGCCTGTGGGACAACCACATCACCGGAGCCGATCTTACAAAATGCCCGGAGCTGAAACTGTTCAACGCCCACTGGAATCCCATCTCCACCATAGACCTGAGCAAAAACACGGCCCTTGAGATCCTTGACCTGAGCTTCACCAAGCTCTCATCCATCGACCTCTCGGCCAACACCAAACTGATGTATCTGGCAGCATACAGCGACGGATTCGGCACCGGTGACATCAGCATGCTCAATTCTGTGGACGTCTCCGGGCTCCCCAATCTGCAGGTACTCAATCTCAAAAACAACAAAATAGCGGCCATCGACCTCTCGGCCAATCCCCGCCTGGGAGCGCTGAATCTCAACGGCAATCTCCTGAGCTCCATTGACCTGAGCCACAACACAATGCTTCAGACAGCCGACCTGTCGCGCAATAGCCTGACATCACTTGATGTATCGGAAAACACCGCCCTGATTGAGCTTGCAGCCGATTACAACCTCCTGTCAGCCATTGACCTGAGCCATAACACCGCCCTGAAATACATCTATCTCGGCAACAATGCCATCAAAGATTTCGATTTCTCACCGCTCAAGGCGCTCCAGCGTATCAGCATCACAGGCAACGGCCTCACCGCCGACCAGCTCAGCGACATCTACTACCGTCTGCCCCGACGTGTCGACGACGGATCCGACCAGTCTCAGCTGTTTTACAACATCCTGGTATACCAGAGCGGCGACGCTACCCCCAACGAGGCAACCCTGGCCGACTCCAGCATCGCCGAAGACCGCGACTGGATTCCCAGCCACTCCGGCTCAAACTCCGGCTGTGAAACCGCATACCTTGATATCATCAAGCCGGTCAACGGCACCATCACCGTCACCGATGCCTCAGGCAAGGTATACGCCAACGGCTCCAAGGTGCCGAAATACGAGGCCCTGACCATCATTGCCACTCCCGCCGAAGGATACAAATACCAGTCGTACTCTCTCAACGGCGAGACACCCATTGAGGCTGCCACATTTGAAATGCCCGGCATATACACCAAGCTCTCAGCCAATTTCGCAAAGGATTCCTCGGCCGGCCTGGACACAGTCGGAAATGACAGCGTAAGCGTGACAGCAGTGGACGGTGGCATAGAAATATCCGCCTCGCACGCCGCCGCTGACGTATACACCGCCGCAGGTATCCGCGTGCTCGCCTCCGAGGTCGACGGCACAGCATTCTTCCCGCTCCCCGCCGGATACTACATAGTCCGCGTAGGAGCCCACACCCAAAGCGTAATCGTGAAATAACCCTGACACAATAAAAACACAAAACAGCCGGCCTCCGCATGGGTGCCGGCTGTTTTATTATACTCCCATATTTTTCAGATTATCACCTTATTCTTTGTCAGAGAAAGAGAATCCAACTGGTCTGCGCGGTCCATTTAGCTTATTATGAGTCACCTGCAACTCTGCAATAACCTCACTGATATTATCCAATTGCACCTGAATATCTTCGTTAATATCATTTTGGTCTCTGAGAATATCTTCGACATAATCGGATAATCTATCTATTTTTTGTTCTAATTGAGCAATAGGTGTTACTTTTACATCTGTAATCATCTGCCTCATCATTACAAAAGCGCGCATAATACTTCTATTAATCTGTATCGCCACAGAAGATGTGAGCACACTGCTCAACATTGCCACTCCCATTTCTGTGAACGCAAAAGGGAGATACTTTACATTACTGCCGCGGCCACCGTTCAAGGTGCCAAATTGGCACCTTGAACATTCTTCTTTGGTGAGTGTGAACATGAAGTCTTCTCCTTCAAACCGTTCAATATTACGACGCACAGCTCGTTTGAGTTGCTTAGTTTCTACACCATACAGAGCAGCCAACTCATAATCAAGAATAACTTTTTGGCCTCGGATTTCAAGAATCTTATGCTGAATTGTAGTAAGAGAATCCATTTTTATATAGTATATAACTCTTATTTTTCGATGCCGCGCGGGGTGCGGGTCAGGCGAGAGCGGCGCGTGACGGCGCGTATGGCGTTGTTGCGCGCGATGGCCTCGGCGTTCTTGTAAGGCCTACCGTGATCCAGATGCACCACTATGGCGCTGTATCGCATCTGCACCGGGCGTATGCCCTTGTTGACGAGACGTTCGCCAAACTCGCGGTCCTCACCGCCATACTGCATGTCCTCATTGAAACCGTTGGTATCGATTATATCTGTGCGCCAGGCCGAGGAATTGCATCCGTTCCACGAAGCCACCGCAGGCGTGATGGCATTCATCACCGACGCGTATGGGCGGCTGCGCAAGAGTTTGGTGGCTTTGAATCCCAATCTCATACCCTGCTTCCTGAGCCAGCTCAGGCTGAAAGGCGAGCCGGCACGGATGTCGGCCCCGGTGACAGCCCTGCTCACAGGCATCGACAGCTTGAAGTATCCGCCGGATATGAATCTGCCCGGACTGGCCGCCGCCGCATGCACGGCCACGAAATCCTCCCGCGGCACACAATCCTGGTCGGTGAATATCAGATAGTCGGCCCGGGATTCAGCGATAGCCTTGTTCAGGATCTCCGTCTTGCGGAATCCATCGTCAGGATGCCACACATGCCGCAAGGGCAGAAGCTCCGCATACCGCTCTACCAGCTCCCGTGTCTCCGGCCCCGATCCGTCGTCGGCAATGATGATCTCATCAGCCGGGCGGCTCTGGCACATGTAGCCTATCAGTGTCTTTTCCAGCCACGCCGGATTATTATATGTGGAGATCACCACCCCCACAGTGAACGTGTCGGCCGGAAATGTGATCTGCCTGCCCTTGAGCCGCCCCAGGCGGATCTTCCTCCGTTCAAACCGGTCAAGGGCATCAGTGACCATACCGGAGAACTTACCGGGGTCATACCCCCTCTCGCGGGCATAACTGTCCACTATGCAGCGCAGAAGCGGCCGGTGATGGGTGAGACGCATCAGATTGGCCGCGCACGACCGCGCCGATGCATCACGGCGGAAATGCGAGCGGTTGATGTCTATCAGGGCGAATTCTGTGTCTGCGCCCGGTGTGTGGAATATATTGCCCAGATTCATATCGCCGTGGAATACCCCGCGCTCATGCATACGGGCCACAAAGCGCCCCAAAGCGCACGCCACACCACGGTCAAAATCGGGCATCCGCAACACATCGGCCACGCATACACCCGGGCACACGCGTGTCACCAAATAGGAATCCTCCAGCAGTCCTCCGCTGTATCTCTCCACATATCCCAAAGCGGGTGGGGTAGGGATACCGGCAGCATTGTATCGGGAGGCGTACTCATAAGCCCTCCGGGCCTTCGATGGGCGCAGCAGAGTATAGCCTACCCTCCCGATCAGCCCGGGGCGGCGGAACGACTTTATCACCGTCACCTCGCCGCCGCGGCTTAGGGTGTGCACACTGTTGCGCCCTCGGAATACACATATGGCATCAGGCGGCACGCCGTCACGTGCAATCTCAGATATCAGATCCTCTGCGCCGGGTGCGGCCTCTGCCACTGTCTTCATCAGAATCTCACTGTCTGCTTTTTACCGTTGTATTCCACGGCGCGCGACGTACCGTCAGGCAGCACGATATTGAATCTGCGCTGCTCCAGCATGCCGGGGAAAGCGCCCTTGCGCCGGTCGATGGTGAGGGTGCGGCTGCGGTCGTTCCACTTGAAATCTATTTCAGTATACACGCCTTTCTCATAGTTGTAGCCGTTGGTCTCATCCTCGTATAGCGTGAAGCAGCCGTCAGCACCCGGATATACCCTTACCTCAAGATTGTCCCAGGGCTTCTCAGCCGCATACTGCACATCCGGGCCCAGGGGCAGCACGGATCCAGCTCTTACAAACATAGGATTGTCGCACAGACCGAGATCAAGCGTCACATCGGTGCCGCCGCTGTACTTCTTATTGTCCGGGAAATAATACCAGTCGGTGCCCGCCGGCAGATACACCGTGTGAGGATACCTGGCCGTGAAGTCCACATTGTCAAGACCCGACAGGGTGGTGCGTCCGGTATTCTTGTCCCATCCGGCATTGGCGTCGGCATCGTGGCGGATCACCTCCGGAGTATAATTGGCTTTCAGCACTGGAGTGGCCAGCAGAGCCTTGCCGAACATATATTGCGAGGCCGAGGAAGCCGCCTTCTTGTCTGCAGGGAAGTCCATCACCAGAGCACGCATGAATGTGGAGCGGCGTGCGCTCACGTCATGGGCAGTGCTGTAGATGTAAGGCAACAGCCGGTAGCGCAGCCTTACAGCATCCACCAGGGCATCATATACAGGCTCGCCCTCGGAGCCATAGTAGTAGAACTCGCGCGGTGAGTCGGCTCCATGGCTGCGCATCATAGGTGTGAGCACGCCAAACTGCGTCCAGCGCACATACAGCTCCCGGAACGCGGGATTCTCATAAGCAGGCTTACCCTTCCACGCACCATTATAGGAGCCGCAGAAGAATCCGCCCAGGTCGCTGTTGAAATTAGGGTTGCCCGTGAGCGAGAAGTTCAGGCCGGCCGGCACCTGACGGCGCAGCATATCCCAGGTCGACACCACGTCGCCGCTCCACACATTGGCGCCATAGCGCTGCTGGCCGAATGAGCATGAGCGCGTCAGGATGAACACACGCGCCGTATCACCCGACGCACGCTGATGGTCATACACGCCGCCCACTGTCATCAGCGGGTAGGCCAGACGCAGGCTGCGGTATGTCGCGCCCAGACCCGTCTTACGGTCGAAATCCTCTGTCTTCCAGCCGAAATGGTCAGGCTCGGTGCTGTCCATCCACCAGGCATCCATGCCCAAGTCGTGGATACGCTTCAGATTCTCCCAGTATATGTCGCGCGCCTCCTGGCTGTAGCAGTCGTAGACACGCACACCGCTGGGATAGTCCATCTTCGGGGGCCACAGGCTGCAGCCCGACTGAGGCCATGTCTCGATGTCGAAGAGCAGACCCTTCTCATCAAGCTGCCTATAAGGCTTGGTCATGGGGCCGAACGACGACCATATGGAGATCATGCAGTGTGCATTATCTCCATGTATGCTGTCAAGCATACCCTTCGGGTCAGGGAAAGTCTCATTAAGAAAATCCATGGCATTCCATGAATAGTTGCTGCCCCAGTACTGCCAGTCCTGTATCATGCCGTCGATCGGCACCCCGGCCTTGCGGTAGCGCTTGAGCACACCCACTATCTCATCCTGGCTCTTGTAGCGCTCGCGGCTCTGATGGAAACCGTAGGTCCAGAGCGGAGCCATGGGCACATCCCCGGTAAGGGCGCGCACGCCTGCCACTACACCGTCGGCATCGCCGCCGTAGATCATGTAATAATCCACACCGTCGCCCACCTCGGCGCTCATCGTCACCGCTTCGCCGCTGTCGGCTATGCCCGTGGTGGAATAATTGTCCCAGTATATGCCGTAGCCTCGGTTGCTCTGGAAGAACGGGACGCCATCCTCGGTATTGGCGGGGTAAAGCTGTCGGGTCTCGCCACGCTGGCTCATCTTGCCGTTCTGAAGTATGCCTAATCCGTAGATCTCCTCGCCGGGAGCCATCGCGAATGCCTGGGCCGGGCTGTATGTGCTCTTGTCAGCATCCTTGGCCGGGGCGAACGTGGCCGCTGAGGCCTCGCCGCCAATGTAGCGGCGCTTGCGGTCGGAAAACCGCACCACGCCGTCCTTTTTGCTCACGGCCACACGCAGAGCCGCTGATGTGGCAAACACCGAATCAACCGTCTCGCCATACGACACCTTCACTGACGCCGGACGCGCCGTTACAGCCAGACTGGCTGGATCATACACATCTCCTGCCGGAGACTTCGTCACCCTCACTATATCGGGCGCATACCATTGCAATGTGACACTCGTCTCAGGGGTGGCCACCGTCACTCCCGACGGAAGCGTCGTATATCCTGCACCGTAGGCGGATACTGCTGCCAAAAGAAATACTGGAACTAATATTTTCATGGATTGGGAATTGTAGAATATTTTTCACAAAAATACGAATTTTCACTAACTTTGCAAAAAACAGAGAATATGAAGACACTCTTGATTGTTGGTGCCGGTGGTTTCATCGGTGGTTTCATAGCCAAGGAAGGCATCCGGCGCGGATACCGCACATGGGCAGCCGTGCGCCAGAGCACATCGCGCCGCTACCTCGACGACCCCGCGCTGAACATCATCACACTTGACTACGACGATCCCGCACGCCTGGCCACCGCCCTCGAGCGCTCACGCCCCGCCACAGGCCGCTGGGATTACATAATATGGAATCTCGGCGCCACAAAATGCGCCAATTTCATGGATTTCAACCGTATCAACTTCGAATACGTGCGCACATTCGTGGAGATCCTCAAGGATAAGGACATGGTGCCAGAACGATTCCTGTACATGAGCTCCCTCAGCGCCCTCGGCCCCGTCGACGAAGTGAACTACACACCCATCACCTCCCGCTCGATCCCGAATCCGAACACCCGCTACGGTCTGTCAAAAATCAAGACAGAGACTTATCTCGAGACTCAGCCCGGCATCCCCTGGATCATTTTCCGCCCCACCGGCGTATACGGCCCCCACGAGCAGGACTACCTGATGATGATAAAATCCATCGACCGCGGATTCGACGTAGGCATGGGCTACCGCCGGCAGCTCCTCACATTCATTTATGTGGAAGACCTGGTGGGAGCAATGTTCGATGCCTTGGCCGCCGGTGTGGTGCACAAAAAATACATCATAAGCGAGCCACGTGCCTACACACAGAAAGAATTCCGCGAAATAGTCAAAAGACATCTCGGAAAACGCTTCGTGCTCCCGCTCAGGCTCCCGATGGCAGTGGTATACGCGGCCTCCGTAATAGCCGAGAAATGGGCAGCCCTGCAGATGAAAGCCTCAACGCTCAACCGCGACAAATTCAAGATTATGAAGCAGCGCAACTGGAGCTGCGACGTATCCGACGCCGTGGCCGATTTCGGATTCACATGCCGATTCCCCCTCGACCGAGGCGTGGCCGAGACAGTACAGGCATATCTGCAATCGAAAAAGACCTCTTAAGTTACTTAAAATCTGTGAAAACAATATCTTAGCCGCAATATTCACCCACCGCGCACGTTAGTTATTGAGATGGAATTAGTATTTGCCACAAACAACACCCATAAGCTCGACGAACTCCGCCAGATCGCCGGAGCCGACATTACCCTGCGGTCACTCGCCGACATCGGCTGCACCGCCGACATCCCCGAGACTGCCGGCACTCTCGAAGGCAACGCCCTGCAGAAAGCCCGCTACATACACCGGCACTACGGCTGCGACTGTTTCGCCGACGACACAGGTCTGGAAGTAGAAGCCCTCGACGGTGCTCCCGGAGTGTTCTCGGCCCGCTACGCAGGCCCCGCCCACGACAGCGAGGCCAACATGAGGCTTCTCCTGCGCAATATGGAGGGCATCACCGACAGAAAAGCTCGCTTCCGCACTGTGATAGCCCTGATACTCAACGGAGAGGAACATATCTTCGAAGGCATCGTCGACGGTGAGATCCTCACAGAGCCAGTAGGTGACAGAGGATTCGGATACGACCCCGTATTCCGGCCCGACGGATGGCAGATATCATTCGCACAAGCCTCACCTGCTCAGAAAAACGCCGTGAGCCATCGCGGACGGGCCACACAGAAACTGATTGACTTTTTACGAAACCTCAAATCATAATGATCAAGAAATATCTAATCATAATCGCGGCTGTCTGCGCCTCAATATGCGCCTCAGCACAATCATACGACGGCACTTGGTACAGATACCCGGTGTTCAACGATGCCGTGGACAAGGTTGTGGACACCGGCGACAAGGTATATTACCGCTCCGGCAGCAGCCTCTTCTCATACTCTCCCGTCGACAACGAAAGCTACGCCTACAACTCCACCAACATCCTCAGCGATGCCATTGTCACCGATATATATTACAATTACGACAAGGAATACCTACTGGTCACATACGAGTCAGGCAACATCGACCTCCTCTACAACGACGGACGTGTAATCAACCTCCCCGAAATAAAGGACGTGGTGATCACCGACAAAAAGACCATCAACGACGTCAAATTCTTCGACGGAGGATTCGCCGTGGCCACAGCCTTCGGCATAGTGATCTTCGACGACGAGAAATACCAGGTGACCGACTCAGGCGTGTACAACAAGAATATCAGCAAAATCACCGTGATGGGCGACTGGATATTCCTATTCGACCGCTCAATAAGCACACTCTACTATTCCCCCAGGGACATCCGGCACAATACATTCGACAAATTCACCGAGATAGGCCCAATATCCGCCGAAGACTTCCAGGCCATCTCAGCCGACAAAATGCTCATATCGCTGCGCGACAATACACTGATGCTGCGCACATACACCTTCACTCCCGACGGCATAATCTCGTCGGTTGACCGGGTATTCTCTCACCAGATGCTCACACCTCCCCAGAAATTCAAGGACGGATGGTTCATCACCGCTTCCGACCGTATCATGACCGTGGATGCCGACGGAAACTACTCTGATGTGCTGCTCCCCACCGGAGTGGCCGGCCAGAAAATAGCCATCAACAGCACCACCGGCAAAGTCTGGGGCGCCGACGCCGACGGTGTGGCCCGCTACGATATCTCCGGATCCACCCCTACTGTGCTCAACGACAAAACCATCTATCAGGGCGTGATCACCTGTGAGAACGTGGGCGTGATGCAATGGAGCCCCGACGGCCGACGCCTGTACATATCAAATCCTGGCGTATCTCTGTACAAAACCAACCGTCCGGCCAGTGAAAACGAGCCCATATACCAGACCACCAACATTCTGGAGAACGGTGTGCCGCGCGATGTCTCTGTCAAAGAAGCCTCCCTCAGGCACTCCGGCATGCTCAAACACCAGAGCACATACAAAAACAAACGTATGTACGGACTCTCCTCTTGGCTCGTGGAAGATCCCGACGACCCTTCAATCTACTATATCGCAAACGACTGGGAAGGCCTTTTCGTGGTGAAGGACGGCAAACAGCTCCATCACTTCTACGCATCCAGCGGCTACCCCTGGGCCCGCGGCATGCACGTGAATATCGACAATAACGGCAACCTCTGGTACTGCAGCCTCTACAAACCCGGTTTCTCAATACTCCATGCCGATAAACGCCGCGCCGGAGACTTCACATCCCTCACCACAGCAGACTTCAAGCGTACGAATGTCGGAGCAGACGGTGTCGGAAAAGACGTGCTTATCCGGTTTCCGAAGGCTTATGACAACATTGCCGTGGCCTCGATGGGTCCACATAATGACGGTATAGTGGTGTACGACACAGGCGGCACAATCGATGATACCTCCGACGACCGCTCGATGCATTGGAAATCTGTTACAGACCAGGATGGCAACTCGTTGAGCCATAACAGCCTCTATGCACTCACTGAAGACCACGACGGACATATCTGGGTGGGTGGCACCAACGGCCTTTACGTAATTACAGACCCTACGAGGATGTTCGACGCCAATGCCACCGTAATCCGCCCGAAGGTGCCCCGAAACGATGGCACCAACTACGCCGACTATCTCCTGAATGGCACACGCGTCAACTGGATCGCGGTCGACCCGTCAAACCGCAAATGGATTGCCACCGAGGGCTCCGGCGTATATCTGGTGAGCCCGTCGGGCGACCGCATCATCGACCATTTCGACATGGATAATTCCCCGCTTCCGGAGAACAACGTTTACGCTGTGGAATGCGACCCGTACTCCAACACCGTATACTTCGGCACACGCTACGGCCTATACTCATACAAGAGCGACGCAGCTCCAGCTCAGGAAGATTTCTCCGGAATCTACGCATATCCCAATCCTGTCCGCCCCGACTACACCGGATGGATCACCGTCACCGGACTCAAGGAGAATTCACTCGTGAAGATAACCGACTCAGCAGGCAACGTTTTCTTCCAGACACGCTCCGAAGGGGGCATGGTGCGCTGGGACGGATGTAACGCCGCAGGCGAGCGCGTCCGTTCAGGCGTATACTACGTCTACGCTTCCGAAAATGCCTCCGGATCCGCCTCAGGCGCTGTCACAAAAATAGTCGTAATACGTTAATCACTGGAAATGAATCTATTCGCATATCTCGACGAGACCGACAAAAGTTTCGGTCTCACAGGCATGACACTCTCCCTCTTCGCCATGGACAACCAATCCATGATCCGCGCCGTATCCATGGACGCTCCCGACAGTGAATCTGTGGAATTCGCCCCTGAATTTTACTTTTCCGGAAATCCACGCCTCTCGGCACGCACCACCTGGAATGAACTCGTGCGGCAATTCCAGCTCCTTACCGCAATGTCGGTTGGCAATGTCGTATGCCGCCACGCCGTGCACTACCGCCGCAATATCCCGGCCGACCGTCTGGAAGGGCTGCACCGCACTGTTGTTGAAGAAGGCACCGATGCCTGTGCGCTCGAATCTGACGAAATAGATGCAATCTACAACAAAATACTGCATTACCAGCTGGATTTTTACAACAATCCCCGTGTGGCCTCTATAGCCAACCATCTCTCAGCCCAGCTGCGCACCCGCCGGCGCCTCTCCGCCGGCGAAATAGTCGACGAGCTACATTCCCTCGGCCTGGTCTAATCCTCCTTGCGCCGGGGATTGGCCGGAAACCATCCCTTGCGCACACGCTCCCGCTGCTCGAATACCTCCTTGATAGTCCACAGCGACGAGAAAGCCACCACACCGAGTATCGCCTGCCAGAACACGCTGTCAACCAGCACCGACGCCACGATACACACTATACCCAGCACCAGAAACCACCACCAGCACCGCACTCCGAAATAATAATGGCATTTTATCACTATGGGATGAAACAGACCTATGATAAGAAAAGTGCATATCCCTATCACCAGGCCCAGCAGATTATGTGATTCAAGAAACTCCATCCAAAATTCAAAATTAAAAATTCATCATTCAAAATTGCTAATTCTCCCTGGAATGTTTCGCATACGATCTGGCCAGACGCTTGTGGTAGCCTCGCGAAGCATACGACGGTCCGTTATATCCACGGGCAAACGCACGCCAGTCGCGGCGCTTGAGCGCCGGCAGCAACCCTGAGTTGCGTATGAATGCAGCAAACAGCTCCAGCTGCTCGCGCTCGGATACAGCCATCCGCCTCATGAATTCAGTGGCTGATTCAGCCCCGCATTTCTTCCAGTTGAAACCGCCTATCTGGAACATTCCCCAGAAAGTACCCTGTATTGCCGTGAGCGAATCTATGGTCATGGCCGCATCAAGCCTCGCCTGCTGGGCAGCCTGCTGTGAACCGTATTTGGCACGGTTGGGGCGCGCGAACACCACAGCATGACTCTTTCCGTACTTTCCTAATCTGATGCCATTGCGGCGCGCCATCTTGCGGAACATGCTAAGGTCGAAATTGATCAGCGGCTTGTCCTCCGCCCAAAATCCTTGTTGAGAGGATCCGGCCTCAATCTCCACCACTGCTTTGATCGAGGCAATATCCACCCCGAGCTCCTCCGACACTTCCTTGTAATCCTCCTCAGTAAGGCGCTCCCATGCACCGGCATGCACACAGACCATGCACAGCAGCATACTGATAATTATATTTTTCACCGACAACATATTATAATTCTCATTATAATTCTCAAATGCAATTCACCTTATAATATCATACTTTAAAAGTTTGATACGGTCCAGAAAATAGCGAATAGAAACATTGAGCACACCTAAACCATATCTGATGCTTGAGGCAAGATTGATTGATGATGCCTCTTCAAAATATTTTGTCGGGCAAGTGATTTCACCGATTTCATAAGATTGGGAAAATATTTGTGCGATGACCTGATTATCAAAAACAAAGTTGTCTGAGCATTTGTTGTAATCTATCGTACGCAACACATCTGCCGAAAAAGCACGGTATCCCGTATGATATTCACTTAACTTCTGCCCCATCAACAAATTTTGGACTAATGTCAGAAAACGGTTGCTTATATACTTGTAAAGAGGCATCCCCCCCTTCAGAGCCCCCGTTCCCAATATGCGTGAGCCAAAGACAACCGGAAACACACCGTTGGCTATCAGCGACACCATTGATTCAATCAGTTTAGGCGTGTACTGGTAATCCGGATGGAGCATCACCACGATATCTGCGCCTATGCTCAGTGCCTTATCATAACAACTTTTCTGATTGCCTCCATATCCCCGGTTTTTCTCATGCCTTATGATGTGCCTGATACCAATCTCCTTTGCTTTTTCTACTGTGCTGTCGCTGCTGCAATCATCACAAAGGATCACTTCATCCACTATGTTTGCGGGTATCTCTGAATAGGTGATATCCAATGTTGACTCAGCATTGTATGCAGGAAGCACTATTACAACTTTTTTCCCTTTGACCATTTATTTGAGATTGAATTATTGTGAATCACGTAAAATAAAAATGACGTGCCAAAAAGCATATAGGTTATATCGGCATTCGTCTCAAAAATATTCTGACCTATCACAAGATGATATATAAGAATCGCGGTGGGGATCAACATCAGAGAAACTCCCATAGATAAGGCCATCGTTTCCTCAGTATTTACAAAGAGACCCCATATAGCGGCTATTCCAATAAAAATCACAGAATATTTAAAGGGGAAAATAATGTCATTCTGCACATTGAACGGATTGTAACTGATGAATGAATCAATACCATACACTGCGATGATCGGCAAAAAACATATACACCAGACACATATGACAATAGCCGCCCACTCCAATATCCTGCTGAAGCGCACATCGCGCAAAAGCCTCATCACATAAATCACTATGACAATAGCGAACACCTGCCGTACACACAATAGAAGACCCGTGACAACCGCTGTAATCCATAATTCTTTTGCACCGTCAGGAGTTTTATCTTTTATCCATATAAACCACAGGAGCATCAACACCGAATTGAAAAGTATATTGCTACCAGTCAGAATCTCGTAATATAGAAACGGACTCATGAAGAACAATGCCATAGACTGTCTGCTCATACCACCCGTATGTTTGTAGTACAACCAGAACATGATGAGGCCGCTTATATAGGCAGGCAACCAATAGGCCCTGAGCAGATATACAGGAAGCATCAGTACAAAGTAAAACGGTAATGGCCCGGGATAGTTGCCATTATCAGCCGGCAGACTATACGGTTGGTTACCCGAAAACACAGAATCCCAGAATCGTGCTATGATCCTGGACCTGTCAAGACTGATCTCTGATAAATCCGTATGAGAAATTATAAAAAATGAAATAACTGAATAACAAATCGTTACGGTTACGAGCGTCGCATTGGACCGCAACCACCTGACCTTGTTAACAAGCATGATTGCCGTTAATGCCAATGCAATGTATAGTATGGTAAGCGGAACAGGCAATGAAGAGGAAATCCTGTGGCTATAACGTATTACCCATAGCGAATTAATCAGCAATATGAGTGATACAGATATCACGTTTATAATACCTTTACCGGTTATATAGGATACTTCTCGCTTCACAAAATAGTCATTGTTTTTCAGTTTAAAAAAAGACAGGGTGAGGGTAGGGCGCCCTCATCCTGTCTGTATTGCTGGTTGTGGTCAGTCCTTCAGGTCGGCCACCTTCTCGATGATGCGTTTGAGCTGCTCCCAGAAGCGTTCCACAGCCGGGATATGCATGCGCTCGCTTGGCGAATGCACACCCTGGAGCGTCGGGCCGAACGACACCATGTCCAGACCAGGATACTTCGTGAGGAACAGACCGCACTCCAGACCGGCATGTATGGCCATCACCTTGGGCTTGATGCCATAAAGCTCCTCATAGGCGTCGGAGGCTATGTGCATGATGCGCGAATTCATGTTCGGCTTCCATCCGGGATAGCCGTCGCCGTGTGTCACCTTGGCACCGGCCAGTGAGAACACGGCCTCCACCTGGTATGCGATGTCCCATTTGCGCGATTCCACTGAGGAGCGCTGCGAGGTTGTCACCAGAATCTTGTTGTCGGGCTGCATCTTCACCGAAGCCAGATTGGTGGATGTCTCCACCAGACCCTCAAGGTCACGGCTCATGGACACAACTCCGTGAGGCGCGCAGTAGAGCGCTTCCACCAGACGGCGTGTGGTATCGCTGTCCACAGCGAACTCAGGACGCTCTGTGCTTTCAAGCTCAATCTGGAATGTAGGCTCTATATCGCGGTACTCGCCCTCGACATCGGCCAGGAAATGATTGAATTCCACGCGTATATCCTCCTTATGGGTAGTATGCACACCGAACACCGCATGAGCTGCGCGAGGTATGGCGTTGCGCAGATTGCCACCGTCGATCTCGCAGAGCGATATCTCATATTTCTTCATCAGACGGAACAGGAAGCGGGCGATTATCTTGTTGGCATTGATGCGTCCCAGATGTATGTCGCCTCCCGAGTGGCCGCCAAGGGCGTTCTTAATCTCTATACGCATGTAGTGGAAATCGGTGGGAGCCATCGAGCGGTCGTAGGAGAATACGGCAGTGGTGTCCACCCCGCCGGCGCATCCTATGAATATCTCAGCATCATCCTCCGAGTCAAGGTTAAGGAGAATCTTGCCGGAGATCATGTCGGGGCCGATGTTATTGGCGCCGGTCATACCGGTCTCCTCATCCACGGTGACAAGTACCTCCAGAGGACCGTGCACCAGGTCAGGATCGGTGATCGCAGCCAGTGAAGCGGCCACACCTATGCCATTGTCGGCTCCAAGGGTGGTGCCGTCGGCACGCAGCCATTCGCCATCCACTATAGTGGTGATAGGTGTGTTATCGAAATCGAAATTCTTGTTGTTGCTCTCACACACCATGTCCATATGCCCCTGCAGAATCAGAGTGGGAGCCTGTTCGTGGCCGGGAGTGGCGGGCACAGATAGCACCACGTTGCCCACAGCGTCGGTCTTGGCAGCCACACCGTGCTTGGCAGCGAAATCAAGCAGATATTTACGTATTTTCTCTTCCTTCTTAGAGGGACGTGGCACCTGGGTGATCTGGTCGAATATATCGAACACACGTGCCGGTTGGAGATCCTTGATAGTCATGATATATTTTTTTATTAGGTTTAACACCGTATATGGGGTTAATGAAAATTTAGATAACAGAAAGAATGTTAAAAAACACTCTAAACCGCCCTCTAAGTTACTAAATAAAATTGATATATAGCAAAAAATATGCCGACGATTTGTATATTTGCACCATTAAATACTACTTGAATGCTGAAATTGATACTCATATCAGTCGTGACGGTAGGCGTGGCAGTTGTGCTCCTTGGAGTAAAAGTCCTGTTTGTAAAAGGCGGACGCTTTCCCTCGGGGCATGTAGGTTCATCTGCCGCACTCCGTGACAAAGGCATCAAGTGTGCGCATGAAGATAAATAAACATACCTTAATAATAAAAACTACATCCGCTAAATGAAAAAATTAGCATTCGCCCTGATCTGTGGCTTGGCAGTAGCGGCCACATCCTGCTCTGATGCATCCAATGGCGCCTCAAAGCCGGCCGCAGAAGCTCCAAAAGCCGAATCTTTCGAAACATCCATCAACATACGCTATGTATCGATGGATTCCATTCTCAACAATTATACACTGGCCAAGACAGTGAGCGAGGAAGCACGCGCCATGGCCATCGACCTGCAGAGCTACCAGAACCAGCTGGCCAACCAGCTGCAGAAAGAGGCCAATGCCATACAGCAGAAAGCCCAGAACAACGGCTACCTCTCCGAAGCAAGCTACAATGCCGACATGAAGAGCCTCAACAACAAGCAGAACTCTTTCCAGAACGAATACGCCCGCCGCGAGATGAAAGCCAATCAGGACATGGCACTCCGCCAGCAGGCTCTGATGGATTCAATCAACAATTTCATCATCGAATTCAACAAAGAGCGCAAATACGACGCCATCCTGCTCCGCGACGCCGGCCTCTTCTTCAACCCCGCCCTTGACATCACCCCCGAGGTAATCCAGGGTCTCAATGCCCGCTACAAAGCACCCGAAGGCGCACCCGCACCTGAGGCTAAAAAATAATACAGGCTCGGAAGGCTTGATATCCGGCGGCCCGGCGGTCATTTCTGACCCTGCCGGGCCGCTTACTTTCCCATCCCCTACATCATAATTCCTTACCAGAATTCTTTACCTCATATTCTTTTTTTGACTCATAAAAACGGTACATTCTGTCACCGTTTGCAGTCAGGTCATAGGGATGGTATACTGACCACATGTGTCTTGCGCAATCCTCCAACGGTGGAAGGACAGAACAATCAGGCGCAGTCTCAGGATGATTAATAATATATTGATTTATACATTCACCGATAAATTTTCCTAAATTGACAGGAACAGCATTGCCTATCATTTGTTCCTTGTCAGTCTTGGATCCCAAAAATTTGAATTTTTTTGGAAATGTCTGTATGCGGCTTCTTTCCTCAGTGGTAAGAGGTCGTATGCCTTCCACTGACTTCACCGGGTCGCCGGGATGTATCGGATACCCGACAGGCAGAGGTCTATTGACACCACGGATGGTAGGGCTCGGCTCATCCACACTGAATATACCTCTCCTTTTGTAACTGCGCGGATGCCTGTAATAATATTTAATATCCAATTCTTCACCAAAATATTCAGCTACAGTCAAAGGTTTCACTGCAAGGTTATTCTGTATGGTCTCCAATAAAAAATCATTGTTCTGACCTAAACATCCTATCAGTACGAATCGTTTCCGCGCTTGTGGAACACCACATAGGCTGGCATCCAGTATAGTTTGGGTAAGTCCATATCCAGCAGAACTGAATATTGCTTTGGCCTCAACTAATTTCTGAGTTTTCACAATACGTGCCACATTCTCCATAACAAACCATTTCGGTTTTATTATAGAAATTATTTTGGCATAATATACTGTTAAATCTCCACGTCCATTATCTTCATTCCTTTTGCCGGCTGAAGAAAAATCCTGGCACGGAGGCCCTCCTATAATCATTTGCGGATGAAAAGCAGAAATCACCGGTACAGCCTCTTCTATTTTGGACAAATCAATCTTTAGCGCAGGATGATTAAAGTTAGCCTCATACACAGCCAACGCACTGTCCCAAAAATCAATTCCAATGGCAATCTCATGGTCTGCCAATTGGAAGCCCAGACTCATGCCACCGCACCCACAGAAAAGGTCAGCTACTCTCATTGTTCGAATAATTCAGGGTTACTTACAAGTACTGCATCAAATCTCCGTTCGGGACTCAATAAATTCTGACCACCGCCCAATATGATATGCTTTATATCATTTTTAGAAATACGCGGATGTGATAATTCAGGGCATTTGAGCATAGGGTAAGTCAAAGTGCCACTTAATGCAAACGCTTTGTCATTAGCAAGATTATATGAATGCAGACGTACAATTCTTTTGTAATCGAATTGTTCTGAAATAGTATATTCGAATAGCATGCGGTAAATTCATATTATGGTGCGCATGAATCTGTCTATGGTTTTTGCATTCTCTTTTTGATGGCAGCACATCTGTATGACAGCCAGATTAGACCATACGAACACATCCAAACAATCATCGGACAGTATAGGTTTGGCTCCCTTTGTTTTCCATATAGGCTGAATAATCAGTGGTGTCTGCCTGTCATGGAGATATTTGCTCACATTAAGCACACCATCTAATATCTTTCCATAATGAGGCAATACATCATTTATATCCTCCCAATGATTTATCTGCGGAATGATACCTAAAAGATTTCGCAACTTATTGCGTCCGTCCTCTCCTATGAAATTATTACAAATACTGCATACAAGGAAATTTATGGTTGGAGGACGCACCACAATTTCACAACTATACTTATCTTCCGGTTGTCTCTTCGTAGTATTGTCAGGAATAGCCGTCAGTTTTATTTCCAAGCCTATAAGGTTTCTGCTATCCCTGCTGTCCATCATTACAAGGTCAATCTTCTCACGCGCACCGGTATAGAATTTTTCAAAACCTGAGAAACCAGCCTCAAAATTATAATATGCATACGTAGAAAGTGGGTCTATCCCATATAACTCAGTGCCGGAAATATTTGAATGCACAAGATTATTGTCAACGTCAGTTATAAGATAAACCGGTGCTATATTTTTGTAACTCATCCAAGCCACAAGTGAGGCCGGGAAAGAACTGTTGAACTGATTCTTTCCCCAGCTATCTTCTTTGGAATAGTCACGGCTTGAATTGTTATGGTCTTGGCCAAACAAACCTGGAACTTGCATATAATATGAATTTATAAAATCATCTAACCTCTAACTAATGCAAATATAGTACATTTTTTACCAAAAAACAACTCGTGAAGCATGATGTTGATAATGTGTAGATAAGTGTTGATAAATAGGGGGAAAGTTTTCAAAGAAATAATTTGGTATTCTCGCCCGCAGTTTTGTATATACGGATTCCCGGCAGTACAAAATATGCGGGCGGGATGTTTTGTGAGGGTTATCATCGCGGTTTTCTACAGTTTTGGACGTGTATTTGAGGAAAAGTTATTAACTTTGCAGTTATCAACATAGTGTAGATAACTTTCATATCTCACTCAGATTCAGCAAAAACATATGTTGATAACTGTGTAGATTATGTAGACAGGACTTCAATAACCCAAAAATGCAAGAAAACGGGCAGAAAGTTATCACAGTTATCTACATGCATATTAATTGTTACAAGAAAATTTTTTTAAAAATATTTTTTTCTAAAAAATAAAATGAAAGTCGAAAACTCCTCCAACCCCGACGACAGGCTCATAGAAGAAATCAAGCGTCTGAAGAAAGAAAAGAATGCCGTGATCCTGGCTCACTACTATCAGCAGGGCAAGATACAGGACTTAGCCGACTATATAGGCGACTCGCTTGCGCTGGCTCAGATAGCGGCCAAACTTGACGCGCCGGTGATAGTGATGTGCGGTGTGCACTTCATGGGCGAGACCGCCAAGATACTGTGCCCGGACAAAAAGGTGCTGGTGCCTGAGCGGGAAGCCGGCTGCTCGCTGGCCGACAGCTGTCCCGCCGATGAGTTTGCAGAATTCATAGCCGCCCATCCCGGCCACACGGTGATTTCGTATGTAAACACTTCGGCCGAGGTGAAGGCGCTTACCGATGTGCTGGTGACATCGTCGAATGCCCGCAAGATAGTGGAGTCGCTTCCTGCCGATGAGAAAATCATATTCGGCCCCGACCGCAATCTGGGCGGATATATAAATAGTGTGACAGGCCGGCAGATGGTGCTTTGGGACGGCGCATGCCATGTGCATGAGCAGTTCTCGGTGGAGAAGGTGGCACAACTGAAGAAAGAACATCCCGGGGCCAGGCTGCTGGTGCATCCCGAGTGCAAGAAGCCTTTGCAAATCATGGCTGACAAGGTGGGATCCACCGCCGCATTACTTAAATATGCCCAGGAATCCGACTGCAAGGAATTCATCGTGGCCACCGAGAGCGGCATTCTCCACCAGATGCAGAAAGACTGCCCGGAAAAGGTATTCATACCCGCGCCTCCGGCCGACAGCACCTGTGCATGCAATGAATGCTCGTATATGAAACTGAACACGCTTGAGAAGCTGCGCGACTGTCTGCTGAATGAGCAGCCCGAGGTGACAGTGGATGCAGCGATTGCCGAAAAGGCCAGAAAGCCGATAGAGAGAATGCTGGAGCTTTCGTAGGTCATTTAACATTTTATATTTTACATTTCACATTATATAATAGATGGAGTATAATCATAAGGAGATAGAGAAGCGTTGGCAGGAGTACTGGCGCGAACATAAGACATACAAGGTGGAGATAGATGCCGCACGTCCGAAATTCTATGTGCTGGATATGTTTCCGTATCCGTCGGGCGCAGGACTGCATGTAGGGCACCCTCTGGGCTACATAGCCAGCGATATATATTCGCGCTACAAACGTCTGAACGGATTCAATGTGCTCCACCCCATGGGCTACGATGCCTACGGACTGCCCGCCGAGCAGTATGCCATACAGACCGGGCAGCATCCCGAGGTGACAACCAACCAGAACATAGACCGCTACCGCTCCCAGCTGGATAAGATAGGATTCTGCTATGACTGGGACCGTGAGATACGCACATGTGACCCTGAATACTATAAATGGACACAGTGGGCGTTTATCCGGATGTTCAACTCCTATTACAATTATGATACAAAGCGTGCCGAGGACATAGCCTGTCTGATCAGCCACTTCGATGAGAAAGGCAGCGAGGGACTGAACGTGGCATGCTCCAAGGAGCTTACTTTCACCGCCGACGAATGGAAGGCCATGGACGAGAAGCAGAAGAGCGACACTCTGATGAACTACCGCATAGCCTATCTGGGCAACACGATGGTGAACTGGTGTCCGAAGCTCGGCACAGTGCTTGCCAACGACGAGGTGAGCGAAGGTCTGTCGATCCGCGGCGGCTACCCGGTGGAGCAAAAGCTGATGTACCAGTGGTGTCTGCGTGTGTCGGCCTATGCACAGAGATTGCTTGACGGACTGGACAAGCTGGACTGGACAGACAGTCTGAAGGAGACCCAGAAGAACTGGATAGGCCGCAGCGAGGGCGCCGAGATGCGTTTCAAGATTGCAGGCAGCAATGTGGAGCTGGAGATATTCACCACACGCGCCGACACAGTGTTCGGAGTGACATTCATGGTGCTCGCCCCCGAGAGCAAGTATGTGGATATGATCACCACCGACGGCCAGCGCCAGGCTGTGGACGAATACATAGCCTCCATAAAGCACAAGACCGAGCGTGAGCGCATGATTGACAAGAAGGTGAGCGGTGTATTCACCGGTGCATATGCCATCAACCCCCTCACCGGAAAAGAGATACCCGTATGGGTGAGCGATTATGTGCTGGCAGGATACGGCACAGGCGCCATCATGGCCGTGCCCGCCCATGACAGCCGCGACTATGCCTTCGCCAAACATTTCAATCTTCCCATCATCCCGCTGATTGAAGGTGCGGATGTGAGCGAGGAGAGTTTCGACGCCAAGGAAGGCAAGATGATAAACTCCTGCTCCGAAATACTGGATCTGAACGGTATGGAAGTGAAAGATGCCATAGCCAAGACCAAGAAACGCATAGAAGAGCTGGGCATAGGCAAAGTGAAAGTGAACTTCCGCCTGCGCGACGCCATATTCAGCCGTCAGCGTTACTGGGGTGAGCCGTTCCCTGTATATTACAAGGACGGCATACCCATGATGATGGACGAGAAAGACCTGCCGCTGCTGCTGCCCGAGGTGGATAAATTCCTGCCTACCGAGACAGGCGAGCCACCGCTGGGACGCGCCGCCAACTGGAAGACAGCCGAGGGCTATCCCATAGAGTTGTGCACGATGCCAGGCTTCGCCGGATCGTCGGCCTACTACCTGCGCTATATGGATCCGCACAATGACCAGGCTCTGGTGAGCGAGGAGGCTGACAAGTACTGGCGCAACGTAGACCTCTATATCGGCGGTACGGAGCATGCCACCGGCCACCTGATCTACAGCCGCTTCTGGAACAAATTCCTCTACGACATGGGTAAGGTGTGCGAGGATGAGCCATTCCGCAAGCTCATCAACCAGGGCATGATCCAGGGACGCAGCAATTTTGTGTACCGTATCAAGGACACAAACACATTCGTGAGCGCAGACCTCAAAGAACAGTATGACGTGACCCCCATCCATGTGGATGTGAACATAGTGAGCAACGACATACTCGACATTGATAAATTCCGCGCATGGCGTCCGGAATTCGCCGACGCTGAGTTTGTGCTCAACGCCGACGGCAAGTATGTGTGCGGCTACGCCGTGGAGAAGATGTCGAAATCGATGTTCAATGTGGTGAATCCCGACGACATAGTGGAGCGTTACGGAGCCGACACACTGCGCCTGTATGAGATGTTCCTCGGGCCGCTCGAGCAGAGCAAGCCATGGGACACCAACGGCATCGACGGTGTGAACCGCTTCATCAAGAAACTGTGGGCACTTTTTTATAAGGGTGACACATTGCTGGTGGACGATAACGAGCCAACAGCAGAGAATCTCAAGAGCATACATAAGCTGATAAAGAAGGTTACGGGCGACATAGAGACATTCTCGTACAATACCTCCATAGCCGCGATCATGATATGTGTGAGCGAGCTCGGGCAGCAGAAATGCCACAGCCGCCAGGTGCTGAGCCAGCTGTTAGTGCTTTTGGCACCGTTCGCACCGCATGTCACAGAGGAGCTGTGGCACAGCGCCATCGGGAAAGACACCACCATATGTGATGCACAGTGGCCTGAGTTCGACGAGAAGTATCTGAAAGAGGATACGGTGAACTATGCCGTGTCGTTCAACGGCAAGGCACGCTTCACAATAACCATGCCGGCTGATGCCGACAAGGATACGGTGGAGAAGACAGCGTTGGCTGATCCGGCAGCCGCCAAATGGCTTGAAGGGAAGACTATCCGCAAGGTGATAGTGGTGCCCGGCAAGATAGTGAATGTCGTGGTTGGATAAGTACGAGGTATGAGGTACGAAGTACGAGAGACAACGGATTTAACGGAAAAGACGGAGGAAACGGATAATTTTTTATTTTTATCAGTATATATCCGTCGTATCTGTATTTATCTGTTGACTTTTCCAGAAAAGGAGGTAATACCGCTTTGCTACGCGCCGCTCCAATACCATTCTTAACTGATTTCGCTATACCCCGGGTAACGCTTCGCTCACCCGGGGTTACCGATAGAGCCACCCCTGCGGGGTGATATGCCCGCTCTGCGGCGCATTTTGGCGAAATAAGAGATACGAGGTAGTCTGCATATTTTGATGCGGACGCGATGTATCGCGTCTCTGCATATGTGGAGGAATTGATGAGCTAATCACCAGGACGGGTGTAGCGGCAGACACCGCGCCGAGGCGAGAGCCGGAGGCGTGGACTGTATCACGTGCAGGGCTATGGCGCGGGTCATGAGAATGTCGTCGTGACGGCCCGGGGCAGCAGCGTAAGCACCATTAGGCATCTGACGGTATACGGCTAATTCGTTGCAGGCTTCAGCGTCGGATTCTATATACAGGCCGTCGCGCACAGCACGGATAAGGTTGGCTATGATCATGGCCTTGGTGGAACGGTTGGTATGGAATCCAGGCTTGAGGGAGGCCGAACGGTCGCCCGGAAAGAAAGACCGCCTGTAATACAGATTTGGATACAGTTCGGCCAGCCGTGACAGAAGATAGAAAGAAGAATCGGCACCCTGGGAGTACTCGCTCTCCAGGGTGTTGCTTTCCACTACCAGGAGAGCGTCGTTATAGAAGCGCGCTATATCCATGCATTTGTCCACGAGCAGGTCGTGGTCGATGTGTCCGCGCCACTGAGCCGCCACCTTAGGGCGGTGTCCGGTGGACAGCACGGCAATGACAGAGAAGTCGGAAGTGTGGGAGCGTCCGCCTATATCCACCGCCACCACATAATCACGCCCTGGGGCGGGACGGTGCCATATCTTGAAACCGGCACGCGGATCGGCACGGAGAACACCACCGGGACATATGTCGCCTACGAAAGCCGGATCGGTGCAGCCATCGCGCAGGGTATCGACGGCAGCCGAAGGAAACACATTCACATCCGAATCGGTGAAAGCCTCCTCGGGATAGGACGGGAATTCGGCTTTCATCTGCTGATCCGAGGAATATTCCGAAGCTTTGGTGCGGTACCAGTATAGCTTTTCGAGAGTGACCCCGTCGTGTTTGAAAAGTTCCTTTTCGTAGGGGGTCATTGTGCGTATAAATTCCTCGGGATCGTTGAGGGGCATCTGATATATGTCTATTTCATACCATGGCACGAATATGGCTACTTTATCGCCCTTGCCGGCGCAACACCGCACCCATTCAGAGTGGAAGAAGTTGCCAACTCCGTTGGCTGTGGATTCCATGGCTATGAGACTATAGGGCTGCAATGGCACAGAGCCGCATACGGCGCGGATAAACTGCTCGGGCGAGCGCTGCTGCGTGGCCGGCCAGAAGGCAGTCTCCGACAGATGTGCCATGGCGTAGTCGCCACCGCGGACGGCCTCCTGATTCTCGGCCGACGCCACAGTGACCTTGCATCCGCGGCCGGGGATGATGCGGACATTCTGTGTGCGTTCGAACGGCCGGAATTCCGGCTTGTCACAATCATCCTCATCCCAGAGATCGGAGGGGTATGCGGCGAGCATCTTGGAGTACATGCCGCGGATGGATGCGGCGGTGTCCTTGACATGGGCGCAGATAAGAGAATTCCAGTTGCGGCGGTGCACCATCTGTATCCATGCCATGTACATCTGCACAAGGGTGGATCCGCCCCACTGGCGGGCCTTGAGCATTATTATGCGTATGGGGCGCGATGCAAGGCGCATGGATTCGAGGATGGCTGCCACGCGGCGCTGAGGGCGGTTGAGGACGAACGGGATGTCGGCGCCGGTGAGCTTGTCGCGGACGGTGACACAGCGGGCGCACCAGAATTCGAAGTCGTGCAGGATGCGGAGCTTTTCGAATGCGAGGATGGAGGTGGCTACTTGCAGTTTGGGGTCTGCTGCCATGGTGAGCGGGATATATGCGGTGCGGTCGGTGCCGGGGATGGTGTGGGGCACACGGTTGTGATCAAGGCTGTCGCCGGCGATGGGGTCGTAGGGGATGGAGAGGGCGGCGAGGCGCTCCCGGTTTATTTTGAGGTAATTCATAGTTAGTTTTTAGTTTAGACAGACAACGGATTGAACGGATTTTACGGATTAAATGGATGATTTTTAATTTTTTATCTGTAGATATCCGTTGTTTGTCACAATATAGGCAACTTAGGCGGCTTGGAGAACGCTCTGCTTCGCGGCGCTCCGATACCATTTTGGGGTGAGGGGACATTTAGCACCGCGCGGCAGAAGCCGGCGGTTATAGATGGTGTAGCCGCTACGCGGCAAGATCAAGGGGGATAAGGTCAATAAGGTAAATAAAGGCGGGCGTCGGGTGAGAGGGTGGCTGAGAGGTCGAGGCGGCAGCGCACGGGCTTTTTATATGGCAGGAAGAGGGGAAAGCGGAGCGGAGCACGGAGAATGCCGCTGAAGGTGGCGGAAAACAGCGGGGAGACGAATCCGGACAGGTGCCGGTGGGTGAGTGTGACGATGCCGTCGGTGACTGATGATGCCGACAATGGCACTGTCAGGCAATCGCCAGCAGCCACGGACATGTTGCGGCTTATACGGATATCTACCGGTGAGGTGGGATTCATACCACAGATATACAGACCGTCGGGACTGGAAATGTACATGCCGTACTGGCCGTGGGAGGCTACGGATTCTGTTTCGCCAACGGATGCTGTATACAGTCTTTTGCCAAAATCATAGCAGAGGACGGCTGCAGTGTCAGAGTCGGGTGAAAAACACCATAATTCCCTGAAGCGGGAGTTCCATCCCAAGAAAGAATACGGAAAATCAGGTATGAGTGTGCTCACTTTGGAGCGTGTGATCTCAATGAGGTCGGATCCGGCCATGGCCACGACATTACCACCGTCGGCGAGCGTGACAGCCATGGGGGAGGTGACAGGTCTTGGGTCAAGATTGTTCACGGCCAGTGATGAGAGTGATTTTGCGGCGGTGACTGAGTGTATGCCACCGGATCCGAAGGTATAGAAACGCGCGCGGCCATAATCCCATGCTCCTGAGGAAGACCTGGCGGGTACGATAGACGTTATATCGGATGAATCAGCCATGGCGGCGACAGATATAACCTCGGGAGAATCCACAGCGGCCGCACCCACGAGATTGAGATGCGGCGATGGCCTCACTGTGTCGGCAGGTACAACAAAGGGATCATCACATTCAGGAATGGAAAAGGGCAACCGGCTGGTGTGGATGTATACCGAGGCGGATCCGGAAGCCAGGGGCTGCAGAGGCAGAGATATGAAGCGCATTTTCTCACCTTGGCGTTGCATCCTGATCTCCATGCATACAGCTGCGGGGGAAGGGTATGAGATAAGTGGATTGAATGTGTCGGGTGCGTAGGCAGAGCCTGAAGCTGCACGGGTGATGCGTGTGCCATCGGTGAAGATGGTGGTGATGGCAGCTCTCCACGGCATATTCACTGTAGCGGTGGCAAAGCCCACAGGATGATGTCCGCGGAAAGGGAGCGGTGTGATTCCGCCGTATAGGACAGCTCCGGATGCCTCGCATACAGCGCGGGGAGAGAAGGAATGCGGGGATGAAATATCGCGCAGCATACCGGACGCGGGTATTACGGATGTGCGCAGGGCTTTTTTTATTGTGGCCACCTGTGCAGAGAAATCAATTACCGGAGCAGGAATGGGTACAGTGCGTTCCGAATCAAAAGGATTGTCAATTGAAAGCACGCGTGAAAACAGGCTGAAAGCGGTGTCGGTACGGTCGGAAAGTGAAGCTATGACACTGAGAGCCGAGGGTGAGGACAGAGATGTGAGGCCGGAAGCCGCGCCCGGGACTGAAATGTAGATGGTGCCAGCGGCTGTATTGCGCCCCAGATGCAAGTCAGGGTCGGCATCGGGATCGTAAGGATGGAGCTGCGGAGAAACGTATACATCGACCCGTGCTATCTGTGCGGCCCAATATGAATTGTCGGCAGCTGTGACACGCACACATCCACGGAAGACATCGGCAGTGACGGAATATGAGTTAACGGCAGAGAAAGAAGTGTCGGTGGCCTTGAGCGAAACCTGCTCGGTGAGCTGGGATCCGGAGGGAAGAGAGAGCAAAGATACAGGTGATTGAAACACAGTGTGTCCGGCATGGTCCACAAGCCGGTAAAATGCCAGATATGGCTGCATGGCGTAGCCACCGGCGGCTGCATTCCCGGCAATTGACCGGTAGGCAGCCGTGAGGTCGGATGTGAGTGTGCGTATGTCGGAATCGGCGATATGCTGCAGGGAGGTCGCTGCCGAAAGAGTGCGCGCGGGCACTGTCGCTGTGATTGCGGAAGAACTTTGTATGCCGAATGCTAAGGGCGGTAAGGAGGCAGGATAGCCCGGTACAGCCCATGTGCCATTGGCCGGGTCGTATATGAGCAGGAAAGCGCCCCGGGATGTGTAGATGGTGACTTTGTTCCCCCGGATTCGGGAGCACAGCATGGGCGAATCGAGTGTGGCGATGTGACAGGGATTCTGAGGCCTGGTACTTCGTGCGATTGTAGCCACTTTCAGGCCGTTGATGATAACGTGGACGTTTCCGTCGGCGACAAAACCGATGGAGCGTGCTGACGGAGCCACGCGCACGGGCGTGCCGACAGGGCGAAGGCAGGAGGTGTCGGCTGCCCTGTCAGGAAGGGTGTCGGGAATGGCATCGGTCATGCGTGCCGGGCGCAGATTGTGGCAGGAGATTGATCCAGCGGATGCAATACCGGGATAGATGGAGGTATTCTGTAGCATAGATGTGTGTTTTGATAAAGATTTTATATTGCAAAATTATAAAATAAATTTACTGTTTGCAAATATTTTAACAAAAAAATCGAATGAAGTGGTGCTGCTTAGAGTGAGAGCGGAATGAATGACTGAGCATTTTGAGGTTTTCTTTGTTATATGATAAGAGGTTATTAAAGAAGTAATGTGGCAATGGAAGTGGCGCGTTATTTTGAAAGACATCCTCCTAAATAGTGTCAGGAAAGTTAAGATATGAATAGAATGTGGTACATAGTGTGTGCCGCCGTTGGAATGATTTTAATCCAAGGTTGTACGTGCGACTGCTCGACATGCCACGGAGTGAATCCATGGAGGCATGTCAGGGTGGAATTTGACACAACTATGTGCCCCGATATATCAGCCGAGGGTATGTGCGCATTCTTTTATTCGGACGAAGATGATTATCCCTGGCGGTTTGATTTCGCCGGCACGGCAGGAGGAAAGATAAGCATACCCCCCAATGCTTTTTCAGTATTGGCCTATAACAATGATACATACCGGACTATAGTCACAGATGCCGATTCGTATGCATTGTGCTCATTCACGACACCACCGACCGGTGTGTTTGAGAGTGTGGCACCGCTGTCGCGCGTCGCCATACCCGGCGGACCTCCAGAAGGGAGCGAAGATGTGCTGAAGATGCCGCAGATGATGTGGTGCGGAGTGAGGGATATGGTGAATACAGCCACTGATACGGTAGTGATAATAAAGTTGGTACAAGCGACAGGCAGAATAAGAGTGAATATCTCTGAGGTAGCCAATATAGATGATATAGGACGGCTTTCAGCCATTATCACCGGTATGCCGTCGAGCTACAGATGCAGCACCATGTCATCATCGTCGGAAAGCCTGGCTGCGATACCATTCGGCATCAACCGCAATTCGGCTGAGGCAAACACTCTCTCGGGAGAGGTAATGGCATTTGTTAAAACTGACTATACAGTGAGATCATATGTGCTGCTATATGTATGGCTCACCGATGGAAAGAAGTACTATTATAAGTTTGATGTCACAGACCAGATGTCAGAGGCTCCCGATCCATATGACATAGAGCTCACACTCGGGCCGATCACCATACCCGAGGCAAGTGGCGGCGGTGGTGGCGGCGGTCTTGACGTAGGTGTGGATGGCTGGGATTATGTGATCATAGACATGCAATCATAGTAGCGATTTGTGACTCTTTGAAATCAGTTTATAATATATTTTTCAGACACGGGAAAGAAATTTCATGTTTTGAATTGTTATTCATATATGAATTGCATCAGCAGACTGATTGTGTAAAAAAAAATACGTAATTAAGAGTTTGTTTAACAATCAAGCAAAATTATCTATATATGAAACACGCAAAATTACTATCGCTATCTCTGATTGCCATAGGGCTTGGTGTCTCCAGCTGCTCAAATGACAATGATCCGTCGGAATCCGCAGGGCGTGCCATACGCTTCACAGTGGTGGCTCCCCCCACACCACGCAATGTGCCTAAGGTGGAGACCACGACGACCACAATCAACAATTTCCTGCTCAACGCCTACACGGGAAACAACCTGTTCATAGACAATCTGAAGGTGACCGGAAGCAATGCCGACGGCTGGCAATACTCACCGGAATACTACTGGCCTGCAAAACCGGTGAATTTCTATGCGGTGTCGCCTACTGTGAGCGGTTTGACAGCTCCCCCTACAGGCAATGACACCTTCAAAGCCTCATATACCAACAAAGGTGATGTGGATCTGCTGTATTCAGTAGCAGCCGACCAGCATCCAGGCAATACACAGACTCCCCAGCCAGTGTCGCTCAATTTCCGTCACGCACTATCCCGCGTGGTGGTGAATATGCTGAGCAGCAACCCTCAGATCAGTGTCAAGGTGTATGATGTGTCCTTCGAGAATGTATGCGAATCAGGTGTATTCGAATTCCCAAGAGAGACAACCGCCGCAGACAGCAAGGAAAGCGGCACATGGTCGGAACAGGGAGGCATGACCACGTCGACCGTATACAGCAACGCCGACGGAAGCGCTTATCTGACATCGGCACCCGTGCTTTTCTCCAATTGCGACTACAATTTCGCGCTGCCACAGACACTGCGCGATGTGGATGCTACTGCCACGACAGTCACCGGCTCGTACATAAAGGTGAAATGTGTGATAGATGATGCCACAGATACCCACAACCGCCTATGGCCCAACTCCACCACTCCCGCCGCGAATGTCGACGGAGAATACGGTGTGATCCGTTTCCCGCTCGTGACGGAGAAGGCTGACTCCTGGAAGCAGGGGCAAGGCTACATCTATAATCTGGATATCAATAAGGTGCCTGGTCTCAACCTGATTGAGTTTACGGTAACAGTGGATATCATCAATATCTACACGGGTGCGGATATAAGCAGCCCATTATAATCAACGAAAACAACCTCATATGCTGTCACGTCGCAGTATACATTCACTTACGTCGGCCGCGCTTATCCTCCTGTCGTGGGGATGCGCGGCCGATGTGCCTGATGAGCCGTCGTCTTCCGGAGATGTAATCGGATTTGATGCCACAACAGACAAAGCCGTGGATGAATCGCCTGAGGGAGTGACCACGACTTACAATATCAAGTCTTTCAAGGTAACGGCCACCACCCGCGGCCCATGGAGCAATATAGTGCTGCTGGATAATGCTGTGGTGACACGCACAGGTCTGAACAATTGGACTTATTCACCTCAGATAGAATGGCCGGCCACTCCGGTGAATTTCTATATGGTCAGCCCTGTGGATGTGGACTGGTCAGTGCATACCTGGGACACGGGGGCCATGATATGGTCGTATCACAATGACGGGAAGACAGATTTGATCACGGCTGCCAATTATGAGATGAGGCATCAGAGCGGTCCGGTGAGAGTGAATTTCCGTCATGCACTGTCAAGGGTGGAAGCGGGTCTGCGCACAACAATTCCTGATGATTATGAGTTGCACGTAAGGCTGGCCTATATAATAGGTGTGGGGCTGAAAGGGCATTATGTATGGCCTACATCCAGCACCCAGACGCAGAATGCGGGTGATACGGGGTCGCCGGATGTTTCAGGCACATGGGAAGTATCCGGCGTAATCAGCCATGCACGTGAGGTGTATGTATTGGAGGGTACAACCGGAGCCGAGGTATCGGATTTCATATTGGAAAGCAGCGACACCTACCGGCCCCTGGATGCCAACCGTATACAATTCATGATACCGTTTGAATTGGAGGAGTCAAGATTCGACCAGTCAAATTGGCTCGGGTCCAATATAGTGGTGGTATATAATATACGTCGGCGCAGCGACGGAGCGATAATCTGGCCTAATGAAAACACACCATTTGAATATTATTACCACACTGATGGCAGCAGAGAATGGGCGGTGGCACCTTATGCACTGGCAGAGGCTACACCGGAAGGCAGATGGCTGCCAGGCATAAATTACTCCTACCGCCTGACACTGAATATGCCACAGGTAAATTCCCGAGGTGCAGAATGGGATGTGGAATGCGATACCACGGAGTATTGAAGATTAAAGGGGTTGTTTAATAATACACCACTTCTCTTTTCTCATTTCTTTTAAAACAACTTCTAAGAGGTGGTAGTCTTTAACATATTTTATTTAAGGGGAGCGTGGAAAATTAGTAATTTTGCGTTTTATAATAGATTATAATCCGTATATGAATTCCGACGAGATAAAAAGCGACTTTCTGAAACGTGTGAAGGCAATAAAGACGACCCGTTGGGTGAGATTCGGCCTTGTGGCCGCGATATTCATCGCATGGGTGATATGGCTGGGTAACTACTGGCCGCTGCTGGCGCTGATATTGCTTTTTGATATCTATATCACCGGCTATATCCCGCTGACCTGGTGGAAGAAGTCGGACAACAAGGTGGTGAAATCCGTGATGAGCTGGGTTGACGCGATATTGTATGCGCTGATACTGGTATACTTCATATTCGCGTTCGTGGGACAGAACTATATGATACCGTCGTCGTCGCTGGAAAAGACACTTCTCACGGGCGATTATCTTTGGGTGAACAAGATGGTGTACGGCCCGCGTGTGCCTATGACACCGGTGCATTTCCCACTGGTGCATAACAAGCTGCCTATCCTTGGCTGCGACAGCTATCTGGACAGCCCGTCGCTGGCATATCACAGGCTGAAAGGGCTGCGAAGCGTGGAGAGCGGCGACATAGTGGTGTTCAACTTCCCGGCGGGTGATACCGTGGCCACCAATTATGAGGAGTCGCCGGAGTATTACGAACTGCTCGTAAAGGAATATGGCCGCGAGCGTGTGCATACAGACAAGGCCAAGTTCGGCGATGTGGTGTACCGTCCGGTGGACCGCAGGGTGAACTTCGTGAAGCGTTGCGTGGGTCTGCCCGGGGAGAATTTCAAGATAGTGAATGATACCATATATATCAACGGTGTGGCTCAGCCCATGCCGGAGAGTGCGCAGCACAATTATATAATAGCGCTGAATTCGCCGCTGACGGAGGAACAGGTGAAGGCACTTGACATCACTCCATCCGACCTGCAGATGGTGACTGGCGATGAGCAACGCGCCACATTTGCATCCCTGCTGGGTGTGGCGCCCACAAACTGGTACTATGCCGTGCCGTTGACCGACAGGATGCTCTCGGTGCTGGAATCAAACGGTCAGTTGGCCGGGAAGGTGAAATTCAACGACATATGGCTGTTGGGCCAGGGGTCTATGTATCCTACGGGTATGGGCGACAGCTGGACAGTGAGCAACTGGGGCGGCGAGAACGGTGTGGTTATACCCAAGAAAGGCATGCGCGTGAGGCTCAACAAGGCTGCGTGGGAGCTTTACGGGCGTTGTATCCGCAACTATGAGAATCATCCGGAGGCATACTTCGCCGACGGCAAGGCTTATATCGACGGCAAGGAGGCCGAGACATACACGTTCGGCATGGACTACTATTTCATGATGGGCGACAACCGCGATAATTCGCAGGATTCGCGTTTCTGGGGCTTTGTGCCGGAGGATCATGTGGTGGGTACGCCGATGTTTGTCCTTACCTCGTTTGATAAAGACCGCAGCATATTTGACGGAGGCATACGCTGGAACCGGACATTCAAGGATGCCAATCCTGACAAATGATAACGCGCATACCGCTCATATCTGACCGGTGCGGTGTCTTCGCTCCGCAATATTTCGGATCGGTGGGCTACTATGCCACTATGGCGCGCTACAGGCGTGTGGTGGTGGACCGGGACCTGCGCTATGACAAGCGTTTCAAGAGTGTGCACCGCTGCGAGATAGCCGACACGCGCGGACGGTTGATGCTGACGGTGCCGGTGTCGAAGAGCTCCCCGCGCCGGTGGGCCGATGCGACGGTGTCGGATCACGGCGGATGGTGGGATGTGCACCGGGTGTCGCTGGAGTCGGCCTATGGGCGCACACCTTTTTTCGAATATTATATAGACAGGTTTCTGCCATTGGTGCAGGACACGTCCGTCTCGATCGTGGATCTGGACTGCTGTATAGATGCCGTGGTGAGACGCACGCTCGGGCTGGAATGCGAGGTGGAGTACGCTGTGGGCGACATGGACGCGGTGGATGATTACCGACGGGGGATGTATCCTTCGGTGGCAGATGTGCCATATTATCAGGTGCGTGCCGACAGGCTTGGATTTCTGCCGGGGCTTAGTATTCTTGACCTGATTTTCAACATGGGGCCGGAGGCTCCGCTGATGCTTGAACGAATGTATAATGCAAAATAGGCGGCATAGGATACCTACGCCGCCTAAACAACTTATGGGGGATTGTGTCAGTCGATGATGTCGAAGCCGGTGTATTTGCGCAGGCATTCGGGCACGATGATGCCCCGGGGTGTCTGGTTGTCTTCGAGGAGCGCGGCCACGATGCGTGGGAGCGCCAGAGCGGAGCCGTTGAGGGTGTGGCAGAGGTGTGTCTTCTTGTCCTCGCCACGGTAGCGGCATTTGAGGCGGTTGGCCTGGTATGTCTCGAAGTTGGATACAGATGATACCTCGAGCCAGCGTTTCTGGGCCGCGGAGTAGACTTCGAAGTCGAATGTTATGGCAGATGTGAAGCTCATGTCGCCGCCGCACAGACGGAGGATGTGCCAGGGGAGGCCGAGTTTGTCAAGGAGACCCTGGACGTGGTCCTTCATCTGCTCGAGAGCGGCGTAGGAATCCTCGGGGCGCTCTATGCGGACGATCTCGACCTTGTCGAACTGGTGCAGACGGTTTAGGCCGCGCACGTCCTTGCCGTAGCTGCCGGCTTCGCGGCGGAAGCAAGCTGAGTAGGCGCAGTTTTTGATTGGGAGTGCGTCGGCGGGGATGATCACGTCGCGGTAAAGGTTGGTGACGGGGACTTCGGCAGTGGGTATGAGGTAGAGATTGTCGAGCTGACAGTGGTACATCTGGCCTTCCTTGTCGGGGAGCTGACCTGTGCCGTAGCCGGAGGCTTCGTTCACGACGTAAGGGGGCTGGATCTCAAGATATCCGGCCTTGGAGGCTTCGTCGAGGAAGAATTGGATGAGTGCGCGCTGGAGCTTGGCGCCTTTTCCTATGTATACAGGGAATCCGGCTCCGGTGATTTTCACGCCGAGGTCGAAGTCAATGAGGTTGTATTTCTTGGCGAGATCCCAGTGGGGGAGGGCATCATCGGGGAGCTCGGGCATGGGGCCGCCGGTCTTTTCCACTACGTTGTCGGCGGCGGAACGGCCTTCGGGCACCATGTCGCATGGTACGTTGGGCACGCTCAGGAGGATTTCGCGGATGTCGGCCTCGGCTTTGGCAAGGTCGTCGGCGATGGTCTTCTGGCTATCTTTGAGCTGTGCCACCTGTTTTTTGATTTCTTCCGCCTGCTGCCGTTCGCCGGCTTTCATGAGTTTGCCAATCTGGGCGGCGAGCTTGTTGAGCTCGGCGGCGAGGTTGTCGTTTTTGAGTTGGAGCTCGCGACGGCGTGTGTCGAGTGCGAGCACGCGGTCAATGGCATCTTTGCCATCAAACCCTTTGACTGCCAGGCGTTCGATGATGCGCTTGGGGTCTTCTTTTATTTGTTGGAGTGTAAGCATAATCTGAGATGTTGTTTAGGATAGGAGTTGCCTTACTTTTGCGGATATTGCTTTGCCGTCGGCACGGCCGGCGAGGCGTTTTGATGCCACGCCCATCACCTTGCCCATTTCTTTCTGTGAGGAGGCTCCGACTTCGGCGATGATAGCGGTGAGTTCGGCTGTAAGCTCATCATCGGATAGGGCTTTGGGGAGATATTCTTCGATCACGGCGAGTTCGGCGAGTTCGCCCTGGGCGAGCTCGTCACGGCCGGCGTCCTTGTATATCTGTGCGCTTTCGCGGCGCTGCTTGGCCATCTTGACGAGTATGGCCATGGCTTTGTCGTCGGGTAGGAGGCCACCTGCACCGGGAGCTGTCTTGGCTTCGAGGAATTCTTTCTTTATGCCTTTGAGGGCTTCGAGACGCACACGGTCGCGCGCGATCATCGATTCTTTAATGGCTTGATTTATAGTTTCAAATAAATCCATTGTCATTAGGTTTAGTTATTTTATGCAAAAGTACAACTTTTGCATAAAATATCAAAATTCAATTATAATAGGTCGCTTAGGCTGCTTAGGTCGCTTATTGGGCGGGGATAAGGCCTTCGCGGATGAGGTAGAGGGAGTCGGCGGCGGAGATGGTGTCGGCGCTGAGGTCGATCTGCGCTGCTTCGGGCTTGTCGGCAAAGTTGAGCGATGCGAAACGGGAGTTGCGGACACCTCGGCGGAATACGTTCTCGAACTGGCGCAGGAGGTTGACGCGTGCTGTGTCGGCTATGGCCACGCGCTCGCCGGATGATTTCTCGTTGAAGCGTGCGCGTCCCACACGTATCTTGTAGTCGTCGGCATTGCCTTTGATGTTGATGCCGAATTTGAATGGCAGGGGTGATTTTAGCACTGCCACGTGGTAGTTGAAATTCATGGCCAGGTCGTTGTAGCCCTGCACGCCGAGGCGATAGCGGTCGAAGTCGAATATGAACGGGAATAGGCGCAGCTCGTTGTCCTCGACTACCATCTCGGCGGAGAGGTGGTTGATCATGTTCTTGTTCTTATTCTTGAACATCAGCCATTTGGCCATTGTTTTGAATGTCTCGGGATCGATCACCACGAGCGAGTCGCCGTCAAGGCGGATGGCAGCCTTAAGCGAGGCGAGGTCAAGGTTCATGTTCTTGTCTACATCGGATGTGGCCGCGATGTTGGCGGTGATTATGCCTTCGAAATCTCGCATCATTGGCATCAGGGAGTCGACAGCGGGCACCAGGCGCAGGAAGTGTCCGATGTTGAAGCGATTGAGCTTCAGCCCGAATCCGAAGTGCATCTGGCGCGCCGACGGGGCGGAATAAAGAGCGGAGAGGTCAACGGAGCCAACGTCGGATGCGGCGGTGAGGTCGTGGAGGTTGAGGGCACCGTCGAATATTAGGGCAGTGCCGCGGAGATTGCGCAGAAGCAGGTCGGAATAGAGGACGTTGGTGGCGTTGATGCGGAGCTCGGCATCGAGGTTGGTTGGCACCAGGAGCGGTCCCACGGAATCTGCCGGTGTGGTGCGCTCAAGGTCGGCCAGATGCTGGTCGAGATTGTCTGTGGATAGGTCGTCCTCATCCATGCCTGAGAGTACGGATGTGTGGGTGTTGGTGGTACCGGCGAAGAAAGCTGCTGCGAGTTCGTTGACGTTTATTGTGTCGGATATAATGTCGAAGTGGGCTTTCAGAGGCGACGGACGGCGGCGTGCGGTGAGTGCGCGCCGGATGTTGGTGATACGGCCCGAGAGGGTGAAATCGCTGTGTCCGGCTTTGTAAAGGACGTTGGTGAGGGTGACGGTGTCGGTGGAGAACGTGATGTCAAGATGTCGCATGCGGTTGCGGATCGGAAACGCAGGGGTGAACATGCCTGCGCGCCGGCCTGATATGGTGCCGCGAATGTCCCAACCCAGGAGCAGACGCCGCAGACCGCGCGATGATCCCCAGTCGATCACCTCGACGTCGGCACTGTCGAGGGCAGTGTGCACCCGCCGGTGTCCTGTGGGTGGATGCGTTGCGCGGTGGTGTTGCAGAGCAAGGATGTATACTGAATCAATCGGAATCGAGGGGTTTATGGCCGCTATGCTGTCGGCTATGGGTTTAAGTTTTTTCTGCATACGTTTGACCGGGCTGTCATCCAGCTCGAAAGCGGATACATTTATGTCGGCTCCTGAGATCAGGAAACGTGATGTATTATCGCCGGCACTGAGGCGGCCTACATTCAGCCGTCCGGAATACACGGGCTTGCGGGCGTCGGATCTGAAGCGGCGCACTGATACGCGTCCATCAAGGTCGCGCAGACGGAGCCCGGCGGTGTCGGTGAGTGTGAACAGGGAGAAGGATTTCAATTTCAGACGGCCTCCGATGGGAATGACCAGGGTGGTGTCGGTGGCCGAGGCCGAGTTGAGCGAGCCGGCTCCGAGCGACAGGTGGGACAGATGCATGGATATGTCGGAGGCGAGTATCGAAGCCGAATCCACGGTGATTTTGGCAGTGAGCAGGCTGTCGATGTGCGTGCCGGCCTCGCCCCGGAAGGAATCGTTGGTTGAGAAGCGGAAATGCGCGTGAGGCGAGTCGAGCATCAGCGAGGTGTCGTTTTTGAGGAAGAAAAAGTCGGTGAGATCCACATCGCCGTTGATTTTCAGGCGGTGGAAATCCTTGCGCGATAGCATTGAGCGCCGTGCCTTGACTTTGGCGAGGGCCGTCAGCCGGCCGCGCATTGAGGCGTCGATATGCCGGAGTAGGATGTGGGGCAGGCGGCGCAGGTCGATGTCGGCGGTGATGGATCCGTCGAAGGAGGGATCATTCATCATCCGGGTGAGGGATCCGTTGATCTGCACGGTGGTGGCCGGACCGGCTATCAGGAATTCGTTGATATTCAGAATGGCGCGGTCAAGATTTCCTCCATGGGTCTCAATGTTGATGTCGGCCACCATGCGGCGCAGGTCGAGTTGCTGCCACCGGAGATAGCTTTCGGGAATCGAAATATTGACCGACGCATGTGGTATCAGTGCTGTGCCAGCCACGAACGGCTCCAGCAGCCGGGCATCCATCGCGAAGGATGCGTTGGTGCTTATATCCTGGGGGATGGCGAATTGGCGCATTGTCTCTGGCGGAAGCATCTCCAGCACTTGGCTTAACGACACGGGATTGAGCGAGAGCGAGAGTGACTGTACAGTGAGCCGGTCGGTGAAGTCAATTTCAGTATCCAGACTGCCTGAAAGTATGCTTACGGCGTAATTGAAATCTTTGAAATTCAGGCAATAAGGCTTGGCGTGATTCCACTCCAGGTCGCCGTTGAAAGCTATTGGCAGGCGGTCAAGGCCAAGGATGTCGAAAAGCGGGGATACGATATTGCTGGCGAATGACACTCGGTAGGCGCCGGGGACGCTTTCGAGGTTGGCCTCGGTGAGGTTCACGGTGAGGTGGGTGTCGCCGGCCATGTCGGCATAGCGTATGGGCTGCGGACGCGTGATCTGGAATCGGCTGATTGATATATCCGGAATGTCTGTGTCAGTGGTGTCTGCTGCCGACGGCTCCTTCATCAGGGTGAAATTGTTGAGGGTGTCGTTTACCACCAGGATGTTGACGGCCGGAGCGGTGATGTTGATATCATTGAGGGCTATGCGGCCTTGCATGAGGGAGGCAAGGTTGATGCCTCCATGGATTTTTTCTACGGTGAGGAGGGTGTCGCCCCATTGGGGCAGCGAGTCGCGCGCGGCGGCAGGCAGAGTTGTTATGTCTGTGGACACTATGGTGAGGCTGTCCACATCAAGGTTGAGGAATGGCAGTGAGGAGCGCAGCGAGAGCTCCACACGGCCTACGGTGACATCGGCGTTGAGCATTCTGTCGGCCACGTGCTCCACCAGCGGGGTGAGCCTCTGCGGGGTGAGGATACGCACCGTGCACATGAGCACCCCGGATATGAAGAGTGCCACGGCCATCACGCTCCAGGCCAGTATTTTCAGGGCCAGGATCCATGGGCGGCGACGGGATGATATTTTCTGTCTGTCTTTCATCATTTGCGGGCGGTGATGTGGAAGCAGCCCTGGCGGCGCTCGTATTTCACATAGCATCGGCCGGCTCTGCGCATGTCGGCCAGCACCTCTGCCAGGAGATTCTTCAGGTCTTCCTGGGTGCGGCTGACAGTGACGGAGTCGCAGATGAACTTGGCATAGCTTACATCAAAGGTGGTGGCGAACTGGTGGGTGGACGAATCCACGGCGTTGCGGTTGATCCGGCGCAGCTTCTTGACAGTCGTGGGCGTGCGCAGCACACTTGTGACTTTGATACGGTAGCTTCCGCCTCCGCGGCTTTGCAGGGAGTCAATGAAGGCTGCTCCGATATCCTTGAGCAGTGATGCCGCCTCGGGCACCAGGTATGGATATGAGTGGGTGAGATTGTCCACATAATATTCGCGGCATGAGCGGATGTGGTGTAGCGGCCGGCGCAGATTCCAGGCATCGGAGAGCGATGCAATGGGCTTGATGCCTATGGATTCGGCCACGGCGTAATGCACATAGTTGCTGTCGTTGAACACCCGTGCCAGGTATCCGCCCACACTGTTGATCTTCATTTTCACGCATCCCTCGTCGGGCATCGAATCAAGGTGGATGTCATAAGGATTGTCCTCACAGTCTTGCATCGATATCGAGGCGAGCACATCGGCTACGGAAAGTTGTTCTTCATCCACGTGTCCGGCTGCGTCGGAGCATGCCACGACCGAGCACAAGGCCAATATGGCAGATATGACAGGTATAATTCTTCTCATATGAAGTGTAAAATTATATAAAAAAACGGGAGCATGGCAGCATTTAATAAAAATTAAGTGTAAATTCGCGTCAAAAGGCATCTTAGGCCACCTGAGCCGCCTATGATGCCTATATTGCAAAAAAATGATCAGAGGTATAATATTCGATTATGGCGGCACGATCGACAGCCGCGGTGAGCACTGGAGCGAGGTGATATGGCGTGGCTGGCAGGCTGCCGGCATAGAGACGGACAAAGCCACGTTCCGCGACTGCTATGTATATGCCGAGCGGGCGCTCGCCGCCGAGCGTGTGATATTGCCGGGCGATGATTTCGCCGAGCTGATGCGCAAAAAGGTTGAGATAGAGCTACGGCATCTTGTCATGCTCTGTCCTGAGTCCATGCCCGAGGCTGAGATTCCGGCCACGGCGGCTGAGATCGCGGCTTACTGCGACGGCTCGGCGCGTGAGTGCATAGCCCAGGCCCGGCCTGTGCTTGAGTCTCTGGCCGGGAGATATCCGATGGTGCTGGTGAGCAATTTCTACGGGAATGTGGATTCGGTGCTCCGCGCGTATGACCTGCGCAGATATTTCCGTGGCGTGATAGAGAGCGCCGTGGTGGGTGTGCGCAAGCCCGACCCGCGTATATTCATGCTCGGCGTGGTTGCGCTGGGGCTGGAGCCGGCTGAGGTGCTGGTGGTGGGTGATTCGCTGCGCAAGGACATCCTTCCGGCCAGGAGCATCGGGTGTCAGGTGGCCTGGCTCAAGGGCAAAGGCTGGACGGCAGAGGAGGATGCAGCCACGGATCCGTCGCAGATAGCCTCCCTGCACGACCTTGCATCCCTGTAAAAAAAATTGTAAATTTGCAAGCTATTTCCAGGCTAAGAATGTTTGTAAGTTATGGACAATCCCAACGATAAAGAAAAAACACCCGACAACAGCCCCGGACGCACGGATAATCAGCAGATTATCGATGGTGCCACCTCGGGCGACTATAAATATGGTTTTGTTACGGATATCGACACGGATATCATACCCAAAGGGCTGTCGGAGGATGTGATACGTCTTATTTCGCATAAGAAAAACGAGCCGGAATGGCTGCTCGAATTCCGGCTGAAGGCATATCGCAAATGGCTCACCATGAAGATGCCCACCTGGGCGCATCTGGATATCCCCGAGATAGATTACCAGGCCATAAGCTATTATGCCGCACCGGTGAAGAAAGAGGGGCCAAAGAGCATGGACGAGGTGGATCCGCAGCTGGTGGATACGTTCAATAAGCTCGGAATCTCGCTTGAGGAGCAGAAAAAGCTCAGCGGAGTGGCCGTGGATGCGGTGATGGACTCCGTGTCGGTCAAGACCACCCACCGTGAGAAGCTGGCCGAGCTGGGCATAATCTTCTGCTCGTTCTCCGAGGCCGTGCGCGACTATCCCGACCTCGTGCGCAAATATCTTGGCAAAGTGGTGCCTTACACCGACAATTTCTTTGCCGCCCTTAACTCAGCTGTCTTTTCCGACGGATCATTCGTGTACATACCAAAGGGCGTGAGATGCCCGATGGAGCTGTCAACGTATTTCCGTATCAATGCCGCCGGCACTGGCCAGTTTGAGCGCACGCTCATCGTGGCCGACGATGATTCGTATGTATCATATCTCGAGGGCTGCACCGCCCCAATGCGTGATGAAAACCAGCTGCATGCCGCGATTGTGGAGATTCTGGTGGAAGACCGTGCTGAAGTGAAATATTCCACGGTGCAGAACTGGTATGCCGGTGACAAGGATGGCCGCGGAGGTGTGTACAACTTTGTGACCAAACGCGGACTGTGCCGCGGCGACCATTCCAAGATATCCTGGACGCAGGTGGAGACCGGATCGGCCATAACCTGGAAATATCCCGGATGTATCTTGGCCGGCGACCATTCACGTGGCGAATTCTACTCGGTGGCAGTGACCAACAACCGGCAGCAGGCCGACACAGGCACAAAGATGATACATCTCGGACGTGACACATCATCGACCATAGTATCCAAAGGCATAAGCGCCGGTCACAGCCAGAATTCCTACCGCGGACTGGTGAAAGTGGCTCCCGGAGCTTCCAACGCCCGCAATTACACACAGTGCGACTCGCTGCTGCTCAGCCCCACGTGCGGCGCCCACACGTTTCCGTATATCGATGTGCTTGACGATACGGCCGTGGTGGAGCACGAGGCCACCACGTCGAAAATCTCAGAAGACCAGATATTCTACTGCAACCAGCGCGGCATCCCCACTGAGGAGGCCGTGGGGCTGATAGTCAACGGCTATGCCAAGGAGGTGATGAACAAGCTGCCTATGGAATTTGCCGTGGAGGCCCAGCGTCTGCTATCAATCACACTCGAAGGATCGGTGGGGTGATAATTACGAATGTTGAATTTTGAATTTTGAATTTTGAATTTTGAATTTTGAAATGAGTGATATACTGCTGCAAGTGTCCAATCTCCATGCCGGAGTGGACGACAAAGAAATACTCCGAGGCATAAATCTGACAGTGCGCAAAGGCGAGGTGCATGCCATAATGGGGCCGAACGGCTCGGGCAAGAGCACGCTCTCAGGTGTGCTGGCCGGAGATCCGCGCTTTACAGTCACTGCCGGTGAGGCCACCCTCGGCGGGGTGGATCTGCTGGGTCTTGCGCCTGAGGACCGTTCGCATGAGGGACTTTTCCTGTCATTCCAGTATCCTGTGGAGATCCCCGGTGTGTCAATGGTCAACTTCATGCGCGCCGCCGTCAATGCCAAGCGCAAATATCTGCATGAGGAGCCTCTGTCGGCCAGTGAGTTCCTGAAGATGATGCGCCAGAAACGCGCAATTGTCGAGCTTGACAACAAGCTCGCCTCCCGCTCGGTGAACGAAGGTTTCTCCGGCGGTGAGAAAAAGCGAAACGAGATATTCCAGATGGCAGTGCTTGAGCCCAAGCTCTCGATTCTTGACGAGACGGATTCCGGCCTCGACATCGATGCCCTGCGCATCGTGGCCTCGGGTGTGAACAAGCTGCGCACCGCCGACAACGCCACCATAGTGATCACCCACTATCAGCGTCTGCTCGACTATATCAAGCCTGATTTCGTACATATCCTGTACAAGGGACGCATCGTATATTCCGGTGGCCCCGAACTCGCCCTTGAGCTTGAGGAGCGCGGCTACGACTGGATAAAAGAGCAATACCAATGATGAAGATGTCAGCCCTCACACAATATATAGATCTATACAGAGAATACCGCGGGCAGATATGCGATCATGCCCCGGCTCTGCTCAACGGCCGGCGCGAGGCCGCTTATGAGCGTCTGCTCCGGGAGCATCTGCCGCAGAAAGGCGATGAGAGCTACACGGCTCTGTCGCCCGAGGAGATGTTCGCCCCTGACTATGGAGTGAATATCAACAGAGTGCGGTTTCCGGTGGATATGGCCTCGACTTTCCGGTGCGGTGTGCCTAACATATCCACGCTTCTGGCTCTGGTGGTGAATGATACATTCGTGCCCACCTCCAATCTCCTGCGTAACCTCCCCGAGGGTATCACAGTGGATTCCCTGGCCCGTGTGGCAGCTGAGAATCCTGATCTGGTGGAGCGGTACTTGGGCAAAGCATTGCCCGGGCAGGGCAATGCCGCCGCAGACCTGAACACCCTGCTGCTGCAGGATGGCGTGTTCATCCACATTCCCGCCGGGATGTCTCTTGACCGCCCCGTGCAGATAGTGAATGTATTCAATGCTGTGGCACCTGTGATGGGCGTGCGCCGCATAGTCGTGGCTGTCGGCGACAATGCCTCGGCCTCGGTGCTCGTCTGCGACCATTCCGTGCAGCCCGATGTGGCCTATCTCAGCAATCAGGTGGTGGAGATATACCTCGGCGCGGGCGCAAGTCTGGAATACTACGACATGGAGGAATCCTCCGCCGCGACCTCACGCCTGTGCCAGCTCTACGCCACACAGGCCGATGACAGCCGTCTGCTCGTCAACGGCACCACGCTGTTGGGCGGACGCACCCGCAACGATTACCATTGCCATCTGGCCGGCCGCGGATGCTCTGCCAATCTGGCCGGTATGGTGGTGGCCACCGACTCCCAGATAGTGGACACATATACCGATGTGATACACTCGCACCCCGATGGCGCGAGCGAACAGATGTTCAAATACGTGCTCGACCGCAGCTCTGTGGGCGCATTCTACGGACGCATAGATGTGGAAGAGCCGGCCCTGCACACCCGTGCCTACCAGAGCAACCGCAATCTGCTGGCCAGCGCGGATGCGCGCATGTACACACGTCCGCAGCTCGAGATATACTGCGACGAAGTGAAATGCAGCCACGGTGCCACTGTAGGGCAGCTCGATGCCGCAGCCCTCTTCTACATGCGTCAGCGCGGCATCCCCGAGGCCGAGGCCCGCATGATGCTCATGCAGGCATTCATGGCCGATGTGATCGACACCGTGAGCATTCCGGCTCTGCGCACCCGCCTGCAGCAGCTGGTGGAACGCCGCCTGGCCGGACACTCCGCCCTCTGCGCCGACTGCGGCATAAATTAAGGTCAATTAATGACCTTAATGACCTTAACGACCTTAAATAAACATGGATATAGAAAAAATCAGACAGGATTTCCCGATACTCGGCCGCACCGTCTATGGCCGGCCGCTGGTGTATCTTGACAATACAGCCACATCGCAGACCCCGCGCTGCGTGGTCGATGAGATTGAGCATATGTATCTCTGTGCCAAGGCAAATGTGCACCGGGGCGTGCATTTCCTGTCGCAGGAGGCTACGGAGGCCATGGAAGGCACGCGCCGCCTGGTGCGCGATTATATCAACGCTGAGAGCACCGACGAAGTGATATTCACCCGTGGCACCACCGAGGGCATCAATCTGGTGGCCTCGTCGATGGGGCAGCTTTTTGAGAACGGCGACGAGGTGATACTCACCGTGATGGAGCATCACAGCAATATCGTGCCCTGGCAGCTGCTCGGCACCCGTAAGCGCATACTGCTGCGCGTAGTGCCAATAGACAAGAGCGGGCAGCTCGACAGGGAGGCATATTCATCGCTTTTCAACGACCGCACCCGTATGGTGGCCATGTGCCACGTATCCAACGTGCTTGGCACGGTAAATCCCGTGAAAGAAATCATAGCCGAGGCCCACGCCCATGGTGTGCCCGTGCTCATCGACGGCGCCCAGGCATCGCCGCATATGGATATCGATGTGCGGGATCTCGATGCCGATTTTTATGCGTTCTCGTCGCACAAGATGTACGGCCCCACCGGCGTGGGCGTGCTCTATGGCAAGCGCAGGTGGCTTCAGATGATGCCTCCGTATCAGGGTGGCGGCGAGATGATTGGCCACGTGAGCTTCGAGGGCACCACTTATGCCGACCTGCCTTATAAATTCGAAGCCGGGACTCCGGATTATGTTGACATCGCGGCTTTCCACCGCGCCATAGAATACATCCGCGAATTAGGTATGGAAAATATCGCCGGACACGAACACGATCTGCTCCGCTATGCCACCGACGAGCTTGTCAAAGCTGTGCCCGACATAGAGATTTACGGCACCGCTCCCGATAAATGCGCCCTGATATCGTTCAACATCCCCGGGGCGCACCACTACGACGTAGGCATGCTCATCGACAAGATGGGCGTGGCCGTGCGCACCGGCCATCACTGCGCCCAACCGCTGATGCAGACCTTGGGTATAGAGGGGTGTGTGCGTGCGTCATTTGCCGTATACAACACCCGGGCCGAGGTCGACACTTTCATCTCCGCCGTTGCCCGCGCCGCCGCCATGCTCCGCTGAATTATAATGCAAAATTGAGACAGACAACGGATTAAACGGATTTGACTGATTAAACAGATTTTTTATTTTTATCCGTAGATATCCGTTGTGATCTGTATTTATCTGTTGTCTATCTCCCTAATGGGTGTCGTGAATGCCCAAAATTTTATTTGCCATTGCGGAGAGTTATGACTATCTTTGTGGTTTAATCGTATACGTATGAAAAGAACTATCATATATATATTAATGTACGCATGCGCGTGCGCGATATGGGCCAAGCCTATCGACGACGTGAGGGCTCTCTACGCCGAGGGCCGGTACCGGGAGGCCGCTGAGGCATGCGCCGCCATATTGAAAAAGACTCCGCGCGACGGCTCGGCCAACTATTATCTGGGTGCGTCCCGGTATGCCTTGGGTGAGTATGATGCCGCCGTGGCGCCTCTGCTCGCCGCTGAGAGCCGCGGAGTGGCCGACGCATCCCGTATGCTCGCAGCCATCGACATGAATCATTACCGCTTCGAGGATGCTGATGAGCACATAGACATGTGGGAGAAGCAGTTGCAGAAAAGCAAAAAAGCCGTCCCGCAGGAACTGACCGAGATGCGTTCGCGCGTGATCCTGGCCAAGAATATGCTTGACCGTGTGGAAAAGATTGAGGTGATCGATTCCATTACGGTGGACTCGGCCTCATTTTTCAAATTCTATAAATTGTCGGCCGCAGCCGGGCGTCTGCTTGACTCTTCGGCTCTGCCTCCGCAGTACAGCCGCCAGAATCCCACCATGGCCTACCGCCCCGAGAGCGGCACGGAGATAATCTGGGCGATGCCCGACGGCGACGGTGTGAAAAAACTCGTCTCTGCAGGTATACTCGACGACGGCACCATGCAGCAGCCTGCACCCTTGGGCGACGATCTCGGCGAGGGGGGCGACGCTGATTTCCCGTTCCTCATGCCCGATGGTGTGACTCTCTATTTCGCCAACAACGGCGAGAATTCAATCGGCGGCTACGACATATTCCTTTCGCGCCGCTCGTCCGACGGCTCAGCCCTTCAGCCACAGAACATAGGCATGCCCTACAATTCCCCTTACGATGACTACATGCTGGCTATCGACGAGGCCACCGGCCTGGGTTGGTGGGCCACCGACCGCAACCATATCCCCGGAAAGGTGACAATCTATACTTTTATCCCCAACCAGACACGTGTCAACTATCAGCCCGACGAAGATGGCATAGCCGACCGTGCCCGCCTCACTTCCATCGCCGACACACACGTTCCGGGCAAGGATTATGCTTCATTGCTCGCCGCTCTGGAGACTCTCGGCACGGCTGACGGAGGCACAGACAGGCAGGAGCCCGATTTCGCTTTGTCGATGGGCAACGGGCGCGTGTATACGTCGCTCTCGCAGTTCTCCGACCCGCAGGCCAGACAGGCCATGCAGCAAGTGCTGGAGGCCCGGGCCGAACTTGAAGGAATGCGTGCGCGTCTGGCCGCGCTCAGACGCACATATGCTGCCGGTGACACCTCCGTGGCCGATCAGATAATCTCCCTTGAGAAGCGCGTGCTTGCAGCAGGCCCCATCCTGCGCCGTCTCACCAACACTGCGATACGTCTCGAAAACGACTGATAATTCATCATTGTATTAACCAAATAAATTAAAAGACATGACAAAGAAAATTCTTAATTTTCTGCTGGTGACTGTACTGGCTGTGGCTTTCGCCGCTTGCTCCGATGCGAAATCTGAAATCCGCGAAGCCGCTGAAGAAGCCAACAAGGAATGCCCAATCGACATGGGATATGGCATGAAAGTGGCGTCCATCGAATTCGACGGCGAGAACATCGTCTTCACCTACGACCTCGGCAGCATGCTCAATGCCGCTGATCTGGAATCGCAGAAGGACGTGATGAAAAACGCCATGCTCGCCGAGGTTAAAGGCAGCACCGACGCCGACATCAACAAGCTCGTGGAGGCTTGCCGCAAAGCCGGCGCAGGAATGGATTTCATATTCACCGATGCCGACGGTGGCTCGTGCAAGGTGCATATCGCGGCCGACGAATTAAACTAACCGTCTCATCGGCAGTCTATACTTAAAATCAATTTAAGTAACGATGAAAAAATTAATCTGCCTGTTTTTTGTGGCCATGGTGGCTCTCGGAGCCAAGGCTTACGACTTTGAAGGCCGTCTTAAAGCCCTGTATCATGACCTCCCCGCTGAATTTGGCCGCGGCCTGAGCATCACCGAGGTGACCTATGACGGCGAGAATGTGGTGTACAACTACATCATTGACGAAGGCTTGATCATGTTCGAGGCCATCGAAAGCCAGTCTGGGATGTTCCACGATGTGTTCGTGGCCGAGAATATCTCAGCCAAGGATCCCACTGTCATTGAGGTGCGCGACGCATGCATCGCCGAGGGCAAAGGTATCAAGCATCACTTCGCCGGCTCAAAATCGGGCAAAACGTTTGATGTCGTACTCACCCACGACGAACTTAAATAATCATGCACTACGAACATAAATGCCAGGGCACATGCTCGCGCTCGGTGCAATTTGATATTGACGACCAGGGCAGGCTGCACAACGTTCAGTTTGCCGGCGGTTGTCATGGCAATACCCAGGGTATCGGCGCACTGGCCGAAGGCATGGACGCTGCCGAAGCCGCCGCCCGCATGCGCGGTATCCGTTGCGGCGCCAAGGCCACATCCTGCCCCGACCAGCTGGCCCAGGCCATAGATGCCACAATATAATCATCAGAAATAATCCATTATGAGACAGATAAAACTATTTGTATTGCTTATTATAGCTATGATCGCGGGCAGCGCACAGCTGGCCTCCGCTCAGGATATCGTTGAGATATTGGTGTCGCAGTACAATGCTCCTGAGGTGCGTAGCCAGATGTTGTCTGATGGTACCTTTTCCAGTTTCACATGTGTACGCTCAGGAAATGATATAGTGCTGAACTTCACATTTGCTGATGATGAAGTCAATTTTTCGGAATTTACCGAAGAAGAGAAAGCCGGTTTGTTGAACGAATTGTCAGAATCATTTGTCGGAGCATTCCAGAGCGGTGATTCTGATGGTGAGGCCGTCCGGAAAATGTTGCGCGACAATAAGGTGAGATTTGTGTTTCATTTTGATGATAGGTATGGCAATAAACTCAGCCATATAGAAGACACCGGGGCCTGGAAATAGAGTGCTGGTGTATCATTAACTTGAAGACACCTATTTTGTCATGAAAATTCAGCATTACATCACTGTTATATTTATAGCGTTGCTGTCTGTCTCATTAGCCGCTTGCAGCGATGATGACAAGGACAGTATGGTCTGGACAGTGGTATCCAACACCGACCCCGAATGCATTGAGGTGGTAAATAACACATCTGCGGATTTTGACGCCCCTTCTCTCATATGGGTGCGTGCCAATTATAAAGGAGGTGATCTGGTGTTGCGGTGTGACAACCATCCCATAGCATTCTCATTGATTGGCCCTAATGACAGTTATGCCAATCCCGATTGCAGATTTACACTGTCGAAGGTCGACGACAACACACTGTTGATTCATTTTGATGAAGATGCATCCGGCAAGCCTGAATGCTCCGATCAGATAACGATTACCAATTCCGACCGCAAACCTGCGGTATGCAATACATTCCTGAACATCACACGCACCTTCGGAGAATTGATGCCCACTGAATAGACCGATGCCGGATGTAATGACACCTGAGCAACGTAGCCGATGCATGGCCGCCATCAAGGGCAGGGACACCAAACCCGAGATTCTTGTGCGGAAGTTCTTGTTCTCTAAAGGGCTGCGATACCGTGTTAACAGCCGAAAGCTGCCGGGTTCGCCTGATATAGTCCTGAAGAAGTACAAGACTGTGGTTTTTATCGACGGATGCTTCTGGCACGGACACGAGGGATGCAGACACTACCGTCTGCCTCAGACCAACACCGACTTCTGGCGCCACAAGATAGCCATGAACATGGCCCGTGACTATGCCCGCAACGTGGACCTGCGGCTCGCCGGATGGCGTGTGATCCGGATATGGGAATGCGAGGTCAGCACAAAGGCCATGCGTGAGGCCACGCTCCAGAGGCTGTATCACGATATTGTCGGCACAACCGTCAACGCTCCCGCCATCTATGTGACCGAGCCAGCGGTGGCTCCCCTCGCAGCCGAGCCATCCGCATCCTATGGCAGCATACATGAAAAATAGCACAATCGGCAATAAAACCGTTAGAAAAAGGGAAAAAACAGGGAAAGATAGGGAATTTTTTGAAAAATTCCCTATCTTTCCCACCTCGCCCTATGAAAATGAAGACGAAAATGAAGACGAATGGGTCTCACGTACGGCAATGCTCAAATAAAATTTGGCATTGCTCACACTAATTCGTATATTTGCACGCAATATCGGGCATGTGCCGGATAGTTAACCTTATTTTCTACGCCAAAAGTATAAATTACTAAATTACATTATGTTAGAAAAACCAAGCGTGAAAGTCCTCGACAAGGTGGTCGTGAGATTTTCAGGTGATTCCGGCGACGGCATGCAATTGGCCGGCAACATATTCACCAATGTGTCGGCCGGTGTGGGCAACCAGGTGTCCACTTTCCCGGACTATCCGGCGGAAATACGTGCCCCACAAGGCTCGCTCAGCGGTGTGTCAGGATTTCAAGTGAGTGTAGGCATAGGTGTGCACACTCCGGGCGACCGCTGCGATGTGCTCGTGGCCATGAATCCCGCTGCCTTGAAGCAGAATATCCGTCATCTGAAGAAAGACGGTGTGGTGATTGTGGATATTGACTCATTCACTGCCGCTGATCTCAAGAAAGCGCTATTCACCACCGATGATCCGTTTGCCGAGCTGAATATCACCCAGCAGGTGCTTCAGGTGCCAGTCACCTCCATGACCAAGGCCGCGCTGGCTGATTCGGGCATGGACAACAAATCTGTGCTCAAATGCCGAAATATATTCGCGCTCGGTCTGGTGTGCTGGCTTTTTGACCGTCCGCTCGATAGCGCTCTACGCTTCTTGCAGAATAAATTTGCCAAAAAGCCTGCCGTATACGAGGCCAACGCCAAGGTAATCAATGCAGGCTACGACTATGGCCACAACATACATGCCTCAGTATCCACATACCGTATCGAGACCGAGGAGCCACGGCCGGGCGTGTATACCGACATCAACGGCAACACCGCCACTGCGTGGGGTCTGATAATGGCCTCTGAGAGGTCTGGTCGTCCGCTCTTCCTGGGCTCATATCCCATCACCCCCGCCACCGACATTCTGCATGAGCTGGCCAAGCGCAAGGATCTGGGCGTGAAAGCGTGCCAGATGGAGGACGAGATCGCAGGCGTATGCTCAGCCATCGGCGCTTCCTTTGCCGGAGACCTGGCTGTGACATCCACTTCCGGCCCCGGCCTGGCGCTGAAGAGCGAGGGCATCGGCCTGGCAGTGATGGCAGAGCTGCCTCTGGTGATCATCGACGTGCAGCGCGGTGGGCCCTCGACAGGTCTGCCTACCAAAACTGAGCAGACCGACCTGTTCCAGGCTCTCTACGGCCGCAATGGCGAGTCGCCCCTGGCTGTGGTGGCTCCTGCGTCGCCTACCGACTGCTTCACCATGGCATTCGAGGCATGCCGCATCGCCATCGAGCACATGACACCGGTGATTCTGCTGTCCGACGCATTCATTGGCAACGGATCCTCAGCCTGGCGCATACCTGATGCCGACGAATCCCCCGAGATAAAAGTGCCTTATGTGCCCGAGGTGGCTAAGGAAGGTTGGCGTCCCTATATGCGTGATGCCGAGACCTTGGTGCGTTACTGGGCTATCCCCGGTACAGAGGGTCTGCAACACCGTCTGGGTGGTCTGGAGAAAGACTGCCGGACAGGTGCCATATCCACCGACCCTGTCAATCATGAGAAGATGGTGGAGACACGTCGTCAGAAAATAGCGCGTATAGCAAACGACATTCCGGCTCTGGACGTGCGTTGCGCCGCTGATGCCGACACTCTGCTCATCGGATGGGGCGGCACATACGGACACCTCTATACTGCAGCTGAAGAACTCTGCGCCGAGGGCACACCAGTGGCCTTCGCCCATTTCCGCTACATCAATCCGCTTCCTGCGAATACCGCCGAGGTGATTGGTAAATACAAGCGTATTATCGTGGCCGAGCTTAATACCGGCATGTTCGCCGACTTCCTACAGGCGCGTTTCCCCGGAGTGGATATCCGCCGCATCAACAAGGTGCAGGGACAGCCTTTCCTCGTGTCTGAAATTGTCGAAGGTGTGAAAAACATTGTAAAATAATAGAAATGGAACAGACTCAATATACAGCCGCCAATTACAAGAGCGACCAGTCGGTGCGCTGGTGTCCCGGATGCGGCGACCACGCCATACTCAACTCTCTCCACAAGGCCATGGCCACATTGGGCGTGCCCCCGCACATGACCGCCGTGATCTCCGGCATCGGTTGCAGCTCGCGCCTGCCTTATTATATGAACACCTACGGATTCCACACCATCCACGGACGCGCCGCCGCCATAGCCACAGGCTTCAAGGTGGCCAATCCGCAGATGACCGTATGGCAGATCTCAGGCGACGGCGACGGCCTCGCTATCGGCGGCAACCACTTCATCCATGCAGTGCGCCGTAATATCGACATCAACATGCTGCTCTTCAACAACAAGATCTACGGCCTCACCAAGGGACAGTATTCCCCTACGAGCGCACGCGGCTTTGTGTCGAAATCTTCGCCTTACGGCACCACGGAGGATCCGTTCATACCCGCCGAGCTCGTGTTTGGCGCACGCGGTCAGTTCTTTGCCCGGTCCATTGATGTGGAGCTTGCCACCACACAGGAGGTGATGGTGGCCGCCGCCCGCCACAAGGGCGCGTCTGTAGTGGAAATATTGCAGAACTGCGTGATATTCAACAACGGCATCCACAATCCTATCACCGACAAGGAGGTGCGTGCCGACCGCACCATACATCTCCGCCACGGCGAGAAAATGCTCTTCGGGCGCGACATGGACCATGGCCTGGTGCAGGATGGTTTCCTGCTCAAGGCTGTAAAGCTCGGCGAAGAATCAGGCTACACAATTGATGATGTGCTGGTACACGACGCACACTGTCCCAGCAACTTCCTGCATCAGCAGCTGGCTATGATGGACGGCGATGCGTTGCCTCTGGCCGTGGGTGTGATCCGCGATGTCGAAGCCCCCACATACAACGACTCCGTAGATGCTCAGGTGGCTGATGTGCGCGCCCGCAAAGGCTTCTCCTGTCTGCGCGACATGATCCTCGCCGGCGAAACCTGGGAGGTGAAATAACCGCGGTATCTGAATCGATTACCAGCGCCAAGCAGAAATCGGCTTGGCGCTTTTTTTACCGGTTTCGGGGATGGAAGCGGAGGATTTCGCTGCGGAGGGCGGTGGTGTCGGTGTGGAGGTAGATTTGTGTGGTGGCTATGGATTCGTGTCCGAGCATCGTCTGGATGGCGCGCAGGTTGGCGCCCCCCTCGAGCAGGTGGGTGGCGAATGAGTGTCGGAGTGTGTGTGGAGAGATCACGCGCCGAATGCCGGCCATTTCGGCTGCCTGACGGATTATGTAGAACACCATCACGCGCGTCAGGCGGTGGCCGCGGCGGTTGAGGAAGAGTATGTCCTCCTCGCCGGGCTTTATGTTGAGGTCGGCACGCCAAGGCAGGTAGTCGTTGATCAGGTCGATGGCCGTCTGGGATATCGGCACGATGCGTTCTTTGCTGCCCTTGCCTTCTATCACCACCATGCGGTCGGCCACGGAGACGCGGCTGATCTTGAGGTCGCAGAGTTCTGACACACGCAGCCCGCAGCTGTATATGGTCTCAATGATGGCCAGATTGCGCGGGCCTTCCGGCTTGCCAAGGTCTATGGTGGCTTCCATGGCGTTGATTTCGTCAAGTGTGAGCACTTCGGGCAGGTGTAGTCCGGTCTGGGGTGTCTCAAGCAGCAGGGTGGGGTCCTCTGTGATGTAGCCCTCGATGCGCAGGAAGCGGAAGAATGAGCGCAACCCGCTCACTATCCTGGCTTGTGACCGGGGTGATATGCCTAAGTCGTGGAGCGAAGCCATGAATGTCTGCAAATGCTCTCCCGACAGGGTCTGTACGGAGGGGGTGAGGGTGTCGGATGCCGCCCACGAGATCAGTTTCTGCACATCAGTGGCATATGCCTCGCGGGTGTTTGCCGATAGCCCCCGTTCCAGTTGCAGATACGCGCTGTAGGCTTCGAGCAGACGGTTGTAATCAGGTATTTCTCTCATAACAGGCCTAATTCGACTTGTGAGGCGATACGTTCGATGCGGGCGTCCTCGGCATTGCTTTCTGGTTTGTAAGATCCTTTGAGGCTCACACCGAACAGTTTGCCGAATCCTTGCCAGAACGATGCGCGGAATGTGCCCAGGAATGCCTTCACTATCTGGTAGCTCGACTGGTGTGTCTCGCGCTGTATTAGCTTGACGAGAATACGGGCCTGGAAGCGGCTGAATTTCTTCAAGGCCGGTTTGTATTGCTTGAATATCTCTTTCTCCATGGCCTTGAGGTAGTGGTCGCGTTCTTTCTGGGTGGGGAAGGTCTCGAGGTATTCGTAGGTCTCTATCAGGGTCTCGGAGATGAGCTTGGCATATGGCAGCGCTTTCTTGACGGCACGTACGGTGCGGTCGTACTGCTCACGTTCTTTTTTGTTCTTGAATCGGAGCGGAGGGTATACGTAGAGGTCGGTCATTACGTATACGATCATGCTGTCGCCCAGCTCATTGCGTGTCCAGTAATAGCCTTTGTAATACTGCACGCGTCCGTCGCCGGGGTCATCGAGCGTGGGCACGCCGGGGAGCGCCACGGCCGAAAATGCAGCAGTGGCCATTATAATCATCGGGAATATGTATCTAATCCACTTCACTATATATTATATAACGCATATCCGGGCACTGCTATTGCCAAGTGCGGAACAAAGATAAGAAAATGGGTGTTAATAATTGTGTACTGACAGGAAAATTGTAATTTTGTGGCAAAAATATCACATTCATGAATCGTTCACTACATAGAATATCAGCCTTGGTGGTCGCCGCGGTTTGCGGCCTGAGTGCTGCCGCGGGCATACATTGGCTCTCCACGGTATATGATTTCGGGGCGTTCGAGGAGACTGACTCTCTGATGAATGCCCGCTTCCGTTTTGTCAACGACGGCCCGGATGAGATGGCCATCACATCGGCGTCGGCCACATGCGGCTGTACCACTCCGCGCTACAGCGTGGATCCGGTGCAGCCGGGCGACACTGCGGTGATAGATGTGGCTTACGATCCATCGGGACGCCCCGGTAGGTTTGAGAAATATGTGTATGTGCGCACCACGGCCACGCAAGGCCGTGAGAAGCTGGTGATACGCGGCACGGTGGTAGGCACACCTGCGTCGGTGTCGGCTCGGTATCCTGTGGATATGGGCAGGCTGAAATTGCGCCGCGGCGCTGTGATGGTCGGAAAGGTGAACAAGGGCAGGAGCAAGATGGAGTTTGCCGACGGCTACAACATGTCAATGGACTCGATCGCGCCCACAGTCAGCAATCTGCCGGAATACCTTGAGGTGACGGTTGCGCCCCGGAAGGTGGCTCCCGGTGAGCAGGTGCAGTTCAATTTCTATTTCCGGGCCGACCGCTGTCCTGATTACGGTATAGTCACCGACACGGTGATGGTCAGCCCCGATCCACTGTCGTCGCAGATTTACCCCCTGCCGGTGGTGGCGATAGTAGAGGAGGATTTCTCGCGCTTGTCGCCGGGACAGATGCGCAACGCTCCCGAGGCTGCGCTTTCCGCTGAGTCGCTTGACCTGGGACGCATAGACGGCACCGGGCCTGTGACAGGTGAGGTGGAGCTATATAACCGTGGCAAGGATAAGTTGCTGATCCGTAGGGTATATTCGTCTGACCCGGGCATAAGTGTATCCACGTCGCAGACTGAGGTGAAGAAAGGTAAGTCGGCAAAAATCCGCGTGACATACACGCCGCAGCCCGGCTCCGATATGGTGAACGCGCGTGTGTCGGTGATCACTAATTCTCCCTCCAGTCCCACCCTCACGCTGCGTGTGGTGGGGAGGAAGTGATTTGGGCCTTAGTCCCCTAAGATCAGGCTGTTGATTCTGGCGGCCACTGTGTCCATGTTGTCACCGATCGAGCGCAGGGATGCCTCTCCCATGCGGGAGCGCAGCCCGGGATCTGAGGCTATTTTCATTATGCAATCAGCCATTGACTCGGGTGTGGATTCGGCAATGAATCCGTTCTCGCCCGGTGTGATATGAGCGTCCACGATCGGAAACCGTGCACTCACCAGAGGCTTGCCCAGGGCACGCGCCTCGGCCAGTGTCAGGCAATAGCCCTCCACCGAGGATGTCTGCACGTATATGTCGCAAGCCTTGATATACGGATATGGGTTCACCTTCTTTCCCACGAGCTTCAGACAGTCGCCCACGCCTGTCTCGGCTATAAGGCGCTCTATCCGAGGCCTTTCAGGGCCGTCACCCACAATCACCCACTCGAATCTCACCCCACGGCTCTTGAGCACGGCGGCTGTCCGCACCGCCAGGGGATAATTCTTCGGCTCGGCGATTCGGGCAACGGTAGTGATTTTCAGAGGCGCGCGGAACAGGTCTTTTTCCGGCACCATCTCATCGGCATGGCTGCGGACATGTGCAGGGAACACTATGTCGTATATCACATCCAATTTTTCCGGGCCGACAAAGCCGTCGCGCAGTATTATCTCTTTTAGCATGTCCGAGACTGCAATCGCGCGGTCTATGCGGTCATAGAAACGGCGATTGAAATCGGCATTGAAATGCAATCCGGCCAGGTCGCCGTTGATCCAGCCGTATTTGCGTTTGGCATGCACCCGCTCGGTGATGTAGTAGAGTGGATAGCCCTGTTGGTATGCGATGGCCACGTCGTATTTCTTCGGGAATTCCGGGTAAAGCCACCCCACGCATTTCCAGCGTGTCTCCTGGTCGTGCTCGCCCGGCGCGGTGACCTTGGCGATGCGCAGCATGGCCGAGAATATCAGCCTTGCGGCCAGGGCGCGTAGGCCGTGTACGGGTCTGAATGATATGATGTTGACCGCCGGATGCACCATCTGTTCCAATTCTCCGCCCCGGGCTTCTATCATCAGGTCCACATCCATGCGGCTGTAATCGAGCATCTGCAGGAATGCTGTCAGGCTCTTTTCTGCGCCTCCGATGCCGAGGGCATCGATCATGATCAGCACTTTCTTTTTTGTGGTTTTGGTATTCATAGGGGTCAGTCTGTCTCGTGAAAAAGGTGTCCGGGTGGTACGATCTCAGGCACGCCGGGATTGTATTTGGCTCCGATGCTGATGTCTATGCCGGCTCGGAGCAGTTGTCGGGCCATTTCAGGTTTGCCGCGGAATCCATGTATTATCCACCGTGACTGCGGACGTATCTCCCGCCGCAGTTCGATGATGCGGCCCAGGGTGCGCACGGCGTGTATTATCAGAGGCTTGCCGCTGGTCTCGCTCAGGGCTACGTGGCGGAGGAATATATCTTCCTGCTCCTTGAGTGTCGCGCCACGGAGGGCGTCCAGGCCGGTCTCGCCTATGGCCACCACATTTTCAATCTGCGCGGCCTGCTCCAGCCATCGGAAATCGGCTTCGGTGGCCGAGGCTGTGTCCCACGGATGTATCCCCACGCTGTAGTATCCCGAATCAGGCACAGGAGCCAGCCGGGGCAGGCATATCACTGCATCCTCCCCGGCATCGGGGCGGTGGGTGTGTATGTCGGTGAAATCTGTGATCTGTCTCATGGCACAGGATCGTATCCGCTGCCTCCCCATGGGTGGCAACGGCATATGCGCCGTATGCTCAGCCACAAGCCTTTGATGGCACCGTGCTTGCGCAGTGCCTCCAGGGCATATTGGCTGCATGTGGGGGTGAATCGGCAGCTGGGCGGGAACAATGGCGATATGCTCGCGCGGTAGAGCAGCACGGGCAGCGTGAGCAGCCAGGCTGCGGCTTTATTCAGCAGTTTCAGAGGGTTGGCATGCATTGGAGAGGGATTCGAGCAGGCGGCACACGGCTTTCTCTATGCGGCGGTATGGCTGCAGGGAATTGTCAAGATATAGGAATGCCAGGTCATATCGCATGCCGTCGGGCAGCGGGTAGAGGTGTTTGTTCAGTCGGTATGCCTCGCGTACGCGGCGGCGCATCTTCACACGGTCCACAGCGTGACGCAGCCGCTTTTTAGGCACGGATATCAGGAATTGCACCGGGGCGTCGGACTTTCGTCCGGGATTTGCCCTCCAGATGGCGCGCAGTGGATATGCCAGCGCCGATTCTGAGTGGCCGTCGTGGCTGAACAGCTGGGCTATGGCCACTTCGCTGCACAGTTTTTCCTTTTTGTATAGTCCTGCTTTCAGTGCCATCGTAGATGGGGCGGGCGGCCTGATTACTGCTCGCGCAGATACTGGTCAAGCGCGGCGGTCATGGACGGAGCCTTGGCCGTGGGGGCTTCGACATCCAGGCGCAGCCCGGCCTCGCGTACTGCCTTGGCTGTGGAGGCGCCCAGTGCGGCTATGCGTATGTCGCCCTGCTTGAAATCAGGGAAGTTCTTTGCGAGTGACTCTATGCCCTGCGGGCTGAAGAATACCAGCATGTCGTAGTCGAACGGCTCATCGGGGCCGAAATCATTCGATACGGTGCGGTACATCACCGCGCGGGTGTACTTTATGTTGTTGCTGTCCAGAATGTTGTTGGCTGTGCCTGTATGCACGTCGCTGACAGCGAAGAGGTAGTTGTCGTTTTTGTGCTTGATTATCGACGGCAGCAGGTCGTCGATTTTGCCGGTGGAGGTGTGGAAAATCTTGCGTTTGCGGTATACGATGTATTTCTGCAGGTAAAGGGCGATTGATTCCGTGGTGCAGAAATATTTCATGGTGTCGGGGATGGACACACGCATCTCCTCGCACAGACGGAAGAAATGGTCAATGGCGGTGCGCGCGGTGAAAATCACGGCGGTGAAGTCGGATATGTTCACTTTCTGTTGGCGGAATTCTTTGGCCGACAGTCCTTCCACTTTGATAAAAGGCCGGAACACAATGTCTACTTCATACTTTTCAGCGATGTCGAAATATGGAGATTTTTCGGATGATGGTTTCGGCTGCGAAACTAAGATTTTCTTAATCTTCACTCTCTTTTTGGTTTGATTAAGCGCCAGTCGGGTTGCCGGTCAGACAATACAGCGCCAAATTGTAGATGAATATTACGGGTATAATTTCCAGTGTGCAAAGGTACAAAATAAAATAAAGCAATGAGGAAATTTTATCGTAAAAAATCCTAAAACCCTTGAAAATAAATATCAGACGGAAGATTGTGTACAGACATATGCCGGCTATGGTCGTGGCCGGAGTGGCCGCGGGATAGAATATCGACACCAGGGCGGGGATGATCAGGGTGAATCCCATCAGCGACTGCGACGCGGTGTAGCCCTGCACATAGCGGCGCTGTCCCTCGGGCGTGCTGAATGTGTAGCCAAGGAGATTGAATGCGCACAGCTGTGCCAGATACCATCCGCACATCAGGGCGGTGAGCACGGCCGTGTCGCGGAATGCCAGGTGCGGATCCAGGGCATGCGCGCTGTTGATATGGCTGTAGAGCAGCAGGGCGGTGTAGACGCACCATTGCAGCCCCATCAGCACCACCACGCGGCTTTCGTTGGCGGTGTGTTCGTCGAATGCGTTCTCCCTCGGGCGGGTGCTCCACAGTTCCCTGCCCATGGAGGAAAATATGCGGCGGCATTGTTTGTAGCTCAGGAGCATGAGCAGGAATATGGCCGAGATCATGGCCAGCACGCCTGAATTGTCGCCCACGCCCACTGTGCGTGCCGTCCCTTCCATGCCTGTGGTCCATAGTTCGGGCTCGGGCTGTGTGGCTACGGTGTCTGTACTGATCATCGGCCCTGGCGGGCGGGTGGGGCGCGCCAGGGCCGAATCCAGGTCGGTGTCCAGCGGGATGAGTATGCCCGAGGTGTCGGAAGCCGCCACCTGCGGGATTATTATGATATTTTCTATGCTGTCAGCTGTCATTCTTTGTTGTGCAGTCCTAACGCCATGTCCACGGCCATGGCGGCGCTTGTGGACACTAAGCGCGGCTCGGCGTCGGTGGCCGAGGTGAATCCTTCGGCCACGGCGCGGCGCAATTGGGCTATCATGTCATCGTAATATCCGTTCACGTTGTATATCACCACATTGCCGGCGAACAGGCGCAGCTTCCGCCATGTCATCATCTCTGTCATTTCCTCCAGTGTGCCTACGCCTCCGGGCAGAGCTATGACTCCAAGTGCCAGCGATGCCATGATGCGTTTGCGCTCGTGCATGTCGGCGGTGATGATGGTCTCGGTGAGGCCGGGATGGTTGCGTCCCTGATCCACCATGAACTGTGGTATCACCCCTATGGCGCGCCCTCCGGCCTGCAGGGCGCCGTCGCTCACAGCGGCCATCAGGCCCATGCGGCCTCCGCCGTTGATCACGGGCAGATTGCGGGCGGCTATCTCCCGTCCCAGCTCGCGGGCGGCGTCGAAATACATGCGGTCAATCTTCGTTGAGGAGGCGCAGTATACTGTTATGCCTTTGTCGTGTTCTGTGTACATGGGTTTAGAGGTGTTTATTTGATATTCAGCAGACGGCGGTTGTCAAATACGGTGCGTTGCGCCAGCTGTTGCACATACTCGGCCATGCGCGGCTCCAGCCCTGCGGTGTATGTGCATTGGTACGGTCGCTGTGTTATGGTGGCGAATATCACGTTCGCGGCCAGATAGGAGCCCAACACCGACGGATGTGTCCCGTCGGGCCAGTAGAGTGTGTCGTACGGATGCTCGGCGCGGAATTGCTGCCACGCCATGCCTACGGGCGCACACTCGGCCCCGCACATGTATGCCATCTCCAGATAGCTCTGTATCAGTCGCTGCTGCATGCCGGCGTAGGTGTCAATCATCGGATACCCCTCCACCGGGCGCAGGCATCCGTCCTTGTGCCCCCAGGTCATGTACATTATTGTGGTCACTCCCGGATTCTCGGCCTTGGCCAGGCTGTCTATCTTCCAGGCGTAGGTGTATGTGTCCCTGGCCACCTCGGTGCTCGGCCGCGCCGGCAGCGAGCTGTTCTCCTGTATCACCACATAGTCCCAGCATCCGCGGCGCAGGGCCTTCTGCACGTCGTCGCCCTCCCAGTGCCGTTGCAGCGACCAGCCCCCGGGGGTGATCTGCGTGTATGCTATGTTGATTTTTGGCGAGCTGCCGATGGTGCCGCCCATCTCGGCCACCATGCGCGGCATCTCGTGGTAATATGTGTAGCTGTTGCCTATGAAGAGCACGCGCAGCGAGTCCGCGGCCTCAGCGGCGGTGGCAGTGGCGGAGCATATCGCGGTGATCAGTGCTGTGATCAGGTATCTGATGTGCATTGTTGACGATTTTTTTTGCAAAATTACTACAGATATTCTGCTGCACAAAACTTTTTCCTAAATTTGCATCCTAAATCAGTTCATTATGTCACCGTTCACCATATTCCTTATTATAATAGTAGTGATTGCCGCCGTGCTTGGCTTCCGCAAGGGGCTTGTGCGCCAGATAGGCTCGTTGGCCGGCCTTGTGATAGCCATTGCCGTGTGCCGTATCTACGGCACTGATGTGGTGGCATGGTTCACCTCGGGTGTGGAGTCGCCGTCGAATGTCGCCCTCTATACCATCCTGGCCTATGTGTGTCTGCTTCTGGTGGCGTATTACGCGGTGTTTTTCCTGGCGCGACTGTTCCGCAGTGTGATATGCGCTCTGCGCCTCGGTATCATCGACCGTATCGGGGGAGCCCTGTTCAAGGTGCTCTTCTGGCTCTTTGTGGCATCGGTGTTCTATAATATGTTCGTGGCTGTGGTACCTGATTCGCAGCCGGCTCCGCAGGAGCTGTGGAAACAGCGCCTCCTCACTCTCGCCCCCGCAGTAATCGGCTCCGAGACGGCAGCCGAGCTGTGGCACACTGTCCGCTCTGCCGCCACCGGCCTGTAAGCCAGGCGTGATGCTTTAGGCTTCTTAGGCAGCATAGGGCGCCTATGTGTCCTAAAATGTTAATGTCAGTTAAAATACTTGACAAACACAAATTGATGTTGTAAATTTGCAATGTCAATCACAAATGACAAACACACTTTTCATCAACTTTTTCTTTAAACTCTTAATCTTTTTTATTATGGTAGAAAACACCGAAAACGCCGCCTTTATCTCGGCCGAGCCCCTTACCACTAAAATCGCAGATGAGCAGAGCCCCGACCTGCTCACCAATGAGATCGACCGCCGCATCGTAAAGATCCGCCCCATGTCCACACCGGTCGACCAGATCTCGCGCTGTGCCGCCACACGCCATGCCGGTGCCATGAAAGTAGACTACTACTCTGTCGACACCAAACCCACCTCCACCCGCCTCGCAAAGGCCGTCCCTGCCGGAGAGGCCTATGACCTTGAGGAGCCGGCTGAGATCGTGGTGCGCCTTGAGAACGACAAGATCTTCGATGTCTCCGACACGGCTCTCATCCCCTCGGTCACCAGCCCCGCCGTCGCCGGCAAACAGTCGTCCGAGCCCATGGTGCTCTACGTGGAGCGCCGCGCCGACGATGGCCTGCACTGCATCGTGGTCAATGCCGCCGCTTTCGGCTCGCAGCCACAGATTCCCGCAGGCGCCGAAGTGATCCGCATGGGTCGCGCCGCCACCGAGACCGATGTGCAGACAGCGCAGTTCGAGGCGCTTCCCAAGAAGAAGACCAACAATTGCCAGATCTTCAAGATGCAGGTGGAGCAGACCACTTTCGTGAAGCTCGCCAACAAGGAGGTGGGCTGGACATTCTCCGACCAGGAGGAGGTGGCCATCATCGACATGCGCATGGCCATGGAGAAGAGCTTCATCTTCGGACACAAGGCTGTGATCCGCGACAACACCAAGGGCGAGGATGTACTGCTCACCGGCGGCATCTGGAACCAGACCGACATGGAAGTGGCCTACGACAAGGACAACTTCACCGACGACAACATCCTGGAGATCTGTCGCAAGGCGTTCACAGCCGGAGCCGGCTCGCGCCGCAAGATCCTGATCGCAGGCACAGGTCTGATCGACGCCCTCTCCCGTCTGCCCTACAACAAGACCGTCACCGCCGGCGACACCGTGGTGCGATGGGGCATCGAATTCCACGAGATCCGTTCAAATTTCGGCACCCTCTACGTGGTGCACTCCGAGACCTTCGACCAGTGCGGCCATGACAGCGACGGCATGATCATCGACCCCGAGTACATCACCAAGTACGTCCACATCCCATTCCGCAGCGAGAGCCTTGACCTACGCACCTCCGGCGTGCGCAACACCGACGCCACCGTGATCACCGAAGCCTCCTGCCTGGTGCTCCGCCATCCCCGCGCACACGTCCGCGTCCTCGCCGTCTGATTTTCTAAGGTCATTAAGGCCCTTAAAGTCCTTAATGACCTTAAATTCAAAATTCAAAATTCCTCATTCAAAATTCTATGAAACTCACTCTTTCGAAATCCGAAATGCTCGTCCTGTGGCGCCGCGCAGCCGGAATCGACCCGGCCATCGCCGACTGCGACATCACCCGTGTCGACGGCTTCGACCTCGACGCCACCCTGTCTGTATTCATGCGCTCCTGGTATCTGCAATTGCTCGATACCGCCCCACTGTCGCAGCTCGCTCCCACCGACATAGCCGATCTTTTCCCTGCCGGAGAGGAATGTTCCGGATGGCTGCGTCTGCAGCCGCCTCAGCAGATGCGCCGGATGGTGTCACTGCGGCTCTCAGGGTGGCAGCGCCCCGCTGCTCCGGAGCCTTGGCGGACAGGGCTCACCGACAATCCATTCTGTCTGCCCGGTGCCGATGCCCCGCGCGTACTCCTGGCTCCCGATGGCTCCATCTGGGCCGGCCCCGCCTCAGGCACCCTCGCCTCGGCCATCTGCGTGGCCGATCTTGGCTCCGACACCTACCTCCTCGACGACTCCGCCATTTATACAATGCAGAATTCAGAATTCATAATTCATAATGCGTGATTTATCTTCTGTTTAATCCGTTCAATCCGTTGTTTTTCATACTTATGATAACGTCTCCCGATATCCTCCGTATAGCCCGATCGGCATGGGGCACGGCATCCGCCCTGCGCTCCCGCCGCTCGCGCAACCTGCGCTTCACCTTCGGCGACCAGTGGGACGAGCCGGCCCTCGACGATGCCGGCCGCCCCTCCACCGACCGCCGCGTAGCCCTTGAGGCCGGTGTCCACCCCGTCACCAACAATATGATACGTCCCATGGTGCGCACCATCGTAGGGCGTTTCCGTCAGGACAGCATCGGATACTATAAGAAATGCCCCGTGCCGTCATCGGCCATCCCCGCCGAACTCGATGCCCGCGCCCTTGAGGAATTCCTCATCAGCGGCTGCGTGGTGCAGCGCGTGGTGCCCGTCCCCGACAGCGTGGATGTATCCAATATCAACCCCGCCATGTTCTTCACCAATCCTTATTCCGATCCCCGCGGGACGGATGTGGACGTGGTGGGATGCCTCCACGACATGTCCCTCGCCGAGATCCTGTGCCGTTTCGGCCGCGGCAATGCCAAGCGTACCCGCAAGATTCAGGAACTCTACGCCGCCCTGTCCCGTTCCGCGGCTCCCGACGACCCTCAGGCCGCTGCCGACGTGACTTTTCTCAGACCAGCGCAAGGCCGCTGCCGCGTCATAGAGGTGTGGACACGACGCCTTTCGCCCATGATCTCAATAGCCGATCGCCCGGCCACACCGCGCTCCACCTGGATCTGCCGCTGGCTCGCCCCCGATGCCACGGAGCTGGCCTCATACACCTCTCCTCTGCCCGGCGGAGTGCATCCATTCGTGTTCCGACACTATCCGCTCACCGACGGCACCGTACGCCCGCTGGTTGAGGACGTCATAGACCAGCAAAGGGCAGTCAACCGAATGGTCACGCTCATCGACCGCCTCGTCACCACCTCGGCCAAGGGTGTCCTGCTCTTTCCAGTGCGTCAGCTCACCCCCGGCAATTCTCTCGAACAAGTCTCCAAGGTGTGGTCCTCATCGTCTGGGGTGATTCCGCTCTCCGGCAATTGCAGCGAGATGCCGCAGCAGGTGGTTACAAAAGACGTCACCTCCGGTGTCACCGAAGTGCTTGACACACAGATGCAGCTTTTCCGCGACATATCCGGAGTGTCGTCCGCCCTGCTCGGCACCGACGTGCCCGCCGCCACCGGCTCCGGCCTATACAACGCACAGACACAGAACTCCCTCACCGCCATCGCCGACATACTCCACTCCTTCTCCTGCTTCCTCGACGCCCGCGACCGCCTCGTCACCTCAATCAAAAAATAGAACCATTCAAAATTCAAAATTTCCCATTCAAAATTCTATGAAAATCCCACACGCCTCCATCCTTGATTCCATCTACGCCAATTCAGCCCTCTGCTCCATCCTCGCCGACACCCCGTTGCTCCACGCCGGACACTCACGCATGCTCACCGCCATCATCGGCGAGGCATCAGCCCGCCTGGCTCTGAGGCTCGCGCCCTATCTGGCCGATGTCGACTTCTCCGACACCGCCCTCGCTCTCGAATTCCGTCCCGCGTACGGGCATTTGGAGCGCATGCTCCCGCAGCTGCGCATGGCTATCGTCTACGACGTGGTGGCCCTCGCCCTCGAAGCCGCCGACCGCAGCGTCGCCGCCCGCTACTCTGCCTTGGCCACATCCATCACCGACACCCTGGCCTCACTGGCCACCGTCACAGCCCCCCTCCGCCTCCGCCCACACCGCTACTGAATGCATATCACCAAGATGAGCCGCAGAGCCGCTGAATCACCCCGCAGGGGTGGCTCCATCGGTAACCCCGGGTGAGCGAAGCGCTGCCCGGGGAAAGCGACATCCTCCGTCGGCAGCACTGCGGAGCTGTGCCTCCTACGGGAAAAACAACGGATGAATACAGAGGTGACGGAGAAATACGGATAAAAATCCGTTTCATCCGTTAAATCCGTTGTTTTTCAAAATCTCGTGAAATTATTTAGCAATCACAACCTCAGCATCCGAATACACATGAAGCCCGAACTTGCCTGCATCTGTTATAGCCCGTTCCATGATTGCCGACCGTATGCCCTCGTAGGCCGTCCAGTCCGTTGTCACTGCAAAGCAATAGATCTGTACCGGCACACCCTGTTCAGTAGGTTGCAGCACACGCACCATCATGTTGCTCTGATGGTTGACCAGAGCCGACGTGCTCAGGTAATGCCCGAAATGTGCGCGGAACAGGCCCAGGTTGGTCTCCGTGGTGCCGTTCACCGGCGCAAGCCCTCCATCGTGGGATATCGTCTCGCCCTGTTGCTGCAGCCTCGCCGCAAACTCCTTCAGGTCGGGAAACTCGGCCGTGTACCGCGCCAGGTCGGCATCCGTCACAGGTGCAAGCGATGTCGCATCCACATATATGCTCAGATCCATGCGGCGCATGCCGCTCTCACTCATCCACCGCCAGTTCTGGAACGATGTCGACACCAGCGTGTACGGAGGCACCATCACCATCGTATTATCGAAATTCCTCACCTTCACCACCGTCAGCGACACATCCTCCACCGTGCCGTTGGCATCCGTGCCAGGCACTATTATCCAGTCGCCCACATGCAGCATATCATTCTGCGCCATCTGTATGCCGGCCACAAAGCCAAGTATGCTGTTCTTGAATATCAGCATCAGCACCGCCGCAAATGCCGTCAGGCCGCCCAACAGCGCCGCCGGGCTCTTGTCGGCCAGCACGCTCACGCTGCATATCACCACTATCCCCCACACTATGCCCCGCGCTATGTTCAGTGCCCCCCGCAGAGGCAGATTACGTGTGTTCTCGTGCTCGTCGTAGCGTACAAACACCAGTTCCAGCACCGCGTTCACCCCTATTCCAAGCGCGATTATGCAGTACACCGATGCCAGGCGCATGATAAGCCCAAGGATATGCGAGTTCGTGTCAAACGCTATCGGTGCCAGTCCTAAGAATACAAGCGGAGGTATCACATGCGAGCAGCGCGACAGCGTGCGGTGGCGCAGTATATCCTCGCCCAGGCTCGAATGGCGCAGTTTCACTATCCTCCGGGTGGCCCACAGTATCACCCTCCTCAGTGCCCAGCCTATGGCAAACGACGCCAAGGCTATCACCACGAAATACACCGTCACCTCGGCTGTCGAGTCGGCACCCATGCCCATCGCCTCTAATAGCCTGTCTATATGCACCAATAGCCACTCCGCTATCAGATGCTCCGGAATCAATCCACCGATCACCATAATTCAAAATTCAAAAATCAAAATTAATCATAATATTAACAATCCCGCGCCCCCGATGTTTCCCATCCCTTACAGATTCCACCGACATGCGCTCCGTTCCCTCCGTTGTCTGTTCATCCTCACAGTTGTGGCGGGTCAAGATGCACCGCAGCGCGGTGCGGAGGCAGTAGCCCCGGGTGGAGCATGCGCAGCATGCGGAACGTGGGGTTAGGAGCCCAGAAGCCAATCGGGTATTGGAGCGACGCGCAGCAGAGCGTTCTCCCCACCAGAGTTGCCGACAGAC
>X363_Desmarests_Spiny_Pocket_Mouse__coassemble_107_pt1 | contig 68321 bp, 56 predicted proteins | sample X363_Desmarests_Spiny_Pocket_Mouse__metabat2_high_PE_013 | metagenome-assembled genome bin X363_Desmarests_Spiny_Pocket_Mouse
TAGCCAGCTACGCTCCCTCCTCTGTTATAAGAAATTATCTAAATAACACACCACTACTCTTTTCACATTTCTTTTTAAACACCCTCTTAATGAAATCCGATACACGGCATGGGATATGCCGGTGTATCGGATGGTATGTGAAGATGTATCAGTCAAGTTTATGGATTACGAGACCGGAGCGGAGTTTAGGCTCAAACCAGGTTGTCTTAGGCGGCATGATGTTGCCGGTGTCGGCAATATCTATGAGCTGCTTCATCGATACGGGGTAGAGTGCAAGCGCTGCGGCCATCTCACCGGAATCCACACGACGTTTCAGCTCTTCAAGGCCACGGATGCCGCCTACGAAATCGATTCTCTTGGATGAGCGCAGATCCTCGATTCCGAGAATGTCGCGGAGAATGAGGTCGGATGATATGGTGACATCGAGGACACCGATGGGATCGTTGTCGTCGTAGTAGCCTTCGCGCGCGGTAAGGGAATACCAACGGCCTTCGAGGTAGAGCGAGAAATTATGGAGCTTCTGCGGACGGTAGAGGACTTCGCCCATATCCTTTACAATGAATTTGAACTCCAGCTTTTCGAGGAATTCAGCCGGCGACAGGCCGTTGAGATCCTTGACCACGCGGTTGTAATCAATGATCTTGAGATGTGAAGCCGGAAATGCCACAGCCAAAAAGTAGTTGTATTCCTCATCGCCGCGATGGTCAGGATTGGCCTTGGCGCGTTCGTTGCCTACGAGTGCGGCGGCGGCAGTACGGTGATGGCCGTCGGCTATATAGAGGGCCGGGATTTTGGCGAATTCCTCAGTGATCTTTTCGTTGAGGTTTTCCGGAACTACCCATAACGTGTGCCCGAAGCCGTCGGGAGCGACGAAATCGTATTCAGGCTTGGCCGCTGTAACGGTCTTGATCATCTGTTCCAAGGCATCATTATCAGGAAACGCGAAGAATACCGGCTCGATGTTGGCGCTATTGACACGCACATGCTTCATTCGGTCTTCCTCCTTGTCGCGACGTGTAAGCTCATGTTTTTTGATTTTGCCGGTCATGTAGTCGTCTACATATGCGGCTATGACAATGCCGTACTGTGTGCGGCCGTCCATTGTCTGTGCGTATATATAATAGTGGTCGGTGGAATCCTGGATCAACCAGCCTTTTTTCTGGAAATCGCGGAAATTCTCCACAGCCTTGTCGTACACCCGAGGGTCGTGCTCATCAGTGCCTACGGGAAAATCAATCTCGGGCTTGATGATATGATACAGTGATTTCGGGTTGCCTTCGGCTTCTGCTCGTGCTTCCTCGCTGTTGAGCACATCGTATGGACGTGAGGCGACTTCGGTGACAAGGTCGCGCGGCGGACGCACGCCTTTGAATGGTTTTACTGTAGCCATGGGATATGTGTTTAAGGTGAATTCTGGCACTATTGTCTTATGATGGTCTGTGTGCGGTCCGGGCCGACGGAGATGATGGTGATGGGGGTGTCGAGTTCCTTTTCGAGGAATTTGATGTAGTTTTTGAATGTTTCGGGCAGTTCGTCATACGATTTTGCCTCGGTAAGGGATGTCCTCCAACCCGGGAGGCTTACATAAACTGGCTTGATTGTCTGCTCGTCGATTGAGAATGGGAACTCAGTGGTCTGTTTGCCGTCGATTTCATAGGCCACGCATGCTTTGATTTCATCGAAGCCGTCGAGCACATCACTCTTCATCATAATCAGGCGGGTGACGCCATTGACCATGATGGCATATTTCAGGGCAACGAGGTCGATCCATCCGCAACGGCGCTCACGGCCTGTGACGGCACCGTATTCGTGCCCGATGTCGCGGATCTTCTTGCCGATTTCATCGAAAAGCTCTGTGGGGAAGGGGCCGCTGCCCACGCGGGTGCAGTAGGCTTTGAAAATACCGTAGACTTCTCCAATTTTCGAAGGGGCAAGGCCGAGGCCAGTGCAAGCACCGGCGCATACTGTATTACTTGATGTGACAAAAGGATATGAGCCGAAGTCAATGTCAAGCATGGTGCCCTGTGCACCCTCGCACAGCACTTTCTTGCCCTCGGCGAGCATGCGGTTGACTGTGTGCTCGCTGTCGATAAGCTCGAATTGACGGATATAGTCTATGGCCTGCATCCATTTTTCTTCAAGAGCGGACACATCGGGAGTCTCGCCCATGGCTTTGAGCATATCCAGATGCCGGTCGCGTGCGGCGGTGTATTTTTCTGCAAAGTTATGCAAGATGTCGCCTATTCGCAGACCGTTGCGCGAGATTTTATCAGTGTATGTGGGACCTATTCCTTTGCCTGTGGTGCCGATTTTGCCGGATCCCTTGGCCTTTTCGCCTGCTGCGTCGAGCAGACGGTGTGTGGGCATGATAAGATGAGCCTTTTTCGATATTTTCAGAATTTTTTTGATGTCAACGCCGGATTTTTCGAGAGCCTGAGCCTCCTCCATGAACAGCACGGGGTCAAGGACCACGCCGTTGCCGATGATGTTGACCGTATCGCTCTGGAATATGCCTGATGGAATAGAACGGAGCACATATTTATGGTTGTCAAACTCAAGTGTATGGCCGGCATTGGGGCCGCCCTGGAAACGGGCCACGATGTCATAACCGGGGGTAAGCACGTCTACCACCTTACCTTTACCTTCGTCGCCCCACTGGAGGCCTAAAAGCACATCTGCTTTCATTGTCTTTGCAAATTGAAATTTATTTATTATAATAGTTGTCTTGTTTCAGTAATCGTTGGCAACTGCGGCAGTATCCATAGATGTACCCGCAGAAACTGTCGGCCGAGAATGTGCCAGTGCGTGCCGGGGAGGCGATGTCGCCAAGCCGGGGTGCAGGCAGGCGCTTTACTTTTCCGCACAGACGGCATATGAGCAGCAGACGTGTGTCGGCAGTCTGTGCCGGGAGGATACGCTCGTAGAGCAGCTGGTCGTGGCCGTTGAGCTTGTGACGCATCACAAGCGAACATTTACAGAGCAGGTCGAGCGTGTTGTATACTGTAGCCACAGATACTCTCATGCTGCTGCCGGAGAGAGCCTTGTGCAGATCGTCGGCGCAGAAAAGGCCGGGCCGTAAGAGTGCGGCCTCCATCACCGCATAGCGTTCGGAAGTGCGTCGCATCCTATTGCGGGTGAGATAGGAATCGAAAATCTCCCGGGCCTGCATGGCTGTCGATTTCTTCTTGCTGTTCATCTTCTCTGCAAATTTACAAAACCTCCTCCAACCCACAAAATTTTAATGCAGATTTCAGAATCAAGAGGGGAAGGCTTGGACGGGGCGGTCTGGGGGCAAGCCGGCCGAGTCGGGGATGTAGAGGGGTGTCACACGGCCCGACTGGTCAATGGCAATGTAATTTGGCGCGGGTGATGGCGGGGCGGCATGGGCTTTAGGGGCTTTAAGGTCTTTAAGGACATTAAGGTCATTAGAGTCCTTAATGTCCTTAATGTCATCAGTGGTTTCTGAATCAAGCAGAAGTATAAGGGAATTGAACACGGCGCGCCGCATGGGAGACATTTTTTCAGGCATTTCACCGGTAAGGCGATAGCGTGTGATGTCGGCGATGATATGATCCTGTGTGGTTTTGGACAGATGGCTGATGGCCTTGAGGCAAGCGGTGGTGAAGGTTTTCATAGTTTTTAGTATTGATTGTTGGCTTGGTTTTATTTGCAAAGGTAATGTATTTATTTGTTTTGTGCAAATAATTCATCATTTTTTTTGAATATTTAGGCGAAAGCGTAAAAAAATACGTATTAAAATAGGTACAAAAAGATTAGACAATGGACAATTTCAAAGAAGTATCTGAGAATTATACGCTTGCCCAGGCCATAAAGGAGGCTCAGCGCTGTCTGCACTGCAAAGTGCCCGGCTGTAAGAAGGGCTGCCCTATATGCAATGATATACCTGATTGGATTGCAGAACTGGCCAAAGGCAATTTCGGCAATGCCATGAAGATTATAAATATGAAAAGTAATCTTCCGGCTGTGTGCAGCCGGGTGTGCGGCCATGAGAGGCAATGCGAGGGCAACTGTATCTTGGGCAAGAAAGGAGAAGCGATACATATAGGCAAACTTGAGCGGTTTGTGGCTGATTTTGACAGCGAGGCCGGCCTGAGCCATGAGGCCATACCGGAAAAGAGCAGGGGGCGTGTGGCCGTGATCGGAAGCGGGCCTGCCGGGCTGACCATAGCCGGCGACCTGTCGCGCCAAGGCTTCGCTGTGGAGATCTTCGAGATGGAACCTGAGGCCGGCGGGGTACTCATGTTCGGCATCCCGGAATACCGCTTGCCTAAGGAAGTGGTGAAGCGTGAGATCAAGAAAATAGAGAATCTCGGTGTTGTGTTCCATCTGAACACAACCATCGGTCGGAACTTCACGGTCGACCAGCTTTTTGATGAAGGCTTCGATGCCATTTTCATGGGCACCGGCACCGGCAAGCCTAAAAAACTGGACATCCCGGGTGTGAACCATCCCGGTGTAAGGCAGGCTATATGGTTTCTGCGCCGTGTGAGCCTATATCAGAGCGGCAGTATCAGCCGCGATGAGGTGGTTATCTCCGAGGGCGACCGTGTAGCTGTGATCGGATGCGGGAATACCGCCATTGATGCGGCACGCACAGCCATGAGGATGGGCGCGGCGTCGGTGTCGATCATCTACCACCGCACCATCGACAAGATGGCCGCGCTCCGTGCTGAATATGACGATGCCGTAAAAGAAGGTGTGGAATTCCATTGGAACAGTTCGGTGGTGGACATAATTCCCGGCGAAGGCAAAAAGCTGAAATCAATTACCGTGGAAAAAGACGGTGCCACAATCGAGATGCCGTGCGACAGGCTTATACTGGCCGTAGGCTCCGCTCCTGCGGCGCGCATAGTTTCCACAACAGAAGGCATTGAGGTGGATGAGAAAGGGTATGTGCTGACTCGGGAGAATCCGTACGGTATGACAACCAGACGTGGCGTATTCGCCGGAGGTGACGTGACCAACCGCCCCGCCACTGTGGTCCACGCCATGCAGGATGCCAAGATGGTGGCCGAAGGCATTGCCCGATATGTGGATGCCGTAAAGTTGATGGAGTCAATAAAATAACACTCGTTAATATTGATTCTGAAAACTTTGTCGTAACTTTGCATATAAATCACATTTTTTTGAAATGAAAAAACTACTGTTAACCACTTTATCAGTTACGGCGATTATGGCTAATGCACAAAATCCGTTCTTTTCTGATTTCCAGACACCCTACGGCTCAGTGCCGTTCTCGCAGATCAAGACCGAGCACTACATGCCGGCCATAGACCGCGGCATAGAGAAAGCCCGCGCCGAGATAGACGCGATAGTGAACAACCCCGAGGCTCCTACGTACGCCAATACAATCGTGGCACTGGAGAATGCCGGTGAGGATCTCAACCGTGTGCTGGGCGTATTCTTCAACATCGTTGAAGCCAACGCAGACGACGAACTTATGGCCATCTCGGTGGAGGCATCCCAGAAGCTCTCAGACTACTCCACGGACATGATCCTGAATGAAGGACTGTGGAAACGCGTTAAGGCCGTGTACGACAACCGCGCCGCATATGATCTCGATCCTGAGGACATTATGTTGCTGCAGACCACATATGATTCGTTTGCCGATTCGGGGGCCAACCTCGAGGGTGCCGACCGCGACGAGTACAAACGCCTGACCGGCGAGCTCTCGGCACTCACCACCCAATTCGGCCAGAATGTGCTCAAGGAGCTGAACACATATAAAATCTGGCTCAAGGCCGATGACATGGCCGGGCTGCCCGCCTCAGTGACGGTGCCCGCTGCCGAGGCTGCCAAGGAGCAGGGTCGCGAAGGAGAGTATATGCTCACCCTGGCACAGCCCACCTATATGGCATTCATGAAATATTCCGACCGCAGGGATCTGCGTGAGAAACTGTACAAGATGTACACATCGCGCAACACCAAGGGCGAATATTCCAACCTCGACAATATCCGCAAGATCACCGATACGCGCCGCAAAATTGCCAATCTGCTGGGATGCAAGACATTCGCCGACCAGAAACTGAAAAAGACAATGGCCGAAAATCCTGCGGCCGTATACGACCTGCTCGACCGTCTGCGTGACGCATATAAGCCCGCGCAGCAGGCCGAGTTCAAGGAGCTGACCGACTTTGCATCAGAACTTGAGGGCAAACCGGTGCAGATCCAACCATGGGACTACAGCTATTATAGCAACAAACTCAAGGCTGCCAAATACTCTTTCGACGAGGAGGCATTGCGTCCTTATTTCAAACTTGAGAATGTGATCGACGGTGTATTCGGTCTGGCCACACGCCTTTACGGCCTCCAGTTCAAGCCGGCCAAGGGCGTGGACATCTACCATCCCGACGTGAAAGCATTCGAGGTGACTGATGCCGACGGAAAAGAGGTCGGCCTGATATACACCGACTTCTTTCCCCGGGAATCCAAACGCCCCGGCGCGTGGATGACAGGATTCCGCGACCAGAAGACCAAGGCCGACGGCACAAACCAGCGTCCGCACGTATCAATTGTGATGAACTTCACCAAACCCACCGCCGACACCCCCTCGCTGCTTACCCCCTACGAAGTGGAGACATTCCTGCATGAGTTCGGCCACGCTCTCCACGGGCTGCTGGCCAACACACGCTACGGCTCACTGTCTGGCACAGCCGTATACCGCGACTTTGTGGAACTGCCCTCACAGTTCAATGAAAATTATCTCACCGAAAAAGAATTCCTGGACACTTTCGCCAAGCATTACCAGACCGGCGAGAGCATACCACAGGAAATGGTTGACCGTCTGGTGGCCTCGTCACAGTACGGCGCAGCGTATGCGTGCCTGCGCCAGCTTTCGTTCGGCTATATCGACATGGCATGGCACACCACCACCGAGCCTGTGACCGACCCCGTGGCATTTGAGAACGCAGCCGCTGAATCCGTGGCAATGTTTGCTCCCGTGGAAGGCTCCATGACGTCTCCCCAGTTCAGCCACATCTTCTCGGGTGGCTATGCCGCCGGCTACTACAGCTACAAGTGGGCTGAAGTGCTTGACGCCGATGCATTCGCATATTTCAAGGAAAAAGGCATTTTCAGTAAAGAAGCCGCCGATTCGTTCCGCAACAATGTGCTGTCGAAGGGTGGCACAGTGCATCCCGCAGAACTCTACCGCCGCTTCCGCGGCCAGGATGCCACGATCGACGCCTTGCTAATCCGCGATGGCATAAAGAAAGCCGATCCTGCGAAAGTGGCTCCTATACAGAAGGACTGATTTCGCAAAATACACAAATATGATTTGACCCGGGCCTTTTGGCTCGGGTCTATCTGTTTAACTCTATCGGGGGAGGTTGCGGAAACGCTCTATCAGAGAGGTGATATCGGCCGGTATGGGTGCGCTGAAATCCATCTCCTGGCCGGTGACGGGGTGGCGGAATCCGAGGGTGCGGGCGTGGAGAGCCTGACGGGGACAGATGTCGAAGCAATTGTGGACAAACTGGCGGTAGGCAGCGCTGTCGCGTCCGCGCAATATCTTGTCGCCTCCATACCGGGCATCGGAGAAAAGCGGATGGCCTATATGCCGCATATGGGCGCGTATCTGATGCGTGCGCCCGGTCTCGAGCACGCATCTCACCACGGTCACTGGCCCCAGGGGCTCAAGAGTGTGATAATTCGTCACAGCATGCTTGCCCTGGTCGCTGTCCGGCGGGAACACATCCATGACAAGGCGGTCGCGCACCGACCTGCCAATGTTTCCCACAATTGTGCCGTCGGCAGGAGAGGGGGCGCCCCACACCACGGCCACATATTCACGGCGTGTGGTCTTGTTGAAGAACTGACGGCCAAGATCGGTTTTGGCGTCGGGCGTCTTGGCCACCACAAGTAGTCCGGATGTATCCTTGTCGATACGATGTACAAGTCCCAGACGTGGGTCTGTGACATCATAATCCGGATTATCCTTAAAATGCCAGGCCAATGCGTTTACGAGCGTGCCGGTGTAATTACCGTGGCCAGGATGCACCACCAGGCCGGCGGGTTTGTTCACCACAAGCACGGTATCATCCTCATACACGATGTCAAGCGGAATATTTTCGGCCAGAATCTCAAAATCGTAGCGCGGACGATCCATCACAATCTGTATCACGTCGGCAGGCTTCACCCGGTAATTGGATTTCACCGGACGGCCGTTCACTATCACACAACCGGCTTCAGCCGCTTGCTGGATACGGTTGCGCGACGACTTCTCAAGATGCGAGACCAGAAATTTGTCCACGCGGAGGAGCGTCTGACCTGGATCGGCCACAAAGCGGAAATGCTCGTAAAGCTCCACGCCCTCGGCGGTGACGATGGTGGGTGCTACGTCGGAAAATTCCTCGGTGAGGGTTTCGGCCTTTTCCATCTTATTCAGGGAGAAGTCCTAAATCTTCCTCGATAGCCGAGATCACATCCACATCCTCCGGAGAGACGGAGCCGGAATCCGACGGTTCGCTGAAAAGCTCCTGTGGCACGGTGCCTACTTCAAGCACTACTGTGGCAGTGACTGGCAGTTTTGAGCCGGGACGCAATTCCTTGCCGTTGTATTTGGCGCTCATCACCAGATCGTTATACTGCGAGGGCACGTTCACTATGCGTATGTTTTTGATTTCGAGCGATTGCAGGTAGGTCATGGCCTGGCGCGACGATATGTCGGTGAGCGGTGCAGTGATAGCGACCTGTCTGGGCTGGAACGACACGATTGTGAGAAACACCTCGCGGCGTGGCTTGACAGAAGTGCCGGCATGCGGCCACACTTCCACCACGGAGCCTGGAGTGAGCCCCTGATCAAATATCGAGTCGGCGATCTCGGCCTTCAGGTCGGAGGACTCAAGCGCAGCCACAGCTTCTGAGTAAGTCTTGCCTTTGACATTCGGGACATTCACGGTGGCGCCATGATTGGTCCAGATGTCAAGGAATATCATGGCTAACCACAGCAGGATGATTCCCGTCAGCAGGATCATACCCACATGGCATATAATAGGATGCTTGGTGTAGAAACTTTTGATGCCGCTCTTATTGTTTTTCTCTGATGAGGCCATTGTATGAAAATTTATCTACAAAGGTAGTGCTTTTATCGCAATGTTGCAACTTTCGCCGAAAAGCAGTATCTTTGTAGTATAGAATCTGCAATATGGAAGTACTATACGAAGACAATCATATAATAATAGTGAACAAGGCCCCGGGCGAGATAGTGCAGGGCGACAAGACCGGCGACCGTCCGCTGTGCGAGACGCTCAAGGACTGGATCAAGGAGAAGTATAACAAGCCCGGCAATGTATTCTTAGGCGTGGTGCACCGGCTCGACCGTCCGGTGGGAGGTGTCACCGTGTTCGCCAAGACCTCCAAGGCACTCCCCCGCCTGAATGAGATGCTTCGCAAAGGCGAGATACACAAGACATACTGGGCCATAACCCGCAATCGGCCTCCAAAGGAAGCTGATACGCTCATGCATTATATATCAACCGTTGAACGCAATAACAAGAGCTTTGCACACACCGCCCCCAAAGAGGGTCGCAAAGAGGCGCGTCTCGAGTACCGTCTCATAGCCGCGTCAGACCGTTATTTTCTTGTTGAGGTGAATCTGCTCACCGGACGCAAACACCAGATACGCGTGCAGATGTCGGCCATTGGCTGCCCCATACGCGGCGACCTGAAATACGGCGACAAACGAAGCAATCCCGATGGCAGCATCTCGCTCATAGCCCGGCGCATACAGTTTGTGCACCCCGTATCGGGCGAAAAAATCGACGTGACTGCCCCGGTGCCTGGAAAAGATGTGTTATGGCAGGCTCTTGCTGCTAATATTGATTGATTACATGGATAAGAAAGACCTGAAAATAGTATTTCTCGGCACACCGGATTTCGCGGTGGAGAGCCTTGACCGTCTGGTAAGCGGCGGGTACAACGTTGTAGGTGTGGTCACCATGCCCGACAAGCCCGCGGGTCGCGGACACAACATGCTGCAATCGCCCGTAAAGAAATATGCCGTGGAGCATGACCTGAAATTGATGCAGCCTGTCAAGCTGAAGGATGAGGCGTTTGTGGAAGAATTGAAAGCGCTTGATGCCGACCTGTTCATCGTGATTGCTTTCCGCATGCTTCCCGAGGTGGTGTGGCAGATGCCACCCATGGGCACATTCAACCTGCATGCGTCGCTGCTTCCGCGCTACCGTGGCGCAGCCCCTATCAATTGGGCCATAATCAACGGCGACACCCGTACCGGCGTGACGACGTTTTTCCTCAAGCATGAGATTGACACAGGAGATGTGATCGACCAGGTGGCCGTGGATATAGCTCCGGAAGACAATGTAGGCACTCTGCATGACCGGCTTATGCATCTGGGTGCGGAACTCACCATATCCACCGTGGAGCGCATCATCGCTGGCAATCTCAAGCCGATAGCTCAGGATGATATGGCTGCAGGAGTGGAGCCAACACCGGCTCCGAAGATATTCAAGGATACCTGCAAGATTGACTGGATCCGCACAGCTGCCGAAGTGCACAATCTGGTGCGTGGCCTCTCGCCGTATCCCGCCGCGTGGACCGACATCTCCGTTAACGGCAAGGAGACCACAATGAAGATATTCCGGACTGCCGTCACCGATATACCCGCCGCCGGAAAGCCGGGCGAGATGGTGGTGGACGGACAGCGCCTGTTCATCAACTGCGCGGACAGCCGCCTCGAGATCTTGAATCTGCAGGTGCAGGGTAAGCGTCCGACCGATGCCGCGGCGTTCGTCTGCGGACTACATTAATAATACCTGAATATGCCATTACCACCATTGGCGGAACGGTTGCGCCCGCAGACATTAGACCAATATGTAGGACAGACCCATCTGGTGGGCCCGGGTGGGATTCTGCGCCGTATGATCGAGCAGGGCACAGTGGCATCATTCATCCTCTGGGGGCCTCCGGGGGTGGGAAAGACCACCATAGCCCGCATTGTGGCCAACAGTACAAACAGCAAATTCTACACTCTGTCGGCGGTGACATCGGGCGTGAAAGATGTCCGCGAGGTGATAGAGCAATGCCGCAAGGAGGCTGCGAGCATGTTCAGCACCGGTAGACCGATACTTTTCATCGACGAAATTCACCGTTTCAGTAAATCGCAGCAGGACAGTCTGCTCGGTGCCGTGGAAAGCGGCATACTCACGTTGATAGGCGCCACCACGGAAAATCCATCGTTCGAAGTTATACGTCCGTTGCTGTCCAGAGCGCAGGTTTACACACTCCGTCCGCTCGAAGAGGCTGACCTGCAGCGGCTTCTTGATACCGCCATCACCACTGACCAGGTGCTTTCTGAGCGCGAGGTGAGAGTGGGCAGTACCACGGCTCTGTTCAGATACTCCGGCGGAGACGCACGCAAATTACTAAACATCATCGAATTACTTGAGCAATCCACTCCTATCGGTCAGCCGGTGGTCATTGACGATAAGACAGTGACCGACCGCTTGCAGGAAAATCCGATGGCCTATGACAAGGACGGTGAGATGCATTACGACATCATCTCGGCTTTCATTAAAAGCGTGCGTGGGAGCGATCCCGATGCCGCCGTGTATTGGTTGGCGAGGATGATTGCCGGCGGCGAGGATCCGGAATTCATAGCGCGCCGCTTGGTGATTCTGTCAGCCGAGGACATCGGTCTGGCCAATCCCAACGCTCTGCTGCTGGCCAACGCCTGTTTTGACACAATACGCAAGATAGGTATGCCCGAAGGGCGCATACCGTTGGCTGAATGCACTGTGTATCTGGCCAATTCGCCCAAGAGTAATTCCGCATATATGGCCATTGACCGAGCGTTGGCTCTGGTGCAGGATACTGGCAATCTGCCTGTGCCGTTGCATATCCGCAATGCACCCACATCACTGATGAAAGACCTCGGTTATGGCGAAAATTACAAATACGCCCACGACTATCCCGGCAATTTCGTGAAGCAGCAGTTCCTGCCCGATGCCATCGTGGGCACGCGCCTATGGCAGGCGTGCGACAATCCGCAGGAAGCCGCCATGGAGGACCGCCGCCGCTCACGCTGGGGAAAATAATGAGGCCATGTCAGAAAATGGTTATGCCATCTTCTTTGAAGGAGTAGGCACCGTCATAGGATAATGGTAGCGCTACGTTTCCTGACTTATCCACATACCCCCATTTCCCATTAAGACGTACTGGCGCTAAACCATGACCAAAATCGCGGGCAAAGTCGTATTTTGGTGGCATAACTTCTTCGCCATTTATATCAACAAAACCATAGTTTGTATAATTTGGTTGTACCATAGCCAATCCCTCACTGAAATTGGACACTTCAGTATATTTGAAAGGTACAACTTCATTTCCACGCATATTAAGGATGCCCCATTTGCCACCGCGATATGCCCGGCAGAATCCCTCGTCGTTAAATGTATGTATGGTGTCGTAAATAAATGGAGTCAACATATTGCCCTGCCGATCAATAAGTCCGGATTTGCCATTGTCTCGGACTTCAGCTACACCGACACGAAATTCTCCTGTATATTCATACCGTCCTGGCATTATTTCATTACCATGTTTATCAATATGCCCCCATTTGTTGACAAAGAGTTCTACATTGACTGTCCCTTCCCGGAAATCACCTGCTCTATAGTATTTGCAAGGAATGATTTCGTTGCCTTTTTTGTCAATATAGCCACATTTGCCATTTATAATGACCTTGGCAAGACCTTCACTGAAGTTATTGACATCATCATAAATACATGGCACAATTTCGTTGCCTTGGACATCAATGAACCCCCATTTGCCATTCCGCTTTACGGCGGCCATTCCCTCACTAAATCTATCACCCCATAAAATTTTGTCATCGTAGATTAGAGGAATCACTTCAATACCAGTGTGATTGACAAACCCATACCTGCCATTTAGTTTCACTGCAGCCATTCCTTCTCTAAAAGACGTTGCGCTGTCGTATTTGCACGGCACAATTTCATTGCCATGCTTGTCCACGAAGCCAAATTTCCCGTTGGACTTTACCTGAGCCAATCCTTCATTAAAGTAATTGGCAGAATCATAGATACAAAGAATGATTTCGTGGCCAGATTTGTCTATGTAGCCCCAGCGGTCGCCTCGCTTTACTGGTGCAAGGCATAATTTTGCTTGGTTAGGTTTTGAGGTGGTGGGTAAGACAATGTCTTTATCCGGGGTGATGATGCTGACTTTGTTTGTTGAGACAGTTTTTGCCTTTTTAGGTGTGAATTTAGGCGTGGCAGTTGGTGCCTGGGCGACTATCACGGCGGGATGGGAGGCAATGGTTTTGACCAGGAGGTCGACGGCGGATTGGTAGTCGTTGTAGGCCACGAGCCAGTGTTTGCGCGAGAGGTAATAGTCGAAGTCCTCATTCATTGGGGTGTCGTCCACCAGAAAAGGTATGATGGTCTTGTTCTGGGAGAAGGCCTTGTCAATCTCATTGGCCACCTGCTGCGACAGGTTGCTCTCCTTGGAATATATGAGCACCATCAGGGAGCAATCACGGATGGCACGCACGATGTTGCCCGCCCAGGACACGCCCGGCACAATATTGCGCGGGGCTATCCAGCAGCGGATGCCGTTCTGTTCGAGCACCCGGCACAGCGCGTCGGCCACCTCCTTGTCCTTTGATGAGTGACTTATAAATACCTCGTTAGCCATTGCAATGAATTTGAAATTAATTATGCAAATATACACATCAGAATCTAAAAATACAAGTCCCGGATTCTTTTTGAGTGGGCACTCGATTTAATGCACAGGGTACTGAATACAATTCTCATAAATCCGGAAGCGAACTACTCATAAGTTTGGAAGTAATTTGTTCATAAGGGCGATTGACGTGACGCAATTATGATGATATTCACACGCCTCTCCTCGGCGTGTGAATATCATCCCATGGTGTAGAACGCTTCAGCCAGCCTCCGCTCCAACACCTCATGTACCGACTTCCGTCAAAACCGCGGGTGAGCGAAGCGTAACCCGCGGGCCAATGGTCGGCACAAAAATGGCATTGGAGCGGAATGCAATGTAGCGGTCTGATGGCATCGGTAGTGCAAGAATACACTTTTTATGTGCTTACTCAACAAACATTACATAATACGGACCATACAATTCTGATGCGACACGAAATTTTGCGTCCTGGCAGGTACACAGGACAAGTCGTACTTCGCATTTCGTACCTTGTATTTAACGGAGGCGGTCGGCGAGAACTTGGAGGCGGTCAACGTCCTTTGAATGAATCTCTTTGGCGGCGAGAGCATTCTGCAGCTGCGCGATGCGGTGGGTGTCGGTGCCGATATACGAATACCAGCCTTTCTTCAACATGTGCTTGGCCTTGGCGCGCGCATCTTCGCCGTAAGCGCCGGTGAACGAATAGATATTGAGTTGGAATTTCACATCCATATCCAACAGCTGACGGTATTTGCGGTCGTCCATATACACATAACGCTCCGGATGTGCCAGGATTGGATAGTATCCGGCGGCTTTTATGCGGGTTATCTTGTCGTCAAGGTCAAAGGGTGGGGTGAAATAGGACGTCTCCACCAACAGGTGCATTCCATCTTCGCCGATAGGGAGGACATCACCGGCTGCAAGCCGCTCGTCGAAAAGATTGTCAAGCATATTCTCTGCCGCCAAATGCAGTTTTACATTTCCTTTATAGGCCTCCTTCAGCTCAGCGAAGCGGGCGCGAAGCACTGCTGGGCTGTTGGGCGTATCCTCCATAACGTGAGGGGTGAGCCACAGGTGGTTGACACCTACATGCTCGTATATATCAAGTATGCTGAGCGATTCGTCGAGAGTGCGCACTCCGTCGTCGACGCCCGGCAAAATATGCGAGTGCCAGTCGGTGAATCCTTTCATCAGATCAGTTTCGCCCAGAGAATATTTTTTAGTGAATGGCCACATTTCTTTCTTATTTTAATACAAAATTACGAAAAAATATCGGATATGACACAAAAGCGGAGCATTGTTTGTTTATCTTGGGGAATTGACGTAACTTTGACAATCAAATAGAATGCAATATGGCACACTATTTCAATGAGGCCGAAGCCGCCAAATTGCCCGGCGATTGCCGGCGATTGCTTGACGAAGCCCGCGGGGTGCTCCAGCCCGGCGACTTCGGACGCGTGCGCAAGCTCCTCGCCGACGCTGTGGAGGCGGGATTGTGCGCCCGCGACCGATATGGTATTAATCCGGTGATACACAGGTTGGATACGGCCATGCTGCTATGCAGCAAAGTCAGCCCCGACCGCAACATGATAATCGCGGTGATGCTCTCAGCGGTGGCGGGCACAGACTTCATCTCCGATGAGCAGCTGAAAGCCGACTGGGGAGCCGACATAATGAAAATGCTCACCGGGCTGCGCAAGGTGGGAGCGCTATACAGCCGTCAGGCCGCTATGGAGAGCGACAATTTCAGGAAGTTGCTGCTTACGTTTGCCAAGGACATACGCGTAATTATAATCATGATAGTGGACCGTCTGGCGCTCATGCGCAGGATCAACCATCATCCCGACGAGAAATTCGTGCATGACGTGGCATACGAATCCAATTATCTGTATGCCCCTCTTGCTCATCGTCTGGGACTCTACGCCATCAAGTCGGAGCTTGAGGATATGTCGCTGAAATACACCGCCCGCGAAACATACACCTCCATCGCGCACAAGCTAAACGAGACCAAAGCCTCGCGCGAGGCATACATAGAGGAATTCATACGCCCTATCCGTGAGCGCCTTGACAAGGAAGGCCTCAACTACCATATGAAAGGGCGTACAAAATCAATCTACTCGATCTGGAACAAGATGCGCAAGCAGAAGAACGATGTGGACGACATCTACGACCTCTTCGCCATACGCATCATCATCGATACTCCGCCGCAACGCGAAAAGCCTGACTGCTGGCTGGTATATTCCATCATCACCGACATGTACCAACCCAATCCGGCACGCATGAAAGATTGGCTGTCAATCCCAAAGAGCAATGGCTACGAATCGCTCCACATCACTGTATATGGCCCCGACGGCCGTTGGGTGGAGGTGCAGATACGCACACGCCGCATGGACGAGATAGCCGAGAAAGGTCTGGCCGCACACTGGAAATACAAAGGTATTAAGAGCGAGAACAATCTGGACAAGTGGATGAACAACGTGCGCGACATCTTGGAGACAGCCGAGACCGGCCCGATGGAGCTGATGAAAAACTTCGACATGGATGTCTACGACAAGGAGGTATTCGTGTTCACTCCCCGCGGCGACCTGTACAAGCTGCCGATGGGAGCCACCGTGCTCGACTTCGCATTCAACATACACACCAATCTCGGATGCCAGTGCACCGGTGGCCGTGTGAACGGTCGCAACCAGAAAATCAACTACCGTCTGCGCACCGGCGACACGGTGGAGATTCTGACCTCGGCCACGCAACGACCGAAAATCGACTGGCTCAACTTCACCGTCACTTCCAAAGCACGCAATAAGATACGCATTTCCGTAAAGGAAAATGAAAGCCGTGGCAGCGAGCTCGGGCGAGAACTGTTGCAACGTCGGTTTAAAAACCGCAAGATCGACCTTGACGAGAGCATCCTGACGCGCACCCTCAAAAAACTGGGATACAAAACTGCCACCGATTTCTACAACGCGCTGTCCGACGATAAACTCGACATAAACACTGTCACCGACACCTATGCCGAGATGGCCCGAAAGGACGTAGGACAGGCCGAAAGAGTTTCCGCCGGAGAGTATGTGATGCAGCAGCCGTTGGCCGATGATGATAACACGGCATCCACCGACGTGCTCGTAATCGACAATAATATCCGCGGTCTCAACTATAAATTTGCGCGTTGCTGTAATCCGATCTACGGCGATGATGTGTTCGGATTCGTCTCGGCCGAAGGTGTGATCAAGATTCACCGCGCCGATTGTCCAAACGCCCGCAATATCAGTGAGCGCTACCCTTACCGCCTGATCCGAACACGCTGGTCAGGAAAAGTAGGCGGACAGTTTGCAGCCACCCTCCGTATCCTCGGTCGCGACGACATTGGAATTGTCACAAACATCACATCTATTATTAATAAGGAAAAGGAAGTGACGCTGAGAAACATTTCCATCGACTCCAACGACGGCCTCTTCCAGGGCTACGTGATAGTGGGCATAAATGACACATCGGCGCTCAACTCCCTGATAAAGAAAATACAAACAGTAAAAGGCGTAAAAGATGTTCAACGCAGTAAATAAAACAGCCATTGTCCTGATTGCCGTCGCATGCATGGCATCATGTTCCTCCGAAAGCCCCGACAAAAAGGCGGCCGAACAGCTTCTCACCCAGATCAACAATGAATATTCCGCCGGCAACTATTCCAGAGCGCTCGCACTGATGGATACTCTGGACACCCGCTATCACGATCAGCTTGATGCACGTAGGGCCGTCACCGCCCTCCGTCCCCAAGCCATAGAGAAAGTGACTGTGGAGCGCATAGCCGAAGCCGACAATATGATAGCCACGGCCACAGCCGAGATTGAGAACCTGTCACCTCTGATGAAGCATATCAGCGGTGATGATCTGGAAGGGTACTATGTAGTGGCCGCAGCCTACGACCCTGCGTTCATCAACCGCAACGGAGTGGAGCCGCGCGTCAATGACGCCGACTTCCGTTTTTACGTCGTGGCACAGTCGCGGTCGAAGAAAATCGGCCTTAATCAGGTAGCGCTCAACAGCACTTCCGATCAGGTGCAGACATCTGTGATTCCTGCTTCGTCGGAGCGCGTGATGAGTGTCGAAGGCTCCGAGATGGCATCTTTTCTTCCGGAAGAAGCCGACACATTAGGCAGATGGGCCACCGAACACACAGTGAACAGTGCCACCCTCCTTGGATCAAAAAGCCATGTGGCATTGAAACTTTCTCAGAAGCAGGCTGAATCTTTCGCCACCGCATGGCGTTTTGCCAATGCCAAACAGCGCCTGCGCTCCGCACTGATGCTGCGTGAGAAACTCGACCGCCAGCTCCAGACCGCCCGCGACCATATAGCAAACACCGCGGAGCAGGGTACGAAGTAGGAAAAATGAGGTACGACCTGCTTGGATTCGTACTTTATATCTCGTACCTATTCATTCAGAGTCCTTTGACACGTCCGGGATTCTTGGCTATGAAATCTTTCCATGAGTCCGACCTGCCTGAAGGAATGGGGCGTTGCTGCTCATAGAAATGGCACATGGCCGCGCCTAATGCGTCGGTGGAGTCAAGTTCGTCGGTAAGATTCTCGGGAGGAATGTTGAGGATGCGCCGCAGCATCTCCCGTACCTGTTCCTTTGATGCCGCGCCATTGCCGGTGATGGCCTGTTTGATTTTTCGGGGCTCATATTCGTGTATCGGCACTTGTCGGGCCAAGGCAGCTGCAATGGCCACACCCTGCGCACGCCCGAGTTTCAGCATCGACTGCACATTCTTGCCGAAAAACGGCGCCTCGATGGCCATTTCATCAGGCAAATACTGTTCCACCAGAGATAGCACACGCTCGTATATCCGGCTCAATCTCAGATAGTGGCTTTCAAACCGACTGAGCTTGATCACACCCATGGCTATCGCCGCCGCTGTCTTGCCCTTTACGCCGATTATGCCATAACCCATCACATTGGTGCCGGGGTCGATACCAATGAAAATCTTGTCGTACTCTTTTAATGCGGCGCCATTCATTCCAGTACCTCAAGATAAGTGGTGAATGTGAGTGCGCGTTCGCCGTATCGTCCGCTCAGGATGCGTCGCAACGCAGCCCCCGGGCCATTGTTCCAGCGGCGCGCCGACTCTGTGGTGTCTGCAGAAAGGTGCAGCGCATACGCGCAACCCTCAGCCGTATCGGTGAGTATGCGCGTGAGCATGGGAGCATAAAGCCCCGCTGCCTCGGCAGCTTTGACATAAGAATTGCGTATCCAGCCGAGCACTTCTACTTCGACTGACTTGTCCACATGAAATGTAGTATTGAGTATGGTCATGATCCGAACTTTCTTTTAAGTGAGCGTATGGCGAAACCTATGTGACGCAAAATAGTAGGTACCGTTCCGAAATATGTGCACATTATCCTGAAGCGTTCGCGCAGCGACGCCTTGTGGTTGGCCGTAGTGGTGCCTTCGGCCAGATAGTCAATTGTCACCTCGGGCAGATACACATTACGGCGGCTATGTTGCAAACAGATTATACACCATTCGTAGTCGGCCGAAAACCGATAGCCGGTGTTATACATCGGGGCTATGCGCCTCAGGACAGTGAATGCCTGATGGCATACAAGCATGCCGCTTTTGAAGCTGTCGAGGGTGAGCACCTCCGGAGCCGCGAGGTGGCGCGGGCCTATGCGACGGCCGTCATTGTCCACCAAGTCTGTCTGTCCGTACACCACTCCGGGATAGTCATTCTCCAGTATCCTGTCAGCTATGTGCTGCAATGTGTCTGCACTGTGAAACGCATCCCCGGCATTGAGGAATATGAGATAATCACCGCGGGCCATTGCCTGAGCCTTGTTCATGGCATCATACAGCCCCTTGTCCGGCTCAGATTTTACGATGGTACGACCATCCTGAGCGAGGCCACGCACTATCGCAATGGTATCGTCGGTGGATGCCCCGTCCATTACTATATGTTCGTAAAGCGTGCAAGTCTGGCATCCGACACTTCTCATCGTGCGTTCAACCGTAGAGGCTGCGTTATATGTTACGGTTATGATAGAAAACAGGGGTGACATATTCTTGATGGTAGTTTGGTGGTCATGTAAGACGCGCCGCAAGCGCAGATTTGATTTCATCCACATTCACTTTTCTTTGCCCAGAGCCTTTAATCGGCGCGCCGAGCTGGGAGGATCGCAGAGACGTGGAATAGATGGAAGATAATTCACTCACATACTTTCGCGGCACAATCTCAAGCACAGGGGTATCCGCGCACTCGGGCTCAAGGAAGCGCTCGGGCGCAGCCGACATTGATCGTGTCTTTATATCGTCAAGTAATGTCAGTCGTTCATAGAAGTTATCCTTATTATTGCGGTGAGCGCTGTACAGCCCTGAACCTGCTGCTGCCGGCGATACAAATCGCAATGGTGCACCGGCATAGAGCGTATGCGGCACATTCTGATCCTTGGAGAGGATATCAGCCATGGGAACACGCACCAGCCTCTCGCCTTCGTACACCATCACCAGATATCCGTCGGTTTCCTCATGGCTCACCGCTATCACCAACAGGTCGGATTCGTCCACACTCCATTCGTCCGTAGTCACCACATACTTGTCCGGAGACACAAAACGTATATAAGCGGCCGGCGTCACAAAGTTGTCAGGGTCAAGGTATTCGTGTATCACATTCTTACGCAGGTTTGATGTGGCGATCCTGCAGGTAGTGGGTGTTTCTATTTCTAAAGCAGACTCGGCCGACTGCGGAGTATCCACTGCCTCCGATCTATGTACAGCTGTGGATTTGACCTCATGCGATGATACTACAGGAGGCAGTGCCTCCGACAGTGATCGCAGCGCCATATTTCTGTCGCGCAGGAAAAAATCAATGTCAGCCTGTGATGTCAGAGGCTCGGTTTTGGATCCATGTCTCACATATATCAGATCGTTGAGATACACCGGATGCAAGCACGGCTCCACCTTTACATATACCACAGCCTTCTGTGCTTCATCGTCTACACCGGCCTTGGCATACGCACCGGCATTCTTGCCGATGCTGAAACTGCTTCCAATCAAATTCTGGAGATAGTTGGCCACATTGTCGGCATTTTTGATACTGCGCCGGTGGGGGGTGTTCTTTTGGCTACGGTCTTTCGAATAAAACCTGAAATCCTCATCCAGCCCATGTTCATAATGATCATCGCTCACGCCCAGATACAGGGTGCCACCCGTTGTATTCATGAATCCGGCTATTATGTGCAGGATCTCGAATTCCTGTCTGTCAGGATCAGGCTCACTGCCGCCAGTGCGCGATTTACGGGCCGGGTATACAAGCGAGCTCTTGAATTCGACATATTGCGATTCAGAGCCGTAATATTTCAATGAACGCTGCTCAGAGGCCACATCCAGCATCTTTGCAATACGTTCTTTCATTTTGGGGAGAGCGTCGTCTGTAGGGCATGACTCAAGAAGCATATTATGCGAAAGCACCAGACGGGCGAAATCCTTGAGCTTGCCTTCACATGCACTGTTCACAATATTCCACAAACGTTCACCGGCCGATATATCATCGAGCATACCCACAATATTCAGTCTGTCGGCCAGACGCGAGACGAAAATATTGTCCAATGCAAGACACCGGGCATTCTCCACTGCCTCAGGCTCAACACGCTTGTTCTTTGAATAATATTTGTGCAGCAGCAGTATGTCCTTGTGCGCCTTGATCACCGATGCGATGCGCATGTCGCCTATCACCAGAGCCAGCACACGTGCATAGCTCAGGTAGTCAAACGACGCCAGGATGTCGTTGCTTACCGAAATGGCTTTGAAACGCAATATCTCGATTATCTCACGTATGTCCTCGCGGCGTATTATATCATAATCCGACACCGACATATCTTCGCTGTCGTCGCTGTCCTTGTTTACAGCGACGAACGACATAAGGCGGTGAAACGCGTCGCCCGTGTCAAAACTGTAATCATCAATGGGCGCCTCGGCTATGACGGCACGTATGCTGTCGCCTCGGAATTCCGTCACCTTTACCTTGATAATAGTGCCGTTGGCATACGGATATCTGTCACTGTCCTTTTCCACAAACAGGCTGAATCCCATATCTGAAATCGCACTGTAATCCCTTCCGTTGTCGCTCGTTATCACGCAATAATATGTATCGGCTGTATTCGCGATATCGTTCACACAGCTGCGCGTGGTCTCGATAAGTGAGAATACAGGCCTGTCCTCTGCGTCAAGATTGATCACCTTGGCATCAAACAGCATCGGGCGGCCGTCATCGAAACGGAACATGTTTTCTCCTGCATTTCTTACCCTGTAGCTGACCACACGGTCGGAAAACATCGTTCCGGAGCCTTCGAAATAGTTCTCATCCGCGATGCGGCACTGGAATCTGTAACCTCCGGGAATCTGCGACACGCCATCCACCATTATCCTCACGGTGTCGCCCACATCGGGTGAATGCTTGATCACATTGCACTCCACCGGGTCGGGATCTGGCAGAAACAATGATGTCTCTATGTCGTTCCACATCTCGTTATGCCCCTCGATAGTACGCAATTTCGACGGAGTGATGCCATGCACAGGATTAGTGTATATCCGCAAATCGGGCCATGCGAACATATTGTTTGGTATCACTTGCATCGCATCGGCGCCTCTGGATATGGATATTGTCCCGGGCTCCACGCGTATGTCAATATTGTCAGCCATGAAAAAGCGCGGAGGGACATGTCCGCACAAAGCATCCGACACATCCACCGAGGCCCGTGTGATCATCATGCTGGGCTCTTTTATATCTGTCCAGCGGAAATCGGTAGGCAACGGTATGTCAAGCAGCGCATATAGCGATTTCTTCAGCAGGATGTCGGCTCGCACAGTACGCAGCATGGCCACATAACGATAGAACAGCGACCGGTTGAGACGCATATCCAGCCGGTCAGCTTTCGATATCAGCGATTGCTGTATGGCTATTGCCGTGATGGCCTTTACTATCGTATCGCTATCCTCCGGTGTCTCGGGCAGAAGCAGGCTGTCGATGCCATTCCGCACATCAGACACATATATCTCAAGCTGTTCGACGAACGCGGATCGGAAAGGCTCTGAAAGCCATATCTGCAAATCCCACTCCATGAGTGTGTCAAATATGTTTCCAAGGCTCTTGTTCACCAATTCGGGGAATACCCTGAATATAATCATCAGAATGGCAAACTGTTTGTTGGGATGGTAAATATATCCTGAAGCCTTCAGATTGCAGAGCAGTGCGTCGATGAATTCAACCTGTTTTCCAGCCTTGAGTATGTCGGCAGCCTCCCGGTATGTCTCCATTTGCTCAAGCAGCGAAGTGAGCATGTCCTGCATGTTGATACGCTCACGGCCTCGCACATCCTTCAGAAATCGCGAGCCTTGCAGAAGATACAACACGTGTACACGCAGACAGTCAAGACGCTTAATGATAGTGGTGTAGGGGAGGGCGCGCGCGCCTTCTGCAAACCAATGCGCCAAATTGCCACGCACAGCCTTGAGTGCGGTGAGCACCCACGACGGATAGCCCAAGCGCAGATCCCTGGCCGCCGGAGCAAGTTCGTCCACCCGGTCAAGCATCAGCCGCAATTGCCTGGGGTCAAATCCCCCGGGGCCGCATTCCGAACTAAGCTCCCCGACAGTGATCGACGGCAGATATACATCCGAGGTTGACCGCCGGAGCACAAAAAAATTGGACTCAATATACTCAAACCGGCAACGAACGATCTGCCCCTCGGCAAGCACTGATTTTGTCTCATGCAACGTAAACTGCAGACCATTGTCATCCTCAAGTCTGTATGCGGTGAAATTTTCCTGCGGAACAGCAATCACTCTGAATTCAAACTCTTCACCTCTAAGGAAGCCGTCGTAATAGAATTCAGTCACATATTTTGGCATGTCATGGATCAGGAACGGCCGGCCATCATTATAACCCTTTATGCAACAACTAAGCACGTCGGGTAATGGCTTTCCGATCTGAAATCTCAATTTTTTTAATTTAACCTCACCGCCATCGGTACGCAGCCTGAAAAACTCTTCGTTTGGTCCGAAATCCTTGATTACCTCAAAATTTTGAGGCCTGAATTTTTTCTCTGAATAAAACATAAAAATAGCATGGTTGAAAATATTTTTCTAAGTATATCTGATGACTGGCTGATTACCTCTTCTCAAGGTAATCGCCAAGCCACAATCCGAACAAGATAAGGGCGAAGCCGATATATCCTATCAGGCCAATCTGTTCGCCCAAGAGGAAATACGATGCCACCACAGTGACTATCGTCTGGAAATACATGTAATTGTTGGATTTCACCGCACCAATATACTTTATTGATACTGACCACAGGTAAAATCCGATACAAGATGCTCCTACGGCAAGGAATAAAAGATTCACAAGCACAACGGGATTTCCGATCACAGCCGCAATATCCACCAGCTCCGGCTCAAACGCAAGGAAAGGCAACGCTGTGATGATGCCATAGGCAAATGTCTTGCGTGTGATAAAGAGAGCATCGTAAAGCACATTCAGACGCTTCAATATGAGCGAATACACAGCCCAGCACGCAGCTGCAAGCAGAGCCAGCAGATCGCCAAGCGGACGCACCTCAAGCGATGTGGTGGAATTCAGAATCACGCATACCATACCGACACATGCTATGAGCGATCCTGTGAGCAATCCACGCCCAGGCCTCTCACTCTTATACATCAGACCGGCAAACAGCACTGTAATTAGCGGAGACGTAGAAGTAAGCAACGACACATTGGCCGTGAGAGTATACTCCAGGGCAGTGTTCTCCAGAATAAAATATATTGATCCGGACAGCATGCCGCACAGAGCCAGCAACATCTCGTCCATCCAATTGTTGGCCCACATCTTACGGTGGGAAAACAATAGCATTATGGCATATGCTACAATAAAACGGTACACATAAGCCTCTGTGGGGCCGAGACCGCCGTACTGCATCACCATCTTGGTGCTCACAAACGACATGCCCCACATGGTCACAGCCACCAAGGCTCCGATATGCGGCAGCATTGAGGACAGGGAAAATCTATTCTGTGGCATAGGTACGCGTTATATGTTTCGGATTTTTGATTATGGCACAACTTATTTTTTGCGCAATGCAAAATTAGCAAATTTATATTGAACTGATTTAAACTTATGGAAAAATTAACATTTGACGCACAGGCGCATATTCTGAAGACATGGCCAAAAGGTTTGGATCACATTTTTTCAACTTCAAAAGAACATGCCGGTTGTATATATTAGAAATATTTTGTACCTTTGCACCCTGAATTGCAATTATTATGTAAGATGATAGATGCCAACGTAGAATTCGACCTCCTGTTTGAGACAAGTTGGGAAGTCTGCAACAAAGTAGGAGGAATTTACACCGTTCTCTCCACCAAGGCAAAAACACTGCAACAAAAACACAAGGATTCCACAATATTCATCGGCCCTGATGTATGGACCGAAAGCAATCCGTCGCCCTTTTTCGTCGAACAAAAGACACTTCTGGCCAAGTGGCGCAGGCAATTGCAACTGCCCCAAGGAATCAAAGTACGCGTAGGCCGCTGGCTCACTCCCGGCAAACCTATCGCCGTCCTGGTAAGTTTTGATGGAATGTATGCGGTGAAAAATGACCTGTACGCCCGCATGTGGCAGCTATACGGCGTGGACTCGCTCCATGCATACGGCGATTACGATGAGGCATGTGCTTTCTCGCACGCGGCGGCGCTGGTCATAGCCGACCTTGCCCGATTCCACGGTATAGGCTCCGGCAAACGCATGATAGCACACTTCAATGAGTGGACCACCGGAATGGGTCTCCTGCTCATCCGCGACATCATGCCCCAGATGGCCACCGTATTCACCACCCACGCCACGAGTATCGGCCGCAGCATCTGTGGCAATGGAAAGCCCCTATACGATTACCTGCCGGCATACAACGGCGACCAGATGGCCGAAGAGCTCAACATGCAGTCGAAGCACTCACTTGAAAAAGCCGCCGCGATATATGCCGACTGCTTCACCACAGTGAGCGATGTCACTGCCCGCGAATGCGAGCAACTGCTCGGACGCCGCCCCGATGTAGTCACCCCAAACGGTTTCGAAGAGGACTTCGTCCCGGCTAAGAATAAATTTGTCCAGGCACGCGCCACTGCCCGCCGCCGGATGTTCGACGTAGCGTCTGCCCTCACTGGCGACACATACAATGACGATACGTTTATAATAGTCACCTCAGGCCGCTGCGAATACCGCAACAAAGGCATAGACCTGTTCCTCGACTCAATGAGCCGCCTGGGCGATCTTGATCCCGAGCGCAACATTCTCGCTTTCGTAATGGTGCCCGCCTGGGTCAAAGACCCCCGGGCCGACCTGGCCCACGCCCTTGCGTTCGGCGAGAAGAAGCCTTTGGCCGACCCCGTGATCACACACACGCTGAACAATCCCGGCGACGATCCGATCATCAGCCGCATACATTCGATCGGATTCACCAATAATGCCGACAGCCGCCTGACGCTGATATATGTGCCGTGTTACCTCAATGGCGACGACGGCATATTCAATCTCACATATTATCAGATACTCCCGGGAGTGGACGCCACCGTATTCCCGTCGTATTATGAGCCGTGGGGATACACCCCGCTCGAAAGCATCGCATTCGGTGTGCCAACGGTCACAACCACACTCTCCGGCTTCGGACAATGGATTCTTTCGGAATTTCCAAATAATTTCAAGGCATGCGGCGTGAAAGTGGAGCCCCGCGGCGATTTCAATTACGACCAGGTGAAAGAAGCCATCGCCATCGACCTGAAATCGCTGGTAGATGCCTCTGCCACAGAGACAGGACAGATTCGCCATGCCGCCGGTGCCACCGCTGATGCCGCCTCATGGCAATCATTCATCGCATACTATATCACTGCATTCGACATCGCCCTGCGCAATGCCCATGCCCGGATGCAAAACATATGACAATATAGAATCTATAACTTTAAAACATAGAATTATATGAAACTCCCTGTAAGTAACACTAATGCCCCCGTATGGCGTGACATTACTGTTAAATCCGAACTCCCCACCGAGCTGAAGGCTCTCGACGAGATCGCAAAAAACCTCTGGTGGGTTTGGAACAGTGAAGGCAAATCGCTTTTCCGCGACCTTAATCCCGACATCTGGCGCGCTACAGGCGAAAACCCGGTAATGCTTCTGCAGCAGCTCTCATCCGAACGTCTACAAGAAATCATCGATGACAAAGCACTCCGCACACGCATCGAAAAAGTATATGCCGACTTCAAGAAATACATGGAGCAGCCGATGCGCACCGATATCCCCTCAGTATCATACTTCTCCATGGAATACGGCCTGTGCAACTGTCTGAAGATATATTCCGGAGGTCTCGGCGTACTTGCCGGCGACTACATAAAGGAAGCCTCCGACAGCCGCGTGGACATGACCGCCGTCGGATTCCTCTATCGATACGGATACTTCACACAGTCGCTCAGTGTAGACGGCCAGCAGATTGCCAACTACGAGCCACAGAACTTCAACCAGCTCCCAATCGAGCAGGTGCTCGACAAGAACGGCAAGCCCCTCATTCTTGAGGTGCCTTACCCCGGCCGCATAATCTACAGCCACATCTGGCGCGTGAACGTAGGCCGCATGAAACTCTACCTGATGGACACCGACTTCGACATGAACAGCGAGTTCGACCGCTCCATCACCCACCAGCTCTATGGCGGTGACTGGGAAAACCGTATCAAGCAGGAATACCTCCTCGGCATCGGCGGTGTGCTCCTGCTGAAAAAACTCGGCATCAAATCCCAGATCTACCATGCAAACGAAGGCCACGCCGCACTCCTCAACCTGCAGCGCCTCGTAGACTATGTGCAGGAAGACGGCCTCGACTTCAACGTAGCCCTCGAAGTGGTGCGCGCCTCGTCGCTCTATACTGTACACACCCCCGTCCCCGCCGGACACGACTACTTCGAAGAAAGTCTCTTCGGTAAATACATGGGTGAGTACCCTGCAAAACTTGGCATCTCCTGGAACGACCTCATGAACATGGGTCGTGAGAATCCCAACACACAGGAACGCTTCTCCATGAGCGTGTTCGCGCTCAACACATGCCAGGAAGCCAACGGCGTAAGCTGGCTCCACGGTGAAGTGTCGAAAAAGATGTTCGCCGGCGTATGGAAAGGCTACAGCTGGCAGGAAAGCCACGTAGGATACGTAACCAACGGTGTGCACATGCCCACATGGGCCGCCTCCGAATGGAAAGAGTTTTACACTCAGCATCTTGGCGAACAGGTGTTTGATCACCAGAGTGATCCGCAGGCATGGAAAGGCATCTTCAAATGCACCGACGAGGACATCTGGAACATGCGCACTGTACTGAAGAATAAATTCATCAACTTCGTCAAGCGCGACTTCAAACAGAAATGGCTCGCCAATCAGGGCGATCCCTCAGCTGTGATGAAGATCCTGGACAAAATCAACCCCAATGCCCTCATCATCGGCTTCGCACGCCGATTCGCCACATACAAGCGCGCCCATCTGCTCTTCACCGACCTTGACCGTCTGGCCAAGATTGTAAACAACGAACAGTTCCCCGTGCAGTTCGTATTCTCCGGCAAGGCTCACCCCGCCGACGGCGCAGGCCAGGGCCTGATCAAGCGCATCATGGAAATCTCGCGCATGCCACAGTTCCTCGGCAAGATCATCTTCCTCGAAGACTACAACATGGTGGTGGCCAAGCGCCTCGTGACAGGTGTGGACATCTGGCTCAACACCCCCACACGTCCGCTTGAGGCATCCGGCACATCAGGCGAGAAGGCTGAGATGAACGGTGTGCTCAATTTCTCAGTGCTTGACGGCTGGTGGTACGAAGGCTACCGCTTCAACGAGAAAGCCGGCTGGGCGCTCACCGACAAGCGCACCTACACCGACCAGGGCCAGCAGGATAAGCTCGACGCGGCCACTATCTACTCCATGCTCGAGAATGAGATCATACCTCTCTACTTCGCAAAGAATTCCAAGGGCTATTCACCCGAGTGGATCCAGTATATAAAGCGCTCAATCGGCGACATTGCCCCGCATTTCACCATGCAGCGCATGATCGAGGATTATATCCAGCGCTTCTACGATCCTGAGGCAACCCGCAGCGCACGTCTCACAAAAGACAACTTCGCACTGGCACGTCAGATCGCCGCATGGAAGGAAAACATAGCATCCAAATGGGATGGCATAAAAGTATTCGACATCAAGTCGGAAACAGATACCACCAACGGATATGTGGCCGGCCAGACAATCAAGGTACAGGCCATAGTTGACACAAATGGTATCGGCCGCGACCTCGGACTTGAGATGGTAAGCTATAAGCAGGAAAATGGCGAAGAGAGCCTCCAGCGCATAGAGCCGTTCAAAGTAGTCAAGGAAGAAGGCAACGTGCTCACCTACGAGCTTGTCACAAAGGTAAAAGACGCCGGAGTATTCCGCTACGGCTACCGTCTGTACCCCATCAACAAGGAACTGCCTCACCGTCAGGACTTCGCATTCACACGCTGGATCTGATAATCCGGTTGCATATCCCAATAAAAAAAGGAGCCGTCTGGCTCCTTTTTTTATTGCATCATCCCGGGATGCCACTAATCATATCTGATCCGTCATTGCTTCCAGATCCATCGTGGCCAGCTCCCATAGGCTCATTGCATTCTCAAGATCTTTCTGCGCACAGGCATGCTGCGTGTATAGCTCATCCGAGGCCTCACCTGAGGCAAAGCGCGCTTCTATGGCCGCTTTCACCGCCTCCAGGCGTGTCACTTCGGCCTCCGCATCCTCCACCTTTTTGCGTGCGCGGCGGATAGCCTTGTCACGCTCACGCTGCTCCTGATACGAAAGCCGAGGCTTAGCCGGCTCCACTGGCTGCTGTGTCTGAGGCTTCTGCACATTTTTCGGCTGCGACTTGTCTTTGACTGTCTCTTTGGATCTGGACAGCTCAAGTTCGGAAAGCGACTGCATGTTCTTCTTCTCCAGAAACTCGTATATTCCGCCCAGACACTCGCGCACCTGACCTCCGCCGAATTCATATACCTTCTCCACCAGCCCGTCCAGGAACTGGCGGTCGTGGCTCACCACAATCACAGTGCCGTTAAAATCCTTTATGGCCTGTTTCAGGATGTCCTTGGTGCGCATGTCCAGATGGTTGGTAGGCTCATCGAGTATCAGCAGATTCACAGGCTCAAGCAGCAGACGTATCATGGCCAGGCGCGTCTTCTCACCACCTGAAAGCACCTTCACCTTCTTGTCCGAGGCTTCTCCGCCAAACATGAATGCGCCCAGTATATCCCGGATTTTCAGACGAATGTCACCCACAGCCACACGGTCAATGGTATCGAAGACTGATATCTCGCCATCAAGCATCTGCGCCTGGTTCTGCGCGAAGTAGCCGATCTTCACATTATACCCTATTTTCAGTGTGCCTGTAAATGGAATCTCGCCCATGATACATTTCACAAGGGTGGACTTCCCTTCGCCGTTTTTGCCTACGAAAGCCACCTTCTCGCCACGCTTGATGGTGAATGTGGCGTGGTCAAACACCTGATGCTCGCCATATGCCTTGCCTACGTTGTCGCAGATCACGGGATAGTCGCCGGAGCGTGGGGCAGGGGGGAAGCGCAGGTTCAGGTGCGACGTATCCACCTCATCCACCTCGATGCGCTCGATCTTGGCCAGCTGCTTCATGCGGCTCTGCACCTGCACAGCCTTTGTGGCCTTGTAGCGGAAACGCTCGATGAATTCCTCTGTGTCCTGTATCTGTTTCTGCTGATTCTGATAGGCACGCATCTGTTGTTCCACACGCTCTTTGCGAAGTTCGACATAGCGCGAATAATTCACTGCATAATCATATATCTTGCCTAAGGAGATTTCGATGGTGCGGGATGTCACATTGTCGATGAACGCCCTGTCATGGCTCACCAGTACCACTGCCTTGGCCTTGGATATCAGGAACTGCTCAAGCCACTGTATGGATTCAATGTCCAGATGGTTGGTAGGCTCGTCAAGCAACAGCACATCCGGGCGCGTCAGCAGCAGCTTGGCCAGCTCTATGCGCATGCGCCATCCGCCGGAGAATTCTGAAGTGGGCCTTTGGAAATCGCTGCGCAGGAAACCCAGACCCAGCAATGTCTTTTCCATCTCGGCCTCACAGTTCTCCGATCCTTCGATTGCTATCCGGTCAGTGAGCGACGTCATGCGGTCAATCAGCTGTTGGTAGCCTTCCGACTCATAGTCGGTGCGCTCAGCCAGCTCGGCGTTGAGCCTGTCCAGTGTGGCATGCATCTCGTCGATGTGCGAGAATGCTTTCCTCACTTCTTCCACCACGGTGAGCTCATCTGTCAGTACCATCTGCTGTGGCAGATAGCCTATGGTCACTCCGGCAGGCACAGCCACGCTGCCCGATGTGGGCTGCTGTATGCCTGCGATTATCTTGAGCATAGTGGATTTGCCCGCGCCGTTCTTGCCAACAAGGGCAATCTTGTCGCGCGGATTTATCACATAATTGATGTTATCGAAAAGCGCCTTTGCGCTGAACTCTACAGAAAGATTATTTATTGATATCATTTTAGAGGTTGTCCAAGAGACTTCACGAGCCTCTTACTTTATATACGCCCTTGTCGGTGATGACAAGGTCAACACCCACATCATGCGGATCAGTGTCTATATCATCCACAATCTGGAAGTCATAAGACATGCCAATCTTCGTGGCTCGTGCAGCAGCGAGCAGTCTGTCATAGAAACCTTTGCCACGCCCCACACGGTTGCCTTTCCGGTCGTATGCCACAGCTGGCACTATTATAAGCTCCATTTGGCTCACATCCACTATATCGTCGCCATCAGGCTCCTCGATATGAAATGCGCCCAGCCTAAGGGTGGTCTTCTCATATGGCAGTATCTCAAGATTCACGCCGTTCACTCTCGGCAGATAGAAATGCTTCCGCCCATGCCACTTCTCCAGGAATAGACGGGTCGACAGTTCATCAGGCAGACTATGATACATAAGTATATGTTCCGCCATCATAAACGATGCCTGCTTCTCCAACATTGCGAATGCGGCATAAGCCGCGTCCTTTTTTTCCTGCTCCGACAGCAACGCCTTGCGGGTCTTTATGCCAAGGCGTATCTCATTCTTATTCATTCGTCGCTATTTTTTCTGACACATCGGCATCAAGCGGCGGACGGCGCACCTTCTCCCTGGCGATATCCAGAGCCTTGTCATCGACATTGATTATCTCATAGTAGGCCGACAATCCGAGCACATTCCGCGCTATCAGCGCTTTCAGTTGATTAACAATCAACTTCGATGAAGTGTTTATGTAGTACCATTGCGCGGGCACACCGTTCTGAGCCGCATAGCGCACGAATGAGACAAGCAGCATATCGTCTGACGGCAGCTTCTTGCGGAATTCGTCCACCGTCTCCACTGCACTCAGGTCGTCGCGGTTGAGGTCGGCGTACTCATATGCGAAGTCGATCATCAGACCCTTGTTGATTATCTTCTCATAATACTTTGTCACTGCCGCAGTATCCCGCGGCACAAAATGATCTGGCATGATTCCGCCGCCGCCATATACTGTCCGGCCGCCAAAGGTAGTATAACGGTCATCTGGATTGAACCTCACAGAGTCGGCCGACAATAGTTCGCCATTGTTGAAACGATTGATCAGCTCAGCATCATAATCCGAGCGGTCACCCAATTTGTAATCTTTTTGTATGCAGCGGCCGGCAGGAGTATAATAGCGTTGCACCGTCAGGCGCACCTCGCTTGAATCTGGCATCATGATCGGGCGCTGCACCAGTCCTTTGCCGAATGATCGGCGGCCTATGATCCAGCCACGGTCATTATCCTGTATCGCACCGGAGAATATCTCCGACGCGCTTGCCGAGAATTCATCTATGATCACAGCCACACCGAAATCGGTGAACGCCCCCGAGCCGTCGCTGAGCACAATCTGGTCTTCCGAACGGTCGCGTCCCTTCGTTGACACTATCACCTGACCTGGCTCCAGGAATTCGTTGGCCATAAGTATGGCCGGCTCCATATACCCTCCGGTATTGCCCCGCAGGTCTATCACATAATCCTGTGCGCCCTCGATGCGCAGACGGTTGAGAGCCTGAAGGAATTCGTCATAGGTATCGCGTGCGAATTTGCTCACCTTTATATATCCGGTGCGATCATCACACATATATGCGGCATCAATGTACACAGTAGGGATGTCGTCGCGGGTAATCTTGAACGTGAGTGGCTTGCGCGACAATCCGCGTTTCACCGTGATCGTCACATCAGTGCCTTTCTTGCCGCGAAGCATGGCACGCACATCGTCAGGCGTCAGCCCTGTGCCGGCTATAGGCTTGTCATCTACTTTTATAATCCGGTCGCCGGCCTGCACGCCCACACGTTCTGCCGGACCATCGGTGATCACCTCCACCACACACAACGTGTCATTGAGGATGTCGAATGATATGCCCACGCCACTGAAACCCTCAAGTTCGCTGTTCACCATCTCGAAATCCGTCTTCGGTATATAGGCAGAGTGTGGATCCAGATTATTGAGCAGAGCTGGAATCGCCATCTCCACGAGGCTGTCCATATCTATCTCATCCACATATTTGTCATTGATTATCTCAAGCACACTCATTAGCTTCTTCTCTCCGCCAGAGAGTGAGTGGGAGCTGTTCAGTATCCATCCTAACCACATGCCGCCGGCAAATATGGCCGAAAGCACCAGTGGCATCCAATACTTGTTCTTATTCATCTATCTGAGGTAAATGCACGCATTCTATACCGGCGCGCTGCAGAAGCTCGATCCCGGTCGTGATGCGGTACAGTTCATTATATACTACGCGGCGTATCCCGGCTTGTATTATCAGCTTTGCACATTCCATGCATGGCGATGCCGTCACATACAGCGTGGCTCCGTCGCTCGAATTATTGCTTCTTGCCACTTTCGTTATAGCATTGGCCTCGGCATGAAGCACATATGGCTTCGTCAGCCCGTCCTCGTCCTCGCACACATTCTCGAATCCGGCGGGAGTACCGTTGAAGCCGTCCGATATTATCATCTTGTCCTTCACAAGAAGCGCGCCTACTTTCCTGCGCTGGCAATAGGAATTCTCCGCCCATATCGATGTCATGCGCAGATATCGTTTGTCCAGCAATGTCTGTTTGTCTGTCATAACAAGTTATCCGAATATGCTTAGTGGCACCTGTCCCAGATCATCCACAATCAGGTCGGCTTTACCGGCCAGAGCCTCACGCGGGTTAGTCGTGGCCAGAGCCACCACCTTTCCTCCTGCGGCTTTGCCGGCAAGAAGCCCGTTGAAAGAATCCTCGAACACCACACAATCCTCAGGGCGTGCACCCAACCGTTCTGCTGCCAGATTATAGCCCTGCGGATCAGGCTTTGAGCGCGTAACATCTTCATCAGTGATGATGGCTCCGAAATAACGCTTCATATCGGGATGCTGCTCAAACAGATGTCCGATCTTGGCCGGACTGCTGCTCGTCACTATGGCACATCCTATGCCTGCGCCCTCCAGCTTCTCGAGGAATGGCTTGACTTCGCGGAAAAATTCATAACGCTGTTCGCGCTCATGCTTCTCAAGCTCAGCCGATATCCATTTCTGCACTTCAGGGTCAGGAAAATATGTCGCGTATATATTCTCAAGAGTCGACCCTTTGATTATTGACGCCAGGCTGGGGACATCCGGGCGGAATTTATTACCCATTGATGCCCAGAATATTGAATATGCCCCTTCGGTGTCTACGAGCACACCATCCAAGTCAAAAAGACCAGCTTTCATATACACTTTATAATTAGTCTGCAAAGTTAGCAATTTTCCTCCAAATCCACCTCAAAATTCCTTTAATATTTATATAGTAGATTTTTTTACTGGGATACATGTTGGACTTCCCGCAAAATTCAATTAACTTTGTGCAATTTTAGGCGAATACAACCGTATTTTCACCGGATTCATGTATTGACATTTTTCTTACTTTAAATTTATATGTCACGTTTATTACCTTTTTTAGTACCGGTCGCCACCGGGCTGATCATGGCTTCTTGTGCCGGATCATCGGCTGATACACAGCTGACACGCTCAGGGCTCGACCCACAGAAATTTATTAAAGAGGTCAACGGAAAAACCACAAACCTCTACACGCTCAAAAATGAAGCAGGCATGGAAGTATGTGTCACCAATTTCGGCGGCCGCATAGTATCCATCATGGCTCCTGATGCCAAAGGAGAATTCAGGGATGTTGTCCTTGGATTCGACAGTATAGATGCCTATCTCCCGCAGAACAACCTCTCCGATTTCGGCGCGGCAATCGGCCGATATGCCAATCGTATCGCAGGCGGCCGCATGGTCATCGACGGCGACACTATCCAGCTGCCTCAGAACGACGGTCCCAACTGCCTCCACGGCGGCCCAACCGGATGGCAGTATCAGGTCTACGATGTGAAAGAAGCCAACGACACCTCGCTCACCCTTGTGATGAACTCTCCCGACGGAGACAATAACTTCCCCGGCAACCTCACCGCAGAAGTCACCTACACGCTTACCCCTGACAACCGGATCAACATCAACTACAGCGCCACCACCGACAAGCCCACCGTCATAAACATGACCAACCACAGCTATTTCAACCTCAACGGTGACGCTTCTACTACCATTCTTGACAATATCCTCACAATCAACGCTGACAGATTCACTCCGGTGGACTCACTGCTGATCACAACAGGCGAATTTGCCGATGTGGCCGACACCCCCCTTGATTTCCGCACGCCACACGTCGTAGGTGAACGAATCAGCATGGTTGAGTACGACCAGATCGCCCGTGGAAACGGATACGACCACAACTGGGTGCTCAACACCGCCGGCGACGCCACAGTCCCCGCCGCCACCCTCTATTCACCTGCCACCGGAATCCAGCTTGATGTATACACCAACGAGCCGGGAATCCAGGTGTATTCCGGCAACTTCCTCAACGGCACCGTCACCGGCAAAGGAGGCATCAAATATCAGCAGCGCGCCGGCATCTGCCTGGAGACACAGCACTATCCCGACGGCCCCAACAAGCCCCAATGGCCCAGCGTCATTCTCCGTCCGGGGGAGAAGTACGAATCATTCTGCTCATTCGCATTCTCCACAAAAAACTGATTCATCTAAATCTTAAAAACGATATCTGAAAAATGGCTCTATTAGACTGGTTAGTCATCGCCATCTTCTTTCTGGCACTCGTAGGCATCATCGTATGGGTGATGCGTCAGAAACAGAACAATGCCGAAGACTACTTCCTCGGTGGCAAGGATGCCACATGGATTGCCATAGGCGCATCCATTTTTGCTTCTAACATCGGATCCGAACACCTGATCGGCCTCGCAGGCTCCGGTGCTTCATCAGGCATGGCCATGGCCCACTGGGAGATTCAGGGTTGGATGATCCTGCTCCTCGGCTGGGTGTTCGTGCCCTTCTACTCACGCTCAATGGTGATTACAATGCCCGAATTCCTCGAGCGCCGTTACAATCCCGCTTCCCGTACAATTCTTTCAGTAATCTCCCTGATCAGCTACGTTCTCACAAAAGTTGCCGTCACTGTCTACGCCGGCGGCCTCGTGTTCCAACAGGTGTTCGGCATCGACCAGCTCTGGGGCATCGACTTCTTCTGGATCGCCGCTATCGGGCTTGTGCTCCTCACAGCCATCTACACAGTCTTCGGCGGCATGAAATCCGTACTTTACACCTCCGTCCTGCAAACGCCCATACTCCTGCTCGGCTCACTCATCATTCTTGTACTTGGCCTTAAAGAACTTGGAGGCTGGGATGAAATGATGCGTATATGCTCGGCAGTAAAGGTGAATGAGGCCGGTGATTCAATGACCAACCTCATACGCTCCAACAACGACCCGCAGTATCCCTGGCTCGGAGCCCTCATCGGCTCGGCAGTAATAGGCTTCTGGTACTGGTGTACCGACCAGTTCATCGTACAGCGCGTGCTTTCCGGTAAAAACGAAAAGGAAGCCCGCCGTGGCACCATCTTCGGCGCATATCTCAAGCTGCTGCCAGTATTCCTGTTCCTCATTCCCGGCATGATTGCATTCGCCCTGCATCAGAAGATGGGATCATTCCTGCCAATGCTCCCCAGCGGTGCGCTCAACACCGACGCCGCTTTCCCCACACTCGTGGCCAAACTACTCCCCGCAGGCGTGAAAGGCCTGATCGTGTGCGGTATCCTCGCGGCACTCATGTCCTCGCTCGCATCGCTGTTCAACTCATCAGCAGCGCTCTTCACCATCGACTTCTACCAGCGTTTCAAACCCAAGACCGACCCGAAGAAACTCGTGCGCATAGGCCAGGCTGCCACTGTCGTGATTGTGGCCCTCGGTATCCTCTGGATTCCTGTCATGCGTTCTGTCGGTGATGTCCTATACCTCTATCTCCAGGATGTACAATCAGTACTCGCGCCGGGTATCGCCGCCGCGTTCCTCATGGGCATATGCTGGAAGAGGGCCACAGCCCAGGGTGGCATGTGGGGTCTGATCGCCGGCCTGGTAATAGGTCTCACACGCCTCGGCGCCAAGATCGTCTACTCCAACGGTGATCCGTCGGTCGATTCAGGTCTGTTCAAATATATCTTCTTTGATACCAACTGGCTCTTCTTCTGCGGATGGATGCTTGTGTTCTGCCTCGCAGTGGTCATACTCGTCAGCCTCTTTACCAAGGCTCCCGATCCGGAGAAAATCAAAGGCCTGGTATTCGGCACCTCCACCCCGGAACAGCGCGCCGCAACCCGGGCAAGCTGGAATCACTGGGATATTATCCACACCTGCATCATCCTCGGCATCACTGCCGCATTTTACTGGTATTTCTGGTAATCCCGAATATCGTATCAACACAAAGGGCACAGAAATCTCAATCTGTGCCCTTTGTTTAACATAAATCCAATAAAAAATGCCGCCGGTAACAGCAAAATCCACATCGCCGCAAATTCTTGGTACGGAAAGCATCGGAAAACTACTGATGCAGTATTCCGTACCCGCCATAATCGCCAGTGTCGCCACATCATTATATAATATAATCGACAGCATATTCATAGGGCAGGGGGTGGGTCCGCTCGCCATCGCCGGTCTGGCCATCACATTCCCGCTGATGAATCTTGTCATCGGCTTCTGCACACTCATCGCCGTGGGCGGTGCCACCATCAGTTCAATCTTCCTCGGACAGAAGAACATACAACGCGCCACCGAAGTGGTCAATACTGTCACAGTACTGTGTCTGGTCCACGCAGTGGTGTTCGGCTCGCTCACTCTCATATTCCTTGACCCAATACTGCGGCTTTTTGGAGCCACAGACGCCACCATCCCGTACGCTGCCGAATTCATGCGGGTGATCCTCTACGGCACACCTATATCTTACATATTCATCGGCCTCAACAACATCATGCGAGCCACCGGCTACCCCAAAAAAGCAATGTATTCGGCGCTTATGTCCGTGGGGGTGAACATAATCCTGGCTCCTATATTTATATTCAAGCTCAAATGGGGCATAGCAGGAGCGGCCTGGGCCACAGTCTGCGGACAGACCGCCGCACTGATCTGGGTACTCCATCACTTCCTGTCGAAGAAAAGCTACGTACACTTCAATCTCCGTGCAGGATTCTTCAGCAAAGTGCTGCTTCAGCGCATATACTCCATAGGCCTGTCGCCATTCCTGATGAATTGCTGCGCTTGCCTGGTAGTCGTATTCCTCAATAAATCGCTGCTCACATATGCCGAGGTAGATGGCAACATGGCAGTCGGAGCATACGGGATCATCAACCGTACCACCATGTTCTTCGTGATGATTGTCTTCGGTGTCACACAAGGCATGCAGCCGATACTCGGATACAATTTCGGCGCCGGCAATTGGACACGCGTAAAAAACACGCTCATACGCGGCATATACATCGGCCTGGGCATCACCTGTATAGGATGGATAATTACGGAAGCGTTCCCCGACCAGCTCTCACGCATGTTCACCGACGACCCCACAATTGTCGAAATAGCCCGCCGTGGCTTCAGGATATATTTCATAGCATACCCTGTGGTAGGAGTCCAGATTGTGATACAAAACTATTTCCAGTCGATCGGCAAACCGAAGCTATCCATATTCCTCTCGCTCACCCGCCAATTGATCTTCCTGCTGCCACTGTTGTGGATACTGCCCCCATATTTCGGAGTGAACGGTGTCTGGGCCAGCATGGCAGGAAGTGACTTTTTGGCTTTCGCACTCGCTCTCACCGTAGCCATTGTAAGCGTAAAGCGCTACGACCGTCAACTCAACACTCAGAACATCAAACAATAATACATCATGCTACAGGAATTTCAACTCAGGGTCGACCCCGAAACTGCATATACGCCACTGAAACTAAACGTGCACATATCTTCGACAAACAATCTTGATGTAAACCGCATCAGACAGGTCGACATCCTGCGCCGCAGCATAGATGCACGACAGCGCCGCGTGATGGTGAATCTCACTGTGCGTGTGCATCTCGACCGCATAGAGCCGGTAAGCCCACCTCCATGCCCCCGGTACATCCCTGTTCCCCAGGATGCCCCTCAAGCTGTCGTGGTGGGTGCCGGCCCCGCAGGCCTATTCGCTGCTTTAAGGCTGGTAGAGAGCGGTGTACGCCCGATTGTGCTTGAAAGAGGCAAAGATGTTGACAGCCGTCGCCTTGATATGGCCCGTATAAGCCGCGAGAGCGTGGTGGATCCCGACTCCAACTATTGCTTCGGCGAGGGTGGGGCAGGAGCCTTCTCCGACGGTAAACTATATACCCGCAGCAAAAAACGCGGATCAGTAGACAAGATCCTCGCAATACTCAACCATCATGGAGCATCTGCCGACATTCTGGCGGATGCGCATCCGCATATCGGTTCTGACAAGCTCCCGGCAGTGATCAAGAATATACGTCAGACAATCATTGACTGCGGCGGAGAAGTGCATTTCAACACACGTGTCACTGACTTGAGAATAGAAGACGGCAAAGTAACCGGTGCGTTCGCGGCCGACGGCACCCTGTATTCCGGGCCCGTGATCCTGGCCACCGGCCATTCCGCCCGCGACACATACCACATGCTCCAGAAGCGCGGCGTGCAGATCGACGCCAAGGGTATAGCCGTGGGGGTACGGCTGGAGCATCCTCAGGCCGACATTGACCGCATATTCTACCACAATCCCGCGGGACGTGGCAAATATCTGCCTGCGGCAGAATACTCGTTGCTGACCAGAGTGGATGGCAGGGCAGTGTATTCATTCTGCATGTGTCCTGGCGGATATATTATTCCTGCTGCCTCTGCTCCGGGCGAAATAGTGGTCAACGGTATGTCACCGTCAGGGCGAAACACCCGCTGGGCCAATTCCGGCATGGTAGTCGAGGTACTCCCCGAAGATATCCCCGGTGACAACCCTCTGCGGGTGATGGAATACCAGCGGCAGATCGAAAGCCGATTTTTCACGGCAGCCGGTTGCACCCAGCACGCTCCGGCACAGCGCATGACTGATTTTATCAACGGACGCCAATCGGCCGACGTGGCTCCCACATCATACACGGCCGGTGTAAAACCGGGCAGAGTGGATGAATTGCTGCCACCACCGATCGCATCGCGGCTTAAAAAAGCATTCACTGAATTCGGCAGTAAATATAGAGGTTTTGTCACCCCTGACGCCACAGTGATCGGCGATGAGACACGCACATCCGCGCCCGTACGTGTGACACGAGACGGACTGACCTTGCAGCACATATCGCACCCCGGGCTATATCCTTGCGGCGAAGGAGCCGGATATGCCGGAGGAATCGTGTCGGCAGCAATCGACGGCGACCGCTGTGCAGCCAGTCTGGCGGAGGCTTTTACCCGGAAATAGGCGAATGGCATGACACTCTGTGCGCCTGTCTGGAAACCCTGAACATTTCCAGGCAGGTAACGTTCTATAAATATAGTTGAAATCAGATATTTTTACTCATAAGACTATTATTTATGGACAACAAAACACTGAGCGGCAACACCACCGAAGCCCCTGTGACATCGTCGGGCCGCAAGAAAAACCTGTCCACAGCACATGGATCCATCACCATGTATGCTATGGCCATACTGATAGTCACATCCATACTGAGCCTGCGCGGATTACCGTCGGAGGCGAAGTATGGTGTGCAATCCATTTTCTACTATCTGTTCGCGGCAGTTGTATTCCTGCTGCCGTTCTCACTGGTATGCGCCGAACTGGCATCCACCTGGACAAAGAGCGGTGGCCTGTACCGCTGGGTGGCCGAGGCATTCGGCCCACGGTTTGGCTGGCTGGCCATGTTCCTTGAATGGCAGACGGTGGTAATCTGGTTTCCGACAGTTCTGATGTTTGCCGCAGCCTCGCTGGCATATATGTTCTGGCCAGAGAGTTTCGACGCAGCGCTCGCTTCCAATAAGATATACACGCTTGCGATTGCATTGCTTGTCTACTGGATATCAACATTCAATGCTTTCCGGGGACAGAAGTCGGCCAATGTGCTCAGTACATACGGTGGCCTTGTGGGCACGATTATCCCCGGAGCCATCCTGATAGTGCTCGGTGTGATATATTTCTGCATGGGAAAACCTCTTGCACTGGAACATGTGCCGTTCTTACCAGACTTCTCCAATGTCGGCACCATAGTGCTCGCGGCATCAATTTTCCTCTTCTACGCAGGCATGGAGATTCAAGCCGTGCATGTGACCGACATGCGCAACCCGGCACGTGATTTCCCCAAGGCCGTGTTCCTGTCAATCATTGTGATCGTGGCCGTGTACTCACTGGGCACGCTGATGATCGGGCTTGTGATTCCGTCGAAAGACATCAACCTGCTGCAATCCCTGCTTGTGGCATACAAAGCGCTATGGCAAGGCTTCGGAGTGGGCTGGCTTGGAAATGTGATGGCTCTGCTGATCATGTTCGGTGTCATCGGACAAGTGAGCGCGCTTGTCACAGGGCCATCCACCGGCCTCATGGCTGTGGCACAGAGCGGCTATCTGCCTCGCGGACTCCAGACCTTGAACAAGAACAATGTGAATACCCCCATCCTGATAGTGCAGGGGGTGTTTGTCACTCTGCTGTTGCTCCTGCTGATAGTGCTTCCCACTGTGGAATCCGCATATCAGATCATGTCGCAGATGGCCACAATAATATATCTGGTGATGGTGATAATGATATATGGAGCATTCATCCGTCTGCGCCGCACACAGCCGGGCAAGAAGCGTGGCTATCGGGTGCCGGGCGGCAAGGCAGGCGAGGTGATAGTGTGTACATTAGGCATAGCAGGTGCACTGTTAGCACTGGTGCTCAGCTATTTGCCACCATCGCAGATCACTACCGGATCGCCAGTGGTATATGTCGGAATCATCGTGGTAGGTGTAGCCGCGATAATAGCCATGCCACTGATAGTATATGCACTAAGGAAACCGTCATGGCGCAATCCTGACTCGCACTTTTATCCGTTCGACTGGCAGATAGAGGGCAGGGAACCCAGACAGGTATCCAAATGGGAAGACGGCTATATACCCACTGAGGAAGAAGTTGAAAAAGCCGAATCCCAAAATATTGCGCTGCACGGCACAGACAAGCACCATTAAAACCGACTGGGCGACTAATCCACGCGACGACTTACGCAAAACCATCAGTCAATCTCCTCCGCCACCGTGCGGAGGAGATTTTTTCTTGCTAATTCAGACTGAGGTGATTAATTCAGACTGCGGTAATCCCTGTAGAAAGTGAGCGTACCTACTATATAAGTTTTGATTCACCAGCCTCGTATATAACACATAACTACAACGACACAACAAAACCCTATTTAACATAATGCCGATTATCGTTCATACGCTGACATACTTTCTGATAACTCATTCAATGACTACGTTTTGTATTCTCAGCATCCTGCCTTTAGTCCATTCTTGGATTACTTCAATATAATTGACTTCATTCTTGACTATTTCCATTATAAAGATTTGAAATTTCTTGAAGATAAATTTATTGAACAAAAACGTCTTAATAATTTTCATCGTTCTTAATATGAAGTATATTGTTTTTTTTAATCGTGTTCGCTTGTTTTCAACTGGTGATTTGTCTCGTGCAATTAAGTTTTATTCTTCTTTTATTGAAGGTTTACTCCAAATTGCTGAGTTTGCTACTTACACTGTAGAAATTGAAGAAATTGATGAAGAAGATACATTAGTTACTTCTCCTTTTCCACGTGTTCTTTTTGTTTTTTGTTCTAATCCATCTGTTTCTGATGATTAATTTTTCTAAATTCTTTCTCAAATCGGACAAGGTCATATATGGCCTTGTCTATATTTTGTGTTTAATTTTCCGTTTGTTTAATTACTTCTTAAAATTTTACTCTAATGTCAAAAACTTCATCAAGCGCACCCCCTTTTAACGGTGCTAACTGTAATGTTATTTCCTCTAATCGGCTTCCGTCTGATTATTATAATTTCTGTGATGATGTCTATTGCGGTGTTTCTGAGTCTGGTTTTCCTGAGCATCAGTCTTTTCCATTTTCTGAGTATTTAGGTATTTTTTCCGATTACTCCTTGAGTTCTCTCATTTCTGCGGGAATAAATCCTCAGGCCGTTTCTATGGGAATCGGCTCCCGTCTTGATGGCATTTCTGAATTAAATTCTTTTATTGATAATAACCCTGATAAATCCGAATAATTATGGCTGTTTATAATGATTCTTTAAATATTACTCCTGCTGCTGGTATTTCGAGTAAAGTTTCTTTAAATTCTTCTCATTTAACAACACTTGATTTCGGTCAAATAGTACCTCTATACTGTCAGTCACTTCTTCCCCGTGATAATTTTAACATCCGTTTTAATATCTTTTCGCGTGTTGCGCCAATGAATTTTCCCGCCTATGTAGATATTAATGCTGTTGCTGTTACTGGATATGTTCCTTATTATCAAGTTTTCGATGGTGCGGATGCTTATTTTACTGGTACAGCTATCTTTAAAGGTAAGACGCCCGGTTTACCTTGTTTCAGTGCTTATTCACTTGACCAATTGTTTTTAACTTCTCAGTATAATCTTGTTGAATCCACTACTAAAGATGCTGCTAATATTGTTGTCGCTTCTTCTAATTCCAAATATTATAAATTCACTTATAAGGGACGATTATTTTATAAAATACTTCGGTCTCTTGGTTATCAACTTTCTTCTGGTATTGATGACGTGAAAGATGATACAGATCTTACTTCATATTATTATAAGTCCCGCCGTTTACCTCTCAATGCACTTCGCTTACTCTGTTTCTGTAAGATGTATGATGATTGGTTTACTTCTTCTTTTACTTATGCATCATCTCTTCTTGGTGAATTGCTTGAAAAAATTAAGCATACCTCCTATACTTCTAATTATACTTCATGGATTACTACGGCTCAGTTGTATTCTCTTCTTGATAGTATACGATTGATGTATAAGAACGATTATTTCACTAATGCATGGCGTTATACAAATGCCCCTGTTAATAATATTGGATATACTTTTAGTGTTCCAACTTCCGCTGGTGCTGGTCGTTCTGTTGTTTCTAACAATAATGATACTGAGACAGGAGTTTATCATCCTACTGGTAATTTCGGATATCTTACTGCTATGCAAGTCCGTTCTCTTAATGCTCTTGATAATTTTATTCGTCGCAATAATTATGCTGGTACTAAGCCCGCTATCCGTGCACTTGCCAAGTTCGGAATCAAGACAGAGGATTTTAAGAGTAATTATGCTGATATTATAGATATTAAACGTGTTCCTCTTAATATAGGTGATGTAACACAACAGTCTGAGACAAATACCTCTCCTCTTGGGTCTTTCGCTGGAAAAGGTATTGTTAACGGTGAGGCAAATGTCTCCGTACAATGTTCTGATTATGGTGAGTTGTTTATACTTGGTTTTTTACAAGTTGATACATGCTATCCTCAGGGCTATGACAGAGATATTTTAAAAACTGATTTCTTCGATTTCTATAATCCCGAATTCGATGGTCTTGGCATGCAGCCAATTTCATATAATGAACTTGTTTCAGATCCCTCCAATTCTGATTTCGCATCTGGTGATGATTATGTAGGTGATAAAGTTTTCGGATTTACTGAGCGTTACAATGAGTATCGTACTTCCCGCGATAAGATAACAGGTGATTATCTTTTGTTCGGTGAGTTGCTTTCATGGCATGCTGGCCGCCAGATGATGCCATTCCGTTTGAATCTTGTTAATGCACAAAATTCTAATTTTATTTATTATCCTAATGATAAACAAAGTGAGTTTGACCGCATTTTCGCTCTTACTGATTCTGCTAATTTTAATACACCTGATCATTTCTATGTTACCACATATTTTTCTGTTAATGCTGTCCGACCTATTAAGAATAGCAACCAGATAGCCAATCTTGGTGTCGGTGATGTAAATATACAGAAGTCCGGTACTCATGTTGAGTAGCAAAATGATACTATGTATGTCCCTCATCAGGGACATACATTTTTAATTTTAATTTTTATTAATATCAAAATGATATATTATGGGTTTTTTATCTGGAGTTGGTAAATTTTTCGGTAATGCCGTAAAAGGTGTTGCTGGTGCTTTGACTGGTCAATGGGGCTCCGTTATTTCTGCTGGTGCTAATTTGCTTGGCGGTGTTATAGGCTCTAAATCTCAGGAGAATATTAATCAGGCCAATATTGAAATGGCTCGTGAGACTAACGCATTCAATGAACGAATGCAGGACAAGCAAAACCAATGGAATCTTGACCAATGGAATAGGCAGAACGAATACAATACTCCTGCCGCTCAGCGTCAACGTCTTGAAGATGCTGGCTTGAATCCTTTGCATTATGGTCTTGATGGTACTGGCAATGCTGGTGCAATGGCTTCTGCTACTCCTGCCGCTGGTGTTATGCCACAGTTGCAGAATCCTGGTCTTGCTATTCAGGCCGCACTCGCTAATGTTGCTAATGTTGCTGCTGATACAGAGTTGAAAAAGGCTCAGGCCAATAATCTTAATGCAGGTGCTGGTCTTTCTACTGAACAAGCCGAAACTGAGCGTCAAATGCGTGTTGGCAATATTGAGTTACAAGGCCTTACTATTAAATTCAAACAGTTCGAAAATGCGTATATACAGCCTGCAGAACTTGATAAAATAAATGCAGAATCTAAAAAACTCAATACTGAACGTGAACAATTATCTGATTATTTAAAACTTGCTCAAAATAAGGATGCCCGTGAGGAGGCTTTGCGTCAAATTGCGCAATCTCATCTTGATAATGAGACTAAAAAGATTGCTAATGATTTTATTATTGCTTATGGTCACTTATTGAATGATGATAAACGTACTTCCTCAGAGGTTGAATTAAATGGTGCTCGTATTGTTTTAACTAAGGCACAGGCAGATACTGAGTTTTATCGTTCTATTGGTCAGCAAAAAACTAATAGTATTCTTGACTCTCAAGCTGCAATTGCTTCTGCTCAGGCCAGTACTGCTGCTGATGATGCACAGCTGCAGCATGATATGTTGCAGTATTCACATGATAGTGCAAAAATTGAATGGCAATTTATTATGGATGAGGGAGATGGAACTCGTTGGCTTCGTAAGTCAATTTCTAAATGGTCTAATACTCTTTCTGATATTACAGAGGTTATTAAACCAGTTTCAGGCTCTTTTCGTCCTGCTCCTTTACATACTACTTATAAAATGGGCAGTACTTATGTTTATCCTCAAAATTGATTCCCTCTTTGTGTCCCGGCTATGTGATTACGTCAGGCTTAAACTCATGAAAATCACACTAGCCGGGGCACAAAGGGGGTGTGGGGGGAATGGGGCGGCAATGAGCACCCATTCCCCCCAGTACTCGCGGTTGCGGCTTGCCGCAACAACTCGCGCATTGTTCGTAGACGTATAGACGTATCACTTAAAATTTATGCAGAGCGTAAATTTTTTATTAAATTATATTCTTCTTGTCCGCCCGCACTGGCGGTTAATTACCGTCTTTCTCATGTAGTTTACGAAATGAGTTTAGACGGTAGGCGCCAGTGCTGCGGGCGGACAGTTTAAAATTAAAATTATGCTAACTCCAAATTTCACACTTTTAGAATTATTGCGTTCAGATTCCACAGACCGCACAGCAAGCAATTTCAAATGCATCACATCACGTGAGGTGCTTAATCTTGAAGTATTATGTAATAATATCCTCGAGCCAGCCCGCAAACGTTTCAATGTTCCCTTTTATGTCAATTCTGGATACCGTTCTCCCTATTCCAATAAGCAAGTCGGAGGCGTAGCCAATTCTTTGCATACAAAAGGCTGTGCCGTTGATTTCACCGTCTCAGATAAGGCCATGTTATACGACATATTCAATTATATTAAAGATAACCATACCTTTGATGAGTTGATATTATATAAGGATAGGAACTATAAGCCGCGTTTCATCCATGTCGCTTATGTTGCGCTTAGTACTGAGCATCGTATGATGTCAAAGACGGTGATACGTTAGGCGAGCGATTTATGCGAGCGCCCTCCCTTGTCCATATAATGACAATTGAGGAATTACCCTCAACCCCTTGCGGGTTGAATCTGTCATTTACGTTTTAAACGTTAGATTCAATTGCTAACTTCCATTTCTATAAAAAATAATAGCCATTTCCGTCTCCCTGGTGATGCTGCCCGTTTTGATTTGCCGTTGTCTACTAATTTCGATTATCGCAGACAGCGACAGAGTGCCTATTATATTCGTAACTATTATGAGTTTAAATGCTGTCAGGATTCAGGCGGTTTTGTCACATTCTATACTTTCACATTCAATGACCGTGCATTGAAAAAGATTAACGGCCGCAATGTCCTTGATAATGATGCCATTCATTGGCTGTTACGTGATTCTGGTTTGCGAAAGGCTGTCCGCAAATTTGGTTTTACATTCAAGTATTTTATTTCTCCAGAGTTTGGAGAAGGCAAAGGCGTTCGCGGTTATGGAAATAATCCTCATTATCATGGTGTCTTTTATTTTTATCCTATTTCACATTCAAAAGGTCACGTCAATAACTTTATCCGTGCCAATCTTGTCACCAAGATTTTCCGCCGTTTCTGGCAAGGTAATGAGTATCCCGGTTCACGTTCAAATGATCCTCGTTTTTTTACTTATGGCAAATTGGATATATCTAAGGAACATGGCGCTCTTGTCAAAGACTTTAAGGCTATTCAATACACCTCTAAATATGTTGTCAAGGATGCTACTTCTCTTAAATTGATTGACCATATTAAGAATTATTATATTACCAATTATATACCACGGTATTTGCGCTATTTAGATAGGTTATTAGACTATAAGTATACTCGACGTTTTCTTGATGAACTTAATGTTGTCGTTCATCAAGACGCACAGTTTAGTGATTCCATTGTTGATTCTTTGTTAAAAAACAATTTACAATTTTGTAAAAAGTTCAATGAATTTGTTTACATTTTATGGAGCACCAAGTTTTTTCCCTTGGTCTCTCATTCATACTTTCCTAAGGTATTTACTTCGAAAGGTTTTGGTCTTAGTGCTATTGATTATGTTTCAACTGATTATACTGTTAAAGTTCCAGATTCTAAACGTGGTTGGTATCAGGCAAAATTACCTCTTTATCTTAAGAGAAAAATATTCTATGATGTTGTTAAGTCTCCCGAAACTGGCTCACCTTGCTATCGTCTGAATAATGTGGGCATAGCCTACATGTATAAGAATTTGCCTGCTGTTGTCAATGCAGCTTCTCTTAAATCATCCAATGCTATTCAACGTTTTGAGCATTTTAATATATCTGATTGGTTTGACTTTGTGTCTCTTTATAAAGATCATTGTAATCTTCCTTATTGTAGGCTTGTCGAATTTTTAGATAAATATTTGAAAAACGATTTTGATGTGTTAAAAGTATTTAAATATTTTCATAAGTCTTTTGAATTTTCTGATAATATATTATTTTTGCATCAGATTTACAACTTAGTTTATAAACATCATTCCTATTGTAATGTTAACAATCCCCCTGTTTTGGCTCCTTGGTTGTTTGATTCTGGATTTTCTGACACGTCGTTCTCATTGAGTGACTACGAATATTTCAAGATTCTTTCTTACCATAATGCCGATTATCGTTAGTTGGGGATAGTTTGTTATTTTGGGGCTGTTTGTGGGATATAACTTATCTAATTTATTTTCTTATTTTATCTACTATTTTTTTATCTTGTATTATCTTGCCTCGCCTCTATGTCTGTCCATTCTTACGCGAATGGATGGTCTTTTATGCGCCGCGCTGACCAATCTTACCATACGGACACAGGCACCGGATGCTCCTTGCGGTATTTCTGCATTTGCTCTCCACGAAACACCCTCAATAATCTGTCACGGAATTGCCGGTAATCAAGGAAACCTCGGCGTCGGTCGATCCATTCAGCCACTACGCTGCGCACCTCGCTGAGCGGCACTGTAAACTCAGGCACCTCGTTGTCTACAAGGTACCCATAGCCCACGGGATCATTGATGAATCTGCCGAGCATGTTCTCGTCTGGATATATGAAGTATTCGGGTACGTCGGCGCCATATACGGCTGCTTCTTCGGAATATGGTGATTTCTCAACTGTCGCATATTCCGGCTTGTGGATCCGCGACGGCATCCGGGAATGTTTTTTCCGCGTTTCGGGTCTGCGCTCTGAGACGCTCCTGCTCCTGGCCTCAGTCTCCTGTATTTTTATTTCGCTTTCAGATGCCTCAGCCATGCAATCCTGAGGCTCGGGAACGGAAATATCAGCATCCGGAGCAATCTCCAGAATGAACGAATTGAACAAGGCTCGCCGCATTTTTGATATCTTCACGGGTATAATGCCTGTTAGCTGATACTCTACCACGTCGGCGATGATGGCCTTTCTGGTTGCTGCTGACAGGTGACTGATGGCTTGCAGCCATCGCTGCCGGAATGTGGCTTCGGGGGGAATCTGTTGTGTTGTTGTCATAGCGATAAAGGATGAGCATTGGTACTACAAAGATAATGCATGGATTGTGTTTTTGCAAATATTTTAACAGATTATTTTTTCACATTTCCTTATAAACAACCTCTAATTCGGACGCGAAGCCTCGCGTCGCGGCGCCTTCCAGCGCACCCCGTTCAGAAATAATGCCTGAAGCTGGCAAAACTGGGGCGGGTATCCAAGTAGCGGAAGTTGTGACCATTGGCGTATGCTTCGCGTTCAAAAGAAATGGAGCGGTATGCACGGTCCCAGTTGCGGTATTTGACGATGTAATACAGCCATTCCATAACGTAGATTATAAAGAATGGCACATATAGCAGCTCTAATTGCTGTCGGCAATGAATACGCTCGTGATTTATTAATGCAGGGGTGAGCCGGCTGCGATCGCGCGTGAATACGATGCCGAAGATCGTGATTGCCACATAGCGGCTCACTGGCATAAAGCGCGTCTGGATGATAATAGGACTGTTCATCGCACAAAATTACGAAAAAGCGAGGACAAGCGACCACATATCACCTGTAAATAAAACAGAATTGAGTGCGGTTTAATGACATCATACCACGAGCAGCAGTCAAAGAGTGATATATAATTGGGCTTGAGATTGGAATAATACGGACAGAATCACGTGTTGCAAGCAAATTTTAAAACGTCATTAATAGTGAAATGCGGTTAAAATACTGTTAAATAAGTATATAAGCCGTATTTCCAGTGACCTTTTACAAATTGAGATACGTTATAATTGTAAACACATAGGGAAATGATGCAAGAGTGCTACATTTACGTTACCGAAATTGACAAATGCGAATTTTTCTCTCCGATTTACAAACGCAGCACTGATGTCGAGGTGCAAATGATGTTATACAATCACATTTAACCGATAAAAATTGTAAACCGCAGAAACAGAATTTGACTGCGTCAACAGCCGAATTTTAAATTCCAAACAGTCTCGGAAATGGTTTACATGCGTACATTTTCACGCAAAACACAAATTAACACACGATGTTTTGTGCTCAATTCCACCACATTAAGCATAATTCCTTAATTACAACTCAAAATACAAAGTAGCCACCCGAGCAAAACCCGCTACGCGCAATACGCATCAAGTGGACACGACTGAATATCTGAGAGTTATAGCATAAATCTATTAATTTGCTTTAACTAATGCTAACGCATTTACAGATGCAGTCCGCAACACGCCAAGCGTTGTTTACAGATATAAAATGCATCATTTTACAAAATAAAATTTGGTGTTTACAGATAAATTGATTACATTTGCATTTAGAAATGTACGATTGCATCATTGATTAACTTTTGCAAAAATGGATATTGTAGCCCGACTTAAACAATACATTGAGTATCTGGGTATGCCGATCACGCAGTTTGCGGACACGGCACAGATACCCCGCCCCACTCTGTCGCAGATATTGAACGGGCGCAACAAAAAAATAAGCAATGAGGTGATTTCGAAATTGCACGACGCTTTTCCAGCGCTTAACGTGATGTGGCTGATGTTTGGCGATGGGGATATCGAATCGGGAGCAAATACGCAAACGTCAGAGGCCCAAAATGTGCCGATTTCGTTGTTCGGAGATGATTTTTCCGCTAACAATGAGAATATTACGCTTGACAAAAAGAATAAGATCACAGATCAGAAAACTGAGCAAACCAGACAAAACGACCTCCCTAAGGATGATGTCGCGACATCCGCGCCGACATCCGCTCCGGAGATGGTGGCTATAAATCCCGATTCATCCAAGAAGGTAGAGATGATCATGGTTTATTATTCTGACAAGAGTTTCGAGGTGTTCAAACCCGCCCAGAGATAGGTCTGTGCAAGTTGTGTATTTGCCATCAGGCACACTCCCCGATCTGCGTTTCCGACAGCAGATAAAATCTTTTTGACTACGGCTTCCGCATTACACTTTTTTTTGTAACTTTGCAGAAAATAACAAACCGCTATAGATATGCGTAAGCCTCTTAGCGCTGTCTTGGAACTTGAAGACGGCACAACTTTTACAGGTATATCTTTCGGCCATCCATCATCCACGGCCGGCGAGGTAGTGTTCAACACTGCAATGACCGGTTATCCCGAAAGCCTTACCGATCCATCGTATGAAGGTCAGATACTTGTGACCACATTCCCACTTTTAGGTAATTATGGCGTGCCACCCCAACAACAATCGTCGGGCGACCTGAGCCGCTACTACGAAGGTGACCGCATACACTGCCGCGGAATCATTGCGCAGGATTATTCATGGGAGCACAGCCACTGGCTGGCCGACCGCTCGCTGTCGCAATGGCTGGAACAGCAGGGTGTGGCCGGTATATATAATATAGATACGCGCGCGCTCGCGAAGCATCTGCGCGAAAAAGGCTCGATGCTCGGACGCATAATCATCGGCGACGACAAACCCGAAGATGTGCCATTTTATGATCCAAACAAGGAGAATCTTGTGGCAAAGACATCATGCCGGCAGGTGGAGACATACGGCGACGGCAACAAAACAGTAGTGCTGGTAGACTGCGGTGTGAAGCATAATATTGTGCGCTGCCTTACCCGCCGGGGTGTAAAAGTGGTGAGAGTGCCGTGGGACTATGATTTCAACACCATAGATTACGACGGCCTCTTCATCTCCAACGGGCCAGGCAATCCTGATTTCGCAGGAGCCACCGTTGAGAATATCCGCAAGGCTATGCAGACAGGGAAACCTATCTGCGGCATATGCATGGGCAACCAGCTCCTGGCCAAGGCCGCCGGAGCCACCACCTATAAATTGAAATACGGACACCGCAGTCACAATCAGCCTGTGCGGCGCGTAGGCACCAACACATGCTACATCACATCGCAGAATCATGGATTCGCAGTGGACCAGAATACTCTGCCCGAGGATTGGGAGCCGCTGTTTGTGAACATGAACGACGGCACGAACGAAGGCATCCGCCACAAGACTCTCCCGTATTTCTCCGCGCAATTCCATCCCGAGGCTTCGTCCGGGCCCAAGGATACAGAATTTTTGTTTGACGAATTTATTGCTCTGCTCTGACAATAATATGGAAAAAGAGAATATAAAGAAAGTGCTCCTGCTGGGAAGCGGCGCTCTCAAGATAGGCGAAGCCGGCGAATTTGACTATTCCGGATCGCAGGCGCTCAAAGCTATGAAAGAAGAAGGCATCGAGACGGTGCTGATCAATCCCAACATAGCCACAGTGCAGACATCCGAAGGCTTTGCCGATAAGATCTACTTCCTGCCTGTCACCCCCTACTATGTGGAGCAGGTGATAGCCAAGGAACGTCCGCAGGGCATTCTGCTGGCCTTCGGCGGACAGACCGCCCTGAACTGCGGCGTGGAGCTGCAGCGCAGCGGAATACTGGCCAAGTACAATGTGAAAGTGCTGGGCACGCCGGTAAAAGCCATAGAGGAAACAGAGGACAGGGAGCTCTTTGTGAAGAAACTTGACGAGATTGACGTAAAGACCATAAAAAGCCAAGCCGTGAACTCCATCGGAGAAGCCATAGCTGTGGCCCATGAGCTGGGCTACCCTGTGATAGTGCGTGCGGCCTACGCGCTCGGTGGTCTCGGCAGCGGTTTCTGCGACAACGATGCCGAACTGCGCGCGCTCACTGAGAAAGCGCTGTCGTTCTCGCCCCAGGTACTTGTGGAAAAATCGCTCAAAGGCTGGAAAGAGGTGGAATATGAAGTGGTGCGCGACCGATACGACAACTGTATAACGGTGTGCAACATGGAAAATTTCGATCCATTAGGCATACATACCGGCGAGAGCATCGTGGTGGCGCCGTCTCAGACATTGAGCAACGACGATTACCACTTCCTGCGCGCGCTGGCCATAAAGATCATACGCCATATCGGAATCGTGGGCGAATGCAATGTGCAGTATGCCTTCGATCCTGAATCGATGGACTACCGCGTGATCGAGGTGAACGCCCGTCTGAGCCGTTCTTCAGCCCTGGCATCAAAAGCTACCGGATATCCGCTGGCCTTTGTGGCCGCCAAGCTCGGCTTGGGCTACGGACTGATGGATCTTCGCAACTCCGTCACAAAAGACACATCGGCATTCTTCGAGCCGGCTCTCGACTATATCGTGGTGAAGATCCCGAGATGGGACCTTGGAAAATTCCAGAACGTAAGCCGTGAGATCGGATCGTCGATGAAATCCGTAGGCGAGGTCATGGCCATAGGCCGCACTTTCGAGGAAGCCATACAGAAAGGCCTGCGCATGATCGGCCAGGGGATGCACGGATTCGTAGAGAACAAAGACATAGAGATAAAAGATGTGGACGAGGCTCTGAAAGCTCCCACCGACAAACGCATATTCGTGATAGCCAAAGCCATGAACATGGGCTACACGGTGGACCGCATACATGAGCTGACGAAAATCGACAAATGGTTCCTATACAGGCTGAAGCACATCATGGACATATCGCACAGCCTGGAGGAGGTGAACAGACTGGAAGACCTGACCGAGGAGCTGTTGCGCACTGCCAAGCAGAACGGATTCAGCGACTTCCAGATTGCGCGCTCGGTACTGAAAGAAAGCATGACCGATGGCGAAGAGGCCAACCTGCGGGTGCGCGCCCTGCGCAAGAGCATGGGCATCCTCCCGGTGGTGAAGCAAATCGACACCCTGGCGGCCGAATATCCTGCACAGACCAACTATCTGTACCTTACATACAATGGCACAGAGCACGACATCGACTATTCCCTGCCCGATCACAAATCAATAATTGTACTCGGATCCGGCGCTTACCGGATAGGGTCGTCGGTGGAATTCGACTGGTGCTCGGTGAATGCCCTGCTCACGGTGAAGCGAGCCGGATGGCGGTCTGTGATGATCAATTACAATCCGGAGACCGTATCGACCGACTACGACATGTGCGACCGTCTGTATTTCGACGAGCTCACATTCGAGCGCGTGATGGATATCGAGGACCTCGAACAGCCCCACGGCACCATACTGTCGGTTGGAGGCCAGATTCCAAACAACCTGGCCACACGGCTCAACGACCAGCATGTGAACATATTGGGCACCTCGGCTGCCTCGATTGACAATGCCGAGGACAGGCACAAATTCTCCGAAATGCTCGACCGTCTCGGCATTGACCAGCCACGCTGGCGGGAGCTGACGTCGTTCGATGATATCACTGGATTCATCGCTGAGGTGGGATATCCGGTGCTGGTGCGTCCGAGCTACGTCCTGTCCGGCGCAGCCATGAATGTATGCTACAATGACGAAGAGCTGCACCGCTTCCTGCGTCTGGCGGCCAACGTGTCGAAGAAGCATCCTGTGGTGGTGTCGGAATTCATACAGAATGCCAAGGAGATCGAGATGGATGCTGTGGCTCAGGACGGAGACATCAAGGCATATGCCATATCGGAGCATATCGAATACGCCGGAGTGCACTCGGGCGACGCCACTATACAGTTTCCACCACAGAAACTGTATGTGGAGACCCTGCGACGCATCAAGAAAGTGTCGCAACAGATAGCCCGTGCGCTCAATATCACCGGGCCGTTCAACATCCAATATCTGGCTAAGAACAACGACATCAAGGTGATAGAGTGCAACCTGCGTGCATCGCGCAGCTTCCCGTTCGTATCCAAAGTGCTCAAGATTAATCTCATCGACCTGGCCACCCGCGCCATGCTCGGTGAGCAGGTGCAAAAACCGGCCAAGAGCGCATTTGATCTGGACTATGTAGGCATCAAAGCATCGCAATTTTCGTTTCAACGCCTGCAAGGCGCCGACCCGGTGCTGAGGGTGGACATGACCTCCACCGGTGAGGTGGGCTGCTTAGGCGTGGATACCTCAGAAGCCATCCTGAAATCAATGCTTGCCGTAGGGCAGCGTGTGCCGAAGAAAAGTGTGCTCCTCTCCACCGGCACGCCGCGCCAAAAAGTGGCAATGCTTGATGCCGCACATAAGCTACACAATCATGGCTACACCATCTACGCCACCTCTGGCACATGCCAGTATCTGAACGAGAATGGCGTCCCGGCCATACGCGTATACTGGCCGTCGCAGCCCGACATGCATCCACAGGCCATCGACCTGCTCCACAGCCACAAGATAGACATGGTGGTGAACATCCCCAAGAATCACTCCACCACGGAGCTGAGCAACGGCTACAAGATACGCCGTGCGGCAATAGACCTGAACATACCCCTACTCACAAATGCCCGTCTGGCATCGGCATTCATCGAGGCATTCACCACGCTCAAGCCCTCTGACATTGAGATAAAAAGCTGGGATGAGTATTAAACCATACTTAGAACATATATGTTAATAAAGAAATATGGAGATCAACGATTATAACGAAGAAAAGAAACCGGTAAAGAACAGCAGCAAACGGATGATGCTCGGCATCGCAGCCGTGCTGCTGGTGATTGTCATAGGCGCGGGAGTATGGATGGCCATATCCATGGCCGCGCAGAAAAAGGCCCTCGAGGCCGAGCGGCAGGCACGTGAACAAGCTGAGCTTGACCTGGACCAGGCACTGATGAGCCAGGAATTCGATGAACTCAACCGCGAATTCTCCGCACTTGAGAATCAGCGTACAATAATCATGGATGATTCCGTGAAACGTGAGCTCACAGAGAAATACGAAGCAGCCAAACTGAAAGTGGAGAAGCTGCAGCAGGAACTGAAAAACCAAAAAGCCATGAGCGCTGCCGAAATCAAAAAGCTCAAGGACGAGATCTCAACCCTGCGCGCCCTGTTGAAACACTATGTGGAGGAAATCAACCGTCTGAATCAGGAAAACGCGGCCCTGCGCACCGAAAATCAGGAGATCAAGGACGAGAACTCGCGTCTGAACACCCAGGTGCAAGAGACCTCACGCAAAAATGAAGTGCTCTCCGAGCGCATGACCCTGGCCGAAAAGCTGAATGTGACCGGCGTATCGCTCTCAGCCCTGAACAAGAAAGGCAAAAACGAGAAAAAAATAAGCAAAGCAGTGCAACTGATGGTTACATTCACCATCCCGCAGAACAACTCCACCCCCGTGGGAGAGAAAGTGATATACATGCGCATAATATCTCCGTCGGGACAGCTGCTCGGCAACGGTGGCACTTTCGCATTCGAAGGCGCCAATGTCGAATGCACCGCCAGAAAATCCGTGGAATACGCAGGCGAGGAAATCGCCAATATCCATATATACTGGGATGTGAACACAGCCCTCACCCCCGGCGACTACAGCGTGGAACTCTTCTGCGACAACTATCGTCTGGTACGCCGTTCATTTAACATGAAATAACCTCCGGATGATTGAACGAATAATCATAATCGACAAGGTAGACCCCGTATCGTTCTACGGAGTGAACAACTGCAACATGCACCTGTTGCGCAATCTCTTCCCTAAATTGCGTATAGCCGCCCGCGGCTCTGTCATAAAAGTCATAGGCGAGGAGGCTGAAACAGCCGAATTCGAGAAGAAGATCAAAGAGATTGAAGCTCACGCCGAGAAGTACAACAAACTTACCGAAGAAAACATCCTTGACATCCTGCATGGCGAGGCCCCGCGGGAAATCAAGCGTGACGATGTGATAATATTCGGTGTCAACGGCAAGCCCATCACCGGACGTACCCCTAACCAGCAAAAACTGGTGGAATGCATAAGCAAATACGACCTGACATTCGCGCTTGGCCCGGCCGGCACCGGCAAGACTTATGTGGCCATAGCCATGGCTGTGCGCATGCTGAAAAACCGCGAGGCACGAAAAATAATCCTTTCACGTCCGGCCGTTGAAGCCGGCGAGAAATTAGGATTCCTCCCGGGTGACATGAAAGACAAGATAGACCCGTATCTGCAACCGCTCTATGATGCGCTCGAGGACATGATACCCGCAGTGAAATTGCGCGAATACATGGACACCAAGGTGATACAGATAGCACCTCTGGCATTCATGCGTGGACGCACACTGAATGATGCAGTGATTGTGCTCGACGAGGCGCAGAACACCACAACCCACCAGATCAAGATGTTCCTTACCCGGTTAGGCATGAATGCCAAAATGATAATTACCGGCGACATCACCCAGATTGACCTGCCGCGCTCCACCACATCGGGGCTTGTACAGGCGCTCCGGGTGCTTCGCGAAGTCAACGGTATCGGAAAGGTGGAATTCACCAAGAAAGATATAATCAGGCATCAGCTGGTGCAACGGATTGTCGAAGCATACGAGGCGTATGACAAAGAGACCGAAGCGCGGCACAAGACAGAGGCTGAAAGTGGTGCTGAAGCGACTGACTGAAGCCCCCAACCAAAAACTAAAACTAAAAACTTAAAAACAATCCATATGAACACTCTCACATTCACCGACTTCAAATTTCCGGGACAGCAAAGTGTGTACCATGGCAAGGTGCGCGATGTATATGACATCAACGACGACATACTGGTGATGGTGGCAACCGACCGAATCTCAGCATTCGATGTGATACTGCCCAAAGGCATCCCTTACAAGGGACAGGTGCTAAATCAGATAGCCGCTACATTCCTTGATGCCACGGCTCATGCGGTGCCAAACTGGAAGATAGCCACTCCCGATCCTATGGTGACTGTGGGCTACAAATGCGAGGGATTCCGTGTGGAGATGATCATACGCGGCTATCTCACCGGCAGCGCATGGCGCGAATACGAGGCCGGAGCCCGCGAGCTCTGCGGTGTGAGACTTCCAGAGGGCATGAAGGAAAACCAACGTTTCCCCCAGCCTATCATCACTCCTACCACCAAAGCCGATGAAGGCCATGACATGAATATCTCCAAGGAAGAAATCATAGCCCAGGGCATAGTGTCGGCTGAGGATTACGAGGTGATGGAGAAATACACCCGTACTCTCTTCGAGATAGGCACCAAGATGGCTTCCGACAAGGGACTGATTCTTGTGGACACCAAATATGAGTTTGGCAAACGCGATGGCAAAGTGATACTGATCGACGAGATTCATACTCCTGATTCGTCGCGCTATTTCTACGCCGACACATACGAGCAGCTTTTCGCCGAAGGCAAACCTCAGCGTCAGCTCTCAAAGGAGTTCGTGCGCCAGTGGCTGATCGACCATGATTTCATGGGTAAAGCAGGACAGCAGGTGCCGGAGATGACAGATGAATTCTGCAAAAGCGTATCTGACCGCTATATCGAGCTTTATGAACATATCACCGGCGAGAAATTCCACAAGGCGCCGGAGACTGACATAACGCGCCGCATCGAGACCAATGTGCTCGACTGCCTGAATCAGCTTGGGATCAAAGCGTAATGGCAATAAAAGTAGAACAGGTAAACCCATATCACGGTGACAACCGTGACAAGACAGAGCAGGTGCGGGAAATGTTCGACAGCATCGCACCGGCCTACGACTTCATGAACCATGCCATGACCATGGGCATTGACAAATGGTGGCGCAGGCTGGCTGTGAAGATGGTGGCGGCGACCAATCCGGCCTCGGTGCTTGATATCGCCGCCGGCACCGGTGACCTGTCGATCATGCTCGCACATAAAATCACCGGGGCTCAGGTACTGGGCGTGGATCTCTCGGAAGGCATGATAGAAAAAGGCCGGCGGAAGATTGAATCTGCCGGACTGTCGGAACGGGTCCGCCTCAGCATTGCCGATTGCATGGACATGCCTTTTGCTGATGACAGTTTCGACTGCGTGACCTCGGCCTATGGTGTGCGCAACTTTGAGAATCTGCTGCAAGGCTATAAAGAGATGCACCGGGTGATGCGTCCTGGTGGCATGCTCTGCATAATAGAGATGTCCACCCCTACCTCAAAGATCGCTTTACCGTTCTACAACCTCTATACCCGCCACATCATCCCACTTGCCGGAAAATTAGTGTCGAAAGATGTGAGCGCCTATTCCTATCTGCCGGAGAGCATCGCCGCAGTACCGCAAGGTGCGGAAATGTGTGGCATTATCGAAAGTGCCGGCTTCGGCCAGACGGCATTCAGACCTCTCACATTCGGCACATGCACCATTTATACAGCATTCAAACCTCAATAACCATCACATAATGCGCGCAATATTCGCCTCCCTTCTTATTCCGACATGCATGCTTACGGCTCAGGCTCAGGCAATGTTCAGAGAGTCGGCTGTTACCGATAGCGGTGACGATATGTTGTCGGTAGCCGAGATTATCGACGGAGTAGATACAATCGCTGCGGTGGAAGACTCTGTCTTTCTCCCTGTGCCGGAAATGAGCATGCAGCCGCTCCCCCGGCAGTTTTTCCTGCCGTCGGTGTACACATCATACATTGTGCCGCCGGCCGATTCTGTATCTGTTTTTGAGTCGGATTACAGTGGCAACCCGGCCATGCGGTGGCTTGAGGATGCTGAGGCTGTGGACAAACGCGCCCGTGCCATCAACCAGCGCATGGCCATAAGCAGTCCTGGCAGCGTAAGATACATCCAGGCACTTCTGCCTGTGGCTCCGAGCCAATATAAGGCGGACGTGAAGCCACAAGACTACAATGTGCAGGTGGGAGAGATAAATACCCAGGGTGCGGATCAGACCACCATCCAAGTGCCTGACATCAAAAAACGCCATTGGATACGTGCGTTCAATGCATCATTGCAATTCTCACAGGCGTATGTGTCGCCAAACTGGTATCAGGGTGGCAACAACAACCTGAACATGCTCGCCTTAATATATTACAACGTTAAGCTCAACCAGGAATATCATCCCAACCTCCTGTTTGACACCACATTGCAATATAAACTCGGTTTGAATAGCGCTCCTGACGACAGCCTCCGCAATTACAGCATATCCGAGGATCTGCTGCAATTCAACACCACACTGGGTATAAAAGCCGCGCGCAGATGGTACTACTCATTCACAGCCCAGTTCAAGACCCAGCTGTTCAACTCCTACACAAGCAATACTCGCGATCTTCGTGCCGCATTTCTCTCTCCCGGCGAAGTGAATGCCGGTATAGGTATGACTTACAATTACAATAATTCTAAGAAGACTTTTTCATTTGATGCCTCAATCGCACCACTTTCTTATAACCTGCGGATATGTACCGACCGCGACATGGACGTAACCGCCTTCGGCATTGAACCAGGGAAACATTCTGTGCATAAATTCGGCTCGAGCATGGAATGCAAACTGATGTGGAAAATGTCTTATAATATTACATTTAATTCACGCCTGTTCGGATTCACCGACTACAACCGTGGATACTTCGACTGGGAGAATACCCTGGTATTCGAAATCAACCGTTTCCTAACTACACAGATCTATGCACATATGCGTTACGACTCACACACTCCGTCGGTTGCAGACCAGAATTGGCATAAATTACAACTGAAAGAGATACTTTCCATCGGATTCGCGTATAAGTTCAGCTCAATATAATTCATCCATCCCCCTCTCTCCGCTATGAAAAAGGTATTCACCGGACTAATCGGCTTGGCATTGGCGTTATCTGCCAATGCCAAGCCATGGGACCGTGACAGCATAGCACAAATCCTGTCGGGAAGAGTGCTTGAGCCGATTGAAGGACTGTGGCAGTGGCCCGACGACGGGACATTGGCTCTGATATCCCGGTCATCGGAATCGACCTTCGATCTTATCATAATAGATTCGCCCCGACTGGATATAATGCCAGGCACAGTGATGGGCAAGGCGGTGGCGACACCCCAGGTGAATATATACGATGCCCGCATCTACTCCGGCTCAGGAGAGAAAGCCACCAAATGCACCATAACCACCACCGATGGCGGAAGACATCTGGCTTTCGAGGGCTATCGCGAAGGCAAGCGTGTGTCGTTGTGGCGATGGCTTCCGTATATGTTCCGCATCACCGTGAGGGATAATGCAGGGCGCCCAAAAGGCCTCGAAGGGCCTGTCAAGGTATACCCCACGGATTACAAGACACACAAGCCATGCCTATGAAATCGGCGAGTATGGTAATCTGGGCATTGATCGCGGGGATGATGATATGTGCCGGCCAGAATACAATGCGAGGTCGAAAGCTAACTGCGGCCTCCCTCCCCACTGCTGTGACAGATACATTAAATACAGAAACAATCGCCGTGGATTCCGGTGCTATCATCTTCTCTGGATACGACAAGACACTGCGCTCACGCAAGGAATGCGTGTTTGTCACCAACCACAGCGGTCAAAACGCAAGCGCAATAACCTTCTGTATAGAGTATCTGGACATGCACGGCCGGCAGTTGCACCGTGAGCGCCATACCATAAGCTGTGATCTTACGGATGGTCAGACACGCATGATAGCATTTCCGGCTTGGGACAAACAGCAGGTGTGGTATTATTACCTCTCGCGTCCGGTGCGCACCCCGGCCCAGGCCACGCCATACAAGGTTGTGATCACTTCTGAGAACATATCCGTCTCTCGCGGTAGCAAGTAGCGGTTGGCAATGTCCCAAACTGCCGAATTGTTCGCAATTTTTTGCACAAATATTGGCAAATGTGCGGTTTTTCAAAAATATTGACTATCTTTGCCAAAGCAACTAAAAGTACAGACCATGGAAACAATACGCGATTTCAACGAACTGATATCCTACCTGCGCCAAAGGGCTGAGCGCAAGCGTGTGGCTGTAGTGTGGCCTGACGACAAGGTTACACAGGAAGCCGTGGCACGAGCCATCGAGGCCGGATTTGCCAGCGCAATCTTTGTTGGATGCCGGGAAGAAGCAGGAAGCAACCCCGAAATCTTGCGCAATCTGCAGCACATCACTTTTGTGGATGCTACCGACTGTGACGATGCCGCCCGCAAGGCTGTGGAGATAATACGCAACGGAGAGGCCGACATCCTGATGAAAGGCAAACTCAATACCGACAATTTCCTGCGTCCGGTACTCAACAAGGAAACCGGGATATTGCGCAAAGGAAGTGTACTCACACATATCACCGCCACCAAGATTCCCACATACGACAAACTGCTGTTCTTCACCGACGCGGCTGTAATTCCCTATCCCACCCAAGCCCAACGAATGGAGCAAATAAGATATATCGCCTACGTGGGGCGAGCATTCGGAATCGAGCGTCCTCGTATTGCATTGGTACATTGCTCAGAGAAAGTGGACGAGAGACATTTCCCTTTCACCGGCGGTTTTGCCGAGCTAAAGGAGCGTGCGTCCGCGGGAGAATTCGGGTCGTGCATCCTTGATGGGCCGATGGACGTAAAAACCGCGTGCTCGCTCAAAGCTATGAAAAAGAAAGATATGGATTCTCCTATCCAGGGACAGGCCGATGCCCTGATTTTTCCTGACATAGAAGCAGCCAACATGTTCTACAAGACAGTGTCGCTGTTCTGTCACGCTGTGACTGCCGCCGTGCTCCAAGGAGCGATGTCACCGGTGGTGCTTCCGTCGCGTGGTGATGATGCGACATCCAAGTTCAACAGTCTTGCCCTTGCCGCATTATGAAAATATTGGTGATCAACCCTGGTTCTACCAGCACAAAAGTAGCGGTGTACCGAGACGAGAAGCCCGAGATGGTACGCACCATCTCGCATTCTGCCGATGAATTGCGGCAATTCGAAAAAGTGACCGACCAGTACAATTTCCGCCTGGACCATATACTCCAATTGCTCAAGGAGGAAGGTTTCGATCTTGATTTCGATGCAGTGGCCGGTCGCGGAGGATTGGCAAAACCAGTGGCCGGAGGCGTGTATGCTGTAAACGAGAGCATGCTCCATGACATGTGGCACGCGGAGCACCAACATGCCTGCGACCTGGGATGCATCCTGGCCAATGACATAGCCCGACGCATACCCGGATGTATAGCTCTGGTAGCCGATCCCGGTGTGGTGGACGAGATGAATCCGTGGGCGCGCATCAGCGGTTCACCCCATACACCGCGTATCTGCATATGGCACGCACTGAATCAGAAAGCCATCGCACGCCGATATGCCAAGGAAAACGGAACCCGCTACGAAGACCTCAATCTGATTATATGCCATCTGGGAGGAGGTATCTCCGTGGCCGCACACGATCATGGGCTGGCTGTGGATGCCAACAACGCCCTTGACGGTGAAGGTCCATTCTCTCCTGAGAGAGCGGGATCACTGCCGGCGGCGGGTCTGGTGAATCTCTGCTTTTCCGGTCGATATACCCGTGAGCAGCTATTGAAAAGAATCGCCGGACACGCCGGTCTGGAAGCGCATTTAGGCACCACCGACATGAGGCATATAATAGATAACATAAAGAAAGGCGACACTAAAGCCGAACTTGTGGTAGATGCCATGGTATATCATGTGGCCAAGGCCATATGCGCCCAGGGCGCTGTATTGTGCGGAAAGGTGGATGCAATCCTGCTCACCGGAGGAATAGCAAACAGCAGCTACGTAATCGACAGGCTTATACCACGCATACAATGGATGGCTCCGGTAACGGTATATCCAGGCGAGGATGAAATGCTCGCGTTGGCGGAAAACGCGCTGCGCGTGTTGCGTGGCGAGACCGAGGCCAAAGAATATGTGTGACCGTAATCGGCATCTTTAAGCTAAACTTACCGGATTTTGTTGTATCTTTGTGGGGATTATTCCCCACAATAGGATATGCACATTCTCTCGGATCTGAAATATAGGCTTAAACGTCTGCGTTACGACCGCAGACGACTGCTGTCACATTTCGGCCGGGCCATAACCGTGGCATGTGCGATCATGGAGGCCACGGCAGCGGTGTCGGCTGTGGTCACGCTTGTGGCTCTGGCCGTATACGCAGGATATGACCTGAACACAGCATCGAAAGCTACGGTGGTGAGCGTATTGCATATCTGCCAGGTAGTATTCGCTGTGAATATCGGTGTGAACGCATTTGCCAACGGACGCAGGAGCCTGCAGGACACACGATTGGTGAAGTGGGCGATTGACACTTTACTGATAGTAAGCCTGTTGGCATGGATGATTCCGGGAGGTATACCGCATGCATCCTGGCTGTCCGGCCTGAGGTTCCTCTGCAGTGTGCTTGGGTTATATGCCGTAGTGGAGCTGTGCTATTATGTATCGCGCCTGACAAGCCGACGCACCAATCCCAGTCTTATCCTGGCGGGAAGTTTTGCTCTGTTTATAATAATAGGATCACTGGTGCTCATGTTGCCGCGATGCACTTACAGTGGCATCAGTTATGTCGATTCGTTGTTCGTGGCGTCCAGCGCAGTATGCATCACCGGACTTACGAGCGTGGATATCCCATCCACGTTCACCCCGCTTGGACTTCTCTGCATATCAGTGCTTGTGCAGCTTGGATCGCTGGGCTTAATCACATTCACAAGTTTTTTCGCACTTTTTTTCACAGGACGCACATCGATATATAACCAATTGCTTCTAAAGGATGTGGTGTATTCCAAGAGCATGAACGCCCTTGTGCCCACACTTCTGTATGTGCTCGGATTCACGCTCACTGTAGAGGCTGCCGGCGCTGTATGGGTGTACTTCACTGTCCCCCCCACTCTGGCGCTCGGCGCAGAAGATCGGATTGTGTTTGCATGTTTCCACTCGATGTCCTCGTTCTGCAACGCCGGATTCTCATGCCTGCCCGGAGGGTTGTCAAATCCATTGCTCATGAGATCCGACCAGATGATATATGTGGTCACATCTGTATTGGTGTTTGCCGGAGCTGTAGGTTTTCCGATTCTTGTGAATTTCAAGACCATACTCAAGGGCTACGCGACCCGCGCATGGAGCAGATGGCGCGGACGCAGGACGGAAGCAGTGCCATTGCATCTGTTTGACCTAAACACCAAGCTCGTGCTATATACCACTACCGCTGTGCTGGCGGCGGGCAGCCTGGGATTTCTCATACTGGAATACAACAATACTCTGGCTCAATTTGACTTCAAAGGCAAGTTGATCCAATCTGTGTTCAATTCGCTCACTCCACGCTCGGCAGGATTTTCCAGTGTGAATCCGGCCAATTTCATGAGTGTGACACTCCTGCTTGTAATGGTGCAGATGATCATCGGAGGGTCCTCACAGTCAATGGCCGGAGGCATAAAGGTGAACACCCTCGGGACTGTGCTGCTGAATCTGCGGTCGGTGGTGCGTGGCCATGCAGGGACTGCGGCGTTCGGACGCACAATAGAGACCGCTTCCATCCGGCGTGCGAATGCTGTGGTAGTGCTCGCTGCCATAGGTCTGTTGGTGTATTGCGTTGTGCTTATGCTGCTCGAGCCGGCCTTACCCACCCGCAGCGTGGTATTCGAGGCTGTATCTGCGCTCTTCACTGTAGGCTCCTCGCTTGGCATCACAGCCGATCTGTGCGAGGCATCAAAAGTGGTGCTGTGCACTGCCATGTTCATCGGCCGCGTAGGCATTATATCCATACTCTGTGGATTCGTAGGGTCGAAACCTGATGTATCGCCACTGCTTCCACAAGACAGCATAATAATCAATTAAACAGCTATCGGAATGAGATATCTAATAATCGGACTTGGAATCTATGGCTCCAACCTGGCCCGTGACCTCACCGACATGGGTCATGAAGTGATCGGCGCCGATTCCGCCAAAAGCAATGTCGATGCCATCAAAGACTATATATCCACAGTATATCTGATTGACGCCACCGACGAGGCCTCGCTCGAGTTGCTGCCAATCAACAATGTGGATCTCGCCATAGTGGCCATAGGCGAGAACTTCGGCGCAAGCATCAAGGTAGTGGCACTCCTGAAAAAGATGAAAGTGAAACATATTTACGCACGTGCCATCGACAGACTGCATGAATCCATTCTTGAGGGATTTGAGATCGACCGTATAATCACCCCGGAGCAGAGAGCCGCACGCGACCTTACATTCGAAATGGGGCTTGGATCGGCTGTACAGACCCTCAAAATTGATGAGGATACGTATATAATACGTTTCAAGGCTCCTTCGATTCTTGTCGGGCTGAAATATTCCGACATTGACCTGGAGCGCACCTACAGGCTGAGACTTGTCGCCGTAACCAGAGAAAAAGAGAGCGTGAACCTTTTAGGCATACGTGGCCATGCCCCAGCTCTTTTTGATTTTGAAAACGCTGATGCCACTGTGAGCGCCGATGATATCCTCACATGCTGCGGACCGCGTCAAGGCTTCGCCATGCTTTCACGCCAAACACAGGACTGATGAATGTAGCCACATGGATAGCACGGAGGCTCCAGCTGCGCGGGTCGCAACATAACGGCAGCAGCACTACCGGCATCGTAATCGCAGTGGCGGCGGTTGGGCTGGCTCTGATGATTATGGAACTCACACTCGGCATTGTGGCCGGCTTCAAAAGGGATATCACCGAACGTGTGATGGGATTTGACGGGCAGGTGTCGGTATGTCCCGCCTACGATTACGAGACCGGCGAGACTCAACCTTATATCAGCACTGACTCGGCACTTATACGGGCGATCTCCACGGTTTTGCCCGAGACGCAGACCAGTGTGAAGCTCAATATCCCGGGCATACTAAAGACGGCCACTGATTTTGCTGGGATATATTTCATTGGCCACGACGAGCCGTATACATTCAGTTTTGAGAGGAAAGCCATTGTATCCGGCACTCTTCCCGACATGCATGGCCGGGAGCCGGAGATAGCACTGTCGCGTGTCACGGCCACGGCGTTGGGAATACAGGCTGGTGATAAAATTGACGCATGCTTTTTCATCAACGGCGCTATCCGCTCGCGACGCTTCACTATCTCCGGCATTTATGACACCGGATTTGGCGATTATGACCGAAATGTAGCATTCATTCCCATCACTACCTTGCGGCATGTAGCCTCAGTGGATTCATGCTCTGGCACACAGATAGACATTTCCGGACTGGATGAAGCAGTCATTCCCACGGCGGCTGAAACCCTGCAACAGCTTTTGGTGACCAGATACCAATCAGGGGAAATCGCAGAGCTGTATCCGGTGAACAACGTGCTTACCGGCTCAGGCGCGGCCTATTTCGGATGGCTGCGTCTGCTTGACACCAATGTAGTGGTAATCTTTATACTGATGTTATGCGTGGCAGGTTTCACGCTGGTGGCCAGCATGATCATCATTGTGATTGAGCGTATACCCGCCATCGGTCTGCTCAGGGCCATCGGCGCAAGCCGGAGCATGATCAGACATATATTCGTGAATCTCTCAATGCGTATCCTCCTTCCCGGGATGGTCGTGGGCAATGTATTGGGGTTGGGACTCTTGCTGTTGCAACAACACTACAATCTGATAGGGCTGGATCCTGACACATATTACCTGAACAGTGTACCCGTTTATATCCATTGGTGGTGGATGCTCGCCCTCAATCTTGGCGTGCTGCTTGTGTGCCGCCTTGTGTTGCTGGTGCCTGCTTCAGTGGCCTCCTCCGTATCCCCCTCCTCAATTATCCGCTACGAATAACACAACGAATACGATGCGAAATCAAACCATAATTATCGATTTTTTTTGTAATTCTCAGCGATATAAAACGGTAAAAGCGTGGATAAAATTAAAAGCAAGCTGATAAACGGATTAGCAAGATGCTGTTTTTCCGCGATTTGCCTGCAAATGGGGCGATTTTCTCAAAAAGTACACCT
>X363_Desmarests_Spiny_Pocket_Mouse__coassemble_118_pt1 | contig 65900 bp, 39 predicted proteins | sample X363_Desmarests_Spiny_Pocket_Mouse__metabat2_high_PE_013 | metagenome-assembled genome bin X363_Desmarests_Spiny_Pocket_Mouse
GGGGCCTTGATTTCGATGAGGCGTTTGAGGCGGTTGTTACGTATGATTACGCGACGGTAGAGGTCGTTGAGATCGGATGTGGCGAATCGTCCGCCGTCGAGGGGCACGAGGGGACGGAGTTCGGGGGGGATTACGGGGATTACCTGGAGAATCATCCATTCAGGACGGTTTTCTTTGCCGTCGCGGTTGGAAGCGCGGAACGATTCCACGACCTGGAGGCGTTTGAGGGCCTCGGTCTTGCGCTGCTGCGAGCCGTCTTTGTCGGCGAGGGCACGGAGTTCGCATGCGAGGGAATCGAGGTCGAGGTCGACGAGGAGATCGTAGATAGCCTCTGCGCCCATTTTTGCCACGAATTTCTCGGGATCGTTGTCATCGAGGAGCTGGTTGTCCTTGGGCAGACGGTCGAGGGCGTCGAAGTATTCTTCCTCGGTGAGGAGGTCGAGACGGTCGTAGTAGAGTTTTTTATCCTTGTCGGCTCCCAGGTCGGCGCGCAGGTCGGTTTCCTCGTATTCGGGACGGCGGAGCACACCGGGGTTTATCACGATGTAACGTTCGTAATAGATGATTGATTCGAGTTTCTTTGAGGGAAGGCCGAGGAGGTATCCTATTTTGTTAGGGAGAGAGCGGAAGTACCAGAGATGAGCCACGGGCACAACGAGTTTGATATGGCCCATGCGTTCACGACGCACTTTTTTCTCGGTGACTTCCACGCCGCATCGGTCGCAGACGATGCCTTTGTAGCGGATGCGTTTATATTTCCCGCAGTGACATTCGTAGTCCTTTACAGGACCGAATATGCGTTCGCAGAAGAGTCCGTCGCGTTCGGGCTTGTAGGTACGGTAGTTGATTGTTTCGGGTTTGAGCACTTCGCCGGAGGAACCTTCGAGGATTTCCTGAGGCGATGCGAGCCCGATGGTTATCTTTGAAAAGCCGCTTTTTTTATTGTTCTCTTTTCTGAAAGCCATATATGTTGAGATAGAAAATTCTTGTGGATATTGTAAAGAATCGAGATAGAACTCGCAGAATCAGGCGGTCTTCAAGCCCGGAATGGGCTTGAAGATCCTGAAAATGTTACTGTTCGAGTTTGAGGCTGAGGCCGAGGCCGCGGAGTTCGTGGAGAAGCACGTTGAGCGACTCGGGAATACCTGCCTGTGGCATGGGCTCGCCTTTGACGATGGCTTCGTAAGCCTTTGAGCGGCCGTTGACGTCGTCGGACTTGATGGTGAGTATTTCCTGGAGGATGTGTGATGCGCCGAAGGCCTCGAGCGCCCAAACTTCCATTTCACCGAAGCGCTGACCGCCGAACTGTGCCTTGCCGCCGAGCGGCTGCTGGGTGATAAGCGAGTACGGGCCGATTGAGCGGGCGTGCATCTTGTCCTCAACCATGTGGCCGAGTTTGAGCATGTAGATTACGCCTACTGTGGCGGGCTGGTCGAAACGGTCGCCGGTGCCGCCATCGTAGAGGTAGGTCTTTCCGTAGCGGGGGACGCCGGCTTTGTCGGTCCATTCGTTGAGGTCGTCGAGAGAAGCACCGTCGAAGATCGGTGTTGCGAATTTCTCTCCGAGTTCGCGTCCGGCCCATCCAAGAACGGTCTCGAAAATCTGGCCGAGGTTCATACGCGAGGGCACGCCGAGGGGGTTAAGGACGATGTCGACAGGGGTGCCGTCGGCGAGGAAAGGCATGTCTTCCTGACGGACGATGCGTGACACGATACCTTTGTTTCCGTGGCGCCCGGCCATCTTGTCGCCGACGCCTATCTTGCGCTTTTTGGCGATGTAGACCTTGGCAATCTTCATGATGCCGGAGGGAAGGTCGTCGCCGATGGAGATGTCGAATTTGCGACGGCGGAGTTCCGCGTCGATTTCCTTGGATTTGCGCAGATAGTTGACGATTGTCTGACGTATAAGGTCGTTCTTATGAGTGTCGTTTGTCCACTTGGAGAGGTTGATTGTGTCGAAGTTGAGGCCCCGGAGCACGGCGGCGGTGAATTTGGCTCCCTTGGGGATGATGTCGGAGCCGATGAAGTCCTTGATACCCTGGGAAGTCTTGCCGGCGGTGAGTTCCATAAGTTTACCGATGAGGATGTCCTTGAGGTCGGCCTGGCGCTTTTCGTATTCCTCGTCAATCTTGGGAAGGATTGCGTTTACGGCGCGTGTGCTCTTTTTGGCGGCACGCTGGAAGAGGTTTGTGCCGATTACTACGCCTTTGAGCGATGGAGATGCTTTGAGCGATGCGTCCTTCACGTCGCCGGCCTTGTCGCCGAAGATGGCGCGGAGGAGTTTTTCTTCCGGGGTGGGGTCGGATTCGCCTTTGGGGGTAATCTTGCCAATCATGATGTCGCCGGGGACAACGTGTGCGCCGATGCGGATGATGCCACGTTCGTCGAGGTCTTTGGTGGCGTCTTCGCTGACGTTGGGGATGTCGGAAGTGAGTTCTTCCTCGCCGCGTTTCGTCTCGCGGACTTCGAGGGAGTATTCATCGACGTGGACAGATGTGAGAATGTCGTCGCGGACCATGCGTTCGTTGAGCACGATGGCGTCCTCATAGTTGTATCCTTTCCAGGGCATGAATGCCACCTTGAGGTTTCGTCCGAGGGCGAGTTCGCCGTTTTCGGTTGAGTATCCTTCGGTGAGAATGTCGCCTTTGTCGACACGCTGTCCGGCGTGGCAAATTGGTCGGAGGTCGATGGTCGTGCTCTGGTTGGTCTTGCGGAACTTGGGTATGTTGTATGTCTTGACGGCCGGTTCGAAGGCTACGAATTCTTGTTCTTCGGTGCGGTCGTAGCGGATGCGGATGGAGGTGGCGTCGACGTATTCAATTTCGCCGGGGCCTTCTGCTGTGATCTGGGTACGGGAGTCGCGTATCAGTTGGCCTTCGATGCCGGTGCCCACGATGGGAGCCTCGGAGCGCATAAGGGGAACTGCCTGGCGCATCATGTTCGAGCCCATGAGCGCACGGTTGGCGTCGTCATGCTCGAGGAAAGGAATGAGCGATGCTGCGATGGAGGCAATCTGTGTGGGCGATACGTCCATGAGTTGTACCTCGTCGGGGGCTACGACAGGGAAGTCGGCGTCCTGGCGTGCTTTTACGCGCGAGTTGATGAAGGTGCCGTCGTCGTTGAGGGGGGCATTACCCTGGGCGATAATCTTGCCTTCTTCTTCTTCGGCGGTAAAGTAGCGTACGTCGGCGTTGTCGAGGTCTACTTTTGAGTCGTTTACAATACGGTAGGGAGTCTCGATGAAACCGAAGTCGTTGATTTTGGCGTAAACGCAAAGGGAGGAGATAAGGCCGATGTTAGGACCTTCAGGAGTTTCAATCGGGCAGAGACGTCCGTAGTGGGTGTAGTGCACGTCGCGTACCTCGAAGCCGGCGCGCTCGCGGGAAAGGCCGCCGGGGCCGAGGGCCGAGAGACGGCGTTTGTGTGTGATTTCGGCCAGGGGGTTGGTCTGGTCCATGAACTGCGAGAGGGCGTTTGTGCCGAAGAAAGTGTTGATTACCGACGATATTGTCTTGGCGTTGATAAGGTCGATGGGCTTGAACACTTCATTGTCGCGGACGTTCATGCGCTCGCGGATTGTTCGGGACATACGGGCGAGACCGACGCCGAACTGGTTGTAGAGTTGTTCGCCCACGGTACGGACGCGACGGTTCGACAGGTGGTCGATATCGTCGACATCGGTTTTCGAGTTTATAAGCTCGATGAGGTATTTGATAATGGCTATGATGTCTTCCTTGGTGAGGACCTTCACGTTGTCGGGGATGTCGAGGCCGAGTTTAGTGTTGATTCGGAAACGGCCTACCTCGCCGAGGTCATAGCGCTTTTCGGAGAAGAAGAGGTTGGTGATGACTTCGCGTGCCGATGCGTCGTCCTGAGGGTCGGCGTTGCGGAGTTGACGGTATATATATTGGATTGCTTCCAGCTCGGTGTTGGAAGAATCTTTCTTGAGGGTGTTGAAAATGATGGAGTAATCGGTGCCGGATGTGTCTTCCTTGTGGAGGAGGATTGTGGGCACGCCTGAGTCGAGGATTTTTTCGATGTCTTCTTCTGCGAGGACGTGCTCGCGTTCGAAGAGTATTTCAGAACGTTCGATTGACACAACTTCGCCAGTTGCGCCTTCGTCGTTGAGGTCCTCGTACCATGTGCGTACTACACGGGCGGCGATTTTGCGGCCTACGGCTTTTTTAAGGTTTGTCTTGTTGGCCTTAACCTCTTCGCCGAGGTCGAATTCGTCGATGATGGCTTTTTCGGAGCCAAGGCCGATTGCACGCAGGAGCGTGGTCACGGGTAATTTTTTCTTACGGTCGATATATGCCCACATCACATTGTTGATGTCGGTGGCAAATTCAATCCAGGATCCGCGGAACGGAATGATACGCGCGGAGTAAAGTTTTGTACCGTTGGCGTGTGTAGACTGTCCGAAGAATACACCGGGGGAACGGTGAAGTTGCGACACGATTACGCGCTCTGCTCCGTTGATGACGAATGTGCCCTTGTCGGTCATGTAGGGAATTGGACCGAGGTACACGTCCTGGATTACGGGTTCGAAGTCTTCGTGGTCGGGGTCGGTACAGTAAAGTTTGAGTTTTGCTTTGAGAGGTACGCTGTAGGTGAGTCCGCGTTCAAGACATTCGTCGATTGTATACTTCGGCGGATCAATGTAATAGTCGATGAATTCAAGGACGAAAGAGTTTCGCGTATCGACTATGGGGAAGTTCTCGGCGAAGACCTTGAACAGGCCCTCGTTGTTTCGCTTCTCGGGCGGGGTGTCGAGTTGGAGAAAATCCCGGAAGGATTTGAGCTGCACTTCGAGGAAATCGGGATATGGCAGGGGATTTTTTACCGAGGCGAAATTAATGCGGGGTTTATCGTTTTGGACAGTCATCTACGTTTTATATGAATAGGGAAGACTATGTGATAAGGGAAATTGGGGCAGTTTTACTTACAAGTTTGCTATAATCGGGCTGATTTGGGTCCGTGTGCCGTGAACAGGCGCAGAAGGGACAAAATTTTAGGCTGCCTGGTGCTGTTCGGTTTGATATTTAGCACAAAAAGGTTAAGAATCCTCCCTTATGGGGATTCTTAACCTAAGTTCCTGAAAATCAGGATTTTTATTTGAGTTCGACTTCTGCGCCGGCTTCTTCGAGTTGTTTTTTGAGGCCTTCGGCATCGGCTTTTGCAAGACCTTCCTTGAGGGTGGAGGGTGCGCCGTCTACCATTTCTTTGGCTTCTTTGAGGCCAAGGCCGGTGAGTTCCTTAACGAGTTTTACAACCTGGAGTTTGCTCGGGCCTACGGCTTTGAGGATTACGTCGAAAGAAGATTTTTCTTCGGGTTCAGCACCGGCGGCTGCGGGGCCGGCTGCAACGGCTACGGCTGCTGCGGCGGGTTCGATGCCGTATTCTTCTTTGAGAATCTGAGCGAGTTCGTTTACTTCTTTTACAGTGAGGTTTACGAGTTGTTCAGCAAAAGCTTTGAGATCTGCCATTGTAGTATTTGTTGTGATGTTTTTGTTTTTTGTTGATAAGAAATTTTATCCCTGCGAGATTATTCAGGACGCTCGCCGAGAGTTTTGAGGACGCCGTGGATTGTGGTGCCGGCAGAAGAGAGTGCGGATACCACATTCTTGGCGGGAGACTGGAGAAGTGCGACGATGTCTGCGATGAGTTCGTTTTTGCTCTTGATGGCGCAGAGAGCGTCGAGTTGGTCTGCTCCTACATAAACGGATTCTTCAACGTAAGCGGCTTTGAGAACGGGAAGTTTGTCGCCTTTCTTGACGAAGTCCTTGAGCAACTTTGCGGGAGCGTTGCCAACGGTGGTGCACATCAGCGATGTTGAGCCTTTGAGCGAGCCGAGGAGCTCGGAGTAGTTGCCGTCGAGGCGTTCAAGAGCCTTGGCGAGAAGGGTGTTCTTCACTACCATCAGCTTGATGTCCTTGCCGAAGCAGGCGCGACGGAAGGCGGAAGTCTTTTCAGCGTCCATTCCGGCACTCTCAATGAGGTAGAAAGCGGGATATTGTTGAAGTGTTTCGACGATTTTGTCGATGACAAGTGCTTTATCTTCTTTTTTCATTGTTAATGCGAGTTAGGGGTTAGGCATCAATCGATAGATTTGACATCAACCTTGATGCCGGGACTCATTGTGCTCGAAAGATAAATGCTCTTGATGTATGTGCCTTTTGCGGTGGCGGGTTTGAGTTTAATCAAGGTGTTGATGAACTCGCGTGCGTTGTCGCGCATCTGCTCGGCAGTGAACGACACTTTACCGATGGAAGAGTGAACGATACCGTTCTTGTCAACCTTAAAGTCGATTTTGCCTTTCTTGACTTCTTCCACAGCCTTGGCCACGTCCATGGTCACAGTACCCGATTTGGGGTTAGGCATAAGGCCGCGCGGACCGAGGATACGGCCGAGGGCGCCAATCTTACCCATTACGGAGGGTTGTGTGATGATTACGTCGACATCAGTCCATCCGCCCTTGATCTTTTCGATGTATTCTTCGAGTCCGACATAGTCGGCGCCAGCTGCCTTTGCGGCTGCTTCAGCGTCGGGAGTGCAGAGCACGAGAACAGTAACCTGCTTGCCGGTGCCGTGGGGGAGTGTAACGACGCCACGTACCATCTGGTTGGCTTTGCGGGGGTCGACACCAAGACGCACGTCAATGTCGAAAGATGCGTCGAATTTGGTGAATGTTACTTCTTTCACCATTTCGGCTGCTTCGGCGAGAGTATAGGCTTTCCCTGCTTCAATCTTCGCAAAAGCCAACTTTTGGTTTTTTGTAAGTTTACTCATCGTGATTGAATTTATTAGTTATTGGCGGGGAATTCTCCTTTGACGGTGATACCCATGGAGCGGGCGGTGCCTGCTACCATGCGCATAGCGGATTCGATGGTAAAGCAGTTAAGGTCGGGCATTTTGTCGGCTGCAATAGTCTTTACCTGCTCCCAGGTTATCTCGGCCACTTTTTTACGGTTGGGTTGTGCGGAGCCTGATTTGAGTTTGGCTACCTCTTTGAGTTGCACAGCCACCGGAGGGGTCTTGACAACGAAGTCGAAGCTCTTGTCGGCGTAGTATGTGATTACTACGGGAAGAACTTTGCCTGCCTTGTCCTGGGTGCGGGCATTGAATTGCTTGCAAAACTCCATGATGTTGATACCCTTCGAACCGAGGGCGGGACCAACTGGAGGCGAGGGGTTTGCCGCACCGCCTTTGATCTGCAGTTTAATCTGACCAGCAATTTCTTTTGCCATTGTTTATAAATCTAAAAGTTAATTATATGGAAACTTTCGCTTGCGGGATTGCGTTATTGTTATACGGACAAGAGCGTAACCTTCTTTTCCGCGGAAACATTTTGGCTATTCCCGTTCAACTTGCCAGTTATCGAGTTCGAGCAAAGTCTTTCTGCCAAAGATTTTTACAGCCACCTTGAGTTTCTTCTTGTCACGAAGCACGTCTTCGATTATGCCTGCGAATCCGTTGAACGGTCCTTCGTTGACCTTTACGGTCTCGCCGACCATGTAATCGTTGATTTCGTCATCGCCCGGCTCCTGAAGGTCGTCGGCGGTGCCGAGCATACGCATCACCTCTGATTCGCGGAGGCGTTCGGGCTTGGCGTCTTTTCCACGGCCGCGGAGAAAATCGATGACGTTGGTGGTGTTGGTGAGTACCGAGATTACTTCTCCCGTAAGTATGGCTTCAACAAAAACGTAACCAGAATAGAGGTTACGTTCTTTTACCACTTTTTTTCCACCGCGTACGGTGAGAACCTTTTCTGTGGGAATAAGAACCTGGAACACGTAATCGCCCAGCGGAGTGTTTTTAATCACGCCGTCGAGCAATTCTTTAACTTTGGCTTCTTTACCTGAAATGGCACGAAGAACGTACCATCCCTTTGTCAATTCTGTCTTTGCTGTCTTTTCCATTTTTCAACTATTTCAGAAACCCGTTTTCAGAACTTATGAAAATTATTGAAAACTGTAAAGGAGATGCATGAATCTGTCGACAATCTGGTCCATTAAAAGTATTATCAAGGCGATAATGGCGGAAGCAATCAGGACTATGATAGCCGACTTTACGACTTGTTTTTTTGTTGGCCACGATGTTTTGTAGCGCAATTCGTCGTAAGACTCCTCGATATTGGTAATAAGCTGTAGTTTCTTCATTTTGTTTCTTTTTTGCACGGGAAGAGAGGCTCGAACTCCCGACACCTGGTTTTGGAGACCAGTGCTCTACCGACTGAGCTATTCCCGTATTGGAAAGGGGCATCCGGGACGAATGCCCCCTGTGTTGATTGATTATCTTTCAGCCTATGGCTGCGATATTAGTCGAGGATTTCGGTGATCTGACCGGAACCAACGGTGCGGCCACCTTCGCGGATAGCGAAACGAAGACCCTGGTCGCAGGCTACGGGGTTGATCAGTTCGACGATGATTTCCACGTGGTCGCCAGGCATTACCATTTCGGTGCCTTCGGGAAGGGTGATTTCACCGGTAACGTCGAGTGTGCGGATGTAGAACTGGGGACGGTAGTGGTTGTGGAACGGAGTGTGACGGCCGCCTTCTTCTTTTTTGAGGATATAGACAGAAGCCTTGAATTTGGAGTGGGGCTTAACGATGCCGGGGTGGCAGATTACCATACCGCGTTTAACGTCCTTCTTGTCGATACCACGGAGGAGAAGACCTACGTTGTCACCGGCTTCACCTTGGTCGAGGAGTTTGCGGAACATCTCAACACCGGTAACGGTGGACTTGAGAGCGGCGCCAAGACCCATGATTTGTACTTCGTCGCCTACTTTGACAACACCAGTTTCGATACGGCCGGTAGCAACGGTGCCACGACCAGTGATGGTGAAGACGTCTTCAACAGGCATGAGGAAGGGTTTGTCCACGTCGCGGGGAGGCAGGGGAATCCAGTTGTCTACTGCATCCATGAGTTCCATAACCTTTTCTTCCCATTCGGGTTCGCCGTTGAGGGCGCCGAGTGCGGAACCGCGGATTACGGGGGTGTTGTCACCATCGTATTCGTAGGCCGAGAGAAGGTCACGCATATCCATCTCGACGAATTCGAGCATCTCTTCATCGTCGACCATGTCGCATTTGTTGAGGAATACAACGATACGGGGTACGTTCACCTGACGGGCGAGAAGAATGTGCTCGCGGGTCTGGGGCATTGCACCGTCGGTTGCGGCAACAACGATGATAGCACCGTCCATCTGTGCGGCACCGGTAACCATGTTCTTAACGTAGTCGGCGTGTCCGGGGCAGTCTACGTGAGCGTAGTGACGGTTGGCTGTCTCGTATTCAACGTGGGCAGTGTTGATTGTGATACCGCGTTCCTTTTCTTCGGGAGCGTTGTCGATCTGGTCGAACGATTTCACTTCGGAAAGGCCCTTTTTGGCGAGCACGGTGGTGATGGCTGCCGTAAGGGTGGTTTTACCGTGGTCAACGTGGCCGATTGTGCCAATATTGACGTGGGGTTTGGTTCTTTCGAATTTCTCTTTAGCCATAGGATGGTTTATTTGCGATTGTTAATGATTGACTTGTCGTTGTGTCTTTTAGACAGCAACCGCGGTAGCGACAAAGCACTATCGAGGCTATCGTTATAAAGATTTGAGCCGATGGCGGGATTTGAACCCGCGACCTCTTCCTTACCAAGGAAGTGCTCTACCCCTGAGCTACATAGGCAATTTATATTATGGAATGTAACTCCATAAAAATAGAGCGGAAGACGAGGCTCAAACTCGCGACCCTCAGCTTGGAAGGCTGATGCTCTATCAACTGAGCTACTTCCGCATTGTTTCTTGGAGTGTGGGCGCGGATGGATTCGAACCACCGAAGTCGAAAGACAGCAGATTTACAGTCTGCCCCATTTGGCCGCTCTGGAACACGCCCGGAATTATTTTTAGTCTAATATTTCAAGATCAAATTGAGCCTCTTGTCGGATTCGAACCAACGACCCCGAGATTACAAATCACGTGCTCTGGCCAACTGAGCTAAAGAGGCATTGTCAATTCTTTGTTGTGCAATCTCTCTCAATTGCGATTGCAAAGTTAGAGACTTTTTCTGAAATAAAAAAATTTTTCAATGTTTTTTTGCGAAAAAAAATCCTTTTTCCAGCATGGAGCTATTTACACATATAATATATAAGGTTTCGTAGTCCTTTTTTGTGCCAGGATATCACTTGCATGATGGTTTTGGTAGTCTGGCTTTGGTGATTGATCCTTGGCAGATGAGGTAATCACTGTTTCTATTAACAAAAATTTGCATTAGTATGTGCAATTCTGCAAAGCTTGTTAACATGACGGCTTATTTTTATTCAAAAATGTTCATTGTAAGAGTAAAAGGAGGTAACTTTGCGCCCAATTCATGTTTTATAGCATATTATGTCTAACAGGCTCACAAATATTATAATTTCGCAAAGCGAGAAATATGGCAATAGGCCCGCGATGTCGTTTATCAATGCTAAAGGTGAATTCATGCCTGAAATCGCTTGGTCTGATTTTGCCACAGCTGTCATGGACGTTGCTTGCGGGCTGGAGACAATGGGATTGCAGCCGGCTGATTCAGTTGCGCTTTTTTCGGCCAACCGTCCGGAAATACTGGTTACTGATTTTGCGGCGTATTACGATCGTGCGGTCACTGTGCCGATCTACTCAACCTCAAGTCAGGAGCAAGTGGAATATATACTTAAGGACTGTTCCGCCAAATTCTTGTGTGTCGGGGATCAGAAGCAGTATGCAATTGCCCGCAAAGTGGCAGCCTCTTGTCATGACCTTGAGTGTATAATACTTCTGGATGAGAATATTGTGACGGACGCGGAGGACAAGACCACCATATCAATGTCTGCTCTGATGGGGCTCGGCCGTAGTGCGTCGGATATGTGCCGTCGGGAAGTTGAGGGACGCCGCCGTGCGTCTGTTCCCGAAGATGTCGCCACAATCATATATACCTCCGGTACAACCGGTGAACCCAAAGGGGCAGTGCTGCCGCACAGATGCTTCAATTCAATAATCGAGATACATGAGATGCGGCTCACTATGTTGAGCGATGAAGATACGTCTCTCAGTTTCCTCCCGATGAGCCATATTTTCGAGAAGGCGTGGTCGTATTATTGCCTGAGCCAGGGTATGCATATCGCCATAAATGAGAATCCAAAGGAAATCGCAAAAGTGATACGCAAGGTGCATCCTACATGTATGTGCAGTGTGCCGCGATTCTGGGAAAAGGTATATGCGGAGGTGAACGAACGTATCAGCACGATGCCGCGCATGCGACGCTCCCTGGTAAGAATGGCGCTGAAGACAGGATACGATTACAATTTGCATTATCTGCGCCAAGGCAAGAAAGCTCCATGGGTTATAACAAGGCTATATAGATTCTTTGATAAAAAGATATTCGCGCCGCTCCGAAAGGCCATAGGTGTCGACCGGGGCAATATATTCCCGACGGCAGGGGCGCCGATATCAGCCAATATCGTGGAATTTTTCCATTCCATAGGCGTGAATGTAATGGTAGGTTACGGACTGTCTGAGACGTGCGCTACCGTGACGTGCTATCCCACGCATGACTATGTCATAGGTTCTGTCGGTACGGTGATGCCCGAACTTGCCGTGAAGATATCCGATGATGGAGAGATACTCGTGAAAGGCCCCACTGTGATGAGCGGCTATCACAACAAAAAGAAGGAGACCGCCGAGGCTTTCACTGCCGACGGATGGTTCCGTACGGGCGATGCGGGCTATTTCGACGATCAGGGAGCTTTGGTGCTCACCGAACGTATCAAGGATCTGTTCAAGACAAGCAATGGCAAATACATAGCTCCCCAGGCCATAGAGAGCCGCCTTGGCGAAGACAAGTATATCGAGCAGGTTGCCGTGATCGGAGACCGTCAGAAATATGTCACAGCCATAATCATTCCAGCATTCGAAGCTCTTAAGGAGTATGCCGAAAAGAAAAAAATACAGTTCAAGACCATTGACGACCTGGTGCGCAACTCCGAGATCGTAAGAATGATAGGCGAGCGTATAGAGCGCCTGCAACAAGGACTCGCCGCCTTTGAGCAGATCAAGAAATTCGTGCTTCTGCCAAAAGAATTCACTATCGAGTCAGGCGAACTCACAAATACCCTTAAAATCCGGCGTCCGGTAATCAACCACAACTACGCCAAAGAAATCGCTGAAATGTACTCATGACGGCCAGAATCTATACCAAGACCGGCGATGCCGGTACGACATCCCTTGTCGGAGGCACAAGAGTGTCCAAGGCATCAATCCGCCTCGATGCATACGGCACAGCCGATGAGCTCAATTCCCACATAGGTCTGCTTCTCGCCTTGCCGTCATTGCCTGCCGATATTTGCCCGATGCTAAATAAAATACAACACCGCCTCTTCAATCTCGGCGCGCAACTGGCCACCGAACCCCAGTCGGCTTATCAGCCCCAGGGCGTCACATCAGAGGATGTCGCGCAGATTGAGGCGGAGATCGACAGGATCGACGCTGCCCTGCCGAGACATAATCAGTTTATACTCCCCGGTGGCAATGTCGCCTCGGCTCAGGCCAATGTGGCGCGTACCGTAGCCCGCAGATGCGAGCGCCATATGGTGCGGATGCACACCAACGGTATAAATGTCGATCCCGACGCGCTGCGTTACATCAATCGTCTTAGCGACTATCTATTCGTGATATCACGTTATATCAATATTTCCGCTGGGGTTGATGAAATTTTCTGGGATAAAACTTGTTAAATAAGAAATATATCGTACCTTTGTGCGATTTTTCTCAGACCTAACTAAAAAGATGTACTATGTATAGCAGACAGTCTAACGTATACTGGACCCTTGAGCTCGCATCCAAGCTTGAGGATGCTCCCTGGCCCGCAACAAAAGACGAACTCATAGACTATGCCCAGCGCTCCGGTGCTCCGCTCGAAGTGATCGAAAACCTTCAGGAGATGGAAGATGAAGGCGAGACCTACGAATCCATCGAGGACATCTGGCCCGACTACCCCTCCAAGGAGGACTTCTTCTTCAACGAAGAGGAATATTGATCGCCTGACCGCACGCAAATAAAAGATAATCAATCGGATAAACAACCCCGCATTTGTTTGTCCGATTGATTTTTTTGTATTTTAGCCAAACAAATGCAAACATGGGAATATGCTGATAATCCGCATTTTAATATTTTGTATAAATTCAGGGTATCAAGTATGTTTGTATAAAATACATACCAAATTCGGACCTTTGTGAGTATTAGGTTTTATACTCGATTTATACTCCTTTTTCCTCCAATGGTTGTATACAGATTGCTGTAATCTTCTTTGGGAGTGGTGTTAAATGGCCTTAGATAGCGCGGTTTGTTTGGCCAAATTACGTCAAAAGTCCTTTTTCATTAGTTTGTTTGGCTAAAATTTTGTAACTATTCAATTGTTAGGTACACCTTCTCCAAAAGCGTTATGTTTGTATATTTGGCATGCCATTTTGAGGTGGCGTGTTGTATCGAGAAATGCAAGGCTTCGCGTCTCGGCACGGTCGCAATAGGCAATCGTTTTGAAAGAGCGAGGGACAAGTATACATCAGGCCGACTAAAAGAGCTGTTGCCGTAGTGATGGCAGTGCATTCCGGTAAAGATGATTTCAACTGGTGGATGCCGTCGCTTGGCTGGAATATCCTGTATACCTATGTATGGATTATATTTTTTTGGGGCGGTCAGGGGGCTATCCGCATTTAAATCCTGAATTAATGTGATATTAAGAGGGGATTAACCGGCTTGTTAAGTCTGGCGGTTTAATTTTGCGGTGTCTTGTAGAAACTGTTGTTATGAAACGAAAGCTACTTCTAATACCAATTTTGCTGCTGTCTGTTCTTTCGTCAGCGGCGAATAGTCTGAGATTATGGTATGACCGTCCCGCGTCGGAATGGGTGGAGGCTCTTCCGTTAGGGAATTCGCGCTTGGGCGTTATGCAATACGGAGGTGTGCAGCGTGAGGAGCTGCAGCTTAATGAGGAGACTCTGTGGGGTGGCTCGCCGCATCGCAATGACAATCCCGAGGCGCGTAATAATCTCGAAAAGGTGCGCGGACTATTGTTCGCTGGAAAGAACATGGAGGCCATGAATACCATTGACCGGACTTTTATGTCCGGATCCAGCGGCATGCCTTATCAAACCGCGGGAAGTCTCATACTTACGTTTTCCGGTCATGATGGTTATACAGGCTATCAGAGGGAGCTTGACCTGACAGAAGCTGTCGCCCGTGTGTCATATAATGTGGGTGGTGTGAGATATATGCGTGAATTATTCACGTCGATGTCGCAGGACATAGTGGTAATGCGTCTGACTTCAGATGCGCCTTCGTCCATAACTTTCACGGCGTCCTTTACGTCGCCTATGCGACATGATGTGTCAGCCGACGGATTCCGGCTGATGAACGTGACTTACGGTAGTGACCATGAGGGCGTGAAGGGAGCCGTCGAAGCAGTCACGCTTGTGGATGCCGTGAACATAGGCGGGGATGTTGCCATGACTGACAGCACGCTGACTGTCACAGATGCCGACGAGGTTGTGCTTTATGTATCAACTGCCACCAATTTCGACAGATACGATAAATTGACCGGAAATGCGTACAGCCGCGCGGCTCACAAACTGGCCATGGGCAAGATCATAGGCTATGGGCTGGCAAAGGAGTCGCATATAAGAAATTACCAGGGGCAGTTCGGCCGGGTGTCGATTGATCTCGGGGACACGCCCGAGGCAGTGGCCACATTGCCCACGGATGTGAGAATCAGGCGTTTTTCAGAAGAATATGACCATGATTTGCTGGAACTGCTGTTCCAATACGGGCGCTATCTGCTGATTTCCTCATCGCAACCTGGCGGACAGCCGTCCACTTTGCAGGGAATATGGACCAATGAGGTCGTGCCGCCGTGGGACAGCAAATATACCATCAATATCAATACAGAGATGAATTACTGGCCGGCAGAGGTGACCAATCTAAGCGAGTGTTCCGAGCCTCTCACAAAGATGCTCGAGGAGCTTTCGCAGACCGGGCGAGGCACTGCCTCCACGATGTATGGCTGCCGGGGCTGGATGGCTCATCATAATACCGATCTCTGGCGAATCTCCGGAGTAGTGGACGGCGCATACTGGGGTATGTGGCCGATGGGCGGAGCGTGGCTCTCGACCCATCTCTGGCAACATTATCTCTATACAGCCGACAAGGAATATCTGCGCAGAGTGCTCCCTGTGATGCGTGGTGCGTGTGACTTCTATCTTGACTTTTTGGTAAAGCATCCGCAGTATGGCTGGCTTGTGACAGCGCCTTCCGTATCGCCGGAGCATGGCCCGGGTGGTGAAGGTGACGGCAGTGTCTCCACCACGGTGGGGTGCACGATGGATAACCAGATCCTGCATGACCTATTCTCGCAGACACTGACAGCCTGCCGTCTATTGGGTGAATCCCCAAAGTATTGCGACAGCCTTCTTTATGTGCTCGAAAAACTGCCGCCGATGCAGATCGGCAGGCACGGACAGTTGCAGGAATGGCTTGAGGACGTGGATGATCCGGAAGACCAACATCGTCATATATCCCACGCGTATGGCTTGTATCCGTCCGCTCAGATCACTCCTTACCGTACGCCTGAGCTCTCCGAGGCTATAAAGAACACGCTTCTTCAGCGTGGCGACAAGGCTACAGGCTGGTCAATGGGCTGGAAAATAAACCTTTGGGCTCGTCTGCTCGACGGAAATCATGCCGACCGTATAATCCGCAATCTTTTCGACGGCAATATCTATCCCAATCTATTCGATGCGCATCCGCCGTTTCAGATCGATGGTAATTTCGGCCTCACAGCCGGTGTGGCGGAGATGTTGCTGCAGAGCCATGACGGTGTGTTGCACCTGCTCCCGGCCATTCCTGATGTCTGGTCCTCAGGACGTGTGAAAGGGTTGAAAGCCCGTGGAGCTTTTACCGTGGATATGACATGGCGTGATGGAAACCTCACCGAAGCCTTGATTCTGTCGGAAAAGGGAGGCAATCTCCGTATACGCTCCTATGTGCCCCTGGAGGGTGCCGGCCTTATGGCGGCAGAGGGGGAGCCGACGAATGAATTCATGGAGCCGTATCCCATAAATCCTCCAGTGATCCATGGCAAGGTAAAGCCCGGGAAGCCCGGATTGCGCAAAAGTTATGAATACGACCTGGCCACGCAGCCCGGTAAAACATATGTATTACGTACGATTATTCAAAATCAAAAATAAACAACGCCAAAGTATGATTCCAATTAAGCCCATTTGTATTACCATTTTCCTGGCATCGGCGCTTTCTGCCGCAGGGCAGACGGTATATCCCCTGACACAGCGCATGAGTAACCCGCTGTTTGTAAATCTACCTTCACCCATGTATGAGGGCGACGGTACGGGACCATTATACACAGCTGATGCATCGGCTCATGTGTGGGCCGACGGGCGGCTTTATCTATATGCATCCCACGACATGGAGCCTGCCCGCGGATGTGACCGTATGGACCGGTATCATGTGTTCTCAACCGACGACATGGTGAACTGGACAGATCATGGCGAGATATTGAATGCCGACGATGTCAAGCGTGATCTGGGCTGGGGCAGCGATGGTTTCATGTGGGCACCAGACTGTGCGTATAATCCTGCTGACAGCACATATTATTTCTATTTCCCACATCCGGAGAATAATGAGAACTGGGGCACGACGTGGCGCGTGGGGGTGGCCACCAGCAAGCATCCGGCCAAGGATTTCAAACTGGTTGGATACGTTGAGGGTGTGCCTCCGCTGATTGACCCATGCGTATATGTGGATGATGACGGACAACCGTATATTTATATAGGCGGGAGCGCAAAGGCATTCGGCGGCCGGCTTTGTAAAGACGACTGGACAAAACTTGACGGCCCGATGGAGCCCATGCTCGGCCTGGATGATTTCCATGAGGCAAGCTGGATACATAAATACCGCGGGAAATACTATCTGAGCTATTCCGACAACCATTATGACCGCGACGGCAACTATATGCGTTATGCTGTGGGCGATTCCCCGTTGGGACCGTGGACTCCGATGGGTATATATATGTATCCCACGGGATGCGAGACCAATCATGGCTCTATCGTGGAATACAAAGGGCAGTGGTATGCCTTCTATCATGCCGCCAACCACTCGGGCGAGGGGAATCTCAGGTCGGTGTGTGTGGATCCGATAAAAATCAACCCTGACGGGTCGCTTGAGATTGTGCGCAACTGGGGCACGCCCTACAAAGGAAAAACAAGAGTGCTTTCCGAAAAGACACTCGTGATACCGGCATCGCAATTCAACGATGGCGGAGAGCATTACGCCTATCACTGTCATGACGGTCGCGAGCTTAAGCGCACATCCGTGCTTAAGTTAGGAAAACATGAATGGGCGCGTTATTCGGTGGATGTCCCCGAATATTCAGTGTGCGACATAACTATAGAAGTTGAGGGCATATCCGGCAAGAGCCATCTGAGCATCTGCGGGCATGATATTTCCGGCACACTGGAGGGAAAGAAAGTCTACACCATTTCCGGCGTTGAGATCCGTCCCGGCGAGCGTTATCTTGATTTTCGTGTCGACGATGGTAATGTGGCACTCAAAAAAATCACACTGAAGCCTCACGGGAGATTCAATCCGGGGAATAAAATGTATGATTCGTACAAGGGTCTTGTGATGGCCGGTTATCAGGGTTGGTTCGCCACGCCACGTGATGAGATGGGGCGCGGATGGCATCATTACGAGTGCTACGGGCAGTTCCGCCCGGGCAGATGTACAATCGACCTCTGGCCTGATGTCTCTGACTACAAGCTCACGTATGCCACCCCGTTCGTAAACGCTGACGGCTCGGTGGCGAGGGTGTTCTCGTCGAACGATCCATCCACAGTGGATACTCATTTCCGGTGGATGAAGGAATATGGCCTTGACGGTGTGTTCATGCAGCGTTTCGTAGGTGAGATCAAAGGAGCGAAAGGACTGAAGCATTTCAATAATGTGCTGAATTCGGCCATGATAGCCGCAAACAAATATGACCGTGCCATATGCGTGATGTATGATTTGAGCGGAATGTCGCCCGGCGACGAGGAAATACTCCTTGCCGACATTGACAAGATAGCGAAACGCTATGATCTGTTCAATCATAAGAAAAACCCATCGTATCTCTACCATAACGGCCGGCCTCTGGTGACAGTGTGGGGCTTAGGCTTCGACGATGGACGCAGATATGGGCTGAAGGAGGGTAACAAGATCGTTGATGGTCTCAGGAGCAAGGGCTATAGTGTGATGCTCGGTGTGCCGACACGGTGGGAGCAGCTCAATGGCGATACCGAGCGTGATCCCGGGCTGCATGAACTCATATGTAAATGCGATGTGGTGATGCCATGGTTTGTGGGGCGCTACAACGAACACAGCTATGATGACTACGTGGATCTGATCAAAGGCAATATCAAATGGGCCAAGGCTCACAAGGTGGATTATGCCCCGCTCTGTTTCCCCGGCTTCTCATGGCGCAACATGCCTAACAATGCCCGCAGCGCTCAGATAGCCCGCAACGGAGGCAAATTCTTCTGGCGTCAGCTTTCAAATGCCATAAAAATTGGAGCAGAAATGCTTTATATAGCCATGTTCGACGAGATTGACGAGGGTACAGCCATATTCAAATGCGCGCACGAGGTGCCGGTGGCTGCTCCCGGGAGCACATTCGTCCCGGTGGATCCCGAAATAAAGAGTGACCACTACCTGTGGCTTAGCGGCATGGCCGGCAAAATGCTGAGAGGCGAGCTTCCGCTTAGCGAGAATATGCCCCGGCGTGATGATAATGTCGCAGAAAAATAATAAAGGATAATTAGGTTTTTATAATAATTGGTTAATAGGATTATTAGGATTTATTTTCTTGGGTAAGAAGGATTTTTTTCCGAAAGATGTCAGGGGTGGCAATGAGAGGGCATAAGAGTATGTCCTCTCTTTTTTTGAGTGAAATTAATATGAAATTAAGCGGTAATTATGGGTATATAAATTATTTGTTAATTGTTGCCTGGTATTTTTGCATTAAAAAAACAGGTAGTCATGAAAAATGGGAAAATTGGATCATTCCGGTCGGAACGCCACCTGTGGGGGTTTATAAGAAAGGCATTTGTTTCCGCAGTAATGTTTGTTATACTTTCGGCATATTCAGTAGGCGCCACCACAGCCGAGACAGTAGTCGGGCGTGGTGTGTGCACCTATTCGGATGGTCGGTATTTCGCTGAAGACGCTTACACCACGGTAGGTGATCCAATGCTGTCTGATTATACATTTTCATTCAAAGCCCGGGCCACCAAAGAGGCCGGTCAGGTACAGATCTGGGCCGGTGTGCGCACGGCAAACCGTTTCGATCGTTATGTGATCGGGATAAAGGGTGGTATTCAGGATGATCTCTATCTGATGCGTACGGGATATATGGGAATGGATGAATTCATGGGTGTGCGTCCGCTCGGGTTTCATCCCGAGCCCGGTGAATGGTATGAGGTCAAGGTCGAGGTGTGTGGGTCGCGTATAAGGATATTTCTCAATGGGGAGGATACCCCGCGTATGGATATCACAGACAGGCATTCAGCGTTTGCGCCTGTCGGTCCCGCAACCATCGGCGGTGGATGGTTGCCGGCTGAATACAAGGATGTGACAGTGACGCCGCTGGCATCCGACGCACTTGACGATGTGCCGGTCCAGGAGGTGTCTTTCGTGCCTGCAAAAAAAACTAAAGAGGAATTGCGCAGACAGCAGAGAGCTGCCTATACTCCCCGCGTGGTGCAGAAAATCAGCAAAGGCAGGACAGAGATATCTCTTGATGGTGACTGGCTCTTTATGCCAGGATATGAGATGTCTGCGACTGCTCAGGCTGTGGACCCAATGCAAGAGGATCACGACTGGCATGTGATGAATGTGCCGGATTTCTGGAATCCCATACGGATATGGCTGCACGGCGAGACAATGCCGTCGCCCACCGGGCCGCAGTCCAAAGGAGTGTCGGACACGTATTATCAGCGCGAGACAGCGCGTTGTGAGAATTATACGTTCGACTACAGGCAGACCTCATATGCCTGGTACCGGCAGTGGATAGATCTGCCAGGCACGATAAAAGGAAAGAAACTCGAACTGACATTTGATGCCGTATCCAAAAGTGCCGAGGTGTATGTCAACGGGCATCTGGCGGGCACGCATCTGGGCATGTTCGGAGATTTCAAGGTAGATGCCACCCGCTATCTGAAGCCGGGAAGGAATCTCATAGCTGTAGGTGTGGCCCGTAATCTGAACGATGAAGCCGGACCGAACAACGCCGCCATGGAGAATTATTACGCTACGGTGCGGAGAGACGCCGATGAGAATAAAAATGATGCGACTGCCAATGCGAAGCAGATCTCAGACATTCCCCATGGATTCTACCAGGACTATCCGGCAGGAATCTGGCAGCCTGTAAAATTGGTGATTACCAATAAAAATAATATAAAGGATGTCACTATCTGTACGTCGCTCACGGGAGCTTCCTTCGATATTGTGACCGATGGTGGCAGAGACTATGTAGTGAAGGCAGATATAACGGGGAAGACGGACGGAGCCACCTTGTATTCAGGCGAGTTGGGTAAGACAAAAGATGGATTGCTCACCTCTGCGGTGGAGAATCTCGCGCCGATGCTTTGGTCGCCCGAACATCCGAACCTATATGATTTCCGTTTCTCCTTAGTTGACGGCGGAGGAAATGAGATAGACAGTAAGACAGTGACATCCGGATTCCGGACTTTTGAGAGCCGTGACGGATTTTTATGGCTGAACGGCAGGAAATACTGGCTTAAGGGGGGAAATCACATCCCGTTTGCCCTCTGTCCGAATGACTCGCTGCTTGCAAAGAAATTCATGGGCATTATGCGAGAGGGAAATATCAATTCCACACGTACGCACACCACGCCGTGGAACGAATTATGGATTTCGGAAGCCGACCGCAGCGGCATCGCTGTCAGTTTCGAGGGCACCTGGCCGTGGCTTATGATACATTCCACACCGATTCCTGACCAGGCTGACCTTGATCTGTGGAAAAAGGAGTGGCTGGATTTGATGCGCAAATATCGCAACCATCCTTCCATCGTATTCTGGACGGTGAACAACGAAATGAAATTTTACGACCTTGACGCCGATACCGAACGCGCGAAACAGAAGTTCGGGATCATTTCAGAAGTGGTGAAAGAGATGCGGTCGGTGGATCCTACGCGCCCTGTATGCTTCGATTCCAATTATCTGCACAGCAAGGCCGTGAGAAGATTCGGGGAAGCATTTACGGATACGATGGACGATGGTGATATTGATGATCAGCATGCTTATTACAATTGGTATGATTTCTCCTTGTTCAGGTTTTTCAACGGAGAATTCCAACGGGATTTCAAGACGGCGGGTCGTCCGCTCATATCCCAGGAGATGAGCACCGGCTATCCGAACAACGAGACAGGACATCCGACACGTTCCTATCAGCTGATACATCAGAATCCGTTTTCGCTGGTGGGATACGACGCTTATGATTGGGCGGATCCCGCTATATTCCTCAAAGTGCAGGGCTTCATCACCGGGGAGTTGGCCGAGGCACTGCGCCGTACTAATCCCGAAGCCTCCGGGATAATGCATTTTGCCTATATGACATGGCTGCGCCAATGCTACGACAGTGAGAATATCGCTCCCTATCCGGCGTGGTACGCCATGCAGCGGGCCATGCAGCCGGTGCTGGTGAGCGCCGAGCTATGGGGGCGTCACTTCTACGCCGGGTCGGAGATCAGTCCCCGCATATATGTGGTGAACGATGATGAGGAGGGGCGTGACCTTGCGGGTCTGAAAGTGCATTGGAGCATTGAGGGCAGTGATGGCAAAAGCCTTGCCGCAGGTGTTGAGGCCGTGGGTGATGTTGAGTATTACGGACGCAAGTATATCACACCTGTGATACATATTCCGGCTGAATTGCCTGACGCACGCATAGATGGGGCCTTGCATCTGGTGCTGTCCGATACTTCGGGAAAAACACTGTCGGAGAACAGATATGATGTGACTATGGCTTCTGCCGAATGGACGGGCGGTTATGACGCGCAATCAGTGAAAATCGTCGATTCCGTCACGGACTTCACTCCTGAATATGTCTCTGAGCTGCGCTCATATCATGATAACGGCGGTAAAATGCTTATATTGAACTCTCCTGAGCTTGCAAAAAACGTGTTCCCCGAATATATTACCGGCTGGTCAGTGCCTACCGAAGGGGATATCGTAGTGATGGAACGCTCAGATGCCGGTGTTTTCTCAGGGCTTGATGTGCTTGATCTCAGATACTTCTACAACGGCAAAAGGGAGATTCCGGTGGCGTGCCATTCCATAATGCATGCAACACGCTGCGAAAACGTCAAAGAATATGCGTCGCAGATGAAGATACATGCCTATCTTGACGATCAGAATCTCGGGGAGCGTGCGTCGCGTATTGAGCGGATGCGCGGGCTGACATTGATGTCAATCGACGGGCGTACTGTCATATCCACTATGGCTACAGATAAGGCAGACACCGATCCTATTGCCGCAAGGCTTCTATCCAACATGGTAAACTCTTTAAACTGATTTCAATGAATCCTAAATCAATCATCACTGTATTGGCTTTGTTGGCTGCTACCAATACCGAGGCCGCGATAAAGCTGCCGTCGGTGATAGCCGACAACATGGTGCTCCAGCAGCGGAGCAATGTAAACATCTGGGGCAAGGCCACGCCCGGCAAGATAATCACGGTGTCGCCGTCGTGGGGCAAAGATAAGGCAGAGGCCACGGTGGCTCCCGACAGTTCATGGACAGTCTGCGTAAGCACTCCGGCTGCCGGAGGCCCATACATTATAGATATAGCGGAAGGGAAAAATCACGTGACTCTTGACAATGTGCTGATAGGAGAGGTATGGCTGTGCTCTGGACAGAGCAATATGGAGATGCCTCTCAAGGGTTTTGACCGCCAGCCGGTAAAGAATGGCAATGAAGTGATAGCCAGAGCAAAGCGATCGAAGCCTATACGCATGTTCCTTACTGATAAGAGGGATGACCAATGGGTGGCGCAGTGGAGCAAGACACCGGAGGATGACATGTATGGGGTGTGGTGTGAGAATACCCCTGAAAATGCAGCGCAGACAAGCGCTGTGGCTTATTATTTCGCTGACTATATACAGGATGTGCTCGATGTGCCCGTAGGCATAATGGTGTCTACGCTGGGCGGCTCACGCATAGAGCCGTGGATCAGCCGTGATGCTCTTGCACATGACTTTCCCGGTATAAATCTTACATTCCTCGATAATAGCGCCCCAGTCGGGAGCCAGCATAATGATCCTTGTGTGTTGTTCAACGGCAAGGTCAATCCACTGACCCGGTATGGCATCCGCGGTTTCCTGTGGTATCAAGGTGAGAGCAACCGCGACAATGCCGGGGACTACGCTCGCCTTATGGCCACGATGGCGGCCGATTGGAGGGCGCGTTTCGGTGGAGGTGATGCCATGCCGTTTTATTTTGTGGAGATAGCGCCATTTGATTACGAAAGTCCCACGGGACAGTCAGCGGCACTGTTGCGCGAGGCGCAAGCCGAGGCATCGGGAATTATACCTAACAGTGGCATCGTATCCACCATAGACATAGGCAATCACAACTTTATCCACCCTGTGGACAAGGCTACCGTAGGACAGCGATTGGCGTGGATGGCGTTGGCTGATACATATGGAGTGAGAGGCATAGCCTCGCATTCGCCGCAGTATGCCGGTCATGAGATAAAGGATGGCAAAATCTATATCAATGTGACTGTGACCCCCAACAGCCTCTGTCCGATGTGGACATCTCTCGAAGGCTTCGAGATAGCCGGTGCCGACGGCGTGTATCATCCGGCATTTGCCGAGATCGAGACGGAGTCATGTCGTCTTGCGGTGAGTTCTGCGGATGTGCCGGAGCCAAAACATGTGAGATATGCATTCTGCAATACTCCTGAATTCAGTGTGTACAGCAGTTTCGGTCTGCCGTTGCTGCCGTTCCGGACAGACAAGAAATAATAGATATTGGAAATGAAAAAAAATATAAGAGTCCTGGTGGCGGCGATGTCACTGTCGTCGGCATTCCCTGCATTTGCCACCGATTATGTGATAAAGCCGGAAGTAATCAATGTGCCGGGCTATGAGACTGAAGAAGTGGTGGTGGCGTCGCTCAATGTCCTTGACTATTTCCCTGATGCCAACTTGGGGCAGCGTGATGTGACAGACAACCTGCAGGAAATGATCAATTTCCTGGCTTCCGACGATGCCAATGGCAGTGCGGGATTCGAGACCCGCTCCCAGCGTAAGCATGGCGGCGTGCTATATCTTCCGGAAGGGAAATACAAGGTGAAGAAACTGGAAGTGCGATGTGGTGTGACTATCCGTGGCGATTGGACGAAGCCTGAGCCTGGAAAGCCTATAAAAGGCACTATCTTGATGTCGACAGGCTATGGACGTGGAAATACTGTAGAATCGTCCTCCATGATAGTCATGGAGCCGTCGGCCATGGTGTCAAACCTCTCAATCTGGTATCCCGACCAGGATGCGGCCGACCCTGTGCCTTATCCTCCCGCCATCCTGTATGGAATGCAAGGATACTGGGGCAATGACTATTGCAATACCCGCAATGTAACGCTGGTGAATCCCTATATCGGAGTGCAGTTCTCGGAAAAGAACGGCGGTGGTTGTCCCAACATCAACGGTCTGTACGGCACACCTCTTTACAAGGGCGTTGTGATGGACAATATTGCCGATGTTGGCCGTTTTGACCATATCGACTTCAATCCCGCGTATTGGGCTGGCTCAGGGCTGTCAGGTGCCGGTGATGCCTCCTGCTGGATCTATGACAACGGTACCGGTTTTGAGATGCGTCGCAATGACTGGAGCTATACTTGCAACTATTCAGCCACAGGCTACCGGTACGGTTTCCGGGCCAAGAAATCGCCCGATTCGATGGCCGGGCAGAGCACAGGCTCGCCTAACGGCCATAACTACAACCTTACATTCACTGATTGCCATACAGGTGTGTACGTGACAGAGTCGGCCGGATGCGGCATAATGTTCACACGTGTCGCCACCCCCGGGTGTGAATACGGGCTGCGTTACGGTGGGGGTCAGGCAGGCCCCGGACAATATCTTGCCTGCGACTTTTCCGGCAGCAAATACGCAGTGCAGTCTGATAAAGAAGCGTCTTCGGCCATACAGCTGCAGCAATGCAATCTGACGGGCAAGACACAGATCAACGGAGGCGAACTTCTTGCCGACAATTGTATCTTCAATGGAGATGTTATCATCGGTCCGCTCGCCCGAACAATTTTCACGGCCAATAAAGTGTCCGGTAAGTTGGACAATAAGTCGATCTACAAGTGCAGTGTCAACGGGGCTGCCCGTGCGGTGGCGGATGTGCCGGTGTACAATTCTGATATGATGGACGTGCGCACCACAAAGCCCGCAAAATCAGACCTGTTTGTGGTAGATGAGGAAGGATGTGACATGACTGTGGATCTTGCGTCGCGTCCTGATTGTTCCAAGGCAGTGCAGGCCGCTCTCGACAAGGCGAAGGCCAATGGGGGTGGCATCGTGTATCTCAACCCAGGTCACTATGTGATGAAAGGCGAGATCATAATTCCTGCAGGAGTGGAACTGCGCGGTGCGTCGGACCTTGCCAGCGTGCCCCGTGGCCAGGGCACTATCTTCGAGGTATACTGTGGCAAAGGCAATGTTGGGGCGGCTCCGTTTATCACTATGGAGCGCGCCTCGGGCATCAGAGGCATATCAATCAACTATCCCGAGCAAAATTCCTCCAATACCATCAGCGGCAGTAGACTCAAGCCTCTGGCATATCCCTATGCCATACGTGCCAACGCCGACTGCTATGTGGTGAACGTAGGCGCGCGCGCCTGTTATCAGGGACTTGATCTCTTCACCAACAAGTGCGACCGCCACTATGTGGATTATCTCAGCGGCCATTATTTCAAGAATGTGGTGCGCGTGGGCGGGGATTCCGACCATGGCAATATCAGTAATATACAGTGCAACACCATAGTATATGCCGCCGGCTCGGAATGGAAGTTTGGCAAATGGCCCAATTCGCCCTCGAACGGGGGGGCAGCCTACCAACAAAACTATGATGAGCTGGATTTTTTTGTGATAGGAGATTGCACCAACCAGGATCTCTACAACAACTTCCTCTTCGGCTCGCGCTACGGGATGCATTTTGTCAATGATGGCAAAGGTGGTGCCACGTTCAATTCACTCGGCAATGCTGTCGACGGAGTGGTGGATACATTCTTTTTTGAGGCATTGCGTGCCGACGTCACACTTACCAATACACAGCTTGTGGCTCTTGATAATGGGCATTCCGCTCATTTCATGCGCACCGGAGCCGGTATGGACAAGCGAATCAACATGCTCAACACCAATAACTGGGGCGGCGGCAAATACTTTGCCGAGATTCTCGGCGGCACGGTCAATTTCACGCTGGCCAACCTTGAACAGAGCGGAGCCATCCAGACATGGACCGTATCGGGGGATAACTCATACTTTGAAATGGCCAACGGCTATGTGCAGAACTGCAAGCTCGACGGAGCCAGCGGTAAAAAAGTGTCGGTGCGCTCCACTGTGATGGATGCTACCTCAAAATCCTCGGTCTATAAACAGTACGTAAGTAATCTTACGAAGTCATGGGTCAGGGTATCAGATACGGGATTTCTCAATCGTGCTGTCTGGAGGCCTTTTGCATTTAACGATGGATCGGACATCGGCTCTCGGCGCGCTATTGACGACGATGCCTCCACCCGTTGGGATTCAGGTGCATTCCAGGCCGCATATGGCTCCGGGAAGGCTCCGCAATATATGGGTGTGTATTTCAGCAACGGCGACTATGCCAAGGAAAAGGTAAATCTGGTCATAGTGGATACAAGCTCGTCGCCAGCCGACGGCCCTGCCGGATGGATGCTCCAGGTGCGCGATGATTCCGGAGGCAGTACAGGATTTCCGGCATCAGGCAGCTCAAAAGCATACAGCGGTGACGCCACAGGCAAAAAATGGCGTACGGTGGCAGAGGATGTAAATTCCGCCGGTGCGATGCTCACAATTGCATTTGATGAAGTGGAGACAACAGGCATCCGCCTTGTGCAGACGGGCAACAAGCCAAGCAATTACTGGAGTGTCCACGAACTTTACGTGGCTAAACTTGACATTGCTGGCATTGAGGATGTGGTGATGGATGGCGCGGATCATCACCTCGTGTACGCAGGCAAACAGTTGATAATTTCCAGGGCTTTGCTTGGAGATAACGGAGCCGATGTGGAAGTTTATGCTCTCAACGGCATGAAGACAGTTGGAAAGCACACGGCTGAGGCTGTGGTGGATCTTGGTGCTCTCGAAAAAGGCATATATATAGTGCGTGTCAGAGGAAAACTGACCGCGGCCATCAAGATCGCGGTCAGATAGGCGAGTTACGGTCTGGAGATTATATCGCGGAACGACCGTGGATAGTCTATGTCAAGGGAATGTCTGTATTCCCGGCAGAAATTGTCGTAGATTGATTTTGCTATTCCGATTTTGCCTTTGGAGGCGAGGATGGAGCATTTTGTCTCCATAGCCTGCTCGTTGATGTAATCATGTTGCAGGAGTGTGTCGGCGATTGATAATTTCATCTCGTCGGATATGTCGTCGCGTTTAAGCAATTTTCCAAGATTGTCGATTACTTTGTCGGACATCTGGGTCTTGAATTCATCTATCCATTCATATTCCACGCCAGGTAACAATGGGCCATGTTGCAAAAGGTCAAGCAACTGGGCTACGGACTCCTGTGATGTGCTGTTGCCCAGGAGATTCATGGCATCAATGTAGTCGCATTGCACATTTTCTCCAAATACCATGTGCCAATATGAGTGATCCTTGCTCACTATTTTCACATCGCCAACCTTTTCGAGCATGGCGCGGAGCTTGCTGATATTTACATTACGGTTGTTTTTGGCTGATTCCTCGGTTTTGTCTTTCCACAGGAATTGTATCATTTTTGTGCCCGAGAGGCCCTTCTTGTCGTGGGTGGAGTGTAAGATCAGTAGGATAAGCAGGTGCTTTATGGTGCGCGAGAAATTACCGGTGTGATCATTCCCGTCGCAGCCTATGACTTTGAAGCCGCCGAGCAACTGTAACCGGCCTATGCCGGGAGTCCGTGGAGCCTCTTTCACGATAAGTGGTGCGGGCGCAGGTGCGGAGGTGTCTGTGTTCTTGTCGGTGCTTGGCGACGCAGACGCGGAAATGGAATCGGCCCCGTCGATAGCATGAGCGGGTATGGCCGCCGGTTTTGCATCTTTATGCTTGCTGCGGCGTAGCATCAAAGCCAGCGCGGCGGTGGCCGAAAGGATTATGATAATCACAGCAAATAGCCAATTGCTTTTGGTGTCAGGCTCTTGTACTGACGGGTCAATTTTGGCGAGGGTCGCGTCAATTTCTTTCTGAGGCAAAACGGGCAGGGAGAGTTCGCAAATGTTGACATCAGTGACCTCATTGATATCGGAAGTGGCCGCGAGCGCGTAGAATTTGCCAATGCATTGTGAATCGTACAGATTGAGGTACACATACTGGGCCGTCATATCGTAATCAGTGGATTTTGCCAAGTTGTCGAATTTGGGTTCTCGCAGGCTTACACGCATGAGCTGGCCTTCGTATCTTGTAGAGAATACGTAGAAGCATTCGAGTGTGGAGTCCCAGATCATGTTCTCTGAGAAGGTGAAATCGTCTCCTCCGAGGGGAGGAGTGTATTCCCAGAGTTTTTTCGCCACTTTTGTTGAGAGGTCGATGGCGTACAGGTCGTAGGTGTTGTGCAGATCAATCTCTTGCTTCCCCATCTGGCTTGTCTGTCCGCCGAGTATGTAGAGTGTGTCGTTTACTATTGCTGAGGCCATCATGCGTCGCGGACTCACAGAGTCAATGGTGCAAATCTCTTGTGTGTGTTTATCGATATCTGAAATGAGTAGCGCGTTGTTGAGCCTGTAATGGCCATAACCGCCGAAACTTACCAATTTGTTGTCCGCAGGGTTGTAATTTACGCTGTTGTGCCAGTAGTCATGGTCGAGGGATGGGGTGGGAGAGTCGCTCCATCTGCGTGTGTTGAAATCAAATGTGGAGTATAGGTTTTCGTCAAGATTGTATGAGAGCAGCTCGTCCTTGTTTTTAATGTAAATGAGCTGGTTGGGGTAATTGGCCACCATGGTGCCACCGACGACTTCTATGGAGTCGGTCTTTTCGGTGACTGTGTTGAATGTGTATATGTATTTGCTGTCTGTTACGAAATAAAATGTGTTCTTGTTCTCATCAAACGCGGATGACACGAATGTGGGGAATTTTTTGGAAAATACTTTCCTCCACGTGTTGTCGGTGTCGATAAGCCATTTGCCTTGCACTAAGCGGGCGGGATGTCTGGAAATCACGTCGTAGCATATGTCTTCGTTATGTCTGGCCAGCACCCATTGTCTTATCAGCGAGCCATTGTTGAATATAGATATGTCGCGAATGTTTACGGATGCTATGTCGCTCACGGCTTTCCTGTCGCAAGGCTCTCCACCAAATCCAATTTTTACGCTTTTCGCGTCGGACAGCCCTGGCACAGCCACCGACACGCTGCCTTCGCCGTACTCCAAGGATACATTCCCGGCTGTGGGATCGACTGTTATTTTGGTGTCTGTCCATCTGTTGGGGATAGGATCCAGATTGATTGTGTGGAGTTTTTTGTCAATCAGAAGGGCTGGCATCCTTTTCTCGCCTGATGCGACAGTGAATATCATGTCGATTGTTGAGCCGTTATCGGCAGATATGCGCAGGACCTGTCCGAAAGGATTTCCATTGCGCAGCTGGAGTGAGAAAGAGAGTTCAAGTGGATGGTTTCCTATTTGTATCGGATTTCCGTCGTCAATCAATAATCTGCTGAAGTCTTTGTTCGTCTCAGGGTATGTGCATATGTACGCGCCATATTCGATGGCGTGTGAATATGCAAAAGCGGACAAAAACAGGACTATGGAGAATATGAGTCTAAAAATCATTGCAATAGGTGAAAGATTTGGTTTTATTTATTCACAAAGATAATGAAATAATCCGACAATGAATCCATAATCAGAAATTAAAATTTGGCCGATGTGTTAATTTTTTCAAGAATTAACCAAAGAGAGGTTTTTAATTGAAAATTAATTTAAATTAATCTAAATTTAATCGGTAATTGAGGATAATTTAACCCTTGCGCGATAATTTTGCTACAGAAAAAACATGAGGGTATATTCTCAGACTGCCGACTGTGCCGTCGTGTCTGAGGCCTGACCCGCCGGTTTATGGCACCACTCGGCAAGGAACCCATCCCCATGTCTTTTCACATTTATTATTAAACAACCTTTAAAGAGGCTGTGATGATCATGAAGGACTAAACATTATACATTAATATCTTATACAACAACTTAAAATCTTAAAACCGATGAAAAAATTGCAGTTAGCTCTTTTCGGCGCTTCTATGCTGATGATGCCGGTGGTGATGACATCATGCGACGATGATGACACCGATAAGCTGTCCAACCGCGTCACTGTGGTAGAGGGTCTTATCACTCAAATGCAATCTCAGCTCGAACGATGCCTCACCACGGGTTCGACGGTGACTTCAGCCTCGCAGGACGCCAACGGCGTATGGACCCTTGTCCTCAGCGACGGACAATCAATCACAATCACGCCTTCCCAAGGCGGCAATAGCGGAGGCACAGGTGGCTCCAGCGTCGCAGTGCAGGAAAATGACAACAATATCATCGTGACCATCGACGGCAAGGAGTATATCCTGCCAAAGGGTGCCTCGGGTGTATCATTGGTGTATTCTCCCGAATATGTGGACGGAGAGGTGCACCTGGGCAATACACCTGCCGAAGTCCGTTTCTTATGTAATCCTATGCTCTCGCAGGCTCAGGTAGACGGCGCTGTGTTCGACATAGCTGAGGCCCATGCTCTGAAGAGCCGCGCAGGATCTGACCTTATGGTTGTGACGGGTGCCCGTGTGGATGGCGATCATATTGTCGTAACCATCAAGGGCCTTGGTGTAGAGGGCGGTGGCGTATATGCAGCAGCCGTGACTGCCACTGTTGATGGAGGCACTACTCTTACATCAAATTATTTTACAGTGCGTGTAAACGACGATTACAGCTTCGTCAGTGAAGAAATCGGTGATTTCACGATCAAAGCCGACTATGCCCCCACTGCGGTGGATGCCGATGGTTTCTGCTCAATGACAGTGGATGGCCTGACGCTTCTGGGCAACGTAGATTTCAAGACATTCTTCGACCAGCTGCCCGAGAATGCAAGTTTCCAGATCGGATCAGCAAACGATCAGCCCAATGCCGATGCGCGCGACAAGCGTTCGTTTCTGGTGCAGTCGCTTAATTCCGACGGTACATTCAAGTTTGTTTCCGCTCCCCGTACGTCATTCAATACAGTAGGCGAGGAAGACAAATGCTCCGGTTTCCTGATTAAGATTGTCAATGCCGACTATGTCACAAAGGCCAAGATCTATGTCAATATAATGGATCCGCTCGCCGACGAGAATATCAACTGGTTTCCCGGTTACGACAATTCGTTCGAGGTTGAATATATGAGCCGCACGGGCTATCTGAGCCCGGGAGAGAACACAGTGGATCTCCCTTATCTCTTCGACCTTGATAATGACCAGGTGGCAATGACAGGTGGCGCCGACACAAATACCACTGATGCTGATCATATCCTCAATTTTGTCATGGGCAACGGTGACGAGTTCTTCGAGGCTTACACCAACCTGGTGGTGACCACAGCCGACGGACAGAATGAGATTCTGAAAAAAGTGTTCGGCAAAGGCATTGAGCCTACGGATTATGCAAAACAGTTCATGCTTCCCGATAACGAAGGTGTGCGCTGGTACAACCGCGGATGCAATGTGCAGCTCAACGACGGTGAAGGCACTATCGCCGATTACAAATACATATTCCCCGATGGCACCGAGTTCGCACAGCCCGATTATCCTGCAATTGATCTGTGGTGGTGGGGTCATGACAACAGCGGCAAGAATATGTATCTTGACCTTAATGGTGCCGGACGTCCTGAGATAGTGAAATGGCTTGGTCTTACAGTGGATGCCGATGGCAAGTTGCATACCGGGGCCAATTACACAGGTTGCTGCATCCGTACAGCTATCGGTGCCTATTTTGATTACGCATACGGCACCAAGCGTCTGAGCAAGGAAGACCAATTCATGCTCCTTTACTTCAACCGTCGCCGTCTGCCGGAAAATGTAACCTGGCCCGACAATAACTTCGAGCACAACGAGAAGAAGTAAATACAGAATCACGAATTTCCGAATTCCGGATTAATGCGCCGCCCGCAGCACGGCGGGCGGCGGTTAATCAGGGATACATGGCCACCAGCCAATGGAATTCTGATGATAACAACCTCTAAAACAGAAGCGATGTATCAATCCAATATAAAATCACACAATGACCGTACCGGTGGCTTTGCCGCACTACGGAGGCGTTTTGTGGCGGTTTTGGCCATGGCACTGATGGTGATCAGCAGTGCTGTAGCCCAATCCCGCACAGTAAGCGGTACGGTCGTCGACACTTCCGGCGAGCCGCTGATCGGCGCCAACGTTAAGGTTGTCGGCACAAATATGGCCACAATCACTGATATTGATGGCCGGTTCAGCCTGAAGGCAGAGCCTGGTCAGACTCTGTTGGTGAACTATGTAGGCTACCTTGAGAAAAAAGTCAAGGCAGATAAGACAGACATCGAGATAGTCATGCAAGAGGATGCCAACGTTCTTGATGATGTCGTGGTGGTGGGCTACGGTGTGGCCCGCAAGGAGACTTTGACGGGTGCCGTCGCCGCTATCACGAATAAAGAAATGACTGTGACAAAGAACGAGAATGTCGTGAACATGCTTTCCGGCAAGCTCCCCGGTGTGCGTATCACCCAGATGAGCGCGCAGCCGGGCGAGTTCGCCAACAAGATCGATATCCGCGGCATGGGCAGCCCGCTCATCGTGATCGACGGTATCCCCCGCGACCAGGAATATTTCTCACGCATGGATGCCAACGAGATTGACCAGGTGTCGGTGCTGAAGGACGCGTCGGCTGCTATCTACGGTGTGCGCGCGGCCAATGGTGTGATTCTCGTCACCACAAAGCATGGCGGCACAGCCACAGACGGCAAGGTGGACGTGACATTCCAGGCAAACATCGGATGGCAGGGTTTCCTTTATATGCCCGAGACAGCCGATGCCGTGACCCACATGCTCCTGATAAACGAAAAGCGCTACAACGGAATCAATGAGAACTACCCTGTGCGAGCCACCCCCGCATACACTTACGACCAGATGTTCCCGTATTCCTCCGGCGCGAAACAGAGCACCAACTGGACAAAGGAGATGTTCAAGGACTACGTGCCTCAGCAGCAGTATAATCTGAGTCTCAACGGCGGCTCCGAACGTATCAATTATTTCTTCAACCTCGGCTACCTCAAGCAGGAAGGCTCCTACCGCTCCGGCTCACTCAACTACGACCGCTGGAACTTCCGCGCCAATGTCGACGCCAAGATCACCAATCATCTCAAGGCTAATCTGCAGGTAGGCGGTTACATCGATGAGAAAAATCAGCCCATGACCTTGATCTGGAGTGTATACAAAAAGGCATGGACCTACCGTCCTACCTCTGAGGCATATATCGACGGCGACCACTCTATGCCCGCATATGATACGGAAATGGGTGAGGCAGAAAACCCCGTCGCCGCCACCAACAGCGACATCTCGGGCTATAACAGGGAGAAACGCCGCTCGTTCAACGGCCAGCTGTCTCTTACATATGAGATACCCTGGGTCAAGGGCCTCAATGTGAAAGCACTCTATAATTACGACTACAATACTACCGACAATTCATCGTTCACCCGCGCATATTCGCTCTACCGCAAGGAGGCCGACGGGTCGCTGACCACAGTCAAGGGAAATCCCACTGAGCCGCAGGTGACACGCCGCACAGATCCCTCGCATGCCACACTTCTGAATCTGTCTGTCAACTACAATGCCACATTCGGCGACCACACAGTCGGCGCAATGGCTCTGTTTGAAGAGACATATAGCACATGGACCAATTTCTGGGCCACACGCAAGATGCTCCTCAACAGCGAATACCTGTTCGCCGGCGAAGAGGAGGACCAGGTGGGCAAATCTGACGCCGTCGGCGACATGACCCGCCGTGCATGGATCGGAAAAGTTGATTATGATTATAAACGTCGTTATATCCTAAATGCCGCATTCCGCTACGACGCATCGTCGCGTTATCCCAAGAACGGACGCTGGGGCTTCTTCCCCTTCGTATCCGTGGGTTGGCGTCTGAGCGAGGAGGCTTTCATGGACTTCATGCGTCCGGTGGTCGACAATCTCAAGATCCGCGCAAGCTGGGGCCGTCTCGGTGATGACAACGGAGCCTCGACGTATCCCGCGACAGTAGTCGGTTACAATCTGGAGAACAACCGTTACGGTTGGTTCTACAACGGTTCGCTTGTCACCGGCGTATCCCCCACAGCTATTCCCAATCCTAATTGGACATGGTATGTGGCTCAGACTTACAACCTCGGCGTGGACTTTGATCTGTGGCACCAGATGCTCGCCGGCAGCGTGGAAATCTTCAAACGCGACCGCTCAGGCCTTCCAGCCACCTCCGACCGAGTGCTGCCAAATATCGTTGGCGCCACCATGCCTCAGGAGAACAAAGAGAAGGACCGTACATTCGGTTGGGAGATCTCTCTGTCGCACCATAACCGCATCGGCGAGGTCAACTACTACGTGACAGGCCAGATGTCGGCCACAAAGACCCGCTGGATAGAGGTGCTCCAGCCCTCGTACAACACTTCTATGCAGGCGTGGCGTGATTTCAACGGCAGGGTGCCCGGACGAAACACAAATATCTGGGCCACTGTGGAAGAAGGCGGCCGTTTCGGCAGCTGGCATGACATAGCCTATCATCCTATCCCCACGGGTCAGAACACTCTCCCCGGCGACTATTGGTATGAAGACTGGAACGGCGACGGTGTGATCAATGGCGAAGACGCGCATCCTGTGGCAACCAAGGGCCTGCCCGTATTCAACTACGGTTTCACTATAGGAGCCGATTGGAAGGGCATTGATATCTCTACCAACTGGCAAGGCGCAGCCAACGTATACAATTCTTACGACGAAGTGTTCACAGAGGTAGGTCCGTTCAATGGCGGCGCGGTGTTGAACATGTACACCGACCGATGGCACACGGCCAATGTGGATGATGATCCATGGAACCCGTCCACTGAGTGGATACCCGGACTCTATCCCGCCACCGGCCACAGCTTCAATGACTGGGGCAGTGCAATCAAAAACTGCTCGTATCTGCGTCTGAAGACTCTGGAAGTAGGTTATACCTTCCCGCAGAAATGGATGAAAAAAGCCGGCATGAGCAGTCTGCGCATATATTTCAATGCCTACAATCTCTGGACAATCTCGAAGATGGACAACATCGACCCCGAACGTCCAGGCAAGGAAGGCTCAATCACCGACGGGAACACCGGCGTGCTATTCTACAATTACCCGGTAAACCGTGTGTTCAACATCGGTATCACAGCAAGATTCTAATATAAGAAACGGATATGAAACTATTTAGATACATATTGTCGGCAGGTGTCGTGGCTTTGGCCATGACAGCGTGCAACGACCTGGATCTTGAGCCGAAAGGCGTGCTCGACGAAGGGCTGCTCTTCAATTCAGACTTCGGCGTGCAGAAATACTTCGCAGGTCTGTATGACGATCTGCCCATAGAGGATTTCCTTTATTATGAGGGAAACGACATGAAAGGCTACGGCCACACTAATCAGCAAGGGGCGCGCGGCAACCGCTGGGAGCAGGGCAAGAATGCCGCTGCCTCATGCTCGGGCGAGGCTCTGGGACGTAATACCAACTACGGTAACGGCTGGAAATACTGGCCTTATGACAAGATCCGTCTGGTCAACAACTTCCTTGAGAATTTTCCCACCTATGCCGAGAACTTCACCGAGGAACAAGCCAACAGCTATATAGCCGAGGCAAGATTCCTGCGCGCTTTCTACTATTTCGGCATGGTGAAGCGTTATGGCGGAGTGCCCATTGTGGACAAGGTGCTCGACCCCACGGCTCCCGATGATGAACTCCGTATAGGCCGCTCCACAGAGTATGATTCATGGAAATTCATCTACGACGATCTGAAATTCGCCATGGATAACATGTCGGCTGAAAAAGTGAAAGGCCGCGCCAACCGCTATGTGGCAGCAGCCCTGATGAGCCGTGCCATGCTTTATGCCGGCACCACAGCCCGCTACAACGACTACTATATCACCACCGGACCCGCCACTGCAGCTGGTCTGATGGGCATGAAGGGCGATGACATCGCCAAAGAGTTCCTTGAATATTCATACGACGCAGCCCAGTTTGTGCGCGACGGCGGATATTCACTACACCAGGGCAGTGACAAGGCCAAGGCTTACTCCGAGGTATTCATCGAAGACCTCAACGGCGAGGAGGATATCTTCGTCAAGGAATACGGAAAAGGCATAGAGGTGACTCCCGACGGATATGCCCTGTATAATTCATGGGACATCACAGTCCTGCCAATGTCATCGGGCATGGCTCAGGCCGTGGGCATGATGCTTGATCCCACCTGGGAGATGATTGACAAATTCGAGCACCCGGCGATTGTGGACGAGAACGGCTATCCCGTGCGTTTCGACCGTCGTGAGGATTTCTGGGATTCTCCGGAGATGGAGGCCCGTTGCCGCGGCACATTCTTCTTCTCAGGAATGGAAGAACCTGCCTCAAAGGAAATTTTTGATTTCCAGAGCGGCATCTACGATGAGATGACATTGACATACGAGGAACTCACCCCCGATACCGGTGGTGATGATGTGGACTACATTGCCGCACATCGCACCCGCGCCGAGCGCCCCGGCACCTCGAAGAATGGTGTCCAGATTTCCGGCAAGCACGGAGCAAGCACCGGCACCGGCGACGAAGGATATTCTGCATCCTCATCCTGCATACGCAAATATGTCAACTATAAGGCCACCACTGCCGAACGCACCATCAATGGCGGGCAGCAGGGATGGAAAGTATTCCGCTTCGGCGAGATTGTCTGCAACGAGATGGAAGCCGCCTACGAGCTGTATCTGCTTACAGGTGAATCAAAATACTTTGATGCAGCGCAAAATGCGCTCAACGAGCTCCGTGACCGCGCAGGTGCCTCACAGCACAATCTCGTGCCCGGCGGTGGAATGGATGTCGGCACCGAGCTTTATGCCATACCCGTTGACGAGAATCTTGAGTTCATCCGCGACGAGCGCGCCCGCGAGCTTTGCTTCGAAAACCACCGAATCTTCGACCTGCGCCGCTGGAAGACATATGACAAAATCTTCGACAATACACGTATGCATGTCCTCTCTACATATTACATCACCGGAGAGAATAAATATGTGTTCCTCGGGGAGTGGGGCGGTGCATTCAGCGAAGGACGCCAGATTTCCTTCAATAAGAGCAATTATTACGAGACCATCAATATGGACAGCAACAACCGCCTGATCATCCAGAACGACGGTTATTAATCAGAACCCTTATGAAAAATTTCAAATATTTGGTTTTTGGAATGCTGGCAGCCTCAGCAATGACTGCATGCATGGAAGTTGACAACTTTGATGAGCCGGGAGCTGTGATCAATGGCCGCATCATCGACTCTACTACCGGCGAGCCATTCCAGACCGGCCAGGGCGAATGCCAGATCCGTATCTGGGAGATGAGCTACAGCGAAGCCAACATGGACCATCAGCACTCATATGATCTCCAGATCAAAGCCGACGGCACATATACCCACACCAAGCTCTTCAACGGCACATATGATATGCTCGCCCGTTCTGGTCCGTGGTTTCCATGCGACACTGTCTATGATGTGAAGATTGGTAAGAAGAACAATGCCCGTCAGGACTTTGAGATAACCCCCTATCTGAAACTTATCGATTTCAAGGTTGAGCTAATTGATGCTGAGACCCTGCACATGGAATGCCGCCTGATGGCTCCGTGCCCCAAGGGCAAGGAGGTCAAAGGCCGACATATGCCGATGCCTAATGTGAAAGAGGTGCGCCCGTTCCTGAGCTTGAATCAGTTCTGCGGGGCAGGTAGCCGTCTGGATTACTATTACAGCAATCAATACCGCAAGAATATCAACAAAAGTTTCGCTGCAATCGGTGATGTTGATACCGGACTGGGTAACGAAATCTACTCATTTGATGTTCCGGTGAAGCCAGGCTACACCTATTGGGTGCGCATGGGTGCCAACTGCACATCCACAGGCTCAGAGGTCACCAATGAAGAGGTGTTCGAGAACTTCTGCTACACTGAGGTCGTGAAGGTTGAGATTCCGGCAAAGTGATATTAAAACGTTTCAAACGATAAATATGATTAGAACTATGTATACATATATGATGGCTCCGCTGATTATGGCGGCGGGGCTGTCATTCATATCCTGCTCAGGAGATGATGATTATATACCTGATGCGATCCGCCGTCCCAGCACAGGCGAGGATAACCCTCCCGTGGTGGTCGAAGATCCCCGTGCAGATGTTCCGGTGCATGTCGAGGGCGAGCCTTATGACACATACTGTGGCCTGGTGATGACCGGCTATCAGGGATGGTTCGGAGCCCATGGCGACGGATGTCCCGCCCATGATACCAATCCGGACAATGAGCAATCCGGTTGGTACCACTATCAGGAAAGCGGTCAGTTCAGGCCCGGCGTGCTCAACAATTCTATCGACTTCTGGCCTGACATGACCGAGTACGAGAAGAAGTACGACACTGCATTCACCCATCCCGACGGCACCACAGCCCAGGTGTACAGTGCTTACGATGAGTCTTCTGTGCTCCTGCACTTCAAGTGGATGCAGGAATATGGCATTGACGGTGCCTTCATGCAGAGATTCATTGGAGAGGCCGTCTGCGCGATGGATGGCGATAATCCCGACTATTCACAGCGTCCGGGCAACAAATCCCACTTTGATAAAGTGCTTGAGTCGGCGATGAAAGGCAGCGACCGGTATCAGCGTGCCATAAGTGTGATGTACGACCTTGGCGGATACCGTGCGGCTATGAAAGAGTATGTGGTGCGCGATATAAATGAAATTGATGCGCTCTATGGCCTTAAAGACCGTCGCGCCAAATACTATCTCTACGAAAACGGAAAGCCTCTGGTGGCCCTGTGGGGTGTCGGCTTCAGCGCAGGTGAGCGCGGATATTCCAACTCCGATGTGCAGGAGCTTGTGGATGCCCTGAAGGATGAGGGTTACAGTGTCATGCTTGGTGTCAGCACCAACTGGCGTACCGGAGGAGGCGATACCCCCGGCGATATCAAGAATCTGCACGCGTTGGTAAAGAGTTCTGACGTGATCATGCCTTGGTACGTGGGACGCTATGACAATAACAGCTACCACTCATTCAAGAGCCGCATCAACGACGACCTGGCCTGGTGTATGGATGAAGCCAACTATCGCGAGGACGGCAAGCCTGTGGTATACGTGCCACACTGCTTCCCTGGTGGCAGCGCCCTCAACATGCAGCCTCAGTACGGTATGATCAATGGTGTCAACGGCACTGAAATCGATCCCGAATCGCGTCGTGGCGATGGCGGACGCTATCGTGGCGAATTCTTCTGGAAGCAGCTCTATCACATCATTTCATCGGGATGCCCTGCTGTATATGTGGCAATGTTCGATGAGATCGACGAGGGCACAGCGATATACAAGCTGTGTCATAAGAGCGAAGTCCCCGGCAATGTCGCCGACAAGGATTATTGGGTGGTATTCAACAAGGCCAGCAACTCCGCCTATAAGGTCAACATTGCCATGCCTGAGCCCGCAGTGCCGAGTGGCGGCGGATGGGTATACAAAGGCTCCGAACTGAATATTACTTTCCAGGGTATTGACGATGATCTGCCTTCGGATTTCTATCTAAGAATGACCGGCTATGCTGCCAAGATGCTGCGTCGTGACGTGGATCTGATTGAAAGCGTGCCTGCACTCCAATAAACAGTATACAATGAAACTCAGAAATATCACATTTGTGGCTGCCGCAATGGCAGCCACTGCCATCGCCATGACCGCGACCGGGTGCTCTTCGGATGCTAATGCGGTTTCTGCTGAGGAAGTCCTTGACGTGGAACTTGGCTCGAATCCGATCATAACACACATGTATACAGCCGACCCGTCGGCTCATGTATGGGATGATGGCCGTCTGTATATCTATGCCTCACACGACGTGGATCCTCCCCGCGGATGCGATCTTATGGATAAATACCATGTATTCTCCACCGATGATATGGTGACATGGACCGATCATGGGGAAATCCTGAATTCCGACCAGGTGGCCTGGGGACGCAAGGACGGCGGTTTCATGTGGGCGCCCGACTGCGCTTACAAAAACGGCACTTACTATTATTATTACCCGCATCCGTCGGGCGATGACTGGAACAACACGTGGAAAGTGGGCGTGGCCACCAGCGACAAGCCGGCTTCCGGATTCAAGGATCAGGGTCCAATACCCGGTGTGGGCGGTTTCGCGATGATTGACCCGGCCGTGTTCACCGACGATGATGGTACATCGTATCTGATCTATGGCGGAGGCGGAAAATGCAATATGGCCAAACTGAAAGACAATATGGTTGAGCTTGCCGAGCCGATGGTTACGGTCTCAGGTCTTGTGGATTTCCACGAGGGTGCCTGGATGTTCAAAAAGGATGGATACTACTATCTGATGTACGCCGACAACCATACTGCTGATGGACGTGGAGCCAACCGTCTGCGCTATGGCATGAGCAAGAATGTATATGGCCCGTTCAATCACAAGGGTGTGATACTCGAGCCCACGGGGTGCGACACATCGCATGGATCGATAGTGAAGTACAAAGGCCAGTGGTATCTTTTCTACCACAACCAGGCTCTCTCCAACCAGGGCAACCTGAGGTCGGTGTGCGTGGACAAATTGTATTTCAACCCCGACGGAACCATCATACCCGTAATTCAACATTGATTTCGTATGAAACGGAGTATAAATATATATGTATCCGTATTAGTGTTTGTTTCAGCCTTTGTGCTGAAACAAATGCTTTATGCGGCTCCCGTCGACTATGTTAACCCCTATATCGGTAACATCAGTCATCTGCTCGTCCCCACATTTCCCACAGTGCAACTTCCGAATTCAATGCTACGTGTGTACCCCGAACGCGCTGACTATACATCTGAGTATGTCAACGGTCTTCCCGTAGTGGTGACTCACCATCGTGAGCGTTCGGCATTCAGACTGCTGCCGCAACAGTCATTGCCACTGTGTGCCTCACGGACATATGATTATGACAACGAGGCCATAACACCATATTCATATCACACCGAGCTCGCAGAGAATTCTATGACCGCGGATCTGGCGGTGGCGCAGCAATCGGCCATCTACAAGATCGCTTTCGCTCCCGATCAGGACCCCTATATGGTGATAAGCACCGCGTCTGGTGAATTAACGGCCACACCCGAAGCGATATCAGGCTATCAGCGGCTTTCTGATAATACTAATGTGTATCTCTATATCGTCCCTGACACAAAGCCGGTGCAGAGTGGTGCGCTTGACAATGGCTGGATCGGCGGTAACAGCAAGGCCGGCGGCGATAACGCTGCCGTGGCCTGGAAATTCCGCAAAGGAGAAAAAGAGGTAAGGTTAAAATACGGCATTTCCTTCATCAGCAGCGATCAGGCTCGCCGGAATCTTGAAAGAGAGATTCCCGGATTTGATTTCGGAAAAGTGCTGCAGAGCGGCCGTGACATATGGAATGAGACTTTGGGTAAAATTACGGTGGAAGGAGCCTCAGAACAGGACAAGATTGTGTTCTACACCTCGTTCTACCGTACATTCGAGCGTCCGATATGCTATAGTGAGGATGGCAGATATTTCAGCGCCTTCGATGGTAAGGTGCATGATGATGGCGGTGTGCCATTCTACAACGATGACTGGATTTGGGACACTTACCGTGCCGCTCATCCGTTGCGCATTCTCCACAATCCCTCCCAGGAGGAGGCGATCCTTGCTTCTTTCCTGCGCATGGCCGAGCAGATGGGAAATATGTGGATGCCTACCTTTCCCGAGGTCACGGGTGATTCGCGCCGCATGAATTCAAATCATGCTGTGGCTTCTTTCGCCGACGCTTATGCCAAAGGTCTCAGATTTGATATTGGCAAGGCATACACAGCCGCCCGTAAGGGAATGGAGGAGAAGACTCTCGCCCCCTGGTCGGGCAAAAAAGCCGGCTGGATAGATGAATTCTACCGTACTAAAGGCTATATACCTGCCTTGAGAGAAGGGGAGGAGGAGACTGACCCCAATGTGCATTCGTTTGAGAAGCGGCAGCCTGTTGCTGTCACTCTGGGCACATCGTACGACCAATGGTGCCTTTCCTGTCTGGCCGATGCGGCTGGTAAGAAAAAAGATGCGGCCCGTTACAGGGAGTGTTCACGTAATTACCGCAACATCTACAATTCAGCCACAGGCTTTTTCCATCCGAAGGACAAGGACGGGAATTTCCTTGAGCCGTTTGATTACCGCTATTCCGGCGGCTTGGGTGCACGCATGGCCTATGGCGAGAACAACGGGTGGGTCTATCGCTGGGATGTGCCTCACAATGTGGCTGATCTTATACGTATGATGGGCGGTCGCGAGCAGTTCGTGGCCAATCTTGACGCTATGTTTGCCGAACCGCTTGGAAAGGGCAAATATGATTTCTACAGCATGCTGCCAGACCATACGGGTAATGTAGGCCAGTTCTCAATGGCCAACGAGCCATCACTCCACGTACCGTATCTCTACAATTATGCCGGTTGTCCATGGAAGACCCAGAAGCGCATACGCCAGATGCTGCGCACTTGGTTCCGCAATGACCTTATGGGTGTCCCTGGAGATGAGGACGGTGGAGGCATGACATCGTTTGTGGTGTTCTCCTCGCTCGGTTTCTACCCTGTCACCCCTGGTGCCGCTGCCTACAATATCGGAAGTCCGCTTTTCGAGCGCTCAACGATCAGGCTCGGAAATGGAAAGATTTTTGAGATTGTCGCAAAAAATGTCTCTGACGAAAACAAGTACATAAAGCGGGCCACGCTCAACGGTAAAGAATGGGACAAGCCGTGGTTCAGCCACGATGATATTGCCGAAGGCGGATGCCTTGTGCTCGAAATGACATCTCATCCCGAGAAGTCCTGGGGCAGTGATCCGCAGGCCGCGCCTCCATCGCTTGACTGAAAAATTTGGACAAATGATGAAAATCGGAATAAATAAAATAATCTTTGCTTGCGCCGCTTTTGTGGCAACCTTTCCGGTGGCAGCAAACAATGGGTTGCCGGTGATTCAGGGCATGAACGTTGATGTCACGTTCATGTCGCCCGATATAGTGAGAGTGGTCAAGACACCTGTAGGTGTCACCGCCTCCGACACCAGCCTCGTTGTGGTCAGGACACCCGAAAAAGTGAACTTGAAGAAGACGGTCAGTGATGGGCGGACGATTCTGTCGAGCGATGTGCTGAGTGTGGAGGTTGATAATACGAGCGGCGGCATTGATTTCTATGATGCATCTGGAAGACATCTCCTGAAAGATAAGGACTACGGTACAAACTTCACGCCCATGTGGGACGGACAACGCGATAACCATCGTGTGCATCAGTCATTCCTGCTCGACAGAGACGAGCCTATTTTTGGAATCGGCCAAGTCGGCGACGGGAAGTGGGACCGCCGTGGCACGTCCTATCATATGCAGAATGAGAATATGTACACATATTCCCCTATGTTTGTGTCTCCCACCAAAGGCTACGGGGTGTACTGGGATAATTATTCAATCTCGGATTTCCGGGACAATCCGCAGGATCTGAGCTTTGACGGCATAGGTGACAAATCCGACTATTATTTTATATACGGCGGAGATCCGAAGGGGGTCGTGGCCGGTATGCGCTGGCTCACAGGCGATGCACCGATGCTCCCGTTATGGGCCTACGGTTTCATCCAAAGCCGTGAGCGTTATACCTCTCAGGCCGAGATCACAGGCGTGTTCAAAAAGTTCCGTGACCTGAAAGTGCCTCTGGATGTAATCATACAGGACTGGCGTTACTGGCCACAGATAAATGGCACCGACAGCCTCTGGAACTGTCATTCATTCGACCCTGAGCGTTATCCCGACCCCGCAGCCATGGGGCGTGACATACACAAGATGAACGGACGGCTGCTGATTGTGACATGGCCAGGCTTTGGTGCTGCCTCGGATATATATAAAAGAATGGATGAGAAGGGCCATATAATCAATTTTTACACCTTCCCGCATGAGAGCGGTGCCAAACCTTACGACGCTTACAGCGCCGAGGCGCGCGACATGTTCTGGGAAAGCGTGGACAAGGGAGTATATTCAGTTGTCAACAATGATGGCTGGTGGCTTGATTCCACAGAGCCGGATCATATCAATGTCAAAGACGGGGATTTTGAATCGCCTACGGTAGCAGGAGCCTTCCAGACTGTGAAGAATGCCTACTCGCTCATGCAGAACAAAGGTATATATGAGCATCAGCGTGCCAAAAGCGACCGTAAGCGTGTGCTTACACTTACACGCTCAGGCTTCGTGGGACAACAGCGGTATGGTGCCAATACCTGGAGCGGCGATGTGGATTCGCGCTGGGATGTATTGCGCGATCAGATTCCGGCCGCTCTCAATTATGCCGCCATGGGCATCCCATACTGGAATAGTGATATCGGAGGTTTCTGGGGTGGCCGCTGGAATGAATCCGGAGGTTTCTCAAATCCTGAGTGGCAGGAATTGTACACGCGATGGATGCAGTTCGGCACATTCTGTGCCATGATGCGCAGCCATGGCACAGGCATAGCCCGTGAAATCTTCCTGTGGGGCGACAGGGGCACGCCTGTATTCGACGCTCAGGAGCGTATGATCAGGCTGCGCTACCGTCTGCTTCCGTACAACTATTCCACTGCATGGCAAGTCACATCAGATGCTGATGGCTTCATACGTCCTCTTTATATGGATTTTACAGCCGACCGCCAGGCTGTGGCAACCGGCAACGAATATATGTACGGGCGCTCCCTGCTTGTCGCCCCAGTCACGAGCTACCAGGCCCGGGACTGGGATGTGTATCTGCCTGAAGGAGCCTCATGGTGGAACTTCTGGACTAACGCTCAGGTGGATGGTGGCCGTACGGTGCGGACCGATGCTCCGTTTGATCAGATCCCTCTTTACGTGAAGGCAGGGAGCATCCTGCCGTGGGGACCCGATGTGCAGTATACATCGGAAAAACCGTGGGATGAACTCGAAATCAGGGTCTATCCAGGCGCTGATGGCACCTTCACTCTTTATGAGGACTCCGGCGACAGCTACGACTATGAGAATGGATTGTACTCAACCATAGATATGCGTTGGGATGATTCAGCCCGTACGCTTACTATCGCCGACCGTAATGGAAAATTCCCCGGTATGCTCAAAAAACGCAAATTCAAAGTCGTGCTCATGAAAGAAGGTGCTCCCGCCGGAGATTCAGAGACCAAAGGAATGAATGTAAACTATTCAGGAAATAAAAAGGAAATTAAATTTTAAAAAATGCTGAAGAATATTTGCTTATCACTTATGACAGTCGCGCTGTCGGCATTGCCGTCGATGGCCAAAGTGTCATATCCATATGAATTCGCACCATCAACAGGTATCGTAGCGGAAACGGAGATTCCTTTTCGTAAGGAAGTGTGTCTCAACGGGCTCTGGCAGTTCCAGCCGGTGGCACTCCCTTCCGATTACCGTCAGGGTGCCGGCAAGGCTCCGCAGCTACCGTTGCCGCGTACCGACGGTTGGGACAAAACTCCTATCAAGATACCGTCGCCATGGAACGTCAATGCTTTCGGGTATAATGGCCTTGAAGGCCCTGACCACCGCAACTATCCCTCTTATCCGAAAGAGTGGAACGATGCGCTGATGGGATGGCTCCGCAAGGAGATTACGGTGCCTGCCGATTGGAAAGGCGAGGACATAGTACTCTATTTCGAAGCCATAGCCGGCGATGCCGAAGTGTATGTCAACGGGCAGAAAGTAGGTGAGAATTTCGAGATGTTCCTTCCGTCACAGTACGACATTACGGATTACGTCACCCCTGGTGACAAGGCCGAGATCATGGTAGGGGTGCGCAGCCAGAAACTTTTCGAGGACAACTCCACCACGGGACGACGCATAATACCGGCAGGCTCAATGTGGGGCTACCTCATCAACGGTATCTGGCAGGACGTGTATCTGTTGGCCAAGCCGAAGGTGAGAGTGGAGGACATATACATCAAACCGCTTGTCAACGAGAATCGTATCGAAGTGGACCTGACGTTGGCCAACAGCACTTCTGCCGCCGCCACTGTCAATATCGGTGGCGACATAAAGGAATGGATAAATAAATGTGGCACCGATGTAAACTCGGCACCCGTACCCGCCTCCAAAGACGGAGCCACCGTGCTGAATCTGCCCAAAACTTCAGTCAAAGTCCCTGCCGACGGAGAGATCACCGCCACATTCAGCATTCCTGTGGATGGTGAGCTGGATTTCTGGACACCGGAGCATCCTAACCTCTATGTGATGGACATCAATCTCGATAGCCGCAAGCAGACCGTCGACAAGAAGCGCCAGCGTTTTGGGTGGAGACAGTGGACCATAAGCAAAGACAAATATCTGCTCAATGGCAAAGAGATAAAACTGAAAAGCGACTCATGGCATTTCATGGGTGTCCCCCAGATGACACGACGCTATGCATGGGCTTGGTTCAAGGCCATCAAGGACATGAACGGCAACACTGTGCGCCCTCACGCACAGGTATATCCGCGCTTTTATCTTGATCTGGCCGATGAAATGGGTATCTGTGTGCTCGACGAGACAGCCAACTGGGCGAGCGACGGTGGTCCCAAATTCGACTCCGATCATTTCTGGAACGCTTCGAAAGAACATCTGCGCCGTTTCGTCAAGCGCGACCGCAACCATCCCGCCGTATTCGGCTGGAGTATCAGCAACGAGAACAAACCGGTGATACTTTATGTGTACAACCGTCCTGAATTGCTTGAGCCTCAGAAACAGGCATGGAAAGAATGGCGCGACATAGTGATGGAGCTTGACCCCACGCGTCCGTGGATTTCCTCCGACGGCGAGGAGGATGGTGAGGGAATCCTTCCTGTCACAGTGGGTCATTACGGCGATGATAACGCTATGACCAGCTGGAAAAAAATCGGCAAACCCTGGGGCGTAGGCGAGCATTCAATGGCTTACTACGGCACACCGGAGCAGGTGTCGGTATACAATGGCGAGCGTGCCTACGAATCTGCCGAGGGGCGTATGGAAGGCATTGCAAATGAATGCTACAATCTCATAAGAAAGGAACGGGAGGCCGGTGCGACATTCAGCACCATCTTCAATATGGTGTGGTACGGTCTACAGCCTCTGCCGTTCGGTAAGGCTGACATCACTGTGACCCCTGATATGAGCGATGGAATCTACTTCCCCGCATACGTTGAGGGTAAACCGGGTATGCAGCCCGAACGGATGGGCCCGTACTCATCCACTCTCAATCCCGGTTATGATCCCGCGCTGCCACTCTACCGCACATGGCCGCTTTTCCATGCGTTGGCTGCTGCCAATGCGCCAGCCGGAGCCGCTCCATGCCAATGGGCTACAGCAGACAAGCATAAAAATACTCTTCCTGAGATTTTTGTGCCGAAATATGCGGAACTGATGTATGTGGGCGGCGATGTTGTGCGTAATATTTTTGAATCGCACGGAGTCTCATTTGTGAAAAAAGTGAAGAATCCCGCCAAGGCCATGATTATAGTCGATGCTTCCGCTGCAATCGCTGACCGTGAAATGGCAGAGGTGCAGAAACTGATGTCGAAGGGCGCTGATGTCTGGCTATGGGGTATTACCCCGGTCTCTGTTGCCTCGTTTGCCGATGTGCTTCCGGCAAATCTTGAAGTGACGGAATTGAGGCGCTCATCTTTCATCCCCACAGGGCAAGGTTGGACAAAGGGGATGAATAATTCCGATTTTTATTTCTGCGCCATACAGAGTAATGATGCTTCCGCCTACACATTGTCGGGTGACTTTGTGGAGCAGGGACAAGTGATGCTCAATGCCTGCCGCACCGACTGGCGCAAATGGAACAACCGTCCGGAGGAATTGAAGACCGCGGCTCTGCTCCGCAGTGAGAATGAATGCACTGCTCCCTTGGCTGTGATGGCGGCCTATTACGATGGTGACAATACCGTGGTGGTATCCACAATGTCTGACTATGCCAATTCTGAGAAGGGATATAATGCTCTGGCCGGAATGTTGCATAATGCGGGTATTCCCGTGAGCGACCGCGAGCTTGATCCTTCGGTGATGTTCTTCCTCAACAATGGCCAGCTTACATTCCCATCGGCCACGAAGGATAAATTCGAGAATGGCAGGCTTACACTGTATGTATATTCCCCGCGACATCTTGATGATCTGCTCATCGAGCCCAACATGCCGAAACTCACTTTGCGCGCCAAGAATGCCGGTAAACTGATAATCGGAGGCAACGAGAAAGCGGCTGCGCGTACCGACGGCGATTTCACCGTCTACGAGGAGCTTCCGCTGCGCCAGGGATGGAATGAGGTAGCCATAGAGCTGCGCGACGGGAAATCCGGCAATGATTTCGCCGGCTCGTTCTCTTGCGGCAACAATGATAAGTTTGTTGGCGAGATCCGTGCAAAATTCAGCGAACAATGATTCATGCAATGAAAAGAATTATAATTATGTTGATGGCGATAGCTTGTGCTTCTGCACAAGCTATCGCTGCATATAAGTTTCCCGGCAAGAAGTCGGAATGGAACGGTTGCGACCGTTATGATTTCAAGATAGACAACCGTGACGCTACGGTAGTTGTGCCGGAGAATGCGCTTCCAGGGAATCCGTGGGTGTGGCGTCCGGCTTTTTTCGATGCGTTTCCTGATATTGACCGCGAACTGCTAAAGCTGGGTTTCCATATAACCTATTTTGACACCACGAATGAGTGGGGGCGTCCCGAGGCTTTGGCCGCGGCCGAAAAATATTATGACTTCATGGTGGGAGAGCATAAAATGATGGCTGATCCTGTGATGGAGGGGCTTAGCCGAGGAGGTTATTTCTCTCTTAGGTGGGCGCAGACACATCCCGACAAGGTGGGCTTGCTTCTCCTGGACAATCCGTTGGTGGATATATTGGCTCTTGAGCACGATTCGGAGTTCATGGCCGACTTCCTGTCGAAGTGGGGGATGGAGAGTGCCGCCTATGATACATTCCGCGACAATGCAGTATATAATATGACACCATTGGTGGATCACAGGATTCCGCTGGTGCTTCTCAGCGGGGGAGCCGACACGGTTGTGCCTTATGAGAAGCATGGTCGTATTCTGGTCGATGTCTACCGCCGGTGGGGAGTGCCCTATAAATCCATAGTGCGGCCGGGTGGTGGGCATCATCCGCATGGGTCTGATCATGCAGATGTGATTGCCGGATATATTATGAATGTGGTATGTAATGGTGCCGGCTCGGAAAACCGGAAGATCCGTGTGGCCAGCATCGGAGATAGTGTGACGGAAGGTGTAGGCACCACGGATGCATCGCGTTATTCCTACTCGGCTGTGCTTCAGGGGCTGCTTGGTGAAGGCTATGAGGTGCGCAATTTTGGTGTCTCATGTGCCACGGTGCTGAAGAAAGGCACCGACAGCGGGCGGCCGTTCTCATATATGGGCACACAGCGCTTCCGGGATGCGCTGAAATGGGCACCGGATGTAGTGATCATCAAATTAGGCGGTAATGACAGCAAGCCTGACAACTACCGTTATGTTGACGAGCTCAAGCATAATTATCAGGAATTGATAGATGCGTTCAAGTATCTCCCATCGCTTCCCCAGATATTCATATGTCTGCCGGTGAAAGGGAAAGTGACAGATCCTGATCAGATGTGGGGCATAAACGATACCCTGATACGCGATGGGATTACGCCGTGCATCAGTGAGGTGGCTCATGACAACCGTATACCTGCGATACCGCTGCGTGATGTCTATGACGGAGAAGAGAATACATGTTTTACCGACAATATACATCCGTCGGATCGTGGTGCGTATCTGTTGGGTCGCAGGATATATAGTGTGGTGGAATCGTACCTGAAGGGATTCTGATATCATAACTGCATAAAAAAGGAAAGAGCCCGGACACGACCGGGCTCTTTTTATAGACAGGAGGATCTATGGAATCAACGGTACAGTACCTTGCTTACGCGGGAGCCGCGGCGTTCGATGTAGATTGTGCCGGGCTGTGGATTGGCGACGGGGATGCCTTGGAGGTTGAAGTAGACTGGCACTGCATTGTCATCTGCGGTGATGTCATTGATGCCTGATGTCACTTTCATTGGCTCTGTGTATAGGTAGAGGTTGGGGAAAGCGGGGTTGGTCATGACGCACATCACACCGTCGTAGTCAATGTGGAATGTGGATACGCCGTTGGCAATGGTGTATTCGTCGTCGACGATGAGTTCCTCACCGTTCATGTTGCCGTCGCTGTCGATTTCAGGTGCGCCTACAAACCAGCGGTATGTGGTGGCCTGCCCGTTCACTTCGGCCTGGGAGGAAAGGTCAACCTTGCCGTCGACGCATTCCACAGAAAGGGCTTTCTGGTTGCCATAGTTGTATACGGCATATATTTCCGAGCCGTCTGCGTTGAGCGCTGCGGGGAGTGTGGCAAAAGTGAAGGAGTTGGCTACCAGCGAGAGCGTGCGTAGCTGCTTGAGCGACGAAAGGTCGATGCTCTGGAAGAGGTTGTGGCCAAGATCAAGCTGTTCTATTCCTGTGGCACCGGCAAAGTCTATGCAGCTGAGCTGATTGCCGGCGGCATAAAGGAGCCAGAGGTTGCTATTGTTGCCAAACTTTATGTCGGTGAGCTGGTTATTTCCGACGTAGAGTTGTGCCAGGCGGGTGAATGGGGTCAGGTCAATTTCGGTGAATTTGTTTCCGGCGATATCAAGCACATTGATGCGGGTATATCGTGAGAATGCAGCAGCGGATGTGAATGCGTTGCCGGTGAGTGTGAGCTCAGTGAGGCGGTCGGTGTTTTCAGGCAGGGTGATGTCGGAAAGCCCGGCGTTGTAGATCATGATTGCATTGGCATCGGCGAGTTTGGAGCCGTCGAAAGATCCCATTGTGGCACCTGAGACTGACAGTACTGTCAGATGCTCGTCGGGAGAGTATGTGTAGATCTTGGCTGTGGCTCCGGCAATCGTTGTGCCGGTGAATTCACGGTATGTGGTGCCGAGTACATACTGTTCGACTGCACTGCCGTTGCCGCTCCAGTCGACGTATACGGCAGTGCCTTCAGTGTCAGATGTCATGGAGAGGCTGACATTCTGTCCGCCAGTGGGTGTGGTGAAGCTGGCTATGAGATTTGTAGGCATGGCGGCGGCTTCGATTACTGTAGTGCGGAGGGCGTCATTTCCTTTGAAATCGGGGAATGCGGGGTTGGTCATAGAGCAATACACGCGTTTGCCTACTGCGGGATTGAGGAATGCGGTGGCGCCGTCGGTGATGGTGTAGTCTACACCTTCGGTGAGCTGTGTGCCGGCGGAGGTGAACCAAGTGTAGGTTGTGCCTGTGCCATTGACCACACGGTTCTGTGCCGAGAGGTTGACACCGGGGGCTTTGTCGGGCATTGTGATCCATGCCTGCGGGGCATAGGTGTAGGTCTGTGTGGTGGCAGGGGCATCGGGAAGGTTGGCGAATGTGAAACAGTTATTGCTCAGGTTGAGGCTTTTCATTCCGTCCTGGTCGGGGAGGCTCACCTCGGTGAGCAGGTTGTTTGACACGTTCACCATGTCGGCTCCATACATGTACACAAGGTTAATGGTCTCGAGCTTGTTGTAGCTGATGTCGAAATGCTTGATATACTCAAACTCCTTGTAGCCGAAGGCCGTGATTTTGTTGTGGCTGAGGTCCAGGCGGTTGATGGTGCGGGTATCGTTCAGGGTGATTTCGGGGATTTCGTTATTGCTCAGGTTTATGTCTGAGAGGCGGGTCTTGGCGGTGATGCCGTTGATGCCTTCGAGTGATAATCCGGACAGGAAATGGTTGCCTGTAAGTGCAAGGCTGCAGAGGGCACTGTTGTAGCGGAGGTCGATGTCGTAAAGCTCAGTGTTGCCGAGGCGCAGATGTCTGAGTCCTGTCGCGGCTTTGAGGTTGATGGATGTGAGGTAGCAGTTGTCTATGGCAAATGCTGTGAGTGTTTCACCTTCGGGAAGCAGCACTTGTACATTCCCGCTTCCTTTTTTTGTAAAGAAGGCATTGGGGTCTTTGTAGAATCCTTCGGTTGTGACATTGATTTCAACGCTGCTTCCATCGCCGGGGTTGATGTAGAGTTTCTTGGGGTTGGAGACGGAGGCTCCGGCAATTCCTGCGCTCATCCATATCTGTGTGCCTTCGCCGGCTATTGTGCCGAAGTTGACCATCTCGGATGGTTTGCCGAAGTTGGCCGCGGTCTTGACCATGAAGCGTGAGGTGTTGATGGGGACGCCTACGAATGCGCTGTTGGCGAATGACAGGTAGAGAGAATCTGATACGGCCTTGAGAAGAGTCACTTTGCCGTCGGCGTATGAGTAGTAGCTTGCGTCAAGTTTTCTGGACGTATTGGAGGCCAGGTTGTAAGCGTAGAGGTCGCAAGTGGTGGTTGTGCCCGGTCTGAGGACTTTGGCAGCGAGGTCGATGATTGAGCCTTCGGCATATGAGCGGTCTACTGACATCGGGCGTTGCTCGTACTGAAAGTCGTACCATGCGGGATCTGGATCGGGCAATGTGGCGAAAGTGAAATAATTGTCCTTGATACTGAAATTAATAAGGCTGGTGAGATTGGACACATCAATCTGTGTGAGCAGATTGTCGGCGAGGCTGAGATTGTCAAGTTTCGAATTGTTGCTCAGGTCAATGGAGGTGAGGCGGTTGCCACCAAGCGCGGCATAGGTCAGTTCGGGGTTGTTGCTCAGGTCGATGGTGGTGAGCTTGCAGTCGGTGTTCACCACGCCGGAATGATGTGCGGCATAAAGTTGTGTGAGTTTTTTATTCTGGCTCAGGTCAATGGATGATATGCGGCTGTCCTCGATGTTGAGTACACGGAGCTCCGGATTTTTGCTCACGTCAAGGCTGCTGATAGGGCACAGGTCGACTGATATGCGCTGAAGCAGGGGGCATTTGGTGGGGTCGAGGTGCGTCAGCGACATGTTATGGTATGCATCGAAGCTCATCAGGTTGGGGAATGTGGTGATGTCGAAGTCGGGATCCATGTAGTCGATGATGTCCACTTCGAGAATCATCAGATTGGGGTGATTTGAGCCGATAACAAGTGGAGTTTCCGGTGTGAAAGGGTTGTCGGTGAGGTAGATTGCAGATAGCTTGGTGTATTTTGACAGGTCAAGGCGCTGGAGCTGATTGTGCTGCAGGTCGATTATCTCAAGGTTGGTGCAATCCCCGAAATCGATCCATTCGATATAGGCTCCTTCGCCGTCGAAATAGTCGACGAGGCTTGCGTCGCCGTATATTTTTACTATGCCATTTTTGTCAACATTGCATGAGATTGGGGTGGCTTTTATTGCCGAGGCTTCGGTGTCGAAAGTGGCTGGCTCGACCTCGACCTCGCCGCTTACGCCGCCGCAGTCGTAGTCAAACCATGCCTTTGTGGTTGAGCCTAAGCGCACGGTGAAGCTATTGGCCGATCCTTGCAGATCGTAAATTGATGTTTTGAATGTGATTATGGGCTTTTCTTCTTCGGCGGCAAATGCGGAGACCGCAGCGAAGAACGCCAATATAAGCAGGGCAAATTTTTTCATTTGACTATGATTTTACGAGTATGCAGATTATTTACATTCACGAAATAGATTCCAGGAGCAAGGGATGATGCGTCCAGGATGAGAGAGTCGCCGCTGCCGGTGGTGGCGAGAGCGAGGGCTCCGGTGGCATCGAAGACATTGGCTGAGAGCGTGTCGGCTCCGGCAAGGAAAAGTTCGAACTGACGTCCGTCGCCTTTGATCATCAGGGCTTCGGTGTCTGTGCTCACGTCGCTGAGCGAGGCTGAACGGCGCAGCACTTCCTTGAGCCCGGCATATGCGTCGAATTTGCCGGCACCCCATTGCACGGGATTGCCTGATGTGACATCCTCATCGCGGACTGATGTCGTGGCGATGATGTCCCTTACTTCCTCAATGGTGAGTTTGGGGTCGGCCTCGAGCCAGCATGCGATCGCGCCGGCTACGTAAGGAGTGGCCATCGAGGTGCCTGAGGCGGGTGCCCAGTAGTTGCGGCGTCCGCTTTCCTCTGCATATGCTGTCAATGCGGCCTTGTTGATTTTGTCGGCACCGGCTGATTCCTCATAGTAGGAGTTGGTGGATGATATCACTGCCGCACCCGGGGCGCAGACATGTGGGAGTGTGCGTCCGTCGGCGAGTGTGCCGTAAGAAGAGAACGGAGTGATCTTGCCGGGTTCGAATTTGCCTTGGTAGTGGCGGCGCACGCCTTCGAGGCTGCCGTAGCTGTCGCGGGTGTTGTATGATCCCACCACGAGCACGTTGTGGCCACAGGCCATGTCGGAGATGGAGCCGTCGCAGCTGCCATCGTCCCAGCCTTCGATGCCGAGATTGCTTAGCTGTGCGTAGTCAATCTCGTTGTAGCATTCGATACGCTGTCCCGGCTCGCCGATAATGCGGAATCCGAAGATGTAGTTGTCGTTTTTGGGAGCGAGGCCGTAGGATACCAGTCCCATGTATTCTTTGGAGTAGGGGTCTACGTCATATCCGACGCCGACGTAGCCGTCGTAAGCATTGTTGAGCTGAGAGCTTACGATATCGCTTTCGTCCTGCACATAGCTGTTGGAGCTTGCGAACCATTTGCCTGTACCGGGCTCAGCGCTGTCGTCGGCCCACATGTCGTATGCGATGCGTTTGCGGCTCTTGTTGTATGTGAGGGCTTCGAGCTTGAACGGTTTGTCGCTGTATATGTGGCACATTCCGTATAGGTAGCCGGCGGGGATCACCTGGCCGTCGGAAGTATACATGGGCTGGGTGATAGTGGATTCCACGAATGTCTTGGCCTCGGCATCTGTGTCGGTGAGGTTTTTGATGAGAGCCAGAGGTATGTCGCCTTCGTTGCCAGCCGACATCACGATCAGGGTCTCCTTGGCGTATAGGTCGAGCGCCTGGTTCATGAGTGCATTGGGGCTGTGGCTGTTGGCATTGGAGCCGAGTGACAGGCTGAGCACCATGGGCTGTCCGGTGTAATAGCGGTAATCGAGCAATTTGTCGATTGACTGGGCTATGAGTTGATCCATCAGCACTGTGGTGCCGGCGCAGAGGTCGGCTCCGGTGGCCACGCCATAGTATGGGTTGTCAATCTCCTTGATGGTAGCAGTCTCCTTGTCTTCGTTCTCAACTGCGGCGTTGATTTTTCCTTTGTATGCGCCGCCGAGTATGCCAAGGGTGTGAGTGGCGTGGAATGTATTTTCGGAGTCGGTGGTGAAGCGGAAAATGTTATCACGGTCGTAGGTGGCTCCGTCCCATCCGCCTTCTTTCTTGCTATCGAGCCATATGTGCGAGAGGAATGCCAGGCGAGAGGTGCCGTCGGAGTTGCGGAAGTTGATGTGGTTGGCATCGAGACCTTCGTCGACCACGGCAGCGATGACACCCTTGCCGGTGTAAGGCTGGTCGATCTGGTAGCCCTGGTGCATAGGGTCCACTGTAGAGTATTCGCGTGCGCGGTCCATGGTGTGGCGGACACGGCGCGAGATCTCGAGGCGTTCCACGCAAGGGAGAGAGGCCACGCGGTCAAGGTCGGCTGTAGCTACACTCACCAATGCGATGTCTCCGATTGTTGACGATACTTGCACGCCTTCCGCCTCAAGGGCTGCGGTGTCGGCACCAGGCGCAAGTTTTATGAAAGCCAGAGTCTGTCCGGAATCAACCGAAGACCGGCTTTTTGGAGCCTGGGCAGTCTGCTCCATACGCAGATACATGCGGTCGCTCAGGCTGAGCTGCGCGGAGGCTGAGCCTGATGCGCCCAACAGCAGTGCCGCAATGATAAAACTACGGTTAAAGTTCATAAAATTAAATTTGTAATAATGTGTTATATTATGGTATTGATCCTAATCTTAAAACCCGATAAAGCCCCGGCTCCGCCCAAAGCCGGAACCGAGACCTTTATCGGAGTGTCGGGTGTTTTATTTTACGTATACTTTCTTGCCACCGATGATGTAGATTCCGGCAGGGAGACTATTGACGTCGCCATTGACACGGATGCCTTGCAGGTTGTAGATTTCAGTGGATTCTGAGCCGTCGGCTTTCACGTTTTCAACGCCGCCGGTGGCTTTGGCGATGGTGAGGGTGGTGCTGGCTGCGGGGGTGAATTCGACGGTGTTGTCTGATCCGAATGTAAGAGGGGTCTCGCCCAGGGTGGCTGTATAGGTTTCGGCATCGGGCAGAGTCACCTTGTATACGGTGCCGGCGTGTGCAGTGGACGGAGCGCTGAAATCACTTATCGGGGTGATGTGGTCACGGTACACGCTGATGCCCTCGGTATCGTCGGGCATTACGAAGCTGAGGTCGTATTTGGCGGGCTCTCCGTTGATGAACACTTTCAGGACATCGCCGTCTTCAAGTCTAATGGAATATGTGTAGCTGCCTTCGTACATGGGTGACACGGCACTACCATTGCGGAATACGGCGGGATTGCTGCTATTCTTGGGATAGAAACCAAGGCCAACGGGATTGTCGGCCGAGCCGAACTCGAACTGGTTGTAGCCTTCGGATATGGAGCAAAGTTCAGAGTGGGTGGCTTCAACCTGGAAGTTGAAGTACTGTGTGTCGTCCTTGCCGTCGACATATATCACGCCTTTGTAGTCGCGGACAATCTTTTCAGTGGTAATGATGAATTCGTCGCCGGCAGCTACTGATACATTCACCGAATTGCCGTAATTGAGCTGTTCGATGCCATTTTTAAGCACGGACTTCAGCACACCTTTGTCTGAGGATTTGATGTTGACATAGATGCTGCTGCCATAGGGATCTTCTGTGAACTCAAGATCCTGCTTGCCTGGGATGAGCTTGAACGAGTTGGAGCTGTCGTAGCCTGTGTATATCACAACATTCTCGGGGTCGTCGACATCAAAGTTGACGGTGAATTTGCCTGGTTTGTGTGCGTAAATTTTGATGTCAGAGTCAGACATTGCCACAAATGAATAAGTAGAATAGAAAGATGTGACTGTCTGAGATCCTATCTCCATTTTTTCAAAAATATAACCGGCGGTATTACCGCTTATCACAATTTTGCTGCCGGCGTGTGCCTTGAAGTTTTTGAAATCGGCCACAGCTTCGCCATCCACTGTCACTCCGGTTACGAATCCTTCGGCGCCTTCCATCTCGGTGATGGTGTAGTTGTAATCCACATCGGGAGCCTTGAGTGAGACCTCAAGGGTGTTGCCGTCGGCGATGGCAATATTGCTGTAATTGCCGTATTGGTCCGGTGATATGTCTTTTGAGTTGAGCTTCACACCGTAGAAATTTTCACCGTAGGGCTTTTCGAGGCTGACGGTGCCTTCGGTGGCAGGGTCGAACCTGATGTCCTGTGACTCTGCTGTCATTGACACGCTGCGGTATGTGCTGCCGAAGCGGATGGTGAGCTTTTCAGGCGCGTCACATTTCACCGTCAGAGTGGAGGTGCGGCTTTCCGCAAGGTTTTTTGTGGTGATGGTGTAAAGGTGACTTGCCTCGGAGCTGTCAAAATAGAATGATGCCTGTGAGCCGTAGAATGACACAGGTGTGCCGGCGGCGTTGACGATTGATACCAGACCATAGTCGTCAGACGACGGCATTACATATACCGGAGCGCCGTATGTGGGCACTTCGTCAAGTATGATTTCGTTGATCCCGTCATGGATATCTGTCACCTCCACGTAATTGACCTGTACTTTTACACGGTCGGCGTGGTCTATGTCGAGCTTATAGACATTCCCATCGGCGAACGCCGAGAGTACTGTGGTGATTAAAATTAAAGAAAGGGTGTAGAATTTCGTCATAAATTATGAAATAGAGTAATGAATAATAAATTGCAGAATGTAATAATTCGTGGCTGAACGCTTATAATCCTTTAATAATCTCTTTTGCTGGCAAAAATAATATAAATAATTCAAATACGCAAAAAACACATTGGAAGTGCATAGGAAAATCTGCCCCCTGGCCTTTATGGTTGTACCATTTTTGTAGTTTTGATTGCTCCTTTGCCTGTAGCTGTCCGTCATGAGCCCGATGCATTTGATGATTTTGTGAGAGCAAATCTGTGACGATGTCCGCTTATTAAGCCATGATCCGGCACCTGAATTGTGGCTTGGTATTTCTTTTTGGACATCCTCAAAAATGAACAAGGCGTGGCCGGTGTGGGACACGCCTTGTCTGGTGTATGTGCAGGGGATTATTTCTTGAAGTGACGGTTGTAGAGACCCTGGAATCCCTGGCCGTGACGGGCTTCGTCCTTTGCCATTTCATGCACGGTGTCATGTATGGCGTCAAGGCCGAGTTCTTTGGCGCGGCGGGCGATGCGCATCTTGTCGGCGTTGGCTCCGGCTTCTGCGGCCATGCGCTTCTCAAGGTTGGTCTTTGTGTCCCATACGCAGTCGCCGAGGAGTTCGGCGAATTTGGCTGCATGCTCGGCTTCTTCGAAGGCGTAGCGGCGGAAAGCCTCTGCTACTTCGGGGTATCCTTCGCGGTCGGCCTGGCGTGACATGGCCAGATACATGCCTACTTCGGAGCATTCTCCGGCGAAGTGTGCGTTGAGGTCTTTGATCATTTCGTCGTCGCAGCCTTTGGCCACACCGATTTCGTGTTCGGTGACAAAGTTGAGTTCAGCGGACTCGTCCACTTCTTTGAATTTGCTTTTGGGAGCGCCGCAAAGAGGGCACTTTTCAGGTGCTTCGTCGCCTTCGTGCACGTAGCCGCAAACGACGCAGATGAATTTCTTTTTCATAGTTGAAACTGTTTATGTAATAGGGGTATTATTCTTCGTCGTCGGATTCTTCCTCGCGCATGTTGTGGAATACATTCTGCACGTCTTCGTCCTCTTCGAGTTTCTCAAGGAGTTTGTTGACACTTTCGCGGGCTTCGGGGGAGATGTCCTTCAGATCGTTAGGAATGCGCTCGAATTCGGAGCTGATTATCTCGAAGCCGTTGTCCTCGAGGTATTTCTGGATGTTGGCGTATTCTTCGAAAGCACCGTAGAGGATGATTTCGTCTTCGTCATGCTCAAGTTCGTCCACACCGTAGTCGATGAGCTCGAGCTCAAGATCCTCGAGGCTGACGCCGTCCTTGGGCTTGATTTTGAATACGCTCTTGTGGTCGAAAAGGAATGTGAGGGATCCCTGGGTGCCAAGCGAGCCGCCGTGCTTGTTGAAATAAGAGCGGACGTTGGCTACGGTGCGGGTGTTGTTGTCGGTGGCTGCTTCTACGAAGATGGCGATGCCGTGTGGGCCGTATCCTTCGTAAGTGATTTCCTTGTAGTCGCCTGCGTCTTTGTCGGTGGCTTTCTTGATGGCGCGTTCTACGGTGTCCTTAGGCATGTTTGCAGCCTTGGCATTTTGCATCAGCGCGCGCAGACGGGGGTTGGTGTCAGGATCCGGGCCTCCGGCTTTGGCTGCGATGGTGATTTCTTTGCCTATGCGCGTGAATGTGCGCGACATATTGCCCCAGCGTTTTAGCTTGCGGGCTTTACGGTATTCAAATGCTCTTCCCATATATAGTTTTTAGTTTTTTGTTGTTAGTTGTTAGTTTTTTTAGCGGAGTTCGGCACCTACGCGTTTCTTGAGGTTGGCGACGATGCGCTCCATGGCGCGGTCAATGTCCTTGTCCTGGAGAGTTTTTTCGTTGTCCTGGAGGATCATTGATATGGCGTATGATTTTTTGCCGTCGGGGAGGTTTTTGCCTTCGTATACGTCGAAGAGCTCAACGCTCCGCAGCATTTTTTTCTCTGCCTCGCGCACGGCTGCGGTGATCTGTTCCATGGTCACTGTGGAGTCGATGAGCAGGGCGAGGTCGCGTTTGACAGGCATGGTCTTGGGGAGGGGTGAGAATGTGACCTGGCGGGGCATGGCGAGTTTGACAAGCGCTGTCCAGTCAAGCTCGGCATAGACAACGGGCTGTTTCACCTCTGCCAGACGGGCCACACGGCGGCTGACGATGCCCATGTCGCCAAGATGCTTGCCTGAGCGTGTGGCGATGGCCATGGATGCGTCGAATAGGTCGCTGGTGCCGGCAGTGAGTGTGATCTCCTTCTCGGAGATGCCGAGGCGAGCCATTATGTTGGCCACAATGGCGCGCAGGTGGTAGAATGTGGCTTCTTCGGCGCTGTGGAGCCATGAGGCCGGGCGGAAGTTGCCGGCAAGCCAGATGCCCAGGCGGGCGCTCTCGCTGTAAGGAGCCAATGGTTGCTCGGCTGTTGACTGAGACTGTGGATTGAAGAAGTAGACATTGCCGAACTCATACATCATCAGATCCGGCATCTTGCGGTTGATATTGTGGGCAATTGATTCGAGGCCTCCGAATATCAGTGTCTGGCGCATGACGTTGAGATCCTGGCTCAGCGGATTAAGGAGGCGAACGCATCGGTCGGCCGGACAGGATGTCAGATCGGCGTAGTAGCGTTCGGCTGATAGGGAGTTGTTGAGAATCTCGCGGAATCCGGATGCCGTGAGCTGGTCGGCAATGGTGCGGCGCAGGTCTTCGGCTGCGTCGGTAGGTGTCTTGTAAGAGAGCGAGGAATGCACAGCCTCGGGCATCTCTATATTGTTGTATCCGTAGATGCGGAGTATGTCTTCCACTACATCGCACTGACGGCGCACATCCACACGGTAGGTGGGTACACGCAGGCTGAGGTTGTTGCCGTTTCGGGAGGCAATCTCAATCTCAAGCGAGCGGAGGATGCTGTCGACTGTGTCGGCGGGAATGTTCCAGCCTATGAGGGCGTTCATGGCATCGTAGGAAAATTCTACATCGAACGGCGGGAAGTCATGTTCCTTGATGTCGGACACCTGGCCAACAATCTCACCACCGGCAAGCTCTTTCACCATCAGGGCGGCGAGCTTGAGGATGTACATGCATGCGTTGGGGTCGGCTCCGCGTTCGTAGCGGAAGGATGCATCGGTGTTCAGACCGTGGCGGCGTGCGGTCTTACGCACACGTGTGGGGTTGAAGTATGCGCTTTCCAGGAAGATTGTGGTGGCCGACTCGGTGACACTGGAGTCAATTCCGCCGAATACGCCGGCGATGCACATAGGGGTGCCGTTGCCGTCGCATATCATCAGGTCGGCGCTGTTGAGCTTCCGTTCTTCGCCGTCGAGGGTTATGAACGGTGTGCCGTCGGGACATGTCTTCACACGGATCTTGTCGCCTGCGATCTTCGAGGCGTCGAAGCAGTGCAGGGGCTGGCCGAAGCCGTGGAGTATGTAGTTTGTAATGTCTACGATGTTATTTATGGGATGCATGCCGATGGCGTTGAGGCGGTCCTTGAGCCATTTGGGGCTTTCTGCCACTTTGACACCACGAATGGTTACACCGCAGTAGCGGGGGCATCCCTGTTTGTCCTCCACATCTACGGTTACGCCCATGGCAGTGGGGTCATCCACACGGAAAGCCTCCACCGAGGGGCGTTTCAGTTCCGAGCTCTCGGCATGGCAGGCGAGCCATGCGCCCAAGTCGCGAGCCACGCCGAAGTGCGAGGCGGCATCTATGCGGTTGGGGGTGAGGTCGACCTCCAGCACATAGTCGTCGGTGAGGCCGAAATATTCAGCTGCGGGTGTGCCAGGAGCGACTTCACGGTCGGTGATCACTATGATGCCGTCATGTGAGGCTCCTACGCCGATTTCGTCTTCGGCGCAGATCATTCCGAAAGATTCCACGCCACGGATTTTGGATTTTTTGATATTGAATTCCTTGTCTCCGTCGTAAAGAGTGGTGCCGACTGTGGCCACGACCACAGTCTGACCGGCGGCAACGTTAGGTGCGCCGCACACTATCTGGGTGGCTTTTCCGTCACCGAGGTCGCAGGTGGTGATATGCAGGTGGTCGCTGTCGGGGTGAGGCTCACATGTGAGCACCTTGCCGATCACGAGCCCACGCAGGCCGCCGCGGATGGATTCCACCACGTCGACCGATCCAGTTTCGAGACCTATGGAGGTGAGGGCTGCCGCGAGTTCGTCGGGAGTGAGGTTAAAATTGATATAATCCTTTAACCAGCTGTATGATATATTCATATTGCGATATGATGTTTATTCCAATGCAAAATTATCCGCAAATTTACTAATTTTCGCCGAGAGCGCAAAAATAAGATTTAAAAATATGTTCATAGGCCGCAAAGAGTGTGGCGAGCCGACGGGAATGTAATTTAAATTGCTGATTGAATGGGAAAATTCGAAAAAATCACTATTTTTGCAAAATTGATATCAACATTATCACGGATGGATAAAGCACTGGAGAATAAATTGCATGGAATGCTGCCTTGCGAGATGGCGCGCGAGATGATGAAAGATCCTGCGGCCTTTTACCTTAAGACTTATGACAACTAATTGATCTGTTTGCGATGAAAGGAATTTTGAAACTGCTGAAAATATTGATACTGGTCACAGTATTTATGTGTGTCTGCTTCTGTCTCGGCACTATGTTGGGCTGCTGGATCAAAGGGCGCTCCTTTGCGGACTCAATGGCTAAGATTGGCTCCACTCCATGGCTTGAGGTGACAGGAGTGGCCCTGTTCTCGATAGTTTCCGCGGTGATCGGGGGTGGATTGCAGGTGGTGGTGCATGAGCTGGGGCATCTTGTGTTCGGGCTATTCAGCGGTTATAGATTCCTTTCGTTTTTTGTGTTTGGATTCGTGATAGTGAAAGAGGGCTCAAGGCTGAAAGTGAAGAGGCACAATATGCCCGGGGCATTAGGGCAATGCCTGATGTTGCCTCCTGAGCATAAGGGAGACCGTGTGCCTGTGGTTGGATACAACGCCGGCGGCGTGATATTCAACTTGCTGCTTACCGTGGGATGTCTCTTGCCGTTGGTGCTGGGGCATCCATCGCCGCTGATGGCGGTTTTCCTCGGTGTGACAGCTTTTATGGGGCTTTACATGATAATTATGAATGGAGTGCCGATGCACGTCGGAGGGATGCCAAATGATGGATATAATATCCTCAAACTTCATGGCAACCCTAAATCGCGCAGGGCTTTTGCCGGGATATTGAGGCTTACGGCTATGGTCAAGTCGGGGGTGAGGCCCCGTGATTTGCCAGGCGCCTCTTTCGATAGCTTTGAAGATGTGGATTTCAGCGAGCCGCTTCAGGTGAATATGCTGTCGGCCTATGCCGCATATCTCCTTGACAAGGGGGAATATGAAAAATGCGAGTCTATATGCCGGGAAATCATAGAAAAGGAGGCACATGTGCGGTTTTTCATGGTTGATGCCAAATGCGAGCTGGCATGTATCTTGTATCGGTCCGGTAGAATTGAGGAGGCTCGGGAGACGCTTGACGATGACGATATGAAAATGGTGAATGCAATGAAGGAGACTATGTCGTCGAAGCAGCGTTTCCTGATGTTCTCGGCTTTATATGGGGATGGTGACGTCGCCACTGCCGAAAGCATCTACAGGCATGTGTTGGATAATAAGGCGCGTTATCTGATCCAGGGCGAAACCATCATGGATCTTGATATGATGTCCAGTGCTCTCAGCGAATACAGAAGTACATTGGCGAAATGAGAACAGGACCATTATTTGTCTAAATTATATTCTGTGGAATACGGGAACGCTAAGACGCGCGCCAATCCAAGTGTGATATATCCTGCTGCCTGCCAGCCGGTCATGTCCGGTCTGTGGTTGTAGCTGAATTTTGGCGCGTTGATATCGGACATGGGTATATATACAATTGGTCGCTGCTGAGATTGCGCGTGCTCAGGATTAAAGACAATCGGTCTGTATAAGTGGCATCCGGCGCAAGGAATCCGAGTGCCGTCAAACCTCTGGCCGGGCAACCCTGCATTGATTATGGCGCCGACATTTTCGTCTGTCGATTGCGCAAGAGAAATCATGGCTATCAACGAGCCGAGTATTGACAAAACCAATTTCTTCATAACTGTGAAGTTAAATCATTGCAAAGATAATATTTTATGACTATAAATACAATTGATGGGACAAAGAATTCTGTTGTATATTTTTCAGCAAGTTATTTTTGTAGTAATTTTGCGCTTGATATGAATGCGTGTTTAAAAATGATTGAGTGGTGGCAGAGGGCAGTGGCCACGGTAGTTGTTGCTCTGTCCATGATTTTTGCGCCGGCATGCACGCTGGTGGTGTCAGGAACGGCATCAGGCGTGGATGGCAGCCAGGAGGCGTGCATCTCCGGCGATTCCTGGCTTGGTGTCTCTTTGCCGGCGGGACAGCCCGAACGTCTGATTCATTATCCCGGGTTTGTGGTGTCGTTCAATCCAGTTGAGCATATTCCCAATTATGTGGCCTGGGAACTTACCGCCGCCGAATGCGAGAGCAATGTGACGAGCCGCAAGTCGGCCGCCTTCCAGCCTGATATGCAGATCAACGGTTGTGCCGCGTTGAGCGATTACCGCCGCTCCGGGTATTCACGCGGACATATGGCACCGGCGGGCGACATGCGCTGGAGCCAGGAGGCGATGGATGCATGCTTCCTGCTCACTAATATCTGCCCCCAGTCCACAGCCTTGAATGGCGGCCCATGGGCGTCGCTCGAGGAAAAATGCCGGGTATGGGCACGACGTGACAGCGCCATTGTGATAGTATGCGGCCCTGTACTCACAGATACAGTCACAGAGCGCATAGGCGACAATGAGGTGGCCGTGCCCGAGCGTTTTTTCAAGGTGATACTTGCGCCTTATGCCAATCCGCCGCGGGCCATAGGATTCATCATGCCCAACGCGAAGTTCGCGGGCGGCATGCAGGCTGCAGCCGTGAGCGTGGACGAAGTGGAAAAGATAACAGGCATGGATTTCTTCAGCGCGTTGCCCGATGAGATTGAGGATATGGTAGAATCAGAATGTAATTTTCCAAGTTGGAACAGACGTAGACCATGACATCAACAGAAGATACGATATGCGCCGTGTCCACACCAGCCGGGGTGGGCGGCATAGCCGTGATACGTGTGAGCGGCTCGGATGCGCTGGAAGTCTGCAGCAAGATATGGCGTGGCAAGCCCCTGTCTGGAGTTGCATCACATACCGCACATCTGGGTACGGTGACAGATCTCGATGGCTATGCCCTCGACCAGGCCGTGGCCACCGTCTTCCGAGCCCCGGCCTCATTTACCGGACAGGATGTGGTGGAGCTCTCAGTGCACGGATCCCGCTATGTGCAACAGCAGCTGATACAAGCACTCATCGGTGCCGGCGCACGGCTGGCCGAAGCCGGTGAATTCACGCGCCGCGCGTTTATCGCGGGCAAACTTGACCTGGCGCAGGCCGAGGCCGTGGCCGACATCATAGCATCGGAGGGTAGGGAAGCCCACACCCTGGCCATGACGCAGATGCGCGGCGGATTCTCGTGCCGTCTGGCGCAATTGCGCCAGGAACTGCTTGAGATAGCATCACTGCTCGAACTCGAGC